>WNFT01000004.1_pt1 | contig 162005 bp, 152 predicted proteins | sample 5400191 | NCBI WGS metagenome assembly WNFT01 (sample SAMN13153359, study PRJNA577476) | soil metagenome | isolation source: 80 cm saprolite under Madrone tree | place: USA:California | collected 2016-06-14 | reverse complement strand
CACGTCGCGCCGATGGGCTGGAGATCCACGCGCCGGCGCTGGACGGCGTATCGGGAGCCACGCTGTGGGCGGTCGTCGATGAAGGCAGCGACGCGATCGAATGCGTGCTGCAGCCGGCCGCCGTGCAAACCTCGTTCAAGCACGACGCTTACGTCAGGGCCGAGCCGGTCGGGGGATTTTTCCGCCTGCTGCGGTCGCGGCTGGCTTGACGGTGGACGCTACGGACTCAGGCGTGCGCCCAGCGCGAATGCTTGGGCAGGGAGGCCTGCAGGAAGGCCATCTGGTCGGCCAGGATCCGGCGATTGCTCAGGATGAACCCTTCATTGCGGGACACCGCGTACGGCACGAACAGCAGCGGCATCCGGGCTTCTTCGGGCCGGCGGTTGCCCTTGCGCGTGTTGCACGAGCGGCACGCGGTCACCACATTGGTCCATTCGTGCCGTCCGCCCCGGGAGACCGGAACGATGTGCTCGACGGTCAAGCCGGGCTCGGTATATTGGCCGCCGCAATAGGCGCACACATTGCGATCGCGAGCGAACAGCCGGTGCTTGGTCAGGCCCACGTGCGCGTGATCCACCGGCAGACGGTGCCGGCCGCGGATCATCACGATCGAGCTGGTGACGAATTCGGACCGAAGGCCGGAGCTTTCCTGATAGCCCCCGCTCATCGCGAACAGGTTCTCGCCCAGATCGGTGACCACCTTGCCGGACGCGTAATAGCGCGCCGCCCGCGTCAGTGCGGCCCAGCGGACCGGTTGTCCATGGGAGTCGACGATCAGGATCCGCAGCGCGCGTTCAGTGCCGCTCATCCCGTCAGTTTGCCACGTCGCCGTGGCCGGTGCAGGCGGCGCCGGCAGTCGCAACCGGCGCGCACTGCTCATGGCCCCATCTTGCGCGGATAATTGACCCAGTGAACGTCAACACCGGCACGGTGCGCCGCGGCCTCGATCTGGGCCACCCGCCTCTCGTCCACGCCCGGGCCCAGGGGCGACTCGTTGCTGGTGGGGCTCGTGGAGGCGCAGCCGACCAGCGTCGCACCGGCGCAAGCCATCAGACTCAACATTTGCCACGGCAGTTTCATCGCGTCCTCCATCCGCCTCGCGGTGCGGATGACCGCACGAGAGGACGGTGCGAGGCCATTTGAGCAGTATAGGCTTCGGCCCTGACGATGCCAACCGCTCACCGAGGACTGCCCGAGCGTGCCGGTCCGACCGGCCCGACGCTGCCTGGCCCGGCCGTTACGCTGGCCGCGACCACCGCGATCCAGGTGATGGCGGCGCTCGCCGCGCTGAGCGTGCCGGCCATCGCTCCTGCGATCGCCGCTGCCACCGCACAACCGGCCTCGATGGTTGGCACCTACATCTCGCTCGTGTACCTCGGCTCGGCGGCCGCGGCGCTGGCCAGCGGACCGCTGGTTCCGGCCGCTGGCGCTTTGCGGCTGTCGCAGCTGTCGCTCGTGCTGTGCGCGCTGGCCCTGCTGGTGGTTGCGAGGGCGACCTTGCCCGCGCTCGCGATATCGGCGCTCGTGTTGGGTCTGGGTTATGGCCCGATCACGCCGGCGTCCAGCCATATGCTGGCGCGCTCGGCGCACCCGGACCGGATCGCATTGACGTTCTCCGTCAAGCAGACCGGCGTGCCGGCCGGCGTGGCGCTGGCCGGAATCCTGGTGCCGGCGCTGACCGTCTGGCTGGGCTGGAAGGCCGCCCTGGGCGCAGTGGCCGTGCTGTGCCTGGCCTGCGCAGCCGCAGTGCAGCCCTTGCGAGCCGTGCTCGATCACGACCGCGACCCGGGGGCGCGCTTCACGGGGTCGGCCCTGCTGTCCGGGGTGCGGCTGGTCGGCGCGTCCGGGCCCTTGCGATCGATGGCTGCGTTGTCGTTCGTCTACTCCGGCCTGCAGAACTGCACGTCGAGCTTCATCGTGGCCTACCTGGTCGAGGAGCTCGGCTATGGCTGGATCGCAGCCGGCATCGGCCTGACGGCGGCTAACCTGGCGGGGGTGGCGGGCCGCATCGCCTGGGGTGTCGTGTCCGATCGGTGGCTGGCGGCGCGCCGCACGCTGCAGGCGCTCGGAGTGCTGATGGCGATCGCCTGCGCCCTGGCCGCGGCGCTGACGCCGCGCTGGCCCGCGCTGGCGGTGTATGCAACCTGTGCACTGCTGGGGGCAACGGCGATCGGCTGGAATGGCGTGTTCCTGTCCGAGGTCGCACGCAGGGCGCCCCCCGGACAGGCCGGCGCGGCAACGGGTGGCAGCCTTTTCGTGACGTTCGTCGGCTCCGTGGTGTGGCCTCCTGCCTTCGGCCTGCTGCAACGCGCGAGCGGCAGCTACGGCGTTTGCTTTGCTGCGGCCGGCGCGCTGTGCGCGGCGGCGGTCATCCTGGCGGGGATCGGCTGGCGCTCGGGCGGCGCGGCGCTATGAAGCCGCCGCCCGCGATGACCGCGATGCCGGTTCGGTCCGTCGCGCCGCCGGCCGGCGTGCCCGCGCTGCCGGCCAAGCCGGCGCTGGAAATCGAGCTGAAGCTCGCAGTGCCCGAAGCGGCGCGCGCGGCGGTCCGCCGCAGGTTGAACGCCTATGGCAAGCAGCCGCCGCTGAAAGTGGCCAGCGTGTACTTCGATACGCCCGACCGGCGCCTGGCGTCGAAGCACGCGGCGCTCAGGATCCGGCGCATCGGCGAGGCGGCCGGCGCGCAATGGATCCAGACCCTGAAGACCGACGACAACCCGGGCGCACTCAGTCACCGCGGAGAATGGGAAACGGCGGTGGCCGGCCCGCGCCCGCAGCTCGCGGGCCTGGCCGAATGGCCGCTGCAGCAGGTGCTCGGCGAAGAACCGGTGCGTCTGCTGCCGGTGTTTCGCACCCGGTTCGAGCGCACCGTGCGCTCGGTGCGCTATCGAGGCGCCCTGATCGAGCTGGGGCTGGACGAGGGGCAGATCATCGCCGGCCGGCGTAGCGAGCCGGTTTGCGAGATCGAACTGGAGCTGCGCGAGGGTTCGCCCTCATCGGCCTTCGATCTGGCACTGGAGCTGATCGGCCGCGATCGCCGGGCGCTGGCGCTGCTGCCGAGCATCGAGTCGAAGGCCTCGCGCGGCTACCGGCTGGCGCAGCGACTCGGCGAGCAGCCCGTTCATGCGGATGCGGCCGGATTTTCCTCGCTGCTGCAGCCGCAGCGGACCCATCTGGACGTCGCGCGGCGCATCGTCGCGCACGGCGTGCACCTGGTGCTCGCCAACGCCAGGGGCGCCGCGCTTGGCGAGGATCTGGAATACGTGCACCAGGCGCGCGTGGCGCTGCGGCGAACGCGCTCGGCGCTGCGCGTGCTCGGGGTGGCCCGGGCGGCGGACGATCCGATCGCACGCGATCTGCGCTGGATGGCCGACTGTTTCGGCGCCGCGCGCGACTGGGACGTGCTGGTATCCGAAACGCTGCCTCTGCTGGGCAAGGCGATCGCGGCCGCTGACGACACCCGCTGGTCGGCGCTGATCGAGCGGGCGCAGGCACGCCGCCAACGGCAGCAGCAGCGGCTGCGCGCAACGCTCGGCAGCGCCCGCTTCGCCCGCGCGGCGCTGCGCCTTCTGCAATGGGCCGAGGAGCCGGCCGCTTCGACGCCGACGCCGCTGACACCTCGCGCGCGACGGGTCATCGAGCGCGGGCACCAACGGCTGACGGCGGCGGCGCGGGATCTGGCGAAGCTGCCGCCTCAGGGCCGTCACAGGCTACGCATTCTGACCAAGCGGCAACGCTACGCGCTCGAGCTGCTGGCGCCGCTGCTGTCGGCGGGCGCCTCGGCGCGCACCTTGAAATTGCTGTCGCGACTGCAACAGCTGCTCGGAGAGATCAACGACGCGCACGTGACCGTATCGATGCTGCCGACCCTTACGCGGTCGCGCGAGCTGGTGCAGCGGGCCGAACGATGGTCCGAGAAGGTTGTGCGGCGCAACCTGCCAAAGGCGCAGGCCCGGCTGGAGCGGCTGCGCAAGCACGGCAGCGGCGTGTGAGCCCGGCCTGCCGGGTGTCGACTTAAACGAACGGCGACCGCGTGAGCGGGGACGGCGTCACCCGCGCGCCTGGATCGCGCCGACGAGCGCGCGTGTTGGGCGGTTCGAAGGATCGACGCACCGCGTTGCCCTGGCCGAAGCGGATCCCGGCCTGGCGCGCGAGCTCGACTTGCCGCTCGGTTTCCAGGCCCGCCACGATCAGCGCCTGGGGCGCGATGCCGGCGACGCGGGCCTCCGACACGAAATCCCTCCAGAATTCCTCGCGGTCCGACGCCGGCGCGAGCACCTTGGCGAAATCGGGCCGCACCAGGTCCACGGAGCGAATCTCCATCGTCGTGCGCGGCGACGTGATCCGATAGCCGACCGTGATCTGCCCGGAGCGCAGGTAATCGACCAGCGCCCGGATCCGGTACTGCGAGCGCACCCGGTCGAATGCGCCGCGCAGGATCACCACGACCCGGTGCGCGACCAGCGGATACAGCTGCAGCCGCTTGACGATGGCGTCCAGGTGGCGCTCGGCGGTTCCGAACGACAGCGTGATCCCAACCGAGTCGGCCGACTCGCAGTCGAGCATCCGCAGCGCATGATCGAGCGCGGCCACCTGAATCCGGGCCCGCTGCGTGGTCGAGGCCTGGAATCCCTCGGTCCATACGTACAGCTCGTCGAACCAGCGCTCCCGATCGGCCAGCGTGCGGGTCGGCCACATCGTGGCGCACACGCTGCCCTCCACGGCCTGGCTGCGCTCCCGCCAGAGCGGGCTTGCCGACCAGCGTTTGACGGCGGCGGTCATCGGCAGAGACGGTTGCTGCGAACGTCGAACGGTCAACACACCATCCATGGCGCTTTGGGGCCTTGACGGGTCGATCGGTTTCTTAAGGATTCTGAGGCAACCGGGCGCGCCGGACAATGGGCAGCTTGCCTATCGCTGACCGTACGAAGTTCTGAACTTCTGCAGCACGCGCTGCATCTCGGCCTCGTCGAGTCGCAACGGCTCGCCCAGCTGCTGCGCCAGCAGGTAAATGCGTGCCAGATGCTCGACTTCCTGCGCGATGGCCAAGGCGTCGGCCAGATCGGCGCCGCAGCCGACGCAGCCGTGGTTGCACAACAAGCAGGCTTTACGATCCTGCAGCGCGACCAGCGCGTGCTCGGACAGATCCGGCGTGCCGAAAGTCGCGTACCTGGCACAGCGGACGTCCGGCCCACCGCAAACCGCGATCATGTAGTGAAATGGGGGCAGGTCCAATCCGTGGCAGGACAGCGCGGTGGCGGCCGGCGAGTGCGTGTGGACGATCGCGCCGAACTCGGGCCGCTCGCGCAGGATGTCGGCGTGCATGCGCCATTCGCTGGACGGTGCCCGCTCCCCGGAACTTCGTCCGTCCTGCAGGCCAACGAACACCAGGTCCTGCTCCGCGAGCTCGCGGTAGGCGATCGCGGTGGGCGTGATCAGCAGGCCTTCGGTGGCGCCTCGCACGCATCGGGCCGAGACGTTGCCCGATTTGTTCACGTTCAGCCCGCGCGCGATCGTGGTGCGCGCGGTCCGGATCAACTGCTGTCGCAGCGTCGGCCCGTCTTCGACGCGTTCTGCGGGCGGCAAGCCGCTGGACCTTGTCGAGGGCTCGTTCACCGCGTTGCACCCGCCTCGGGAAACAGGCTTGCGAGCTGGTCCGGGCGGACGATGCCGCGCTCGGTGATCAGCCCCGTGACCAACCGGGCGGGCGTCACGTCGAAGGCCGGGTTGGCCACGGCGGACGCGGGCGAGGCCAGCTCGACGCTGGCGCGCCGGCCGCGCTCGTCCAAGCCCTGCACGATGCGCAGCTCCGAGGCGGCGCGCTCCTCGATCGGCGCCTCGCGCAATGCGTCGCCGAGCTGCCAGTCGATGGTCGGCGAAGGCACCGCGGCGTAGAACGGAACCGAGCTTTCGCGCGCCGCAAGGGCCTTCAGATAAGTGCCGATCTTGTTGCACACGTCGCCTTCGCGGCCGACCCGATCGGCGCCGACCAGCACGATATCCACCTTGCCGTGCTGCATCAGGTGGCCGCCGGCGTTGTCTGCGATCAGCGTGTGCGGCACGCCGTGCCCACCCAGTTCCCAGGCCGTCAACAGTCCCTGGTTGCGGGGGCGCGTCTCGTCGACCCACACGTGCAGCGGCACGCCGGCGTCGTAGGCGAGATAGACGGAGGAGAGTGCGGTTCCGTAATCCACGGTGGCGATCCAGCCGGCATTGCAGTGAGTCAGTACGTTGACGGGGCGCCCGGTACGCGCATACACCTGCGCCAGCAGTGCCGATCCGTATGAACCGATCGACCGGTTGATCGCGACATCTTCCTGTGCGATCGCATCGGCTTCACGCCACGCGGCGGCGCGGCGTTCGCTGCGAGGCAGCGCATCGAGGCGAGCGCGCATTCGCTGCACCGCCCAGCGCAGGTTCACGGCGGTCGGCCGGCTCGCGAGCAACTGCTGGCCCGCCGCATCGAGCGCAGCCTCGTCGGCATCCTGGTTCGCGGCCAGCGCGATGCCGTAGGCGGCGGCCACGCCGATCAGCGGCGCTCCGCGCACCTGCATCGAGGCGATCGCGGTCACCATCGCGCGCCAGTCGGCGAGCTCCAGCGTATGCAACTCGTACGGCAGCCGGGTCTGATCGATGATGCCGACCGAGCGCTGGCCGATCGGCCAGATCGACCGGTACGCGACGCCGTTGACCTTCATGGGTGGATTCTAGGTGGGTTCGCGGCTGCAGCCGGCGCGACCTGCGTCGATCAGACCGCGCGCTGCCCCCGAGAGCGCGCGATTCCGTGTAATGTTGCACTGCAGTATCCGCCGCCAGCCAGGCGAGAGGCGAATGCAAGACACACACTATCTCGGGTCTGCGCTGGTGCCGCACTCGGTGGCGGTGATCGGCGCGACCGAACGGCGCGGCGCGCTCGGGTACGACGTCTTCGCCAACGTGCTGGCCGGCGGTTTCAAGGGGCGTATCGACGCGGTCAACCCGAAGTACAGCTCGGTCCAGGGACAGCCGTGCGTTGCCTCGCTGCGGGAGCTGGCGCAAGCGCCCGACCTGGCGATCGTGGTCACGCCTGCGCGCACGGTGCCGCAGCTGGTGGCCGATGCCGGCGCCCGCGGCGTTCCGAACATGCTGGTGCTGTCGGCCGGCTTCGCCGAAATCGGCCCCGAGGGCCGCAAGCTGCAAGACGAGATGCTGCGAGCCGCGCGCCGCCACGGCGTGCGGCTGATCGGCCCGAACTGCCTGGGGCTGCTGCGGCCGTCGATCGGCCTGAATGCAAGCTTTGCGCGCACATCGGCGCGTCCCGGCAGCGTCGCGCTGGTGTCGCAATCGGGCGCTGTGGCCGCTGCGCTGCTCGACTACGCGTGGGCTGCCGGTTTTGGATTTTCGGCGGTCGTCACGACCGGCGATGGATCGGACGTCGAGTTTGCCGAGTTGCTCGACTTCCTGGCGATGGACCCGGAGACCCGAAGCATCGCCCTGTACGTGGAGGGCGTGCACAGTCCGCGCCTTTTCCTGTCGGCGGTTCGGGCCGCGGCCCGCGTGAAGCCGGTGATCGTGCTGAAGGCCGGCCGTTACACGATCGGCTCCAAGGCGGCACTGAGCCATACCGGCGCGATGGCAGGCAACGACCGCGTGTGGGACAGCGCCCTTCGGCGCAGCGGCGCGATCCGGATCCGTGAATACGATCAGCTGTTCGTGGCGTCGGAAACGCTGGCGAACGGGCGCATGCCCAACGGTCCCAGGCTGGCGATCCTGACCAACGGCGGCGGCCCCGGCGTGCTGGCCGCCGACGCGGTGGCCGACAAGGGAGCCATCCTGGCCGGGTTGTCAGATGCCGGGCGCGCCGCGCTCGATGCGCTGCTGCCACCGATCTGGTCGCACGGCAATCCGGTCGACGTGATCGGCGACGCGGACCCGGCGCGCCTCGCCCGTGCTTTTGAAATCGTCGCGTCGGACCCGGACAACGACGCAGTGCTGGTCCTGTTCTGTCCAACGGTCCGCGCCGGAGCGCAGGACGCGGCGCGTGCCCTGCTCGGCCCGCTCGCGGCTACACGCAAGCCGGTTGTCCTGGCGTGGCTCGGAGGGGAGGATGCTGCCAAGGGGCGGGCGGTGTTCAAGGAGGCGGGCCTGGCGTCGCTCACGAGCCCGGAGCACGGGGTCGAGGCATTCACGTTCCTCGCTCAACACGTTCGCAACCGTGACCTCAGGTTGCAGCTGCCGCCTCCGGTCGATCCTGCCCCGGCCGGCTCCCGGGCCCTGGATATCGCGGCGGCCCGCCAGATCGTCGATGCGGTCCGCCAATCAGGCCGCAATGTGCTCGGCGAAGACGAAGCCAAGTCGATGCTGGCCGCGTGCGGCGTCGAGGTCGCGCAGGGGCGGCTCGCCACCGGCGCGGCGCAGGCGCGCGAGCTCGCGGAGCAGATCGGATTTCCAGTCGTGCTGAAGGTGCGTGCCGAGGGCGTCACCCACAAGAGCGAAGTGGGCGGGGTGTTGCTGTCGCTGAAGACCGCGGACGAGGTCGCGCTCGGATTCGAGCTGATCCGCGAGCGGGTCGAGAAGCGCGCTCCCCAGGCGCGTTTCACGGGCGTCATGGTGCAGAAGATGATTTCGCGCCCGCACGGGCGCGAGCTGATCGTCGGGATCGCTCGCGATCCTTCGTTCGGTCCGGTACTGACCTTCGGGATGGGCGGGATCGCGGTCGACGTGGTGTCCGATTCGGCGCTGGCACTGCCGCCGCTGAACCGGGTCCTGGCCTGCGACCTGATCGACCGCACCCGCGTATCGCGGATGCTGAGCCGCTTCCGCGGCATGCCGGCCGTCGACATGGACCGCTTGATCGACGCGCTGATCCGGGTATCGGAGCTCGCGTGCGAGCTGCCGTGCCTGCGCGAGCTGGACATCAACCCGCTGCTGGCCGACGAGCAGGGTGTGATCGCGCTGGACGCACGCGTGGTGGTGGACGATCGCGCCATCGCACCCGATGCGGCTTATTCGCATCTTGTGATTCACCCGTACCCGAAGTCGCTCGAGCGCGAGCTGCGTTTGCAGGACGCAGCGCGTCTGCTGCTGCGTCCGATCCGGCCGGAAGACGCCGAAGCCGAACAGCGCTTCGTTGCCCGCCTGTCGCGCCAGACGCTTTACCTGCGGCTGCACGCGCCGGTGCGCGAGCTCTCGGTCGAGCAGCTGATCCGCTTCACCCAGATCGATTACGACCGCGAAATGGCGTTCGTCGCGGTCGACCCGGAAGGCGGCACGGGGGAGATCCGCGCGATCGCCCGTTACACGCGGCTGGCCGACGGCGAAAGCGCCGAGTTCGGCGTCACGGTCGAGGACTCCTGGCAGGGGCGCGGACTGGGCACCATGATGATGGAGGCGCTCGAACAATGCGCGCGCAACCGGGGCCTGGGCGAAATCTTCGGCTATGTGCTGAAGGACAACTGAGCGCTCTTCTACGCGGGCGCGTCGGACGGCCGGATGATGAACGCGTCCATCCCGATCACACCGCCGTCGACGCCCAGGTCGACTCGCTCGACCTGCGGATGCGGGTCGGCGGCCGCGAACGCGACCAGCAACGGCACGGATCCGTTCCAGCGCCGGCGGGAAGCCGCCGAAGTCGTGCAGCGTTTGCGGCCGTTCGGCGGTCCCGACCATCGGCAGCTCGGTTTCCCAGTGCGCCGAAACCATCAGCACCGCCAGCGGCCGCGGCAGATCGCGTGCCAACGCCGCCCACGCTTCGGCCACCGGGCTCGTGCGCAGCGCGCACATCGGCGAACCGTGCGACACGAACAGCGTGGGCAGCCGCATCAGGCCTTCACCAATCCCTCGGCTTTCAGCGCCTCTTGCACCTGCGGCCGTTGCTCGACGCGGGCCTTGTAGGCGGTGAGCACCGGCCATTTGGATAGATCGATGCCCACGTGCCGGCACCAGGTCAGCATCGTGTAGAAGTAGGCGTCGGCGGCCGTGAACGCGCTGCCCATCAGGTGATCGCGGGCGCCCAGCTGCTTGGTGACCCAGTCGAAACGGCCCCCGATCTTCTCGATCTGCCGTGCCCTGAGCGTGCTCTCGCAGGCCGGATCGAACAGCGGGCTGAACTGCTTGTGCAGCTCGGTCGAGATGAAGTTGAGCCACTCCTGCAGCCGATAGCGCTCGATCGTTCCGTAGGCGGGCGCCAGTCCGCGCGTCGGCACCTGGTCGGCAAGGTACTGAACGATGGCCGATCCCTCGGTCAGGCGCTGCCCATCGGGCAGCTCCAGCGTCGGCACGTAGCCCTTGCTGTTGATCGTCCTGAAATCGGTTCCGTCCTCGCTCTTCTTGGCTGCCGTGTCGACCTTGACCAGCTGCACCGGGATGCCGGCCTCGCGCATCACGATGTGAGGCGACAGTGAACAGGCGCCGGGCGCGTAATAGAGCTTCATCGGGATGTCCTCCATGGATCGAGTTACGAGGGGGTAACTTTATTCCTCTCAAACCAGCAATTAAATGAGAGTCCCGGAATGGATTGTGCTGCCGTTCGGCATAATGAATCGTGGATCGTATCGCTGCCATCCAAGCCTTTGTTCGCGTGGTCGAGGCCGGCAGCTTCGCGCGGGCCGCACAGCGGCTGCGCTCGTCAACCTCGTCGATTTCGCGCCGGATCGCCGGGCTCGAGCAGCATCTGGGCGATTCGTTCTCAGGCGGGGGATTGACAACCGTCTAAAAAAGTACGAACGTTCGCTTCTTTTTCAGCCAAGGACCTGCAGGTGAACTCGACCGGAGCCGCGTCTTCGCCGCCCCGCGCCGGATCCGGCGCGGTCGCCGAGCGCCATCCGCGCAAGGGCGAGAGCACGCGCGCCGCCATTATCGAGCAGGCGCTCTCGATCGCCCGCCGCGAGGGTCTGGAGGGGCTGACGATCGGGGCGCTGGCCGAGCGGCTGGACATGAGCAAGAGCGGCGTGTTCGCCCACTTCGGCTCGCGCGAGGAGCTTCAGCTCGCGGTGCTGAAGCAGTACACGGCCCGTTTCATCGACGTCGTGCTGCGCCCGGCGGTCGCCCGCCCGCGCGGCCTGCCGCGGCTGGCTGCGCTGCTGGAGAACTGGCTCGCGCTGCTGGCCGAGGAAATCGAGGCCGGCTGCATCCTGATCGGCGGGGCCTGCGAATACGACGACCGCCCGGGACCCCTGCATGATGCGCTGGTGGCGATCATCGAGGGCTGGAAGGCCGAGCTGCTGCGCGCGATCCGGATGGCGCAGACCGAGGGCCACCTGGACCCGGGCGCCGATGCGCACCAGATGGTGTTCGAGATGTACGGCCTGATGCTGATGCTGCATCAGGATGCCCGGCTGCTGCGCTCGAGCGACGGCGTGCAGCGTGCCCGCCATGGACTGGCGCGGCTGATCGAGGCGGCCCGGCCACGCACCTTGGGCGCGCAGGCCGAGCGCGCGCGGCGGCGCCCACACTAGACATTTTCCCAGGAGACACACGATGCCCGTCTACAAGGCCCCGCTGCGCGATCAGCAGTTCGTCCTGCACGAGGTTTTGCAGGCGGTCGAACACGTGCGACAGATGCCGCCGTTCCGGGACCTGGATGCCGACACGGTCAATCAGGTGCTCGAGGAGGGCGGCCGCTTCTGCAGCCAGGTGCTGCAGCCGTTGAACTTGAGCGGCGACGAGCAGGGCTGCCGCTTCGATGCGGCCACTCACGAGGTCAGAACGCCGGACGGATTCCGAGCCGCTTTCGACCAGTTGCGCGAGGGCGGCTGGCAGGGGCTCACCGCCGATGCCGAGTACGGCGGACAGGCGCTGCCCCATGTGCTGCAGATCGCATTCGACGAAATGCGCTGCGCCGCCAACCAGGCCTGGACGATGTACTCGGGGCTGACGCAGGGCGCATACGAGTGTCTGCGCGCTTTCGGAGCGGAGCCGCAGAAGGCGATCTTTCTGCCGAAGCTTGTTTCGGCCGAATGGACCGGGACCATGTGCCTGACCGAGGCGCACTGCGGCACCGACCTGGGGCTGCTGCGCACGCGCGCCGAACCGCAGCCCGACGGCAGCTACCGGATCACCGGGCAGAAGATCTTCATTTCGGCCGGCGAACACGACCTGGCCGAGAACATCGTGCACCTGGTGCTGGCGCGGCTGCCCGATGCGCCCGCGGGCACCAAGGGCATCTCGCTGTTCGCGGTGCCCAAGTTTCTGCCGCAGGGCGAAGGGGCGCAGGCGCGGGTCGGCGCGCGCAATGCGCTGTACTGCGGCGGCATCGAGCACAAGATGGGCATCCACGCCAACTCGACCTGCCAGATCGTGTTCGAAGGCGCCACCGGCTGGCTGGTCGGCGAGCCGAACCGCGGCCTGAACGCGATGTTCGTGATGATGAATGGTGCGCGGCTGGCGGTCGGCGTGCAGGGCCTGGGCCTGACCGAGGCGGCCTACCAGAACGCCGCCGCCTACGCGAAGGAGCGCCTGCAGGGGCGCAGCCTGGCACCGGGCGCCAAGTCGGACCGGGCGGCCGACCCGATCATCGTGCACCCCGATGTGCGGCGCGCGCTGTTGACCGCGCGCGCGTGGGCCGAGGGTGGACGCGCATTTTCCCTGTGGCTGGCGCTGATGCTCGACCAGCAGCACCACCACCCCGACGCCTCCGAGCGCGAATTCGCCGCCGACATGATGGCGCTGATGACGCCCGTGGCGAAGGCCTTCCTGACCGACAATGCGTTCGACGGCGTCTCGCAGTGCCTGCAGGTGTTCGGCGGACACGGGTACATCCACGAGTCGGGCATGGAGCAGCTGCTGCGCGACGCCCGTATCAACATGATCTACGAGGGCACCAACTCGATCCAGGCCCTGGACCTGCTCGGCCGCAAGGTGCTGATGGATGCGGGAGCGAAGCTGCGCAGCTTTGGCAAACTGGTGCAGCAGTTCATCACGGAGCAGGGAAGCTCGCTCGAGATGAACGAGTTCGTAACGCCGCTCGCCGATCTGGGCGACAAGGTGCAGAAGCTGACGATGGAAATCGGCATGAAGGCGATGAGCAATGCGGAAGAGGCGGGCGCTGCTGCCGTGAGCTACCTGCGCGTGATCGGGCATCTGGTATTCGCGTACTTCTGGGCCAGGATGGCCCGCGCGGCGCTGGATCGGGTCGGCGCCGCGGGAGCCGATCCGTTCTACCGCGCCAAGCTGGCGACGGCCCGGTTCTACTTCCAGCGCCTGCTGCCGGAGACCGCTTACCATATCCGTGCCGCACGCTCGGGGGCGAAGAACCTGATGGAGCTCGAGGCCGAGCTGTTCTGAGAGCGCGCGAAGCCTGGCCACGGGACGGAGAAAAACAATGAAACAGCTTTCGATCGGCAAGGTCGCCGTGCTGGGCGCCGGCGTGATGGGCGCGCAGATCGCTGCGCACTGCGTGAACGCGCGCGTACCGGTACTGCTGTACGACCTTGCGGACGACAAGTCGCCCGATCGCAACGGCATCGTGCTGCGCGCCATCGAGAACCTGGGACGGCTCAACCCGGCGCCGCTCGCGCTGAAGGAGGACGCCCAGTACATCGAGCCCGCCAACTACGACCAGCACCTGGCGCGGCTCAGCGAGTGCGACCTGGTGATCGAGGCGATCGCCGAGCGGATGGACTTGAAGCTGCAGCTGTACAAGAAAATCGCGCCGCACATCGCCCCCGGCGCGATCATCGGATCCAACACCTCGGGCCTGTCGGTCAGCAGCCTGTCCGATGCGCTCGATGCGGCGTTGCGGCCGCGCTTTTGCGGCGTGCACTTTTTCAATCCGCCCCGCTACATGCACCTGGTCGAGCTGATACCGACCGCCGCGACCGCAGCCGACGTGGTCGACCAGCTGGAGACTTTTCTGACCAGCACGCTGGGCAAGGGCGTGGTGCGCGCCAAGGACACGCCGAATTTCATCGCGAACCGGGTCGGCGTGTTCGGCATGCTCGCCACGATCCACGAGGCGGCCAAGTTCGGGCTGGCCTTCGACGTGGTCGACGACCTGACCGGCACGCGGCTGGGCCGCGCCAAGAGCGCGACCTTCCGCACCGCGGACGTGGTGGGACTGGACACGATGGCGCACGTGATCCGCACGATGCAGCAGACGCTGCCGGCCGCGCGCGACCCGTTCGCCCCGCTGTACACGGTTCCTCCGGTGGTGCAGGCGCTGGTCGACAAGGGCGCGCTCGGGCAGAAATCGGGCGCCGGCTTCTATCGGAAGGACGGCTCCGCGATCAAGGTGCTCGATCCGCGCGGCTCCGATTACGTGGAAAGCCGCGGCAAGGCCGACGAACTGGTGGTGCGGATCCTGAAGACCGAGGATGCGGGCCAGCGCCTGAAGCTGCTGCGCGAGACCGACCACCCGCAGGCCCGCTTCCTGTGGGCCATTTACCGCGACATGTTCCACTACATCGCCGTGCATCTGTCCGAGATCGCGCAAACCGCGCGCGACATCGATTTCGCGCTGCGCTGGGGATTCGGCTGGGAAACGGGCCCCTTCGAGACCTGGCAGACGGCCGGCTGGCAGCGCGTGGCCGAGTGGGTGAGCCAGGACATCGAACGCGGCGAAGCCTTGTGCAAGGCGCCGCTTCCCGACTGGGTGTTGAAAGGCCCGGTGGTCAAGGCCGGCGGCGTGCATATGCCGCAGGGATCGTGGAATGCAGCGCTTGCTCGTTTCGAGCCTCGTATCGACCTTCCCGTGTACGCGAAGCAGCTGTTTCGCGCCCCGCTCGCGGGCGAGGCTGTGGCGAGCGGCCACGATGCGGGCGAGACGGTTTTTTCCGACGACTCGTGCCGGCTGTGGCGTTTCGAGCGCCCCTACGTGGGCGACGTGCTGGTCTTCTCGATTCGCACGAAGATGCATGTGCTCGGTCCGGGCGTGGTCGCCGGCCTGATGCGCGCTCTGGACCTGGCCGAGGCCGAGGGACGGGCCCTCGTGATCTGGTCGGTCGACGAACCGTTTTCGGCCGGTGCGGACCTGAAGGCGATGCTGCCGGTGTTCATGGCCGGCGGCCCGAAGGCGATCGGAGCCGAGGAAGCGAAGCTGCAGCAGGCGATGATGCGCGTGAAGTACGCGCAGGTGCCGGTGGTGGCGGCCGTTCAGGGGCTGGCACTGGGTGGAGGCTGCGAGCTGCTGCTGCATTGCGCACGCCGGGTCGCCTGCCTGGAGAGCTACATCGGGATGGTCGAGATCGGGGTCGGATTGATCCCCGGCGCCGGTGGCCTGAAGGAAGGCGCGCTCAGGGCCGCTGTCGCGGCACGCGCAGTCGGCGCCACCGACCTGGTCCCGTTTGTGCGCACCTGGTTCCAGAACACGGCGACGGCCACGGTGTCCCGATCGGCGCTGGAGGCTCGGGCGATGGGTTACCTGACCGATTGCGACACGGTCGTGTTCAATCCGCACGAACTGCTGTGGACCGCGGTCGGCCAGGCTTTCGCGATGCGCACGCTCGGGTATCGGCCGCCGCTGCGCGTGAAGGCGTTCCCGGTTGCCGGGCGCAGCGGCGCCGCCACCATCAAGGCTCAGCTGGTGAACCTGAAGGAAGGCGGCTTCGTCAGCGAACACGATTTCCTGATCGCCGGCTCGATCGCCGATGTGCTGACCGGCGGCGATGTCGAGGCCGGATCGATGGTCGACGAGCAGTGGCTGCTGGATCTGGAGCGGCAGCACTTCGTCAAGCTGGTTGCACATCCGAAGTCGCAGGAGCGGATGATGGGGATGTTGCAGACCGGCAAGCCGGTGCGTAACTGAGGAGGCGCCAGTCATGTTGCAGGATCTGGAAGAAGCGTTCGTGGTGGCGGCCACCCGCACGCCGGTGGGTAAGGCGCCCCGGGGCGCGCTGCGCACGGTTCGGCCGGACGATCTGCTGGTGGCGGCGATCCGGGCGGCGGTCGCTCAAGTGCCATCGCTCGATCCGGCCGCGATCGAGGACGCTGTGATCGGCTGCGCCTTTCCGGAGGGCGAGCAGGGCATGAACGTCGCGCGCAATGCCGCGTTGCTGGCCGGGCTGCCCGACTCGGTGGGTGGCATCACGGTGAACCGCTACTGCTCGTCCGGTCTGAATGCAATCGCGATCGCGGCCGACCGGATCCGCGTGGGCGAGGCCCACGTCATGCTGGCCGGCGGCGTCGAATCGATGAGCATGGTGCCGATGGCGGGCAACAAGCCGGCGTTCAACCCGCACATCTTCGATGCGGACCAGAATGTGGGCATCGCGTTCGGCATGGGCATTACGGCGGAAAAAGTCGCTCAGCGCTGGAAAGTCTCGCGCGAGGCGCAGGACGAGTTCGCGCTGGCCTCGCACCAGCGCGCGATCGCCGCGCAGAAGGCCGGCGAATTCGGCGACGAAATCACGCCGTTCGAGGTCGTCGAGAAGGTCCCCAACCTGGGCACGCACGAGCTCGAAACCAAAAAGCGCAGCATGACACTCGACGAAGGTCCGCGCGCCGACACCAGTGCACAGGCGCTGGCCAAGCTGAAGCCGGCGTTCGCCGCCAAAGGCAGCGTGACCGCCGGCAACAGCTCGCAGACCTCGGACGGCGCCGGTGCGCTGTTGCTGGCGAGCGCAGGGGCGGTGAAGCGCTTCAACCTGAAGCCGTTGGCGCGCTTCGTCACCTTCGCCGTTCGCGGCGTGCCGCCCGAGATCATGGGCATCGGACCGAAGGAAGCGATTCCGGTCGCGCTGCGCAACGCCGGCCTGAAGCTGGAGGACATCGACTGGATCGAGCTGAACGAGGCGTTCGCCGCCCAGGCGCTGGCGGTGATCGGCGACCTCGGACTGGATCGCGCGAAGGTCAATCCGATGGGCGGTGCGATTGCACTGGGCCATCCGCTCGGCGCAACCGGCGCGATCCGCTCGGCCACGGTGGTGCACGCGTTGCGCCGGCGCGGCTTGAAGTACGGCATGGTGACGATGTGCGTCGGCACCGGGATGGGTGCGGCCGGGATCTTCGAGCGCCTCTAGGACCTTGGCCGGAGGCGCAAGTGACGATCCTGACCGAGACCACCGAAGCGGTCGCTCGCATCCAGATCGCTCGACCCGAGCGCAAGAACGCGATTACGGCCGACATGTACACGGCGCTGAGCGGTGCGCTGACCGCCGCCGAGACGGACCCGTCGGTCCGGGTGATCCTGCTGCATGGTCAGCCGGACGTATTCAGCGCCGGCAACGACCTGGAGGATTTCCTGCGTGCGCCGCCCCAGCAGGCCGATGCCCCGGTGTTCCGGTTCATGGCGGCGCTGTCGGGTGCTGCCAAGCCGGTGGTGGCGGCGGTGAACGGGGCCGCGGTGGGCATCGGCACGACCTTGCTGCTGCATTGCGACCTGGTGTACTGCGCGGACGACTCGCGCTTTTCGCTGCCGTTCGTGAACCTGGGGCTGTGCCCGGAGTTCGGCTCGAGCCTGTTGTTGCCGCTGGCGGCGGGCTATCACCGCGCCGCCGAAAAGCTGCTGCTGGGAGAGCCGGCGTCGGCCGAAGAGGCGCTCGAGATGGGGCTGGTCAATCGGATCCTGCCGCCGGCCGAGGTGCTCGGCCACGCGCAGCGCCGGTGCGCCCGGCTGGCCCAGTTGCCGCCGGCGGCGCTGCGCGAGACCAAGCGACTGCTGAAAGAGGGTTGGCGCAGCGCAACCGAGCGCGCGATCAGCGAGGAGAGCGTCGCGTTCGGACGCCTGCTCGGAAGCGCCGAAGCGCGTGAAGCCTTCAGCGCCTTTCTGGATCGGCGCCCGCCCGATTTTTCGAAGTCTCACTGAGCCCGTTGCGATGCCGCTGCGATCCGACGTCTCGATCGAGCTCCTGCAGCAAAAGGTTCAGATCGGACTGCCGGCGCTGCTGGGATTGCAGGTGATCGCCGTCGCCGAAGGCGAGCTGCAGATGCGCCTGCCGATCGAGCCGCGGCTGCTCGCGCCGAACGGATATCTGCACGCCGCCAGCGTGATCGCGCTGGCCGACACCGCGTGCGGATTTGCCTGCATTGCGCACCTGCCCCAGGGTGCGGACAACTTCACGACGATCGAGCTGAAAACGAACTGGACGCGCGATCGCCGAATTCCGCTGTACGCAACTGGTGTTGTGGCCCAAAGCGGCTTGACCGGGATTGCGTGACCACTAACCGGCGCGCGGAGGCTTTCCGATGAACTTGAAGGGCAAGACCCTTTTTATCAGCGGCGGCTCCCGCGGTATCGGCCTAGCGATCGCGCTGCGGGCAGCCGCCGACGGGGCCAACGTCGTGATTGCGGCCAAGACAGCCGAGCCCAATCCGAAGCTTGCCGGCACGATCCATTCGGCCGCGCGCGAGATCGAGCAGGCCGGCGGCGCCTGCCTGCCGGTGCAGACCGACATACGCGACGAGGCGCAGGTGCTGGAGGCGGTGCGGCTCGGCGCCGAGCGCTTCGGCGGAATCGACGTCCTGGTGAACAACGCGAGCGCTATCGGGCTGACCGCGACCGATTCCACGCCGATGAAGCGATTCGACCTGATGCTCGGCGTGAACCTGCGCGGCACCTATCTGTGCACGCAGGCCTGCCTGCCGCACCTGGCGCGTTCGGCGCAGCAGGGGCGCAACCCGCACGTGCTGACGCTGTCGCCGCCATTGACCCTCAAGGCACAGTGGTTCGGGCCGCATGTTGCCTATTCGATCGCCAAGTACGGCATGAGTCTGTGCGTGCTGGGACACGCCGAGGAGCTGCGTCCGCACGGGATCGGCGTGAACGCGCTGTGGCCCAGGACGGTGATCCTGACCGCCGCGCTGAAGATGATCCCGGGCGTGCGCCCGGAGCAGTGCCGGCGCCCTGAGATCGTCGCCGATGCGGCGCACGCGATCCTGTGCTCCGACCCCCGGACCACGAGCGGCAACTTCTTCCTGGACGAAGACGTGCTGCGCGCCGCCGGCGTCAGCGATTTCGATTCCTACGCCGTCGTTCCGGGCACACGCGAACTGCTGCCCGACCTGTTCGTCTAACCGGTCCCGCTGTCCCGGCCTGGAGACTTCGATGCCGATCAAATCCCGCGACGCCGCCGCCGGCCGCCGCAGGTTTCTGAAGAGCGCGCCGGTGGCGGCCGCCGCCGCGTCGCTGACCTCGCCCGTTATCGCGGCGGCCGCGCAACCGCCAGCCGCGCGCGAAGCGAGCCGCTTCGCGCCGCCGAACACCGCTGCCGAGACGCTTGCGCCGCTGATCGATCCCTCGAACCAGACGAGCAGCGGCGGCGATTTCATGGCGGAAGTGCTCAATACGCTGCCGATCGACTTTCTGGCCATGAATTGCGCTTCGAGCTTCCGCGGGCTGCACGAAGCGGTCATCAACCACACCGGCAATCGGCCGCAGATCCTCACCTGTCCGCACGAGGAGATCTCGGTATCCATGGCGCAGGGCTACGCAAAAATCGAGGGCAGGCCGATGGCCGTGGCCTGCCATGGCACGGTCGGCCTGCAGCACGCCTCGATGGCGATCTACAACGCCTGGTGCGACCGGGTACCGGTCTACGTGATGATCGGCAACATCATCGAAGCCGACAAGCGCGGCCTGCGCGCCGAATGGGCGCATTCGGCGATCGATCCGGCCGCGATGGTGCGCGACTTCGTCAAGTGGGACGACCAGCCGGCCTCGCTGCAGCATTTTGCCGAGTCCGCGGTGCGCGCCTGCAAGATCGCGATGACTGCGCCGATGGGGCCGGTGCTGCTGTCGCTGGACGGCGAGCTGCAGGAGAACCCCATCGAGGATCGGGGCCGGCTGCGCATCCCGAAACTCGCGGGCGTCGTGCCCCCGGTCGGCGATCCCGGCGCCATCGCCGAGGCGGCGCGCTTGCTGGCCGATGCGCAGTCCCCGGTGATCCTCGCGGACCGGATGGCGCGCACGCCCGCTGCAATGGCGCGCCTGGTCGAGCTGGCCGAATCGCTTCAGTGCCCGGTCATCGACGAAGGCGGCCGCATGAACTTCCCGTCGCGCCATCCGCTGAACCACAGCTTCCGGCGCGCGAGCGTCGTGGGCGAGGCCGACGTGATCCTGGCGATCGAGATGAACGATCTGTGGACGGCGTTGAATTCGTTCAGCGACCGCATCGTGCGCGACTCGCGGCCGATCTTCAAGCCGGGCACGAAGATCATCACGCTCGGCAGCCGCGACCTGTATCTGAAGGCGAACTATCAGGATTTCGGCCGCTTCGCCGACGTCGACCTCGCGATCGCCGGCGATGGCGAGGCCAGTTTGCCGCTGCTCACGGAGCGGATACGGCAGCGGGTGGACGCGAGTCGCAGGTCCGCCTTCGAGGCACGCGGCAGCAAGCTGGCGCAGGCGCAGCGTGCATCGCTGGAGCAGGCGAAGTCGCAGGCGACGATCGCCTGGGATGCGAGCCCGATCACCACGGCGCGCCTGTGCGCCGAACTCTGGGCCCGGATCGAGGGCAAGGACTGGTCGCTCGTCGGTAACGGCATCCGGGTGACGTGGCCGCAGCGCCTGTGGAACTTCGACCGGCCGTACCGGTGGAACGGGTTCTCGGGCGGTTACGGTCTGGGCTACAACGCGCCGGCTTCGGCGGGCGCGGCGCTGGCGAACGCCCGTCATGGCCGGCTGAGCGTGTCGATCCAGGGCGACGGCGACCTGATGTATGCCCCGGGCACGCTGTGGACCTGCGCGCATCACCGCATCCCGATTCTGTACGTGATGCACAACAACCGTGCCTATCACCAGGAGTTCATGTGCCTGGAGGCGATGGCCGCGCGGCATGGCCGCGGCGTCCGCAACGCCCGCATCGGCACCACGCTGACCGATCCGGATATCGACTTCGCCACGGTCGCGAAGGGCTTCGGCGTCTACGCGGAGGGACCGATCACGGATCCTAACGATCTGGGCCCGGCGCTGGCGCGCGCGGTGGCGATCGTCGAGCGCGGGGAACCGGCCCTGGTCGACGTGATCACCGATCCGCGCTGAGGGCCACTGCCTTGGCACGCTGGCGCGGAAGGCTCGCATTCGCGATCGGTGCGGCGGCGCTGGGCGCCTGCGTTGCGGCGTGGCCGCAGGGCGAGCCCGCGCCGGATGCGGCCAACGGCAAGCGCGTCTATCTGGAGGTCGGATGCTTCGCCTGCCACGGGCGCTCGGGGCAGGGTGGCGCCTATAACTATCCGGCGCCCCCGCTGGCACAGACGCGACTGCCGCAGGAAGCGTTCAAGACGATCGTTCGTGCCGGTCCGAACGAGATGCCGGCCTACCCGGAGCCGGTGCTGTCCGACCGGGAGCTGGCGGACATTCATGCGTTTGTGCGCTCGCTGCCGGGCCCGCGCCCGGCCAGGGACATTCCGCTGCTGAACGTCACCGCGCCGAAAGAAGCGCCGGCGGGTTCACGACATGAATAGGAGCGCCCGCTTCGAAGGCGAGGATCTGGTCGTAGATCTGCGAGAACTGGGCTTCGTATTCGTCCCGCGTGACGTAGCCGATGTGCGGCGTGCAGACCACGTTGGGCAGATTCAGTAGCGGGTCTTCCCGATCGGTCAAGGGTTCACGCTCGTAGACGTCGACCGCCGCCATGCCGGGCCGGCCTTGCTTCAGGGCCCCGACCAGCGCTCCGGGTGCGATCAGCGCGGCGCGGCTCGTATTGATCAGGACCGCGGTGGATTTCATTCGCGCCAGATCGGCGGCCGTGACGATTCCGCGCGTCGCTTCGACCAGTCTCAAGTGCAGCGAAACCGCATCCGACTCGGCGAAGAAGCTCTCCTGGTCGTCGGCGATTTGATGTCCCTCATCGCGCGCGCGGCGGCGCGAGCTCTCGCTCGCCCATACCAGCACCTGCATCCCGAAGGCGCGCGCATAGCCCGCGACGACGGCGCCGATCCGCCCGTAGCCGAAAACTCCGAACGCCTTCCCGCGCACTTCCGCGCCGATGCCGGCCTGCCAGTGCCCGGCCCTCAGTGCCTGCATCTGCTGGGGGATCTGGCGCATGGCCGCCAGAAACAGCCCCCAGGTCAGCTCGGCGGTCGCGAAAGACGGCACGCTCGAGTGCTGGGCCGAGCACACGACGATGCCCAGGCGCGTGCACGCGTCGACGTCGATGTGCGGGACGGCGCCCCGTTGGCTGATCAGACGCAGTCGGGGCAGCCGTTCGAGCAAAGGGGCGCGGATCGCGGTGCGCTCCCGGATCAGGACCAGGACGTCGGAATCCTTCAATCGTTCAGCCAGACTGGGCACGTCCTCGACGTGATCGTTCCAGATCGTCACCTCGCGACCGCTCAGCTTCCTGAAGGACGGCAGCGAGCGCAGCGCGTCCTGGTAATCGTCCAGAATCGAGATCTTCAAGTTGAAGTGCCCCTGAGGGGCCCGGTCAGGGCCGGGGTCGCCCGGCCCCGGGGTCGCCCGGCCATTCCGCGCTCACGCCGCAACGGCCGCCTCGGCCACCGCCGCCGCGCTGGGCAACTTCTCGACGTTCCAGCAGGTATCGAGCAGTCTGCGGGCCCGCGGCGGCGGCAGGATGTCCGCGACGAGGTCGAGGAACTTCGCTTCCAGTGCGTCGTCGCTCAAAGGCGACGTGGCGCTTCCGGTCGCATGCTCGATGTGCCGGTGTAGCGTGCGGCCGTCGTTCAGCGTGACGGTCATATCGACCTGCGCCGGTTGGATCGATCGATCGACCGTCGGGGCGACCCTGGCGCGCAGCGCCAGCACCGCCGGATCGCGCACCGCCCGCTCGCTGAACTGCCTATCGCCGGCTGCGCCCTCCACGAGGGCGACGGCCACGGCGTGATAGACGCTGAATTTCGCATCCAGACCGGTGTGCGGCGTTTTTTTGCCGGTCAATTCCAGCACGAGCGGATTGACGCGCAGCTCGACGCGATCGATCCGGTCCGCGCGCAGGCCGTGCTGACTGCGAAGCTGGATTGCGGCGTCGATGGCCGGGTGCAGAACGACGCCGCACGCGAACGGCTTGTACGTGTTCAGCGCCGCCTCGTAGCGCACGCCCAGGTCGCCGGTGATTTCGCGATAGTCCTGCTTGGTACTGATCGTGCTGGCCCAGCCCCGCCTGGCCTCGATCATCTCGTCCGAGCTTGTAAAGCCGGCGGCGGCCAGGACCGCGGCCGTCATCCCGTTGTGCGCGGCCCGCCCGGGATTGAAGCTCTTGCTCATGGATCCGAACGACTCGCGCAATCCCACCGGCTGGGAGGCGGCCAGTCCGAGGGCCCACACCATCTGCTGCTCGGTCAAACCGAGAAGCTTCCCCATCGCGGCCGCCGCTCCGAACACTCCGCAGGTACCGGTGATATGCCAGCCTCGATCGTAGTGGTCGGGATACACCGCGTTGCCGATCCGGCATTCCGTTTCCACGCCCAGTATCAGCGCATTCAGAAACTCGCTGCCTGAGACGCAGCGGTGCTCGGCAAACGCCAGGATCGCGGGCACGACCGGCGCGGCCGGATGGATGATCGTCTTCAGGTGAGTGTCGTCGAAGTCGAAGATGTGGGAGCTCACGCCGTTGATGAACGCGGCGTTCATGATGTCGAATCGCTCCCCGCGGCCCAGGATTCCCGCGTGCGAGGCGGCCGAAAACGGGGCCAGCGCAGCGACCGCTTTGTCGATCGTCTCGTGATGCGATCCACCGACCGCCACGCCCACCCAGTTGACGAGGGTGCGCAGCCCTTCCTTGCGGACCGCCGCGGGCAGCTCTTCGTAGCGGGCCTGCACGATGTACCTGGCCAGTTCGCGCGTCACGCCGGACGGCGAGGCCGCGGACGACGCCGCGCGCGCGGCCGGACCGCTATCCGCTAAAGGGACCCGGGACATCGCTGTCGTGGACTCGCGGCGCAGGTCCGGTGCAAAATCCGGCTGGCGATCATGGTTTGGACGGTGCGGGTCAGGAGCGGATGCCGGCATGCATTGTTTCAAATCGGCTGTCGGAGCACAAACGGCCTTGTGGATGCTGACCGGCCTGGCTTTCAGTCCGGTGTGCGGCGCCCAGGGACACGATTCGACCATCGTCATCAAGTTCAGCCACGTGGTCGCGCGCGAAACGCCCAAGGGCAAGGGCGCCGAGTACTTCAAGAAGCTGGCCGAGGAGCGTACGCGGGGCCGGGTCAAAGTCGAGGTCTATCCGAACAGCCAGTTGTACAAGGACAAGGAGGAACTCGAGGCCCTTCAGCTCGGCTCGGTGCAGATGCTCGCGCCGTCGGTGTCCAAATTCGGCCCGATGGGCGTGAAGGCCTTCGAGGCCTTCGATCTGCCGTACTTGTTCGACGGCTACGAAGCGGCGCACAAGATCACGCACGGACCGATCGGTCAGTCGATGCTGATGCAGCTTCAGCAGCACCAGATGATCGGTCTCGCGTTCTGGGACAACGGCTTCAAGGAGTTCACGGCCAACAGGCCGCTGCGCCGCCCGGAGGACTTCAAGGGCCTGAAGTTCCGCATCAAGTCTTCAAAGGTGCTCGAGGCGCAGATGCGCGCGCTCGGCGCGATCCCGCAGGTGATGGCCTTCTCCGACGTCTACCAGGCGCTGCAAACCGGCGTCGTCGATGGTGCAGAGACCACCCCGACCAATATCTATACGCAGCGGTGGCACGAGGTGCAGAAGTACCTGTCGCTGAGCCACCACGGCTACGACGGTTACGTGGTGGTGGCGAACAAGAAGTTCTGGGATTCGCTGCCGCTCGATGTTCGGGGCACCCTCGAACAGGCGCTGAACGACGCGACCCGGTACGTCGAAAGCATCACGGTGCGGGAGGAGGCTGATGCGATCGAAGCCATCCGCGCGAGCGGCAAGTCCCGGGTCATCGAGCTCACCGCCGAGGAGCGATCGGCACTGAAGGAGGCCCTGCGGCCGGTTCATCAACAAATGGAAGGGCGCATAGGCCGCGAAGTGCTGGAATCGATCGACTCGGCAACAAGATCCGACCGAAAGCACTCCAAGGCCGCATCGGCGCTGCCTGTTGCAGTGCGATAGCGGTTATCGTCACTGTCTCGACCGGAGGCGAAAAAAGGGCGCTCGCCGCGCCTGCGGTGTCCGAGGGCTTGCCGTCACGGAGAATGGACAAGGAGGGGATGCGCATGAAGCTGTCGTTTCGCGTGCGCGGTTTCACCGCGCTTGCAATGCTGGGTGGTTTGGCATGGACCGCAGCGGTTCCGCAGGCGCGGTCGCAGGAGCCGATCGTGATCAAGTTCAGCCATGTGGTTGCGGCTGACACGCCGAAGGGGCGGGGCGCCGAGCGCTTCAAGCAGCTGGCGGAGCAGCTCACCAAGGGCCGCGTCAAGGTCGAGGTCTATCCGAACAGCACGCTGTACAAGGACAAGGAGGAGCTCGAGGCGCTGCAGCTCGGCTCGGTGCAGATGCTGGCGCCCTCGCTCGCGAAGTTCGGGCCGCTGGGCGTGAAGGAGTTCGAGGTGTTCGATATTCCTTACATGTTCCCGAGCGAGGCATTCCTGGCGCGGGTCGAGAACGGGCCGATCGGGCAGCGGCTGATGTCGAAACTGGAAACGAAGGGCATCACGGGGCTCGCCTTCTGGGACAACGGGTTCAAGGTGTTCAGCGCCAACCGGCCGATCAACGTCCCGGGCGACCTGAAGGGCCTGAAGATGCGGATCCAGAGCTCGAAGGTGCTGGAGGCGCAGATGCGCGCACTCGATGCGATTCCGCAGGTGATGGCGTTCGGCGACGTCTATCAGGCGCTGCAGACCGGCGTGGTCGACGGCACCGAGAACCCGTGGTCCAACATGTACACGCAGAAAATGCATGAAGTGCAGAAGTACGCGGTCGACACCTACCACGGCTGTCTGGGCTATGCGGTGATCGTCAACACGAAGTTCTGGTCCGCACTGCCGCCCGACATCAGGAGCGCGCTCGAGAGTGCGATCAAGGAGGCGAGCCGGTTCGAGCGCGAGATCGCGCGCAAGGACAACGAGGATGCGATGGCGGCGATCGAGAAGTCGGGACGCACGAAGATCATTCATCTGAGTGCCGATCAGCGCGCCGTCTGGGTCAAGGCGCTGGCGCCGGTTCAGGGGGAAGTCGCGGGGCGCGTCGGCAAGGAGGTGATCGAGGAGCTGGTCAAGGAGCAGGCGGCCGCGGGCGTGAAGTAACGCGATGTTCGCGCTCAAGCTGCTCGACCGGCTCGAGGAAACGCTGATCGGCACGCTGATGGCGGTCGCCACGGCCGTGATCTTCGTCTCCGTGGTGCTGCGGTTCCTGTCTTCGGTGCCGCATGTGCAGGACGTGGCGATCCGGCTGAACATCACCTGGGCCCAGGAGCTGTGCATCTTCCTGTTCGTCTGGATGGCCAAGTTCGGCGCCGCCTACGGCGTGCGTGCCGGCGTGCATGTCGGGGTCGACGTGCTGGTCAACCGCCTGGCTCCCCGTCCGCGCAAGGTCGTGGTGATGATCGGCCTGCTCGGCGGGGTGTTGTTCACGGGGGTGGTCGGCACGCTGGGCGCGATCCTGGTCTGGGAGATCGGGCACACGGACCAGACCTCCGAGGACATGGAAGTGCCGATGTGGATCGTCTACCTGTGCGTGCCGCTTGGCTCCTACTTGATGTGCTTCCGCTTCCTGCAGGTTGTTACAAGCTTCGTGCGGACCGGGCAGGTCCCGCACCGGCACTCGGTGCCGCTCGAGCGCGTGCAAGCGACCGGCGACCAGACCGCGAGGCCGGCATGAATGCGGCGCTGATATTCGGGCTGCTGATCGCCCTGATGCTGACCGGCATGCCGGTGTCGATCTCGCTGGGGCTGACCGTTCTGACGTACCTGTTCACGATGACCACCGTTCCGATCGAATCGGTCGCGCTGAAGCTCTTCACCGGCATCGAGAACTTCGGGATCATGGCGATCCCGTTTTTCATTCTGGCCGGCACGCTGCTGACGCAGGGTGGCGTGGCGCGGCGGATGATCCATTTCGCGACCACGATGGTCGGCCACCTGTACGGGGGCCTGGCGCTGGCGGGCATCATCGCCTGCGCCCTGTTCGCCGCTATCTCGGGATCGTCGGTGGCGACGGTCGCCGCGATCGGCTCGATCATCCTGCCGGAGATGGTCCAGCGCGGATTCCCGAAGCGGTTCGCCGCGGGCGTGATCACCACCAGCGGGGCCCTCGGCATCCTGGTGCCGCCGTCGATCGTGATGGTGCTGTTCGCGGTCTCGACCAACACGTCGGTGGGCAAGCTGTTCGCGGCCGGCGTGTTGCCGGGGCTGGTGCTGGCCCTGTTACTGGGGTTCACGACCTGGGGGATCGCGCGCCGGCGCGCGCTGCCGCGGCTGCCGCGCGCGAGCTGGCTCGAGCGCTGGCGGGCGCTGCGCGAGGCGTCGTGGGGCCTGGCTCTGATCGTGGTCGTGATCGGCGGCATCTACTCGGGCGTTTTCACGCCGACCGAGGCGGCCGCGTGCGCGGCCGTCTATTCGTTCATCGTCGTCGTGTTCGTCTACGGCGACCTGAAACTGAGCCAGGTTCCGCGCGCGCTGCTCGACGCGGCGGCCATGAGCGCGATGCTGCTGTACATCATCACCAACGCGGTGCTGTTCAGCTTCCTGATGACGAGCGAGAACATTCCGCAGGGTATGGCCGACTGGCTGACCGCGCAGGGCCTGGGACCGATCGCCTTCCTGCTGGTCGTCAACGTGCTGCTGCTGGTCGCCGGCAACGTGATGGAGCCGAGTTCGATCGTGCTGATCATGGCGCCGATTCTATTGCCGGTCGCGGTTCGGCTGGGCATCGATCCGGTCCACTTCGGCGTCCTGATGATGGTCAACATGGAGGTCGGCCTGTGCCATCCGCCGGTGGGTCTCAATCTTTACGTGGCTTCGGTCATCACGAGCATGGGCATCACCGAACTGACGGTCGCGGTGCTCCCGTGGCTGCTGACGATGATCGGATTTCTGGTGCTGGTCACGTACTGGCCGACCTTGTCGCTGGTGCTGCCGACTCTGCTGCATCTCTAGTGCGTTGAATCAGGCAAATGCCACCCGCAGGCGAAATCGACACCTGCGCCGCTTCGGCACGCGTCAGGGCTTGGGCGCCCCGGACTGCTTGCTCGGCTCGGTGGCCGGGCCCGAGGGAGCCGGCTCGGGCTGCTTGAACGGATACGGGCTTGGCTCGATGACCGGGCCGAGGGGAGCCGACTCGGGCTGTTTGAACGGGTACGGGCGCGGCGCAATGGCCGGGCCCGAGGGCGACAGAACCTTGGACCAGCCCTGGAACTCGTCGTCGAGCTCCCGCTGAGCCTCGGGCTCCGGAAGAAGGATCAGCGGGCCGTTCTTCAACAGGCTGCGCGCCGCCTTGACCAGGTGCAGGTTCGAATCGACCCGGTACACGACCTGTCCCAGCGAGGTGCCGCTGCGGAACATGAAATAGCCCGAGCCGTCGTTCAACCGAGCGAAGCCATGCCGGTATCCCTGTTCGTCCTCGTAGGCGGCCTCCTTGATGTCCGGCGTATGTTGGCCGGGCTGCAGTTCAAGTATCGAAGCAACCGAGCGCGGAAGCTTGGTGCGGCTGCCGCGCTTGTCGATGACTTTCATCAGCCGCTCGAGCTGCTCGTGGGTCAGGGTCTGCCCCGCGGGCCAGGCCGGAGCGCACAGCAGCGTGCACGCCACCAGCAGCAGCCCGAGCGTGAGGCGTCCGTGCGACAGGCGACCAGAACCAGAACTTGCAATCATCGTGCATTCCTTTCCTTGTCGAGCATCATTTTGCCGAAATCCGGGTCGCGCACCGAACGGGGTCAGCGGGGCAGCAAGGTCGACAGCGAGTACAGACCGAACGCAACGATGCCGCCGCCGGACAGGCGGTTGATCGCCCGCATCCAGGAGTCGCTGATGCGGTGGCGCATCAGTGCCACGCTGGTGCTCAAGAACAGCCACCAGAGCGCGGAACCGACGAACACTCCGGCGACCAGGACTGCCGCGGCCCCATAGCTCGGCGAGGCCGTGAGCCCGAAGCCGGCGAATATCGCGACAAAGGACAGGATCGTCAGCGGGTTTGCGAGCGTCAGCACCAGAGTCGAAAAATATGCGGATGCGAGGCCATCGGCCTTGACCTGCGCCTCGCGCTGCGCAGGCGCGCTCAGAAACGTGCGCACGCCCAGGTAGCACAACGCGGCACCGCCGCCCACTCGCAGCAGGGACACATGGGCCAGCAGGAAGGCGGAAACGGCCGTCAGCCCGAATCCGGCGATGCATCCATACGCGGCGTCTGCGGTGGCGGCCCCGAGGCCCGTGACCAATCCCACGACACGGCCCTGCTCGAGGCTGCGGCGTATGCACAGCAAGCCGATCGGCCCGACTGGCGCGGCGATTGACAGGCCGACTACTAGCCCTTTGAGCAGGAAGTTCAACGCCATGGATGCCGCACTGCGGAAACGCCCGCGCGCAGCCGGTGCGGGCCCTGTCTAATTTCGAAGACATCATAGGGCAAGGTTGTATATGATGGTCTGCAGGGAGACGGAATTCGAATTCGAGCCAGCGAGGAGGCCCCGCGCGGGATATCGGACCCGCGTGGCCGGCACCGAAGCCATGACCCGCAGCAATCCGTACGACCTTGGCCTGGACCGCAACCAGGCCAATTTCGTCGCGCTGTCGCCGCTGAGCTTCCTCGAGCGAACGGCCAGCGTGTATCCGGACCATACGGCGCTGATCTACGGTGCGCTGCGCCAGAGCTGGGTCCAGACGTATCAGCGCTGCGCGCGCCTGGCCAGCGCACTGGCGGCGCGCGGCGTCGGCCGCGGCGATACGGTGGCCGCGATGCTCCCCAATGTGCCGGCGATGCTCGAGGCGCACTTTGGTGTTCCGATGAGCGGCGCGGTGCTCAATACACTGAACACCCGTCTCGACTCCGAAACCATTGCGTTCATGTTGCAGCATGGCGGCGCGCGCGTGTTGCTGACCGACCGCGAATTCTCCCCGGTGGTCGAAAAGGCGCTCGCGCTGCACGCCGGCGAGCGCCCGCTGGTGATCGAGGTGCAGGACGCGCTGGCGCCGGCGGGCAAGGAGCTCGGCCAGCTCGATTACGAGACGTTCCTGGGCGGCGGCGACCCGGACTTCGCCTGGCAGCTGCCGGCCGATGAATGGGATGCGATCTCGCTGAACTACACCTCGGGCACGACGGGCAATCCGAAAGGCGTCGTCTGCCATCACCGCGGGGCGTATCTGAATGCCGCCAGCAACGTGATCTCCTGGGGCATGCAGGAGCACCCGGTCTACCTGTGGACGCTGCCGATGTTCCATTGCAACGGCTGGTGCTTCCCGTGGACGATGGCGCTGACCGCCGGCACCAGCGTGTGCCTGCGGCGGGTCGACCCGGCCGAGGTGTTCCGGCTGATCCGCGAGCACACCGTCACGCACCTGTGCGGCGCGCCGATCGTGTACGGCATGCTGATCAATGCACCTGAGGAGCTGCGCGCGGGCATCCGGCACCCGATCAAGGGCCTGATCGCCGGCGCTGCTCCTCCGGCTGCGGTGATCGAGGGCTGCGAGCAGATCGGCATCGACATCACGCACGTGTACGGCCTCACCGAGTCGTATGGTCCGGCCGCCGTATGTGCCCGGCAGCTCTCGTGGAGGACGCTGCCGCTGGAGGAGCGCGCCCGGCTCAACGGGCGCCAGGGGGTTGCCTATCACCTGCAGGATGCGATCGCGGTGCTGGATCCGGACACGATGACGCCGGTGCCGGCCGACGGCGAGACGATGGGCGAGATCTTCTTCCGTGGCAACATCCTGATGAAGGGGTACCTGAAAAACCCCGAGGCGACGGCGGAGGCGTTTGCCGGCGGCTGGTTCCACACGGGCGATCTGGCCGTCGTGCACCCGGACGGCTACGTCAAGATCAAGGACCGCAGCAAGGACATCATCATTTCGGGAGGAGAGAACATCTCGTCGCTCGAGGTCGAAGAGGTGCTGCACCGGCATCCGGCGGTCATGGTGGCCGCCGTGGTCGCGCAGCCGGACCCCAAGTGGGGCGAGGTGCCGTGCGCGTTCGTCGAGCTGAAGCCCGGCGCCAGCGTGGAGCCCGAGGAGCTGATCGGGCACTGCCGCGCACTGCTGGCCCGATTCAAGGTACCCAAGCGCGTGGTGTTCGGACCGGTGCCCAAGACGTCGACCGGCAAGATCCAGAAGTTCGTGCTTCGCCAGCAGGTCAAATCGGCGAGCGCCATCGAGTAGGCGCGCACGGTGTCCGCCAGCGACGTGATACTGGAAGCGCAGGGGCTGTCCAAGGAGTTCCAGGGGTTCTGTGCGGTCAAGGATGTGGACCTGGTGGTCCGGCGCGGCAGCGTGCATGCGCTGATCGGGCCGAACGGCGCCGGCAAGACCACCGTGTTCAACCTGTTGACCGGTTTCGTGCCGCCCACTGCCGGCCGCATCGCGTTCAACGGTATCGACATCACCGGCGAGCCGCCGGTACAGGTCGCCCGCCGCGGGATGGTGCGCTCGTTCCAGATCTCCGCGACTTTTCCACATCTGACCTTGCTCGAGAACGTACGGATCGCGCTGCAGCGGAAAATGGGCAACTCGCTTCATTTCTGGGAGCACGAGTCGCGGCTGAACTGCCTGAACGAGCAGGCGCTGCAGCTGCTCGAGGCGGTCGACCTGCGCGGCCTCGCGGATCGGATCACGGTCGAGCTCCCGTATGGCCGCAAGCGCGCGCTCGAGATCGCCACCACGCTGGCGCTGGACCCGCAGTTGATGCTGCTCGACGAGCCGACCCAGGGCATGGGTCACGAGGATGTCAGCCGTGTGGTCGAGCTGATCCGCAAGGTTGCGCGCAACCGTACGATCCTGATGGTCGAGCACAACCTGTCGGTGGTCGAGACCCTGAGCGATGTGATCACGGTGTTGCAAAGGGGCAGCATACTGGCGCAAGGACCGTACTCGGTCGTATCCAGGGACCCCCGGGTTCTGGAAGCCTATGTCGGGGTCGAGGCGTGAGCAGCGCATTTGCTCCCAGCGGGGAGATGCTCCACCTCGCGAACGTGCACGCGTTCTACGGCGAATCGCATATCCTGCATGGCATCGACCTTCAGGTGAACCGGGGCGAACTGGTGACGCTGCTCGGCCGCAACGGCGCCGGTCGCACCACCACGCTGAAGGCCGTCCTGGGGCTGGTTGGGCGCTGCACCGGTACGATTACGTTCAATGGCGAGCACATTGCCTCGATGGCGCCGCACCGGATCGCGCGTCGCGGAATCGGCTACTGCCCGGAAGAACGCGGAATCTTCGCCGGCTTGAGCACCGAGGAAAACCTGCTGCTGCCGCCCAAGCTGAACAGCGGGGGCCTGACGATCGAGGAGATCTACGCGATGTTTCCGAATCTGCTCGAGAGGCGCCACAGCCCGGGAACGCGGCTGTCGGGTGGCGAACAGCAGATGCTGTCGATAGCGCGCATCCTGCGCACCGGAGCGCGGCTGCTGTTGCTGGACGAGATCACCGAGGGCCTGGCGCCGGTGATCGTGAAGAAGCTCGCCGAGGTGCTCAGGACGCTGAAGGCGCGAGGATTCACGATCGTGCTGGTCGAGCAGAATTTCCGCTTTGCCGCTCCGCTGGCCGACCGCCACTATGTGCTGGAGCACGGGCGCATCGTGCAGACCGTCACGCGCGAGGAGCTTCCGTCCTGCACCGAGCGGCTGCATGCCCTGCTCGGCGTTTGAGCGAGCGATCCTAACTTTACGCGAGGAGAACCGATGAAACTGAAAACCATGATCCAGGCCGCGGGGCTGGCGCTGACACTGGCCGGCGCGGCCCAGGCCCAGATTTCCGACGGCGTCGTGAAGATCGGCGTGCTCACCGACATGTCGGGTACCTACTCGGACATATCCGGTCAGGGCGCCGTGGTGGCCGCGCAGATGGCTATCGACGATTTCGTGGCCAAGGAGAAGCCGGCTTTCAAGGTCGAAATGGTCTATGCCGATCACCAGAATAAGGGCGACATCGCCGCCAACAAGGCGCGCGAGTGGTTCGAGCGCGACGGTGTCGACCTGGTGACCGACCTGGTGACGAGTTCGACCGCGCTGGCGGTGCAGAAGATCGGCAAGGAAAAGAACAAGCTGGTGTTCGTATCCGGAGCGGCCTCGACCCGGATCACCAACGAGGACTGCAACGACGTCACCGTGCACTGGACCTACGACACCTACGCGCTGTCCAACGGCACCGCCAAGTACGTGGTGAAGAATGGCGGCAAGACCTGGTTCTTCCTGACCGCCGACTATGCATTCGGCCAGTCGCTGGAAAAGGATGCCACCGCCGTGATCCTGGCCAACGGCGGCACGGTGCTGGGCTCGGTGCGCCACCCGTTTCCCGGCACCGACTTCTCCTCGTTCCTGCTGAAGGCCCAGGCCTCCGGCGCCCAGGTGATCGGGCTGGCCAATGCCGGCACCGACACGACCAACTCGATCAAGCAGGCGGCCGAGTTCGGCATCACCCCGAAACAGTCGCTGGCCGGGCTGCTGGTTTTCATCAGCGACGTGCACTCGCTGGGCCTGAAGACGACGCAGGGCATGTACCTGACGGAGGGTTTCTACTGGGATCTGAACGACGAAGCGCGCGCCTGGTCGAAGCGCTTCTTCGAGAAGCACAAGCGGATGCCGACGATGGCGCAGGCCGGAGACTATTCGTCGGTGATGCACTACCTGAAGGCGGTCAAGGCGGTCAACAGCGACGACGCGCAGAAGGTGATGACGCAGATGAAGAAGACGCCGGTGAACGACTTTTTCGCCAGGAACGGGCAAATTCGCGACGACGGCCGCATGGTGCATGACATGTACCTGTTTCAGGTGAAGAAGCCCGCGGATTCGACCGGCCCGTGGGACTACTACAAGCTGATTGCGACCATTCCGGCCGACGAGGCGTTCCAGCCACTGTCCGCGTCGCGCTGCCCGCTGATCAAGAAGTGATGCGAACGCCGGGCACCCTTCACAAGCGTCGCACTTGCGGGAGAAGGACAGGATGAAAGCGGCGAAATCGAAGATCCTTATCCGGAGCGCCTGCCTGGCACTGACGCTGGCCGGCGCGGCCCAGGCCCAGATTTCGGACGGCGTCGTGAAGATCGGCGTGCTCACCGATATGTCCGGCCCGTACTCGGCTGCCTCCGGGCCCGGCGCCGTGGTGGCGGTCCAGATGGCGATCGACGATTTCGTGTCCCGGGAAAAGCCGGCCTTCAAGATCGAAATGGTGTCCGCGGATCACCAGAACAAGGACGACGTCGCCGCCAAGAAGGCGCAGGAGTGGTTCGAACACGACGGCGTCGACGTGGTGACCGAGCTGGTCACCAGCTCGACCGCGTTGGCGGTGCAGAAGATTGCCAAGGAGAAGAACAAGTTAATACTGGTTTCCGGAGCGGCCTCGACCCGGATCACCAACGAGGGCTGCAACGACATCACCGTGCACTGGACCTACGATACCTATGCGCTGGCCAACGGCACCGCCAAGGTGCTGGTGAAGCAGGGCGGCAAGAGCTGGTTCTTCCTGACCGTCGACTATGTGTTTGGCCACTCGCTGGAGAAAGATGCCACCGACGTGATCCTGGCCAACGGCGGCACGGTGGTGGGCTCGGTGCGCCATCCGTTTCCGGAGACCGACTTCTCTCCGTTCCTGCAGAAGGCCCAGGCCTCGGGCGCCCAGGTGATCGGGCTGGCCAATGCCGGCAACGACGCGATCAACGCGATCAAGCAGGCAGTCAGGTTCGGCATCACGCCGAAGCAGTCGCTCGCCGGGTTGCTGGTTTTCATCACCGACGTGCACTCGCTGGGTCTGAAGATGACGCAAGGCATGTACCTGACGGAGGGTTTCTACTGGGATCTGAACGACGAAACGCGCGCCTGGTCGAAGCGCTTCTTCGAGCAGCACAAGCGGATGCCGACGATGGTGCAGGCCGGAGACTATTCGTCGGTGATGCACTACCTGAAGGCGGTCAAGGCGGTCAACAGCGACGATGCGCAGAAAGTGATGGCGCAAATGAAGAAGACGCCAGTGAACGATTTTTTTGCCAGGAACGGGCGCATCCGCGACGACGGTCGCATGGTGCACGACATGTACCTGTTTCAGGTGAAGAAGCCATCGGAATCGTTCGGGCCGTGGGACTATTACAAACTCATGGCGACGATCCCGGGCGACGAGGCGTTCCAGCCGCTGTCGGCTTCCCGATGCCCGCTGATCAAGAAGTGACAGCTTGCCTCTAACTAAATGACGATCTTCGGCGTTCCGCCGCAGCTGCTGTTCGGCCAGTTGCTGCTGGGACTGATCAACGGATCGTTCTACGCGGTGCTCAGCCTCGGCTTGGCTGTGATCTTCGGAATGCTGAACATCATCAACTTCGCGCACGGCGCGCAGTACATGGTCGGCGCGTTCGTGGCGTGGATCGGCCTGGCCGCCTTCGGCGTGAACTATTGGGAGTCGCTGCTGCTGGCGCCGCTGCTGGTTGGAGCGTTCAGCGTGCTGATCGAGCGCCTGATGCTGCGGCGTCTGTACCAGCTCGATCACCTGTACGGACTGCTGCTGACGTTCGGACTCGCTCTGATCGCCGAGGGGGTGTTTCGCAATTACTACGGCATTTCTGGCGAATCGTACGAAGTGCCCGAGCAGCTGCAGGGCGGCATGAACCTGGGCTTCATGTTCCTGCCGCTGTACCGGGCCTGGGTTGTGGTGGCAGCGCTGGGCGTCTGCTTCGCCGTGTGGTTCGCGATCGAGCGCACCCGGCTGGGGGCCACGCTGCGTGCGGCCACGCAGCGCCCGGACCTGGTACAGGCACTCGGCATCAACGTGCCGCTGCTGATGACTCTCACCTATGCGGCGGGAGCCGGGCTGGCCGCGTTCGCCGGCGTACTGGCGGCGCCGGTGATGCAGGTCAATCCGCTGATGGGTTCGAACCTGATCATCGTGGTGTTCGCGGTGGTGGTGATCGGCGGCATGGGTTCGATCCTGGGGTCGATCGTCACCGGGGTCGGACTCGGGCTGGTCGAGGCGCTCACGAAGGTCTATTACCCGCAGGCATCGGCCGTCGTGATCTTCCTGATCATGGTGATCGTACTGATGGTGCGCCCGGCGGGCCTGTTCGGGCGGCAGGCGTGACGGGGTCCGAATGAAGATCGCTTGGATGGCGGCCGCGCGCGGCTCGAGTAGGCTGATGTTCGCGGCGCTGATCGTGGGCGGCCTGATCGCCCCATTCCTGGCGTACCCCACGTTCTTGATGAAGGTGCTGTGTTTTGCGCTGTTCGCCTCGGCGTTCAACCTTCTGCTCGGCTTCGTCGGCCTGTTGTCGTTCGGCCACGCCGCGTTCTTCGCCTTCGGCGCCTACGTGTGTGGCTACCTGTGCAAGAACCTGGGGGCGCCGCCGGAGGTGGGTATCCTGGCCGGGACCGCGTCGGCCAGCATGCTCGGTACCGTGTTCGGGCTGCTGGCGATCCGCCGCTCCGGCATCTATTTCGCGATGATCACGCTGGCCCTGGCCCAGCTTGTGTATTTCCTGGAGGTGCAGCTGCCGTTCACGGGAGGTGAGGACGGATTGCAGGGAATTCCCCGGGGCCGCCTGTTCGGCCTGATCGATCTGTCGGACAACATGGTGATGTACTTTTTCGTACTCGCGATCTATCTGGCGGGCTTCTGGCTGATCCATCGCACGATCCACTCGCCGTTCGGGCAGATCCTGAAGGCGATCCGCGAAAACGAGCCGCGCGCGATCTCGCTCGGCTACGCGGTCGATCGCTACAAGCTGCTGGCGTTCGTGCTGTCGGCGACGCTGACCGGCCTGGCCGGCGCGACCAAGGCGATCGTGTTCCAGCTCGCCTCGCTGACCGATGCGGACTGGCACATGTCGGGCGAGGTCGTGCTGATGACGCTGCTGGGCGGGCTCGGAACGGTGCTGGGCCCGTCGGTCGGCGCGCTGACGATCGTCGGCCTGCAGGACCTGCTGGCCGACAAGGTCGGCTCCTGGGTGACCGTGATCACGGGCGCCATCTTCGTGGTGTGCGTGCTGCTGTTCCGCCGGGGCATTGTCGGCGAGCTGCGTGCGTTGATCTTTACGCGCCGCAGCGGAGCATGAAACCGTGCGCGGCCGGGCACCCGGAGCAGGGCGCCTATGGCTGGCCGTTGCGGCACTGCTGACCGCGGCGCCGGCCGCGGGCTCCGAGATCCTGCGGGTCGGTTCCAAGCGCTTCACCGAATCGACGATCCTGGGCGAGATCCTGACCCAGGCCGCGCGGCGCACGACAGCGGCGGAGCATGTTCCGGGGATGGGCAACACGGCGATCCTGTTCGAGGCGCTGCGCAGCGGGGCGATCGATCTGTATCCCGAATACCTGGGCACGATCGAGCTGGAGATCCTGCACCACGAGCGCGCCGACGCTGCGCTGGAGCAGATCGATCGGGAGCTGGCACCGCTGGGTCTTGGCGCCGACATTGAACTGGGTTTCGAGAATTCGTATGCGATCGGCGTGCGGCACGACACCGCGCAGGCCCTGCATCTCGAACGCATCAGCGATCTGGCCGGGCACCCTGAGCTGCGCATCGGGCTTTCGCACGAATTTCTCGGACGGGCCGATGGCTGGCCGGGGCTCGCGCGCCACTATGGGCTCACCGCCCGGCCCAGCGGGCTGGACCACGGCTTGGCGTACGAAGCGCTGGCCGCGCATCAGATCGACGTGATCGACCTGTACACGACGGACGCCAAGATCGCCCGCTACGGTATTCAGGTGCTGCGTGACGACCGCCACTATTTTCCGCGCTATGACGCGGTCGTGATGTTCCGGCGCTCGGTGCCGCAGCGCTTCCCGCAGGCCTGGGCCGCGCTGAAGGCGCTGGCCGGGAGCATTGACACCCGCAAGATGATCGAACTGAACGGCGCCGCGGAACTGGATCATCGCAGCGCGCGCGACATCGCGCAGTCGTTCATCGACCGATCCGGGCTGGGAGCCTCGCGGCCGAGCTTTCGCGAGCGCCTGTTCGGTGAAGACTTCGCGCGGCTGGCGCGGCAGCATATCGCGCTGGTGCTGCTGTCGGTGGCCGCGGCGAGCGCGGTCGGCATTCCGCTCGGGGTCGCCGCGGCCCGCTGGCCCCGCGCGGGCAACGTGATCCTCGGTGTGGTCAGCGCGCTTCAGACGATTCCGGCGCTGGCGCTGCTCGCCGCCCTGATCCCGGTGCTGGGCGCTATCGGCACCCGCCCTGCGCTGCTGGCGCTGTTCATCTTCGCGTTGCTGCCGATCGTGCGCAACACCGCCGTCGGCCTGGCGCAGGTGCCGGAGACGCTGCGTCAGGCGGCCACGGCTCTGGGGGCGCGCAGCCTGGTGCGGCTGTGGACCGTGGAGCTGCCGCTGGCGTCCCCCGTGATTCTGGCCGGCATACGCACCGCCGCGGTGATCAGCGTGGGCACCGCCACGATCGGCGCGTTCGTAGGCGCCGGCGGATTCGGCGAGCGCATCTCGATCGGTCTGGCGCTGAACGACGATCAGATGCTGCTGGCCGGGGCGCTGCCGGCGGCGGCGCTGGCGCTGGGGTTCGAGGCCTCGTTCAGCGTTCTGGAATGGGCAGTGCGTTTTCGCCTTAGGATGAGCCGTTGATGGAGCCTCTGCGATGCCAAAACTCGATCTGAGAACCATTCCACAGCGCAAGGGCTCTACCTACCCGGCGCCGTTCGACAAGGAGCCGGCCAACCGCATTCGCCAGCGTCTTGGCGACGCGGCCGGCCTGACCCAGTTCGGCGTCAATCTGCTGCAACTGCCGCCGGGCGCGTGGTCCAGCCAGCGCCACTGGCACTCGGCGGAAGACGAATTCGTCTATGTCCTGTCGGGCGAGGTCGTGCTGGTCACGGACAGGGCCGAGGAAGTCTTGCGCGCCGGCGATTGCGCGGCTTTTCCCAGGAATGTGCCGGACGGCCATCACCTGGTCAACCGGAGCGGGGCGGTGGCAGTGTGTCTGGAGGTCGGATCCCGGATCGAAGACGATTTCGCGTTCTATCCGGATGTCGACCTGCTGTTTAATCCGGAAGTTGACGGGTACACGCACAGGGACGGAACGCCCTATCCGAAGTGAGGCGGTTGAAAAACGCAGATGGCAGAGGTCGCGATCATAGGGGCCGGAGTGATGGGCCTTGCCACGGCGCGAGCGCTTTCCCGCGCAGGCCGGGAGGTCGTCGTGTACGAGCAATTCGAGCCGGGGCATGCGCGCGGCTCGAGCCACGGCCGATCGCGGGTGTTCCGGCTGGCTTACGCACAGCCGGAGTGGGTGCGACTGGCACAGGAAGCGCTCGCGGGGTGGCGCCGGATCGAGGTCGAGGCGGGGGAGTCGCTGCTCGAGCTTGACGGACTGATCGAGATCGTCACGAACCTGGAAGACAGTTCGGCGGCTGTGCTCGAAGCGTGCGGGGTGTCCTGGCAACGGCTCGAACGCGATGAAGTCCAGCGCCGATTCCCGCTTCGGGTCCCTGCGGGATCTTTCGCGGTGCTGCAACCGGAGGCGGGCATCGTCCGGGCCGATCGTGCGCTCGCGGCCCTGGCCCGCGGTATCGACGTGCGTTATGGAACGCGCGTGACTTCGCTGGCCGACCTGCGCGAGGCGTGCGTCGTTGTCACGGCTGGGGCGTGGGTGAACGATCTGGTCAAGCCGCCGCTGCCCGTCCGCGTGACGCGCGAGACCGTCTGCTATTTTGTTCCGGTCGACGCACGCCCCATGCCGGCTTTCGTTTCGGTTGGGCTTCGAACCGGAGGAATTTCTTTCTACGCCCTCGCCGATCCGGTGCACGGCATCAAGGCCGCCGCGCACGGTGCGGGACCCCAGGTCGATCCGTCGCAGACAGGAGGGCCGGACGCGGCGCTCGTCGGGGCGATCACGGCCTGGATCGGCGAGCATGTATTGCTCGCCGATCCGCGACCGATCGACGCACAGGCGTGCCTGTACACGTCGACTGCCGATCAGAGCTTCATCCTGGAGCGGCACGGGCGCGTCGTGGTCGGCTCGGCGTGCTCGGGCCACGGGTTCAAGTTCGCGCCCGCGATCGGGGCGCGCCTTGCGGCGCTCGCGATCGAGGCGCTCGATTCCCCATGAGCTCTGTCTTGTCGTGCTCTGGCCCCTGCGCACGAGTGGGGTTTGAACGTCACGGCGGTGGACAACTGCGCGGACATGCTCGCGTGCGTGCCTCAAGACGCAGTACGCGTTGAGTCGGACATCGAGGACTTGCGCCTCGGCAAGGTATTCGACACGGTGCTGCTTGCCAGTTGCCTGGTCAATCAGCCTTCAAGTTTGACGAGGACCTCGTTTGTGACGAGCGCGCGCCGCCATGTTGCGCCGGATGGCCAGCTCCTTGTTGAACGTCACGATCCGGACTGGCTTAGAACGGCTCAAGTCGGCCCCGTGGACTGTGCAAAGGGTGTCGAGATCTTCGTCGAGGCGGTGAGTCACGTTGGTCCCGCCATCGAAATGACTTTGCGCTACGAGATGGCCAATCAAGCCTGGCACCACTCGTTCTGCGTTTCTCCGTTATCGGAGTCGGAGATTGAAGAGCTGTTTTCCGAAGCCGGGTTTCACTCGTGCGAGTGGTTTGGCGCAAAGCGTAGGTGGGCACGTGCGATGGGTTCGTAGGGCCGGATTTCCACTTTGGCTCGCCGGGAGCCCCAACGCCTGGGCGAGGTACCGGGACGATAGACGCAGTACGCTTGCACCCTGTGCGATCCGTGACTTTCGAGGACGTGATGAAGATCGACTTCGTGTCCGACGTTGCCTGCCCTTGGTGTGCCGTTGGGCTCAATTCCCTGGAGATCGCCCTCTCGCGGCTCGAAGGAGCCGTGTCGGCGCAGCTGCAGTTCCAGCCGTTCGAGTTGAATCCCTCGATGCCGCCGGACGGCGAGGACGCGATCGAGTATCTGTCGCGAAAGTACGGCGCCTCGCCAGAGCAACTGGCCGCCTCGCGGCAGATGCTGCGCGAACGCGGCGCCTCCGTTGGTTTCGAGTTCGGCGATCGGGTGCGCGTGTGGAATACCTTCGATGCACACCGGCTGCTGCATTGGGCGGGCCTGCAGGGACGGCAGCGGGAGTTGAAGCACGCGCTTTTGCGCGCGTATCACTCGCGCGGGGAGAATCCGGGCGCGCCGGCCGTGCTGCTGGGTTGCGCGGTCGAAGCGGGACTGGACCCGGAACAGGCGCGCGACGTCGTGGAGTCTGGCCGCTACGCGGACGACGTTCGCGAACGCGAGGCCTACTATCAGCAGCTTGGCATCCGATCGGTTCCTTCGGTCATCGTCGACGACCGGCAGCTGATCGAAGGCGGACAGCCGCCGGAAGTATTCGAACAAGCCCTGCGGCGGATTGCCAAGGGCGCAGAACGGATCGCAAAGATTCCGCCGAAGGACTAGCGCGTCATCGCCCGGCGCGCCAGGTAACTGCCCGCGTCGACTGCCAGTACCAGCGCCAGCATCGCCAGCACCACGGTGGCGGTGCGGGTCATCTGGAACAGACCCAGGTGAAAGGCCAGTAACTGCCCCAGTCCGCCGGCGCCGACCACGCCCAGGATCGAAGCGGCGCGGATGTTGTTTTCCCAGCGATACAGCACGTACGACAGCAACTGGGGCGCGACCTGCGGCAGGGTGGCGTACAGCAGCACCTGCGCGGGGCGCGCGCCCTGCGCTCGCAGCGCGAACGCCGGGCCGGGCGGCGTGTTTTCGATCGCTTCGGCGAACAGACGCCCCAGCACTCCGGTGGTGTGCAACGCAAGGGCCAGCGTGCCGGCCATGGGACCCAGGCCCGCCGCGATCAGCATCAACGAGGCCCACACGAGTTCCGGCACCGCGCGCAGCGCGTTCAGCAGCATCCGCGTCGGAACGCGCCAGAGCGCGCGCGCATGCGTGCGTGCCGCCGGCAGCGCCAGCAGCAGCCCGAACAGCGCAGCCAGCAGCGTTCCCAGGGCCGACATCGCCAGCGTCTCCGCGGTGGCCTGCGCGACCTTGCGGACGAACGGCGGCGAGGTATCGGGCGGAAAGAACTCGCCGGCGAACCGTGCCATCGCGGCCAGCGAATCGCGCGACCACAGGTCGCGCCACTGCAAGTCCAGGCTCCAGAAGCTCGCCACCACCAGCGCCGCCAGCGCCAGCAGCACCCAGGCGGTGCGGGAGCGCAGCGCGATCAGCCGCGGCGGCAGGAGCCCGATCGGGGGGCGGACGTTCGGATCCAGGCTCATCGCAGCAGCCCGCGCAACCATGCGCTGACGCCGTCGGCGAGCGCGACCAGTCCGATGAAAACGAGCAGCATCGTGGCAACCTCGTTGCCGGCCAGCATCTTCAGCGAGCTGTCCATCTGCTGGCCCAGCCCGCCGGCCCCGACGAAACCCAGCACGACCGAGGAACGGATCGCGCATTCCCAGCGGTAGATCGCGTACGAGGTCAGCTCGGGCGCGGCCTGCGGCAGCAGGCCGTAGAAAAACGCCTGCAGTCGCCCGCCGCCGTTGGCCAGCAGCGTGCGGGTCGGATGCGCATCGCAGCTCTCCAGGATCTCGGCGAACACTTTGCCCAGCATGCCGCCATAGGTGAGCCCGATCGCCAGCACGCCCGAGCTCGGCCCCAGGCCGACCACCCGCACGAATACGAGCGCCCAGACCAGCTCCGGCACCGTGCGCAGTGCCACCATCGCGCCGCGAGCGGCCTGTCGCACGACGAAGGGCACGACGGCCATCCGTCCGGAAAGACTGGAGATGGACAGCGCCGCCGTCGCGATCAATGCCAGCGGCACGGCCAGCAGCAGCGCCAGGCTGACCCCGGCCGTGGCGATCGCGACGGTGCGCCAGGTCTCGCGTGCAACCGACGCCAGGAAATCGGCATTCAGCGCCGGCGGCACAAACCCGGCCAGGAAGCGCGCCGTCACCCGCAGACTGCGCGCATCGAGCATCTCCCAGGGCCGGAATTCGGTGTAGACCAGCAGCGGCCACAACAGCAGCAGCGAGACCACCAGAAAGGCGGCGCGGCCCCGACGGGCTGGATCGCGCTCGGGTACTGGGCGCGTCGACGAGATCAGCGTGCCGGGGTCCGTCGCCATCGCGATCCAGTCAGCACGCTAACGCCAGACCATCGGTACCGGAGCTGGCTCACACGGCTCTTCGGAGGGCAACTCGGGAGGCTGCGGCGCCGGCTCCGCGTGCGCGTACAGCCGTTGCAACTGTTCAGGCGAGACGTCGGAGGCCTGGCCGTCGAACTGGACCGCACCGTCGCGCAAGCCGATCATGCGCGGGAAGTTCGCCAGCGCCATCTCGACCTGGTGCATCGAAACGACCAGCGTGACTCCGCGCTGCGCGGCCTGCTGCCGCAGAACCTGCAGTGCCCGCGCCGCGCGGACCGGGTCCAGTGCTGACAGCGGCTCGTCCAGCAGCCACAGTCGTGCCGGTGCCAGCAGCGCGCGCGCCAGGCTGACGCGCTGGCGCTCCCCGCCAGAGAGCCGATCGACACGATCGAACAGTCGATCGGCCAGATCGAACGGAGCCAGAGCCGCATGCGCAGCGCCGACGTCGAACGGAACCAGCAGCGAGCGCACGCTGCCCGCCAGGCTCATCGCCGGAAGGCGCCCCGCCAGCGCCGCCGTCACCACGCGCTGGCGCGGCGGCAAGGGCGGCACCTGAGGTGCCAGGAAAAGCCGCCCGCGCAACCGGCGGCGTCGCCGCGGGTCGAGCGACCACGGTTCCTCGCCGTCGACCAGGACCCGCCCGCGGTCGGCCTGCAGCGCCGCGGCAGCCACGTGCAGCAGCGTCGTCTTGCCGGCGCCGGACGGGCCGACCACGACCACGTGCTCGCCGCTGCCGATCAGCAGGTCGACTTCGTCCAAAGCCGGATGCGCGCGCGACCGCGCCCCCGGGTACCGGACCGACACGCGCTCCAGGCGCAGGCTCAGGCCGCGCGAAGCGGGATTCACAAAAGGCCAGCGCTGCGTGCTGCCGCCTCGATGCCCTGGTAGTTCTCAGGCCGGGTCGGAATGAAGCGGGAGGCTCTCTGCAGGCCCAGGATTTCCTTGCCTTCGGGCGTATCGGCCGTCAGATCGAGAAAGGCCTGGCGCAGCCGCTCGCGCAGCGCCGCCGGCATCTTCGCGCTGACGGACCAGTTGTAGTCGTAGAACGGCGGTGTCGTATAGAACACCTTGACCTGCGCCGGATCGACCTTGTGTTCCGCGACCAACTTGTCCCACACCGAGATATTCACGGCCCCGGCGTCGACTTTGCCGCCGGCTACCGCCGCCACGGTGGCGTCGTGTGCACCGGAAAAGCTGATACGGCGCAAATCCCGGTCCGGGTCGATCCCGGCCCGCAGCAGAAAGCTGCGCGGCATCAGGTGGCCGGACGTGCTGGACTGCGACCCGAAACTGAACGTATGTCCCTTCAGGTCGGCCAGGGTGCCGATGCCGCTGGTGGCCGCGGTGATGAAGACCGACCGGAAGGTCTCGTCCTCGGCACGCTGCACCAGCGGGATCACTTGTCCGCCGGAGCGCACGTTCGCCTGAACGAATGTGAAGCCGCCGAACCAGGCCAGGTCCACCTTGCCATTGACCAGCGCTTCCACGGCCGCTGCGTAATCGGTGACCGGCGTCCATTCGACCGGCACACCCAGGCGCGCCTCCAGATAGCGCCCGAGCGGCGCGAACTTGCGCGTCAGCTCGGTGGGCGATTCGTCGGGAATCGCGGTCACGCGCAACGGCTGCTGTGCGCCGGCCGGTGCGGATCCAAGCAGCGCGAGGCCGATCGCCGCCAGGAGTGCGATCGCAGCGGCTAAGCAGCGGCGCGGTAAGACCGGATGGTTCGTCGTCATGGGCCGCTCCCTGTTGCCCCGGTGGGCGCGCAGCTGCGAAACCCAGCGAAGATATCATTTCGCTCGGGGCTGAAGAAGTTCCGGTAGCGCGGGTGGTGCAGTCGCGGATGCGTGGCCAGCGAGGCGCCCCGCAGCACCCGGCGCGAACCGAACCAGGGCGACGAATACTCGCGATAGGGATGCGGCGCAAACCCGGGGTACGGCTCGAACGCCGAGGCGGTCCACTCCCACACGCGCCCGAATCGGATCGGTGCAGCGGCCGGCGGCGCCGCGACCGCGAGTGCGGCCACTTCCCATTCGAGCTCGGTCGGCAGGCGCCGTCCGGCCCAGTGGCACCACGCCTGCGCCTCGTACCAGCTCAGGTTGACGGCGGGCTGCGCTTCGTCGAGCGCGATCCACTCGCCGAACCAGCGCTGCTGCCAGCCGCTTCCGGCGGGCCGCCAGAACCTGGGCCACCGTGCATTGCTGGCCTGGCGCCACGACCAGCCGTCGGCAGTCCAGTGGCGCGGCTGCCGGTAGCCGCCGTCGGCAACGAAAGCGGCAAAAGACCGGTTGTTAACGGGTGCCCGGTCGATCCGAAAGCCCTCCACATCGACCCAGTGCGGCATCAATTCGTTGTCGAACGCGAACTGCGCACCGGCTGCTCCGATCTGAAAGCGCGTCGCCTCGAGGGTGAGTTCCCCGGGTCCGACCGGGTCGGGCGGGAGCGCTCCAGGCCAACGGTCCGCCTCGAGCGGGATGCCGAGCGCGTTGGCCATGTAAACCGCCGCCTCGTGATGCATGTCCTCGTGCATCAGCACCAGCCAGGCGAAATAGAGCAGTCCCTGGTCGTCGGTGTCGGCCTGCGCAAGCGTCTGCAACGTCTGTTCAAGCCCCCGAGCCAGGTAGTCGCGCGTTGCGACCGCATCCGGCAGCGGCAGGCGCCAACGCGACGTGTGCTCGACCCTGCTCGAGTCGTACAGTGCGTCGGCATTGACCAGGCTCGGGGCCGCGCGTGGCGCGTCCGGATCGGCAGCGATTCCGCGCGCACGCTGCGGATTGCGCCTGATCCAGTACTCCTGAAACCAGCCGACGTGACCGAGTTCCCACAGAGGCGGATTGACTTCGGCGGAATAGGGGACCTGCAGGGCGGTCGCGCGCAACGAGCGCTCGTAGCAGGCAAACGTGCGCAGCGTGTTGGCGCGGCTTTCGAGCAGCGCCGCGCCCAGTTGCTCGCGGTCGCCGCATCGGATCAGCGCCGGATCGTCGATGATCGGCATGCGCTATAAGACAGGGATGGATCGGCCAAGCGCGATTATCGTCTGCCCCGCGGCCTCGCAAAGCAACAACGGTAACTGGCGCACTGCAGAACGCTGGCGCCGGATGCTGGCTCCCATTGCGCGTACGACAGTGGTCGCACGATGGGCCGGTGAGCCGGCCGCGCTGATGGTGGCACTGCATGCGCGCCGGTCGGCCGATTCGATCGCTGCCTGGCACGAGGCGCGCGAGCAGGCAGGGGTTGCCGACCGGTCGCCGATCATCGTCGTTTTGACCGGCACCGACCTGTACCGCGATATACGTTCGGACGCCCGGGCGCAGCGGTCGCTGCAACTGGCCGATGCGCTGGTCGTGCTGCAGGATCAGGGGCTTGCATCGCTGCCGCCGTCGGTGCGTGACAAGGCGACCGTGATCTACCAGTCGGGCGGACGCAGAAAGCCGGTGCCGAAGGCGCGCCGGCAACTGCGAGCCGTGATGGTGGGACACTTGCGCGACGAGAAATGCCCGCAAACGCTGTTCGAGGCGGCGCGGATTCTGAGACGCCGTACCGACATCCGGATCGATCATGTCGGAGCTGCGCTGGATCCGGCGCTCGCGCGGCTGGCCAGGGCCACCGCGCGGGCCTGCCCGCATTACCGCTGGCTGGGTGGCTTGCCGCATCCGGAGACGCTGCGACGGATCCAGCACGCCCACGTACTGCTGAACGCGAGCTCGATGGAGGGGGGCGCGCATACGGTGCTGGAGGCGGTTCGCGCAGGTACGCCGGTACTCGCCTCGCGGATTCCCGGCAACGTCGGTATGCTGGGTGTGGACTACGCGGGTTATTTCCCGTGCGGGGACGCGGGCGCACTGGCGCAACTGCTGGAGCGCTGTCGCGACGAGCCCAGGCTGCTCGCGCAGCTTCGCAGGCAGTGCCGCGCGCGGGCGTCGATGTTCGAGCCGCGTCGCGAGCAGCAGGCGTTGAAGCGCCTGGTGTTGCGGCTGCTGCCCGATCGTCGCCGCGGAGCGGAGAACCGATGATGGAAGCACCCGAAGCGGTATCCATGCAGAGCGAGGCCTCACCGCCCCCGCCGCGGTTGACGTCGCTGTCGCACGGAGGCGGCTGCGGTTGCAAGATCGCGCCCGGATTGCTGTCCGAGATTCTGCGCACCACCGTGCGGATGCCGGTTCCGCCCGAGCTGCTGGTGGGCATCGAAACTGCGGACGATGCCGCCGTGTACCGGCTCAACGACGAGCAGGCGCTGGTGGCGACCACCGACTTTTTCATGCCGATCGTCGACGACCCGTTCGATTTCGGCCGCATCGCCGCCACCAACGCGATCTCCGACGTCTACGCGATGGGGGGCCGGCCGATCCTGGCGCTGGCGCTGGTCGGCATGCCGGTCAACGTGCTTCCGGTCCAGACGATACGGCGGATCCTGGAAGGCGGCGAGGCGGTCTGCGAGGCTGCGGGCATCCCGATTGCCGGTGGGCACAGCATCGACTCGGTCGAACCGATTTACGGCCTGGTCGTGCTCGGACTGGTCCATCCGCGACGGGTCAAGCGCAACTGCGACGCGAGCCCGGGCGACCGCGTGGTACTGGGCAAGGCCCTCGGCGTCGGCATCTATTCGGCCGCGCTGAAGAAGGAAGGGCTCGATGAGGCCGGCTACGCGAGCATGATTGCGACGACGACCCGGCTGAATACGCCCGGGCCTGACCTGGCGGCGATCGACGGCGTTGGTGCGCTGTCCGATGTCACCGGGTTCGGGCTGGCCGGTCACTTGCTGGAGATCGCAGGCGGATCCGGCGCCCGGATCCGAATCGACTGGCCGCGGGTGCCGATCCTGCCGGGCGCGCGCGAGCTGGCGGCGGCCGGCTGCGTGACCGGGGCGTCGGGGCGCAACTGGGCCGGCTACGGCCGCCAGGTGCGGCTGTCGAGCGGTTTTCCCGAGGTCGAGCGCGCGCTGCTGACCGATCCGCAGACCAGTGGAGGGCTGCTGGTGACCTGCGCGCCGCGCGCGCTGGAGTCTGTACTGGCGGTGTTCAGGCGGCACGGGTTCGGCGCAGCCGCCGAAATTGGCGAGGTCTGCGCCGCCGACGGCGGACCGCTGCTCGAGGTCCTTGACAGCTGATTCACGGCCTCCGATACGGGGCCGGATCCGCCCGCAGGCCGCAGCCGCCGGCCTGCAGTCACCGAGTTATGTCGGATCGAACATATATGCGCATTGACGAAACCTTCTTATGATCTGATATCAGGTATCAGGTATATCTCATGGGTGCCCCGCCATCTCTTCCGCTGTTGTCGCGGGCCACTCGGCCGCTGACGTTCGAAATTACCGCGATCAACGAAAAGGGCGAAGCGCTGCCCATTTCGATTGCTGGAGAGCATCCGCTGACGCTGTACGTGGACAAGCGCGAGATCGTCACGCTGATGACGCTTGGCGCCTGGCCGGAAGCGCTGGCGATCGGTTATCTGCGCAACCAGCGGCTGGTCGAAAGCGTGGAAGAAATCGCCTCCGTTCAGGTCGACTGGGATGTCAATGCGGTGGCGGTGACGACCCGGCGCGGGCTGGGCAACGCCGCCGAGCGAATGCAACAACGCACGGTGACCACGGGCTGTGGCCAGGGGACGATGTTCGGCGACCTGATGCAGGATGTCGAGAACATCCACCTGCCCCCGGACGCGCGCCTGGACCAGGAGCGGCTGTTCGCGCTGACGCAGGACGTGCGCCAGCTGCAGTCGGTCTACAAGCAGGCCGGTGCGGTGCACGGTTGCGCGCTGGCCCGCAATGGCGCCGCGGGAGTGGAGGTCCTGATGTTTGTCGAGGATGTGGGCCGCCACAACGCGGTCGACGCCATTGCCGGCCAGATGTGGCTCGATGGCCTGGACGGCGGCGACAAGATCTTCTTCACCACGGGCCGCCTGACGTCGGAAATGGTGATCAAGACGGCCCAAATGGGCATTCCCTTCCTGATCTCGCGCTCCGGCACTACGCAGATGGGCTGGGAAATAGCCCGCCAGACCGGCATCACCATGATCGGACGGGTCCAGGGACGTCACTACCTCGTCTACACGGGCACGGAGCGGTTCTCCCGATGAGCGCGGATTCGCGGGTCGCGGGCGTGATACTCGCCGGCGGATTGGGCCGGCGCATGGGCGGCGTGGACAAGGGCCTGCGGCCGTTGCGCGGCAAGCCGATGGTGCAATGGGTGCTGGAGCGCTTTTCCCCGCAGGTCGATCAAGTGCTGATCAATGCGAACCAGCACGTGGAGGAATATTCCACATTCGGCCACCCGGTGATCCCGGATCGGATTGCCGGCTTCGCCGGGCCGCTGGCCGGCCTGCACGCGGCGCTGTCGGCGACCTCGCTGCCGCTGATCGCGACCGTGCCGTGCGATTCGCCTTTCCTGCCCACGGACCTGGTCGCGCGCCTGAAGCAGGCCCTGCTGGAGCGCCAGGCGGACCTGGCGGCGGCGCGCACGCTGACACAGGCGCACCCGGTATTTTGCGTGTGCCGGCGGACCGTGTTGCCGCAGCTGACTGCGTTCCTGGCAGACGGTGGACGCAAGATCGATCAGTGGCACGGGACGCTGGCCATGGTCGAAGTGAACTTCGACGACCAGATCGAAGCCTTCAGCAACATCAACACGCCCGAGGAACTGGCCCACTTCGAGAGCTGAGCGAAGACCGGCGGGGCCTGACTTGAGCGGGCCGACGGTCCGGATCGAGATGAATGGAATATCGGATGAATAGGGAAGCCGTGCAGGCCAACGTGATACCGATTGCGGATGCGGGTCGCACCGGCCGCAAAGTGCGCTCGACCCCGAAAGGCCGCAGCGTGGACCCGCAGGCCTTGATCGAGGTGCGGGCGCTGCTGGGCGACGATCCTCGTCGCGCGGATCTGCTGATCGAGTATCTGCATCGGATCCAGGATCGCTACGGGCACATCAGCTCGGCTCATGTCGTGGCACTGGCCGCGGAAATGAAACTGGCGATGACCGAGGTGTACGAAGTCGCGACCTTTTATCACCATTTCGACGTGATCAAGGACAGCGATCCCCCGCCGCCCCGGCTCACGGTGCGGGTGTGCGAATCGCTCGCCTGCGAGATCGCGGGTGCCAGGGACGTGCTGGCGCAACTCGCCGAGCGCGCCGGCGACGATGTCCGTATCGTCGCCGTCCCGTGCGTGGGTCGCTGCGAAGCGGCCCCGGTCGCAGTGGTCGGCCAGAACCCGATCGAGCGCGCTTCGGCGGTCGCGGTCGCGGCCGCGGTGAGCCGCAAGAACACGTCCGCGCCCGTGACCGAGTACATCTCGTTGGCCCAGTACCGCGCCGCAGGCGGTTACCGGACCCTGAGCGAGTGTCTGGACGGCGTGCGCGACGCCGAATCCGTGATCCGCGCGATGGAGAGCTCCGGGCTGCGCGGACTGGGCGGAGCCGGATTTCCCGCGGGACGCAAATGGCGCATCGTCCGCGCGGAAAAAGGTCCCCGGCTGATGGCGCTCAATATCGACGAAGGCGAGCCGGGCACGTTCAAGGATCGCTTCTATCTGGAGCGCGACCCGCACCGGTTCCTGGAGGGCATGCTGATCGCGGCCTGGGCAGCCGGGGTGGGCCAGATCTACATCTATCTGCGCGACGAGTACGCGGGGTGCCGCGAGATCCTGACGCGCGAGCTGGCGGCGCTGCAGGCCGATCCGCCGTGTCCGCTGCCTCCGATCCATCTGCGTCGTGGCGCCGGTGCATACATCTGCGGTGAAGAGTCGGCGATGATCGAGTCGATCGAGGGCAAGCGGGGCATGCCCCGGCTGCGCCCGCCTTACGTGGCCCAGGTCGGCCTGTTCGGCTATCCGACGCTCGAGCACAACCTGGAAACCGTGTACTGGGTGCGCGACATCCTGGAAAAGGGTGCCGACTGGTTCACGTCCCATGGCCGCCACGGGCGCAAGGGACTGCGTTCGTTCTCGGTTTCGGGTCGGGTACAAAAGCCGGGCGTTCATCTGGCGCCAGCCGGCATCACCGTGCGCGAATTGATCGACGAATACTGCGGCGGCATGCTGCCGGGCCATCGCTTCTACGCCTACCTGCCCGGAGGGGCCTCAGGCGGGATCCTGCCGGCCGCGATGGGCGATATTCCGCTGGACTTCGACACGCTCAACGATTACGGCTGTTTCATCGGATCGGCGGCCGTCATCGTGCTTTCGCAGCACGATACCGCGCGGGACGCCGCCTTGAACATCATGCGCTTTTTCTCCGACGAGTCGTGCGGCCAATGCACTCCCTGCCGGGTCGGCACCGAGAAGGCGGTCGGCCTTCTTGCGGCGCCGCGCTGGGATCAGGCCCTGCTGGAGGAGCTGTCGCAAGCGATGGCCGATGCGTCGATCTGCGGCCTTGGCCAGGCCGCGCCCAACCCGATTCGTTGCGTGATCAAGTATTTTCCGCACGAGATTGCCTGAAGAGCCGAGGGAATTGTTGATGAACGTGATGCGCGAAAAGGAAACGGCCCCGGACCTGGTGGAATTCACGCTGAACGGGCGCGCCGTGACGGCACCCCCCGAGGAGACGATCCTTCAGACCGCCAAACGGCTCGGCATCGAGATTCCGCACCTTTGCTACATGGACGGCATGCGGCCCGATGGCAACTGCCGTGCGTGCATGGTCGAAATCAAGGGCGAGCGGGTGCTGGCGCCTTCCTGCTGCCGCGCTCCGAAGGCCGGCATGGAGGTCACGAGCGACAGCGCGCGCGCCGTGCACTCGCAGAGGATGATCCTCGAGTTGCTGAAATCGGATATGCCGGAGCGCAGCTACCGCCTCGACTCCGAACTGGACCACTGGGCCGATAAGCTCGGCGTGTCGAAGCCGCGCTTCGAGCCCCGGATGTCACCGGGCCCCGATCTGTCTCATCCGGCGATGGCCGTGAATCTCGATGCCTGCATCCAGTGCACGCGCTGCGTGCGTGCTTGCCGGGAGGAGCAGGTCAACGATGTGATCGGCTACGCATTTCGTGGCCACCACTCGAAGATCGTGTTCGACCTGGACGATCCGATGGGCGCATCGACCTGCGTGGCGTGCGGCGAATGCGTGCAGGCCTGCCCGACCGGCGCCCTGATGCCGGCCCGCGGTGTGGGCATGGTGGTGGCGGACAAGACCGTCGATTCGCTGTGCCCGTATTGCGGGGTCGGTTGCCAGCTGACCTACCACGTGAAGGACAACCGGATCCTGCGCGTCGAAGGGCGTGACGGGCCGGCCAACCACAGCCGTCTTTGCGTGAAAGGTCGTTACGGCTTCGATTACGTGCACCACAAGCAGCGCCTGACCAGGCCGCTGATCCGCAAGCCCGGCGTTCCGAAATCGGCCGATTTCGTCGTCGACCCCGACGATCCGATGTCCGTTTTTCGGGAGGCGAGCTGGGAGGAAGCGCTTGATTTTGCCGCCGGCAGATTGCGCGAGATTCGAGATTCCCGCGGGCCGCAGGCGCTCGCTGGCTTCGGCTCGGCCAAGGGCTCGAACGAAGAGGCCTACCTGTTCCAGAAACTGGTGCGCACGGGTTTCGGCACCAACAACGTGGACCACTGCACGCGCCTGTGCCACGCCTCCAGCGTTGCGGCGCTGCTGGAGGGAATCGGCTCCGGCGCGGTCTCCAACCCGGTGATGGACGTGACCAAGGCGGAGGTAGTGTTCGTGATCGGCGCCAACCCCACCGGCAATCACCCGGTCGCCGCGACCTGGATCAAGAACGCTGCCAAAAGCGGCGCCAAATTGATCGTGGCCGACCCGCGCGGCTCCGACCTGGCGCGCCACGCGACATATTTCCTGCAGAACAATCCGGACAGCGACGTGGCGATGCTGAACGCGATGATGCATACCATCGTCCACGAAGGTCTGGTCGACGAATCCTTCATCAAGGATCGGACCGTCGGATACGAGGAACTGAAGAGGAATGTCGAGGGATTCAGCCCCGAGGCCATGGCGCCGGTTTGCGGCATTCCGGCCGAAACGCTGAAGGAGGTCGCGCGGCTGTACGCGACGTCGAAGGGCTCGATGATCTTCTGGGGAATGGGAATATCCCAGCACGTGCACGGCACGGACAACGCCCGCTGCCTGATCGCGCTGGCGATGATGACCGGCCAGGTGGGCCGTCCCGGCACCGGGCTGCATCCGCTGCGCGGCCAGAACAACGTGCAGGGGGCGTCCGATGCGGGGCTGATCCCGATGATGTACCCGGACTACCAACGGGTGGCCGGCGATGCGGCCAGGCTCAGATTCGAGAAACTGTGGAAGACGAAGCTCGATCCCAATCCGGGCCTGACCGTGGTCGAGATCATGCACGCAGCCCACGCGGGGATCATCCGTGGCATGTACATCATGGGCGAAAACCCGGCGATGTCCGATCCCGACGTGCAGCATGCGCGCCAGGCGCTTGCGGACCTGGAGCACCTGGTGGTCCAGGATATTTTCCTGACCGAAACCTGTTACCTGGCCGACGTCGTGCTTCCGGCCACCGCGTTTCCGGAGAAGACCGGCACGTTCACGAACACCGACCGGATGGTGCAGCTCGGACGCCAGGCCCTGAAGCCGCCCGGCGAGGCCCGGGAGGACCTGTGGATCATCGAACAGATGGCGCGCCGCCTGGGCCTGGACTGGAATTACCGCAGCGTGGCCGACGTGTTCTACGAGATGCGCGCCGGGATGGACTCGATCGCAGGCATCACGTGGGAGCGCTTGCAGGAGGAGAGCTCCGTCACGTATCCGTGCGAGAACGAGGGAGACCCGGGCGAAACGGTCGTCTTCACCAGGGACTTTCCGACTCCCAGCGGGCGCGGCAAGTTCGTTCCGGCCCAACTGATCACGGCGGACGAAATGCCCGACGACGAGTACCCGATGATCCTGATCACGGGGCGGCAGCTCGAGCACTGGCACACGGGAGCGATGACGCGGCGGGCGACCGTGCTCGATGCGATCGAGCCCGAACCGGTCGCCTCGATGAATTCGGCTGACCTGCTGGCGGTCGGAGCGGAGCCGGGAGACGTCATCACGGTGACCTCACGGCGGGGCAGCATATCGCTGTACGCGCGTGCCGACGACGGGACTCCGAAGGGATCGCTGTTCATCCCCTTCTGCTTCTACGAGGCCGCGGCGAACATGCTGACCAATCCCGCGCTCGACCCGGTCGGCAAGATTCCGGAGTTCAAGTTCTGTGCGGTCAAAGTCACCGCGGGCGGTCAAATCGGCGGCCGTGGCGAGGTCGAGAACCGGGGTGCGGTTTCGGAGCACATCGCCTGAGCGTGCGATCGGCGCGGGCGCCCCTCGCCCGGGCGTCCGCTTTCCCTCCCGAATCGACGGTTACGGGCCGCTACTTCGAGTAATCGTAGAGCGGTTTGCCCTTGTCGACGACGTGAACGGTGAACAGCTTCAACGACGTGTCGCCGACGACCTTGAAGCCGCCGTGCTTGACGTCGCGAAGGTTCATGGTCGTCGCGCCGGTGGCGATCGTGCGCGCCTCCTGGCCGGGGGCCTGCACCCGCGCGCCTTGCACGACGTACGCCGCCTCGACGCCGTGATGAAAGTGCAGTTCGACGGCTTCGCCGGGCCGGTATTCCGCGGTGGAGGCGATCACCTCCATCCCGGGTGCGCCGCTAAGGTCGGCGCGCTTCTGCTCGACGCGCTGCGGCGAATCGCTGCCGGTCTGGGCCACGAGCCCGGTCGCGACTCCGAGGCCGAACAGCAGGATGCCGGCGAACGACTGGATAACGAGAATTTTCTTCACGGGTGAATTCCTCCTCACGTCTGAATCTCGACTTCCCCTTCGATCTCGACCGGAATATCGAAAGGCAATTGAGCCATGCCCACCGCGGAGCGCGCGTGCTGACCGCGCTGCGGCCCGTACAGCTGGACGATCAGATCGGTGAATCCATTGATCACGCTTGGCTGCTGATTGAATCCCGGCGCCGAGTTGACCATGCCAAGAACCCTCAGCCAGGCGGCGATCCGATCCAGATCGCCCAGTTCGCGCTTCAGACTGGCAAGGATGGACAGGCCGACCAGACGTGCGGCGACGCGAGCCTGCTCGAGCGTGACCTCGGCCCCGACCTTGCCGAGCGGACGGGCCAGCGACCCATCGGCGTTCTGCGGTCCATGACCTGAAATGAAGGCGCGGCTGCCGTGAACGCGCACCCACGGAAAGGGCAGCGTCGCGCCGGGCGGCAGGATCAGCGGCGCGGGCAGGACCAGGCCGAGTTCGTGCAATTTCGATTCGATCTTGGACATGCTGGGTATCGGCTTGGGTTAACTGGCGGTTGATTCCAGAATCTCGCAGAACTTCTTCAGATCGACATTTCCGCCTGAGACGATCGCGACGATCGGCCCGCGGCCGATCTTGCCGGTCAACGCGGCCGCCAGCCCCAATGCGCCCGCACCTTCGGAAATGACGCGCGCCTTTTCAGCGATCAACCGCATCGCCTGTCTGGTCTGCTCCAGGGTGACGACGATGCAGCCGTCCACCAGGGGCTTCATCCGCTCCCACATGCGCGGGAATACGCTGTGGCCCCCGGCTCCGTCGACGAACGACGCCTTCCAGTCCGGAAACGCTTGCGCAGAACCGAAGGCGAACGAGCGAGCGGCGGGGGCGGCCGTCTCCGGCTCGGCACCCCAGATCCCGATCTGCGGATTCAGCGACTTGATCGCGCTGCCGACGCCGGTGATGAGCCCGCCGCCGCCGATGGCCGCGACGACGGCGACCGCATCGGGCGCATCTTCCAGGATCTCGAGTCCCATCGTGCCATGGCCGGCGATGAAATTGTGATCGTCGAACGGGTGTACGAACGTTCCTTCGACTCCGGGAAAAGAGCGCTCGCCCAGGGCCTTCCAGGCGACCTCGTACGGCACCGGGACGAGCCTGGCGCCGAGCGCCTTCATACGCTCGATCTTCGAGGCCGGCGCCGTCTCGATTGACACGACCGTGCATGGCACGCCGGCACGTAGCGCCGCATACGCGACGCCCTGGCCTGCATTTCCCGCGCTGATCGTCCACACCCCGCGCTTGCGTTCGGACTCCGTCAGCATGGCGACCGCATTGGCGGCGCCCCGCAATTTGTACGCGTTGATGGGCTGCAGGTTTTCCAGCTTGAGTCGGATGTCGGGGTAGGCGGCTCCCAGTTCGAGGCGGACCAGCGGCGTGCGCACGATGGTGTGCGCGATTCTGCGGCGTGCTTCCTGGATCTCGGCGAGTTCAATCGGGCGGACGGCTTCGAGGGATGTGGGCATGATGTCAATTGATTTCGTGAGCCGCCTTCAACGCGAGGTACCCGCTCCACAGAAACTCGATGCCGATGCACATCAGGATGAAGGCCGACAGGCGCACCAGCACTTCGATCCCCGAGGCGCCGAGGAACCGGCTCAGGTTACCCGCAAAACGATAGGCGACGTAGATGCTGATGGCGACCGCGACAAGCCCGCACGCCGCCCCGACTCCGTACAGCGCGAAATCGGTCAGGCTGAACCCGCTGACCGGCTTGCGGCTGCCGATCGACACGGCAACCGACATCGAACCCGGCCCGACCGTCAACGGCATCGTCAGCGGATAAAAGGCTCCCGCGCGGGCCATCGCGTCCTGCGGTACCTGGTGCGACGGATGGTCGGACCACTGTTCCTGGCTCAGGAGCTTCCAGCCCAGCGACGTGACGACCAGCCCGCCTGCAATGCGGACCACCGGCAGTTCGATGCCGAAGAAGACCAGCAGCCACGGCCCCAGCACCATCGAACCGAGCAGCAGCGCCAGGCCATTGAACGCGACCTGCCGCGCCAGCACGTGTTGACGCTCCTGCGGCAATTCACGCGTCAGCACGTAGAAGAGGGGCGCCCCCTCCAGGGGATTGACGATCGGAAACAGCGCCGCGAAGGTCACCAGGAATGCAGCTGCGAGTGTGTGCATGGTTGGATGTCGGCCGACGGATGCGCATTGTCGCCCGCCTTCGCGCTCTGCGCTTCGGCAGGCAGGCCCGCCTCCATTGCCCGCCGACTCACGAGCGAAGGCGGGCTCGCCCTCCGTAGCGCGCAGCGCGAAGGAGGGGACTCAGGACAGGTACCGGTTCAGCAGCGCCAGCAATATCAGCAGCACGACACCGGTGCCCAGGCTCCAGCCGATCAGTTTCTTCTCGACCGGCAGCAGCGGCTCCACCGGGATCTTCTTCAGCTCTTCGCCGAGCTTGGGTTGACTCATCACAATGGCTCCCGGGTTCGCGTCAGGTGGCTGCGAGCGGCGGCTTGACGCCAGCGAAGAAGATCCAGGAAATCAGCAGCCCGACCCAGATGATGAATCCGAACAGGCTCAGCGCGTACACGGCGACCAGCTTGCCGATGCCCTCCTGCCACAGTCTGCGGAAATTCGACAGCACGCCGATCGAGAAGAACGTCAGCACGAAAAAGATCACGCGAAACACGTTGGCCTGGCCCGCCGCCGACTTGATCTTGCCGATCAGCTCCGGCGAGGCGCCCCAGGTGAGCAGCAGCACCACCAGAAAGGTGAGCAGGTAGCCGATGATGAACTTCGGAAACCGATCCCAGATTTCGCGTGCCCTGGCCCTGTCGGTGGTCTTCGCATTGATGTAGTTGGTCCAGATATAGGCGAGCAGGAACGCCCACAGGCCGATGAACACGTCGATGAACACCTTGACGGTGGCCGTCGTCCCCAGGATCCACCCCTTCTGGTAGTTGACCCCCTCGGCCGCGGCGCTGGCCAGTATCAGCGACTCGGCGATCGCCCCGCTCGCGACCGCGGCGCCGTCGGTCTTGACCGACAGCCCCAGCCAGGCCCCGGCCACCAGCGGCTGGTGCGACAGGTAAGCCTGCGCCGCGAACGGCAGGATCAGCACTTCGACCACCGCGAAGATCACGACCAGCGACGAAACCAGGATCGGCACGGAAGGGCGCGCGCGAATCGCGCTGCCGGTTGCGATCGCTGCCGAGACGCCGCAGATCGAGATGCCCGAGGCCAGCGGCGCGGCCCACTCGCGGCTGAAGCCGAACCATTTGCGCGCGACGTAATACACGACCGCCCAGTAGATCAGGTACGCCTCGACGATGGCAGCGATCCCGCGCAGAAGGAGCGAGGAGGCCAGGCTGAACTTCTCGGCTGCGGTGATCGCGATGAAGCCGCCCAGAATGACGATTGCGATCTTGATGTACAGCTCGGGCCGGATCGCTTCCTGCAGCCATTCGGCCAGGCTGGGAAAGGCGTTCGCGATCACCAGTCCCACCAGCAAGGCGACGATGTAGCCGCCCTCGTTGGTGAGTTTCAGCGACCAGCTGATCCCGAACTTCTGCAGGTCGGCCGGCGTCGTAACGGCCAGGTTCGCGTAGCTGCCGGCGATCCAGCTCAGGTATGCGATCGCGAACACCACCGTGAAGCGGACGGCAAAACGGACCGGCTCGATCCTCAACGACACCGCACCGGCCGTAAGCACCACCAGCAGCGCCACGTAGGTCGCCAGCACCGCCCCGAGCCCGCCGAGGAACGCGTAGCCCTTGGATACCGGCGCCAGCGCCTTGGCCGGATCGACCCAGATCGTGGTCGTGACCACCCATCCGACCAGGTCGATGCCGGCTGCGCTGGCCAACGCCAGCACGAACACCAGCAGCCCCAGCCAAAGGGCGAGGACGTCCTCCCGGCCCCCGGTCGGGCCGGCTTGAGCAGCAGCGTCCGCAGCCGGGTGCCTTGCTTCGGCCATGGTGCCCTCGGATCGATCCAGCACGCTAGCAACGGCCGGCGGGCGCCGGAACGAACATTTGCTCATATTCATATGAGCGTGGGCAGAAGGAAGGGCGCAAGGCGGCGCACATCCGCCAGCCGGTGCGGCACCCGATGTCCGGAGCGCAGCGGTCGCTCAGGTTCAATTCGGCGCGATGCTGTCCGATCGGGCGCTGTTCAGTCGGTCGCCGCCGCGATACGCCAGGGGTGCGAATAAACGGAAAATTCGTTGCCCCGGGCAAATCCGACCAGCGTCAGGCCACAGTCGTGCGCGATCTGAGCTGCCAACCGCGTGGGCGCCGAGACGGCTGCCAGCGTACTGGCGATGCAGGCCGCTTTCTGGACCATCTCGACGCTGGCTCGGCTGGTGACGACCACGAAGCCCGGTAGGGCGTTGGCACGCGCGCGCAGCACCGCCCCGATCAGCTTGTCCAGCGCATTGTGCCGTCCGACGTCCTCCCGCAGGATTTCGGCCGTTCCCGCAACGCCGCTCCACGCCGCGCCATGGACGGCCCCGGTCGCTTTTTGCAAGCGTTGCGCCCGCACCAGCGAAGACAGCGCGGCCGACACCGCTTCGGGCCGGATGTGAGGACCTTGGCCGCCCAGTTCCGGCAGCGGTCGCAGCACGTGTTCGAGGCTTTCGGCGCCGCAGATCCCGCAGCCGGTGCGGCCGGCCAGCGTGCGGCGGCGGCTCTTGAGCCGGGCGAAGCACTCCGATGCAATCTCGATCGCGACGCCGATGCCGCGCGCCGACGGCTGCACTTCGACGCCGTAGACATCGCCCGGGCCATCCACGATGCCTTCGCTCACGGAGAAGCCGAGCGCGAAATCCTCCAGGTCGGCGGGCGTGGCGAGCATCACCGCGTGCGAAACGCCGTTGTACTCGAACGCGATCGGCACCTCGTCGGCCAGCACCGCGGGGCGCAATTCGACCTTGCCGTCGCGATAGTGGGTCTCGATCGTCGGCTCGGAAGGCGCGGGCAGCCCCGCCGTCTCGGGCGTGGCCGGTTGCTGACAGGTATCCGTGCGGCGGGCGGCGGGGATCACGTTAGCCGGCAGTTTCGCCTGTTGCGCGCCGCTCGTACAGGCCCACAGCGCCATCGGATTTTGGTGCAGAATATGCAATCGTGTACCTATCTCTGTAGAGTGGGTCGGGGCAGCAAGACTGCGAAACCGCGGAACCGCGGCGGAGGCTACGCGCGCCGCGGCTGCGGCATCAATAAGCAAGTACTTTCATATGTGGCGCATCTCGATTCATCCGGAATGGGTGGTCGCGCCGGCTGGGGGAAACCCACATCCGCTGCCGGAACTGCTGCCGCTGCTGACCGCGATCCAGAGTTCGGGAAGCATCGCTGACGCGGCGCGTGCGACCGCGATGTCGTACCGCCGGGCCTGGGGCATGCTGCGCCAGTTCGAAAGCGAATTCGGCGCTCCGCTGGTGATCAAGACGCGCGGCCAGGGCACGCGCCTGTCGGCGCTGGCGGAGAAGCTGCTCTGGGCCGACCGACGGGTTGCGGCGCGGCTATCGCCGACGCTGGAAAGCCTGTCCTCCGAGCTGGAGGGAGAGCTCGAATCGCTGCTGGTTCCGGCCCGGGCCAGTTTGCGGATCCATGCGTCGCACGGCTTTGCGGTGGCGGCGCTGGTCGAGGCGCTGGGCCGGCAGCACGTTCCGGTCGAGCTGAAGTACCGTACCAGCACCGAGGCGGTGGCCGCGCTGGCTCGTGGCGAGTGCGACCTGGCCGGCTTTCACGTGGCCGAGGGGTCGTTCCAGAAAACATCGGTCGAGCCTTATCTTGCGTGGCTCGACCCGCGCAGGCATGTCCTGATCCACCTGGCGCACCGCACACAGGGGCTGTTCGTGGCAAGCGGCAATCCGAAGCGGATCGGCGGGCTCGAGGACCTGGCGCGTCCGGATCTGCGCTTCGTGAACCGGCAGGTCGGCTCGGGCACGCGGGTGCTGATCGATCTGCTGCTGGCTCGCCACCGGATCGACCCGGACCGGATCGTCGGGTACGAGAACACCGAATTCACGCATGCGGCGGTGGCGGCTTACATCGCCAGCGGAATGGCGGACGTCGGCTTCGGCCTGGAGACCGCGGCGCGCCGCTTCGGGCTGGATTTCATCGCGCTGCTGCGCGAGCGGTACTTCTTCGGGTGCGAGGCGGCGGCGGTCACCAAGCCGCTGCTGCGCAACGTGGTCGCGCTGCTGCGCGGCGCCGAGTTGCGCGCGGTGATCAACGCACTGCCCGGCTACGACGACCAGCTCACGGGCACCGTGATCGAGCTGGAGCAGGCGTTCGGTGCCGCATAGCACCGCGGTGGAACTGACCCATCGGGTCAACGCGGGGCTGGCGTCGGCCGAGTCGGCCGTGCGCCACTACGTAGAGGCGATCGAAGCGCGCGACGGTGCGCTGCGGGCGTTTGCGGCGTTCGACCGGGACGAAGCGCTCGAATCGGCGCGCGCGATCGACCGCTTGCGGCCGAAGGGACCGCTGGCGGGGCTGCCGGTTGCCGTCAAGGACATCATCGACACCGCGCAGTACGAGACCTGCTACGGCTCGTCGATCTACCGCGGACACCGCCCGGCCCTGGATGCGGCGTGCGTGGCCCTTCTGCGGAGCTGCGGCGCCGTCGTGCTGGGCAAGACGGTGACCGCCGAATTCGCGACGTTTGCGCCGGGGCCGACGCGCAATCCGCATGCGCCCGGACACACCCCCGGCGGATCGTCGAGCGGCTCGGCAGTCGCTGTTGCGGCCGGACTTGCACCGGTCGCGCTCGGGACCCAGACCGCGGGCTCGGTGATCCGGCCGGCGTCTTTCTGCGGCGTGGTCGGCTACAAACCATCGGTACGACGGGTGCCGCGCGCCGGCGTGAAGCTGATATCGGACACGCTCGATGAAGTGGGACTCTTTGCGACCTCGGTCGACGACATCGCGCTGCTGGTTTCGGTCGTGGCACAACAGCCGGCCTGGGCGATGCGGCCGGCACAGGGCCGGGCGGGGCCTGCGCCGACCCTCGGCTGGACCCTGACCTCGCGCGGGGACGAAGCCGAGCCGGCGATGCGGCAGGCGGTGGAGCGGGCGGCGCAGCGCGCATACGATGCCGGCGCCCGCGCCGATGCGGTCGACTGGCCCTCTTCGTTCGACCCGCTGTTCGACGCGCAGCGCACCGTGCAGCTGGCCGAGACCGCGCGCGCGCTGGGCCCCGAATACGCTTACCGCAGGTCGCAACTGTCGGCGCAGCTGGTCGAAGCCATCCGGGAGGCGCAGGAGTTCCCAGCGCAGCGCTACGCCGAGGCGCTGCAGGCCGGGCGCCGCTGCGCGGCCGAGATCGAGTCGCTGTTCGGTGGCTCCGACGTCATCATCGCCCCCAGTGCCGTCGGAGAGGCGCCCGCCACGCTGGCCAGCACCGGGGACCCGCTGTTCAACCGGCCGTGGCAACTGCTCGGGTGCCCGGTGATCGGCTTGCCCTTCGGGCTCGGCAAGCAGGGCCTGCCGATCGGTGTCAGCGTGATCGCCCGGCCGGGCCGCGACGCGCAGCTGATGGCTGCCGCCGCGTGGCTGGAGCAGTGCTGGCAGCGTCCGGCGGATTAGCCCGCTACTTCGCGACCGACGGCACCATGATCCCAGGGAAAAACAGGTAGCAGGCGACGCTGATGATGATCAGGTAGACCAGAACCGCCAGGCACCAGCCGAAATTGTGGCGGATCACTTCGCCTTCGTTGCGCACGAAACGGGTGGTCGAGACGCCCACGCTCGCGGTCTGGGGCGCCACCGGCTTGCCGATCTCGGCCCCGACAGAGTTCACCGTGGGCAACAGCAGGGGCGGAAATCCGAGGATCTGGCCAACCAGCGCCTGGAACTTGCCGAACATCGCGTTGGTCGAGGTATTGCTGCCCGATAGCGCCACACCGATGAAGCCGAGGATCGGCGCAACGACGATGAAGGCCGTGCCCAGCGAGGAGAAGGCCTTCGCCAGGGATGCGGCCATCCCGGAGAAGTTGTAGACGTAGGCCAGGCCGAAGATGAAGACGCCGACCAGCAGTGCGCCCCACATCTGCGACCAGGTCTTGGCGAAGATCTCGACGAGCTGCTGGCGACTGATGCGCAGCAGCAACGCGACGATGATGAACGAAGCCAGGATGGCCGAGCCGCCGACGAACGGCGTCCATTTGAAGACCGCCGCGATCTTCGCTCCTTCGGAGATCGAGGACGCTGCGGTCACCTGCAACTGCACCAGCACGATGCCCGGCAGCTTCGACCATGGCCCTGTCCAGGCGACGACGACGGCAATCAGGACCGCGATCGGCAGCCAGGCCTGCCCCATATCGGCGAGCGACAGTCCATGACCCGTCGCACTCGAAGAGGCCGCGACGACCGGCTTGCCGCCGTAAGCGAGGACCTGCGCCGGCCGCCACACCTTCAGGAGCATCAGGACGCAGATGAAACAGACGATCGAACCGGCGACGTCCGGCAGGTAGGGACCGAGATACACGCCCACCGGCAACTGGCCCGCGATGTAACCCAGCGACCCGACCACCGCCAATGGCCAGGCCCCCCACATCCCTTCCTTGCCGGAAACCAGATACAGCAGGATCCACGGCGGCAGCAGCGCGAGGATGGCGACGATCTTGCTGATGGAGCCCGACAAATCGAGCAGGTTGTATCCCGTGACCGCGGCGAGCGCGATGATCGGCGCACCGAGCGCGCCGTACGACACGGGCGCGTTGTTCGCAATGGCTGCGACGCGGATGGCGTCCAGATCCGGAATGCCCAGTGCGATCAGGATGGGTGCGACGAACGCCCATGGATAGCCGAACCCCACGAGGCCTTCGAGCAGCGCACCGAACGCCCAGGCGAAAAGAATCGTTTGAACGCGGATATCCTGCGTGCCTTGCGCGATCAGCCAGCGCCTGAGCTTGTCGAAGGTGCCGGTGACGACCAGCGTGTTGAACAGCATCACGCCCCAGAACGTGATCCAGTCGACGTTCCATACGCCGGTGGCCGAACCGTAGAGGTAAGCGAGGATGCCCTGGTCGAGCGGCATCTTCCATACCAAAAGACCGAGCACGAGCGTGACCAGGGAGCCGACCAATGTCGCCACCCACGCCGACCAGCGCAGTCCGGCCAGCATGAACAGCAGCGCAGCGACGGGAATCAGCGCGACCAGCCAGGTGACGAACAGATTCCCGGTGGGGTCAAGGATTTGAGTGAACATTTGAAGCGCCCTCCCATTTTTCTTCTGGATCTTCTTATGAATGCCGCGCCGGCGCGCGCCGTCCGCAGCGCTACTATGGACTCGCGCGCGCTTGCGGGCAAGCGCGTGACGCCGGCATCCGGAGCAAGCCTATGCTGCTATGCCAGATCAGCGATCTGCACGTGATGTCGGGGCGCACGCTGGCCTACGGCGTCGTCGATACGGCCGCGTGCCTGGAGCGCTGTGTGCAGCGCATCGTCGGTCTGGACCCGATGCCGGACCTGGTCGTTGCCACGGGCGACCTGGTCGACATGCCCGACGCAATGTCGTACGGAGTGCTGCGGGAGATTCTGGCGAGGCTGCCTCTGCCGGTCTATCTGCTGCCCGGCAATCACGACGAGCGCCAGGCGCTGCGCGCCGCGTTTCCGGACCATCGCTACCTTCCGCGCGAAGGCGACTTCCTGCAGTACGCGGTCGACGAGTACCCGGTCAGAGTGCTGGCGCTCGACACCGTGATACCCGGTCAGCCGGAAGGCACGCTGTGCGCCCGGCGGCTGCACTGGCTGCAGCAGCGCCTGGACGAGTCCGACGCTCCGACGGTGATCGCGCTGCACCACCCGCCGTTTGTCACGGGCATCGACCACATGGACCGGATGGGGCTGGACAACTCGACCGGGCTGGCGACGATCGTGCGCCGCTTTCCGCAGGTCCAGCGCATCGTGTGCGGTCACCTGCACCGTCCGATCCAGGCGATGTTCGCCGGAACGCTGGCCTCCGTCTGCCCGAGCGCGGCGCACCAGGTGCTGCTCGATCTGAAACCGGGCAGCCCGGCCCGGTTCGTGATGGAGCCGCCAGCCTTCCAGTTGCACTTATGGACGGGGCAGACGCTGGTGACCCATACCGCGTACACCGGCGACTACGAGGGGCCGTACGCTTTTCATTAAGACTGCTTCGTCAACCTTCCAGCGGCGGCAGTGCGCGGGGCTTGCGCTGCTCATCCGTGGCCACGTACACCAGCGTGGCTTCGGTGACCTTGGCGATTTCCGCCTTCAGCTGGCTGCGTTCGGTGTAGACGCTCACGTCGACCGTGATCGAGGTGCGTCCGGTCCGCACGATCGTTCCGTAGAACGACAGCAGGTCCCCGACGAACACCGGTTGCTTGAACACGAAACTGGTGACGGCGACCGTGGCAACGCGCCCGTTGGCGCGCCGCGCGGCCAGGATTCCGCCCGCGACGTCGACCTGGGCCATGATCCAGCCACCGAACACGTCGCCGTGCGGATTGGCGTCGGCGGGCATCGGCACCACGCGCAGGATCGGCTCTTCGTTCGGCAGGGCGGCGCTGGGGGTCATTTCGACGATCGGCTGGTCGCTCCGGCACGGCGCCCCGGGCGATAATGGCGCACGGTGTGGCCCCGCATTGTCGGCCTGCTTGGCAACGTGTCAAGCTGGACCGCCGCAACGCGGAGCAGCCGGACCTGGAACATCCGCCCATGAGCAAATCGCGATGAGAGGCATCCGCCCGCCGCCCGGCCGTGTGCCGCATGTGCCGCCCGAGGCCGGGCGCAGCCAGTGGCACACCGTGCGCCTGCTGCTGCCCTACCTGTGGGCGTACCGGGCGCGCGCGGTGTTCGCGGTGCTGTGCCTGATTGCGGCCAAAATGGCCGTGGTCGGCGTGCCGGTGCTGCTGAAGCACATCGTCGACCGCGTGTCGGTGCCGCCCGGGACGGCGCCGGCGGTCGTCCCGATCGCGCTGATCGGCGCCTATGGCGCGCTGCGGCTGGCCACTTCGGTGTTCACCGAGCTGCGTGAATTCTTCTTCGCGCGCGTGACCCAGTCCGCCGTGCGTACGCTGGCCTTGCAGACGTTCCGGCATCTGCACTCGCTGTCGCTGCGCTTTCACCTGGAGCGGCACACCGGCGCGATGACGCGCGAAATCGACCATGGGATACGCGGCATCTCCTCGCTGGTCAGTTTCACCTTGTATTCGATCCTGCCGACGCTGGTCGAGATCGGGCTCGTGTTCGGCTACCTGCTGTTGCACTACGAGAAGTCGTTCGCCTTGATTGTCGCGGCCAGCCTGACCTTGTACATCACGTACACGCTGACGATCACCAACTGGCGCACCAAGTTCCGGCGCCAGGTCAACGAGCTCGACGCCAAGGCGTCCTCGCGTGCGGTCGACTCGCTGCTGAATTTCGAGACGGTCAAGTACTTCAACAACGAGGACTACGAGGCCCAGCGCTACGACGCCACGCTGGCGCAGCAGGAGCGCGTTGGCGTCCTGGCGCAACAGTCGCTGAACATCCTGAACAGCGGCCAGCAGCTGATCATCGCAGGCGGCCTGACCCTGATGCTGTGGCGGGCGGCGGCGGGGGTCTCCAGCGGACGCATGTCGATCGGCGACCTGGTGCTGGTCAACGCCTTCATGCTGCAGATGTATGTCCCCCTGAACTTCCTGGGGGTGATCTACCGGGAGCTGCGCCAGGCGCTGGCCGACGTCGAGCGGATGTTCCGCCTGCTGCAGGAGCAGCGCGAAGTGGCGGACCGGCCCGGCGCCGGCCCGCTGATCCTGCCGGCGGGCGGGGCCAGCCCGGGGGTGCGCTTCGAACACGTCAACTTCGGCTACGATCCGCGCCGCCAGGTCCTGTTCGACGTCGATCTGACGATTGCCCCCGGAACCACGTGCGCGGTGGTCGGCGCCACCGGCTCCGGAAAATCGACGCTGGGGCGGCTGCTGTTCCGTTTCTACGAGGCGCAATCCGGACGCGTGCTGATCGACGGGCAGGACGTGCGATCGGTCACGCAGCAATCGCTGCGCGCCGCCATCGGGATCGTTCCACAGGACACCGTGCTGTTCAACGACACGATCGAGTACAACATCGGCTACGGTCGGCCTGGCGCGAGCCATGGCGAGATCGTTGCCGCCGCGCGCATGGCCCACATACACGATTTCATCGAATCGCTGCCGGACGGCTACCGGACCCTGGTCGGCGAGCGGGGTCTGAAGCTCTCGGGGGGAGAGAAGCAGCGGGTCGCGATCGCCCGCACGCTGCTGAAGAATCCGCCGATCCTGGTGCTGGACGAGGCCACCTCGGCCCTCGATTCGCGCACCGAGCGCGTGATCCAGTCGGAGCTGGCCGAGGTCGCGGCCGATCGCACCACGCTGGTGATCGCGCACCGATTGTCGACGATCGTCGACGCCGGCCAGATCATCGTGATGGATCGGGGCCGGATCGTCGAGCGCGGCACGCATGAGGAGTTGATGGCGCACCAGGGCCAGTACGCGCGGCTGTGGGCGCTGCAGCAGCACGAGGATGAGCGCGACCCGGCGACCACCGTCTGAGTGAAGTCCCAGGAGATCGAACGATGCCGCACGCTAAAGTCGGCCAGGACGCGGGAGGCCCGACGCGCCTGGAGCGCGATTCGCTGGGGGAGATGGCCGTTCCGGCGAGGGCCTGCTACGGAATCCATACGATGCGGGCGCTGGAAAACTTCCCGATCTCGTCGGTACCGATCGGCGTGATCACCGACCTGATCCGTGCCTTTGCGATCGTCAAGCGGGCTGCCGCCAGCGCCAACCGGGACCTGGAGTTGATCGATCCCGCCAAGGCCACCGCCATCATCCGGGCGTGCGAGGAAATCGAAGCCGGGCAATGGCACGACCAGTTCGTGGTCGACGTGATCCAGGGCGGCGCCGGCACGTCGACCAACATGAACTTCAACGAAGTGATCGCCAATCGCGGCCTGGAGCTGCTAGGGCGGCCGCGCGGCGAGTACCAGGCGCTGCACCCGATCGATGATGTCAACGCCTCGCAGAGCACCAACGACACCTATCCGACCGCCGTCAAGGTGGGCCTGTGCTTCGCGATCGAGCGCCTGCTCGCTGCGATGGCGGATCTGCGCGCCTCGTTCGAGAAAAAAGCGTTCGAGTTTCGCGAGATCCTGAAGATCGGCCGTACGCAGCTGCAGGATGCGGTGCCGATGACGCTGGGACAGGAGTTCACGACGTACGCGATCATGCTTGGGGAGGACGAGGAACGGCTGCGCGAAGCGATGGCGTTGATCACCGAGGTGAACCTGGGCGCCACCGCGATCGGCACCGGGATCAACACGGATCCGGACTATGCGCCGCTCGCCTGTCGCTACCTGGCGCAGTACGCCAAGGTGCCGGTCAAGCCGGCGGCCAATTTCGTCGAGGCCACGCAGGACACCGGCGCATTCGTGCAGCTGTCCGGTGTTCTGAAGCGCATCGCCTGCAAGCTGTCCAAGACCTGCAACGACCTGCGGCTTCTGTCCTCGGGTCCGCAGGCCGGACTGAACGAGATCATGCTGCCGTCGCGCGCCGCCGGCTCCTCGATCATGCCGGGCAAGGTCAATCCGATCATTCCCGAGGTCGTCAACCAGGTGGCGTTCGAGGTGATCGGCAACGACATGACGGTGACGATGGCCTCCGAGGCGGGGCAGCTGCAGTTGAACGCGTTCGAGCCGATCATGGCCTACTCCCTGTTCAAGTCGATCACGCACCTGCAGGCGGCCTGCAGGACGCTCGCGCACAACTGCGTCGACGGCATCCGCGCCAACGTCGAGTTGCTTGAAAAGCGGGTCAACCTGTCGGCCGGACTGGCCACGGCGTTGAACCCGTACATCGGCTACGAGGCGGCATCGGAGGTGGCCAAGGATGCGATCAAGCTCGGCCGCCCCGTGGCCGAGCTGGTCCTGGAGCGCGGCCTGATCTCGGCGGCCCAGTTGCGTGAGATCCTTCAGCCGGAGGTCCTGACCCGTCCGACCCGGATCCGGCGCAAGCCCAAGACCTGATGCAGACGCTGACGATCACGCGTCCGGACGACTGGCACCTGCACCTGCGCGACGGACCGGCGATGAAGGACGCGCTGGCGCACACCTCGGCCGTGTTCGCGCGCGCAATCGTGATGCCCAACCTGAAGCCGCCCGTGACGCGCACCGACCAGGCGCGGGCCTATCGGGAGCGGATCGTATCCGCGCTTGCGCCGGGACATCGCTTCGAGCCGCTGATGACGCTTTACCTGACCGATGCGACGTCCGCGGCCGAGATCCGGCTCGCGAGCGATTCGGGCCTGGTGCACGGGGTCAAGCTGTATCCGGCGGGAGCGACCACGAATTCGGAAAGCGGCGTGACCGGTCTGGATCGGTGCGATCCGGCGCTGCAGGCCATGCAGGAGCTGGACCTTGCATTGCTGGTGCACGGCGAAACCACCGACCCGGCGGTCGACGTGTTCGATCGCGAACGCGCGTTCATCGACACCGTGCTGATTCCGCTGCGCCGCCGCTTTCCGGCCCTGCGCATCGTCTTCGAGCACATCACGACCCGGGACGCGGTTCAGTACGTGGGCGAGGCCGACGACCGGCTTGCCGCGACGATCACCGCGCACCACCTGCGGTACAACCGCAACGCGCTGTTCGTCGGCCCGGACGGCCGCAACGGGATCCGTCCGCACGCGTACTGCCTGCCGGTCATCAAGCGCGAAGAGCACCGGCAGGCGCTGCTGCGCGCGGCCACGGGAGGCAGTCCGAAGTTCTTTCTCGGCACCGACAGTGCACCGCACCCGGTGCGCGAGAAGGAGTCGGCGTGCGGCTGCGCCGGATGCTTCACGGCCCCGGTGGCGCTTTCGATGTACGCGGAGTGCTTCGAGCAGGCCGGGGCATTGGAGCGGCTCGAGGCCTTCGCCAGCTTCCACGGCGCGGATTTCTATCGCCTGCCGCGCAACCGGGAGCGGATCACGCTGCAGCGCAGCCCCTGGCAGCCGCCGTCCGAGCTGCCGTTCGGCGCGGAACGCGTCGCGCCGCTCGGAGCGGGCGAGACCTTCGCCTGGAAGATCGCGAACTGAACGTGGGGCCGCGCATCGCCGGCTTCGTGATCCCTCGTATGGAGGCCCCGTTGGCTGATCTTTCGGCATTCCGCATCACGAGGAAGTGGCCGGCGCAGGACCCAGGCCGCATCCAGCTCTATTCCCTGCCGACGCCGAACGGAGTGAAGGTTTCCGTGATGCTCGAAGAGACCGGCCTGCCTTACGAGCCCCACCTCGTGAGCTTCGAGACCGATGATCAGAAGTCGCCGGAGGCCGGCGATCTGGTGCGCATCGCGGATTTTCCCCACGTCACCAGGGCGCTGAACAGCTTTCTTTCCCGTCCGGCTGTCGTCCAAGGAGTTGGCATCCCCTCTCGAGCCGGGACCTCGTGAGCGATATCGAAGGATTCCATACGCAGAGCGACATCGGTCCCACCGGAATGCGCGGTCCCAGAATTGTCTATGGAACCGCGTGGAAGAAAGGCGACACGGAGCGCCTGGTCGCAACAGCGATTCGACTCGGATTTCGCGGCATCGATACCGCTGGTCAACCCAAGCACTACAACGAAGCCGGTGTGGGAGCTGGCGTGCTTGCATGCTTGAACGCGGAACTGACCCGGGGCGACCTGTTTCTTCAAACCAAATTCACGCCCTTGTCCGGCCAGGATCCAAAGCGCATTCCTTATGACCCTGGCGCGCCGCTCTCCGAGCAGGTGGCGCAGTCCTTCGCTGTCTCTCTACGGAACCTGCAGACGGACTACCTGGACAGCCTCCTCCTGCATTCTGCGCTTGCGAATGCGAAGGAGACGATGAAGGCATGGCGGGCGATGGAATCGCTCGTCGATATCGGCGGGGTCCGGCAGCTGGGCATCAGCAATTGTTACCGGCTCGACCAGCTCGATTCGCTCTACACCTCCGCCCGCGTCAAGCCTGCGGTGGTCCAGAACCGCTTCCATGCCGAGTCGAACTACGATCGCGAGATTCGCGCGTTTTGCAGCAAGCAGGCGATCGCCTACCAGAGCTTTTGGACGCTGAGCGCCAATCCGCATGTTCTTGCTCACGATACGATCACGACGCTCGCATCGATTTACGGACGCACTCCTGCACAGATTCTGTTCCGGTATCTGACGCAGGTCGACGTGGTGCCGTTGACAGGTACCCGCTCCGAAGCGCACATGCACGAGGATCTGGCGATCTTTGAATTCCAGCTGACGGACCGCGAGCGCGGCGCAGTGGACGCGATATTCTGACGGACTGCGTTCGGGCCATGACCGGCCATCCGCCGGTGCGTCCCGGATTTCCCCATAGGACGCGCGTAAGCGGCAGACATGAAGACGGGAGAAATGAATTGCAAATCACGAGCGTGAGGACAGTGACTGCCACAAGCTTTGTGCTGATGTTGCTTGGCGGCCTGCTCTCGAGCGGCGCGCACGGGGCAGACGTCACACCGGCCGAAGCCCGCGCCATCGCCAAGGAAGCCTATACCTATGGTTTCCCGATGGTGGACAACTATCGCATCCAGTACGCCTACTTCGTGGATCGCAAGGCACCCGAGTTCAAGGCGTCCTGGAACCACATTGTCAATATTCCTCGCGCTTACACCCCGGCGGATACGGCAATCCAGACGCCCAACTCAGACACACCTTATTCTTTTGTCGGCATGGATCTGCGCGTCGAACCGGTCGTGCTGATCGTGCCGCCGATTGAAAAGGAACGCTATTTCAGCATCCAGCTCATCGATGCCTACACCTTCAACTTTGCCTACATCGGCAGTCGTACCACCGGAAATGATGGGGGTATGTTTCTCGTCGCCGGGCCGAACTGGAAGGGAGAGACCCCCAAAGGTGTGAAGCAAGTGATTCGCTCAGAGACAGAATTCGTGTTCGCCCTTTATCGCACTCAGCTTTTTGAACCGGGCGATCTTGACAACGTGAAGAAGGTGCAAGCCGGATACAACGCGCAACCGCTGTCGGATTTCCTCGGGACGTCGGCGCGCAGGCCAGCGGTCATTGATTTCGTCGAGCCGCTTACACCCGAGGCGGAGAAGACCTCACCGCAGTTCTTCAACATCCTGAACTTCGTTTTGCAGTTCTGCCCAACGAACCCGTCCGAGACGGAACTCATGGCGCGTTTCGCCAGGATCGGCGTGAGCGCGGGGAAGACCTTCGACGCCAGCAAACTTTCCCCTGAAATGACGAAGGCGATTGAAGCTGGCATAGCCGACGCTTGGGGTGACTTCGCTGTCTTGAGAAACGAAGTTGCCATAGGGAAGGTGACTGTGGGTGACGTCTTCGGCACGCGCGAATATCTGAAGAACAATTATCTTTACCGCATGGCCGGCGCCGTGATGGGAATCTACGGCAATTCGAAGCTCGAAGAGATGTATCCGGTTTATATCGAGGATGCAACGAAGCAGAAGCTCGACGGGGCCAGGCAATATACCGTGCGGTTTGCGCCGGGCCAATTACCGCCCGTCAACGCGTTCTGGTCGCTGACGATGTATGAATTGCCGGCGAGTCTGCTCGTGGCCAATCCCATCCATCGTTACCGGATCAACTCGCCGATGCTGCCGCAGCTCAAGCGCGATGCCGATGGCGGTCTTACGCTGCTCATCCAGAACGGCTCCCCCGGCAAGGACAGGGAGGCCAACTGGCTCCCCGCACCGAAGGGGCCTTTCGTCATGTATTTGCGCCTGTATTGGCCGAAAGACGAAGCGGTGGAAGGCAAGTGGACCGCGCCGCCTGTTAAGCGGATGTAGAAAGAACGCCGGGTCGTCTATCGAACGCCCGGAGTCACTGGGTTCACGTCTCCACCGATTGCGTGTGAGTACCACTTCTTTTCGGCGTAAGACCGGACACGACGGATTCGCGAGTCGCCAACCCATAGCGCCCCAAGCAGGGTTCCCGGATCATCCGCCGCCGTAATAGTCCCGGCACCACTCGAACATCCGCGGCAGCCCCTCTTCGATCGAGGTGGTCGGCCGCCAGCCGAGAACGCGCGTGGTCGCTTCGATGTCGGCCGACGTCGACCGCATGTCGCCGGGCTGCATCGGCCGCATCTGCAGGTTGGGCGTCCTGCCGGACACGCGGGCCAGAACTTCGATGAAGTGCATCAGGGCCTCGGGGCGGCCGTTGCCCAGGTTGTACAGCCGGTGCGGCAGCGGTCCAAAATGGCGGCTGTCGTCCAGCGCGGCCAGCGTGCCTGCGACGATGTCGTCGATGTAGGTGAAGTCGCGCCGCATGTCGCCTTCGCCGTAGACCTCGATCGGCCGGCCGTCCAGCAGCGCTCGTGCGAACTTCACCGGCGCCATGTCCGGGCGTCCCCATGGGCCGTACACGGTGAAATAGCGCAAGCCGGTCAATTTCAGTCCGAACTGCAGCGCATAGACCCGCGCGATCAGCTCGTTGGCGCGCTTGGTCGCCCCGTACAGGCTGAGCGGCTCATCGACCCGATCGGCGATCGACAACGGCTGCTTCAGGTTGGCGCCGTACACGCTGGAGGACGAGGCGTAGACGATGTGCTCGATGCGACCGTTACGTCGGGCCGCCTCCAGCAGATTGACGAAACCGACCAGGTTGCTCCGAACGTAGGCGTCGGGGTTGTCGAACGAATAACGCACGCCGGCCTGAGCCGCCAGGTGAACGATGCGGCGGGGCTGCCAGCGCGCGAGCAGAGCCTCCAGAGCCACCCGGTCCACGACATCGGCTTCGACCTGGTTGTAGCGGTCGATCGATGCGATTCGCCAGGTTTGCTCGAGGCGGTCGCGCTTGAGCTGCGGGTCGTAGTAGTCGTTGAAATTGTCCAGCCCGACGACGAGATCGCCGCGCGCCAGCAGCGCGGCGCACACGGCCTGCCCGATGAAACCGGCGCTGCCTGTAACTAGAATCATCCCGGCCCGCGCCCGACGCCGTAGTACTTCAGTCCGGCCGCCCTGGCCAGCCGCGGATCGTACAGATTGCGGCCGTCGACCAGCACCCGCGCGCGCAGCGTCCGCGCCAGCCACGCGAAGTCGGGGCTGCGAAACTCCAGCCACTCGGTGACGACCACCAGCGCGTCGGCGCCTTCGCAGGCCTGGTGGGCCGTATCGCAATAGTCGATGCCCCGCCTCAGCTCCTCCAGCGTCTTGGCGGCCGTGTGGCGCGCCTGCGGGTCGTATGCGCGCACGCGCGCACCCGAGTCGACCACCTCGCGGATCAGGACCAGGCTCGGCGCCTCGCGCACGTCGTCGGTGTTCGGCTTGAAGGCCAGGCCCCACACGGCGATCACCTTGCCGCGCAGGTCCGGGCCCAGCGCCTCGCGCAGCCGGCTGGCCACCAGGTGCTTCTGCTCCTCGTTCACGTCGTGCACGGCTGACAGGATCCGCGCCGGCAACACGTTCTCGCGCGCCATCGCCAGCAGCGCCCGGACGTCCTTCGGGAAGCACGAGCCGCCGTAGCCGGCGCCCGCGTACAGGAAGCTCGGCCCGATGCGCGGGTCGGCCCCGATCGCGTGCCGCACCCGCTCGATGTCCGCTCCCAGCCGCTCGGCCAGACGCGCCAACTCGTTCATGAACGAGATCCTCGTGGCCAGCATCGCATTGGCCGCGTACTTGGCGAGCTCCGAGGAGCGGGCATCCAGCACCACCAGGCGCTCCCGGTTGCGGTTGAACGGCGCATACAGCTCGGTCAGAAGCTCGATCGCGTGGCGGTCCTCGGTTCCGATCAGGATCCGGTCCGGATGCATGAAGTCCTGCATCGCAGCGCCCTCCTTCAGGAACTCCGGGTTCGACGCCACCAGGATCGGCAGCTTCAGGCCGCGGGCGGCGATCTCCTCGTCAACCGCGCGGCGCACGCGTTCCGAGGTGCCCACCGGCACAGTGGACTTGACGACCAGCAGGGCCTGGCGCGAGATCCGGCGTCCGAGCTCTCGGGCCGCCGCTTCGACGTGCCGCACGTCGGCCGAACCGTCCTCGTCGGTGGGCGTGCCGACCGCGATGAAGAAGACGTCCGCGTGGGCGACCGCGCGGTCATAGTCCGATGAAAATTGCAGCCGACCGGCGTGAAGGTTGCGCTGCGCGACTTCGTCCAGACCCGGTTCGTGAATCGGCATCTCGCCGCGCAGCAGGCGCTGAACCTTCAATTCGTCGATGTCGATGCACAGCACGTCGTTGCCGACGTCGGCGAAGCAGACCCCTGTGACCAGCCCGACGTATCCGGTTCCGATGACGGTAAGTTTCATCCGTCCTGCTGCGGAGAGTTATCGACGCGGGCCGATTTTACCTGCGCGATCCCGCGCAGCGGGTTCGCCTATCATTACTGGTGGATACTTGTCGCTGCCCTGGATCAAATCTGAAGCGAGGCACGAACAGACAATGACGATCGCCAGCGTCGATCGCGGCAAGCCGGTGCCGCCCGAAACCGCAGGGGCGGCCGGTGCGCGGGCCGCCGGCAGCGCCGCTGCGCTGTCGCTGGTGTCGATCGTGATTCCGGTCCTCAACGAGGGCGCGAATTTGCGAGAGCTGATCGACCGGGTCGAGGCCGCGCTGAGACCCACGCAGCGGCCCTTCGAGCTGATCCTGGTCGACGACGGTTCGACCGATGATTCCCGCTCGGTGCTGGCCGAACTGGCACGCGATCGCCCTTGGCTCAGGCCGCTGCTGCTGATCCGCAACTACGGACAATCGACCGCGCTTCAGGCCGGCTTCGATCACGTCCGGGGCGACGTCGTGGTGACGCTGGACGGCGACCTGCAGAACGAGCCGGCCGAGATCCCCCGGCTGCTGGAGCTGCTCGATGCCGACCGGTCGATCGACGTCGTGTCCGGATGGCGCAAGCAGCGCCAGGACCACACCTGGTCGCGCAAGCTGCCCTCGTGGGTCGCGAACCGCCTGATCTCGGCGGTGACCGGCGTGCGACTGCACGACTACGGGTGCGCGCTGAAGGTATACCGGCGCCCGATCCTGGCCAACGTGAAACTGTACGGTGAGATGCACCGGTTCATCCCGGCGCTTGCGGTGGAGGCCGGTGCGCGCCTGCTCGAGGTGCCGGTGCGCCATCACCCACGCACGCGCGGCAGCTCGAAGTACGGGATCGACCGCGTTTTCCGGGTGCTGCTCGACCTGCTGTGGGTCAAGTTCATGATGCGCTTCCTGCAGCGCCCGCTGCACGCGTTCGGAGCGGTCGGCAGCACGCTGATCGCGATCGGATCGATTTTGCTGCTGTACCTCGCAGTCGACAAGCTGGTTCTGGGCCACCCGATCGGTGGTCGCCCGCTGCTGCTGCTGGGCGCCCTGCTGACGCTGATCGGCGTGCAGCTGCTCGCAACCGGCGTGCTGGGCGAGCTGCTCACGCGCGTGTACCACGAACCGCAGGGGCGACGCCAGTATGTTCTAAGGGACCCGGAGTGAGCCGGCGCCTCGGGCTGCTGGCGGCGCGATTTCTCGCCGCTGCCGCGCTGCTGGCACTGGCCGCTTGGCTGGTCGGGCTGGGTGCGCTGCTCGGGCAACTGCGCCGGGTCGACCTGCGCTGGTTCGCGCTTGCGATAGCTGCGATGGCCGCTTCACAGTGGGTCTCGGCCGCCCGCTGGGTCTCGATTGCCTCGGTCCTCGGGCTGAAAGCACCCGTTCGCGACATGCGGCTCGCCTACGCGCAGGCGATGGCCGTCAACGTGGTGCTGCCGGGCGCAACGCTGGGCGGCGACACGCTCAGGAGCGTGCGGCTGCAGCGGCTTGGCAATCCGTTGGGCGAATCGGCGCTGTCGGTCGTGCTGGATCGGGCGAGCGGGTTGTGGATCTTGTGTCTGCTGTCGCTGTGCACAGGAATCGGCCTGCTGGGCAGCGGCCACCTGGACCGCCTGCGGCTGCCCGAGGCGATGGCCGGAATCGACCTGCGGTCGATCGCCTGGATCTACCTGGGCGCGCTGTCGGCCGCAGTGGCGCTGCCCTTCGTTCCGCTGCGCCTGCCGGATCAGGCGCAATCCGGGCTCAGCGGCCTGCGGCGCGTGCTCGCGCGCCTGGCCGAGCTGCACGCGCTGACGGTTTCGCGCGGCCGCGGCCTGGCTCGCTCGCTGTGGAGCTCGCTGCTGGTGCAGGTGCTGTGCGCGCTGGCGCTGTGGCTGTGCCAGATCGCCGCCGGTGGTTCGGCCGGCTACCTGGCAGTCCAGGCGATCGCGGCGCCGGTTTTCATCGCCGGCGTGGTTCCGCTGTCCTATGGCGGGTTCGGCGCTCGCGAGGTGGTTTCGCTGCTGGTGTTTCCGCTGATCGGCGTCGAGGCGCAGACCGCCGTGGCCGCGAGCGCTTTATATGGCGTAGGTGCGGTTTTGCTCGGTCTGGCCACGGCACCGCTGCTGGCGCTCGGAAGGTCAGACAGAAACGATCACGCAGGATCCTCCCCCGCCGCTCTCCCTGGAGGGGGAAAGCAGGCTATCAGGAACGAGTGATGCAAGTGGTCGTGATCGGCGGGGCCGGCGTGCTGGGACAGGCCCTGCTCAAGGCCATCGTCGCGCGCGGCGTGCTCACCCGCAGCGACGGGGTGCCGGCGCCGGTGCGCCGCGTGATCGCGGTCGATCGAAGGCAGTCGGCACGGCTTTTCGTGGAGCCGCGCGTCGAATACGTGCGGGCCGATCTGGACAGCCCCCGCCTGTTGCAGGCGGTGATGGGCATAGCAACCGACTCGGTGTTCCACGCCTGGGACAGCGGTGCCGGCGGCGGTCGGTCGACGCCGTCGTTTGCGCTGGCCGACAGCCTGCGCGACCTGTTCGCGGTATCCGAGCTGCAATCTTCTCGACCGAAAGTAGTGCTGGCCAGCAGCTTCGCGGCCAACAGCGGGACCGCCGCCGCGCAGCCGGATCCGGCGCGCGCGCTGCCGGCGAGCGAGGATGGGCTGACGGCGCTGGTGGGCGAGTTGCTGGTGGAGGAGGCGACACGGCGGGGCCGGGTCGAGGGCCGCGCACTGCGCCTGCCGATGATTGCGGCCGCGCCCGGCTGCATGTCGTTTCTGGGCGAGCTGATGCCGGCGCTGGTCGAAGGCCGCCAGGGGCGCTGCCCGATCCCGCTGGACGCGCCGCTGTGGCTGACGTCGGCGCAGGCCGCGGCGCGGGCACTGGTGCACGAGCACGAGTTGCCGCCGTCTGCGTCGGGTGAGGCTGGCGTGCTGAATGCGCCCGCCTGCACGCTGAGCGTGGACTCTCTGGTGCAGGCGTCGGCGCGATTATTCGGACATGCGGTCGACCCGCCGCAGGTCGAACTCGATCCGGCACTGTGCGATGCGCTGGCGCAACGTCCGTACCGGGTTGCGATCGAGACCGCCTTGACGCTGGGTTTCGAAGACGGGCTGGATGCCGAGGCCCTGGTGCGCGAGCTGGTGGCGGCGCCCGATCCGTGATTTCAAAGCCGAAGCCAACCGGCGGTGGCCCGCGGCGGGCAGACTATTTCAATTTGTGAGGCACACCGAAGCGGCTCTCGCCGGGGAAAACCTCGGTCGTGCCCGACGGCCCGAACCCTGCGATCTGGACGATTACTTCTTCGTTCTTGGCTCCGTCGTAGTGAACCGCCCCCGCGGGATGCTTCATATAGCTCCCCGGCTTCAGGGCCACGGTTTTGTCCGGATCCCACGAATCGTCGGTGCCCGTGTACCAGGTGCCCCGCAGCACCACCGCATGCCGATCCTCCGGGTGGAAATGAGGTGCGCTCATGATTCCAGGAGGAAACTTGACCCGAATGACATACAGGCCCACCTTGCTGGGGTCACCGGAGACTACGGCGATCTGCACTCCGTGACTGTTGGGCACATCCTTCCAATCGGCCTGCTCGGGCGTCATCCGGATGAAGCCCTTGGCGTCGGCCTGCGCGCAGGCAGGCGCCTCGACGAGGGAGAAGCAAAGTGCCAGCCCGCCTGCCAAGATGAACATTGAAGCACGCATGACCACCCCCTTGACGTCTTATGCAGGCCGGATTCCCGGGCGGGTGCCGCACGAGTTGCCGAAGGTCGATATCCGGCCGCGGTCGATGGATAAGCACCATTAGCGTACCCGATCGGGTCGTCCCAAGCCTATGCGTGCAAGTTGCCCCACAGTACTGCGGCGACGACGCTCCAAGCCGCAGGAGCCTGGTCGACTCTCTCGCTGACAAGTTCCGGCACCGTCGACTCCGTGATGACGCCGACTTCATTGAATCGAAAACGCGCGATCGGCGTTAGCTCTGTCGCCCCGGAGGTGTCCATCCTCCTGCATTGAACTTCGCCATGCGGCGGCACGCAATCGCCGGGAATTGTCAGAACAAACTCGATCCATGAGCCGGCGTGCACGACGACGAATCGGTCCGCGCCGGGATCGTGGGCGATGCGCAGCCCGCGGAACAAGGGCCGCCCTTCGGCAGCCCGCTCGGCAAGCTTTGAGAACGACCGAAACAAGACCTGCAGTACGGAGGGAATGCCGGTTCCGCCGTCCGCGGCTTTCTTCCGAGGGAGCTTTTTCATTTAGGGGCGAGTGCGGCTGCGAACAGCACTCGTTCCGGGAGCGGCCCCGGAGTGAGGAAGCGGCCCACCGAGGCGCCGCTCAGAGGGCCTTGTTGCCACGACAGACCCATAGTCGTGTTCCTTTCGTTCCGGAGGTGGGATCATGACGCGCGTCGCCGAAATTTGCGAGAAATCCCATGAACTCGATACGTGTCGCTCTGATTAGCTCTCTGGGTGCAACGCTCACCGCGGGTTGCGCGACCGGCGCGCCGCCCGCCAGTGTGAGCAGCACCCCGCCGAATATTGGGCGGGCGCTGCAGGAGGTGGACGCGAGCGACTTTCTCAAGCACATCGAGACCCTCGCTTCGGACGATTTCGAGGGACGCTCTGTCGGCGCCCGCGGAGAGGCGGTCACCGTGGACTACCTCGTCGGCGAGTTCAAGCGTATCGGTCTTATGCCGGGCAATCCCGATGGCAGCTACATTCAGCGTGTCCCGTTGACCGAGCATACATCGGCCCCGAGCGCCATCATCAAGGCGGGCGCTACGCGCTTGGATCTCAAGTTCCCCGATGACTTCGTTGCCTGGTCCTTCCGACGGGAGCCGCAGGTTAACGTCAGCGGCTCGGAACTGGTATTCGTGGGCTACGGGGTCGTGGCTCCCGAATACGCCTGGGACGACTACAAGGGCGTCGATCTGAAGGGGAAGACCCTGCTGATGCTGATCAACGATCCCCAGATTCCAGACCCGCACGATCCGACGAAGCTCGACGACAAGATGTTCATGGGGAAGGCGATGACCTACTACGGGCGCTGGACCTACAAATATGAAATGGCAGCCGCGGTGGGTGCCGCAGGCGCGCTAATCGTCCACGAAACCGGGATGGCTGGGTATCCGTACTCAGTCGTGGTCAATTCCTGGGCTCGCGAAAATTTCGACATCCAAACAAATGCACCCAATCCGCACTTCCCTGCCGTGTCGGGATGGATTCGGCTTGAGAGTGCCAAGGACGTGTTCTCGGCAACTGGGTACGACTTTGCCAGGTTGAAGCAGGCCGCGCTGAGTCGCGACTTCAGACCGGTGGCCCTGGGCGCGACGATCGACCTCGGCGTGAATACGGCCTGGCGTGACGTAGCGTCGCAGAACGTGATCGGCCGGATCGAAGGGTCCGACCCGAAGCACAAGGACGAGCACGTGATCTATTCCGCCCATTGGGACCATTTCGGGTGGGATCGCGAGCTGCCGGGCAGCAAGCACGATCAGATCTACCATGGCGCCGTCGATAATGCCTCGGGCGTGGCAGCGCTTCTCGAAATCGCCAAGGCATTCACCGCGCTTGCACAACCGCCCCGTCGTTCGATCCTGTTCATCGCCACCACGGCGGAGGAGCGCGGTCTTCTGGGGGCGCAGTTCTATGCGAGTCATCCGCTATACCCGCTGCGCAAGACCCTGGCGGATATCAATATGGATGGTATGAATCTATGGGGGCGTACGCGCGACGTGGAAGTCATCGGCTCCGGAAAATCCGAGTTGGAGGACGCCCTTGCGACTGCCGCCGCGAGCCAGGGTCGGGTCACCAGACCCGACGCTCATTCGGAAAAGGGATTCTTTTACCGGGCCGATCACTTCGAATTCGCCAAGGTGGGCGTGCCGTCGCTCTTCGTCTTTGGCGGCGCCGATTACATCGGACAACCTGGAGACTTCGGCGAAAAAAAGTTCAACGACTACGTCGCCCACGACTATCACAAAGTCACCGATGTCGTGCGCCCGGATTGGAACCTATCCGGAGCGGTCGAAAATATGCGGCTGCTGTTCCAGGTCGGTTACGACGTCGCGCAGGGCGCCCGGTATCCGGAATGGAAAGCCGGGGCGGAGTTCAAAGCCCGGCGCGACGAGATGATGGGGAGGCCGCACTGAGCGAGAATGGCGGTTCATGGCCGATCGCGGGCCTGCGCGACCGAGCTCCATACGGATTCGGCGGCAAGCCTTACGGGCTCTTGGCGACTCGCAGCGACGCGACGGTCGCCTCCGGTGTCAGCAGGTCCGGATCGCACACGAGTTCTATCAATGCGGGGCGCCGCTGCTCGCGCGCGTAGGTCAGGGCCTCGTTCAGCGCAGGAGCGAAACCCGCGGTGTCGTTCACCCGCAGGCCCAGCGCGCCGAAGGATTTGGCCAGCAGCGGGAAATCGGGATTTGCCAGCGTGGTGCCGCTGACGCGACCTGGAAAGCGCCGCTCCTGGTGCAGCCGGATCGTGCCGTACATCGAGTTGTTCAGCAGCAGGAATATCACGCCCGCGTGATGCTGCGCGGCGGTGGCCAGCTCCGGCACGCTCATCATCAGGTCGCCGTCGCCCGTCACGCACACCACGGTGCGCTCGGGCGCCGCGATCTTGGCGCCGATCGCAGCCGGCACGCCGTAGCCCATGCAACCGGACGTCGGCGCGATCTGGGTGCCAAGCCTGCCATAGCGAAAAAACCGGTGCACCCAGATCGAGAAGTTGCCGGCGCCGTTGGCGATGATCGCGTCGCGCGGCATCGCCTGGCGCAGCTGCCGCATCACCTGCCACAGGTCGAGCGCCGGCTCGCTCTGGTTGTACAGCGCCGGCCTTTGCTGCCACTCTTCGTACTCGGCGCGGCCGGAGCGGGTGTGTTCGCTCCAGTCGGACTCGATCGGATTCATCGCGCCCAGGCGCGCGGCGAACTGCGACATGCCCGAATTGATCATCAGTTGCGCCTGGTAGACGCGTCCGAGCTCTTCGATGCCCGCGTGCACGTGCACCAATGCCTGTTCGGGGACGGGCGCCCGCAGCAGCGTGTAGCCGCTCGTGGTCATCTCGCCCAGTCGCAGCCCGATCGCGACCACGAGGTCGGCCGTCCTGATCCGCTGCGCCAGCTTCGGGTTGATCCCGATGCCGGCCTCGCCGATGTAGTTCGGATGGTCGTTGTCGAAGCGGTCCTGGAACCGGAAGCCGCACACCACCGGCAGGTCGTTGGCCTCGACGAAGCGGCGCAGGTTGTCCAGGGCGCCGCCGGTCCAGCCGGGCCCGCCCAGCATCAGCAGCGGGGGGTGGGCCTGGCGCAACAGGCTGCGCAGCGCGGCGATCTGGGTGTCGCTCGGAGCGGCCTGCACCGGCTGGTGGCAGAGCGCGTCGGGCACGCGCGTGGATCGCCCCAGCAGATCCTCGGGAAGCACCACCAGCGCCGGGCCCGGCCGCCCGCTGGAAGCGCACTGGAACGCACGCGCCACGACCTCGGGAATGCGCTCGGTGCTCTCGACCTGTTCGACCGCCTTGGCGACCGCTCCGAACATCTGGCGATAGTCGATCTCCTGGAACGCTTCTCGTCCGAGGTGCTCGGTGCCCACCTGTCCGATGAACACGACCAGAGGCGTTGAATCCTGGCGCGCGTTGTGAATTCCGATCGCGGCGTTGCTGGCGCCGGGTCCACGCGTGACGAACACGACACCCGGCTGGCCTGTCAGGCGGGCGTAGGCATCGGCCATGAACACCGACCCGGATTCGTGGCGGTTCACGATCAGGCGGATCGCGGCGGAGGCGTCGTGTAATGCATCCAGCACGCCGAGGTAGCTCTCGCCCGGAACGCAGAATACGTGGTTCACTCCCTGGATCAGCAACTGATCGACCAGGAGGCGGGCGCCGGTTCGCTCAACGAGATCCATCGTCACCAGGGGCGCTGCAGAATCGAAACCGTCGCCGATCCGGCGCGTGGTTCGCACCCGCAGCGGGTCGGATTGTAGCGGTGGGGCGCGTCAGCCGGCGCCGGGCAGCGCGGCCAGGCCCTTCTGGAGCACGCCCCGTAGCGGAGCCTCCAGCGTGGGCAGGAAGAGCGCGAGCGCAGCCAGGCCGGCCAGCACCGTCAGCGGAAAACCGACCGCGAACAGATTCAGTTGCGGCGCGACCCTGGCCATCACGCCCAGCACCACGTTGACCATCAGCATCACGGCCAGTATCGGCAGGCAGATCGTCAGCGCGATCGCGAATATGTCCGAAGCGGCCCGCACCAGCGCCAGCGGTTCGATCGGCGCGGCCGCTGCCGCCGGGAAGAGGCGGAAGCTGTCCACCAGTGCCGACAGCAGGATCAGATGGCCGTCGATCGACAGGAACATCAGCAGCACCAGCATCGACATGAAGTTGGACACCACGTTCTCGGACTCCCGCGTATCGGGATTGAAATAAGCCGAGAACGACAGTCCGATCTGCAGTCCGATCAGCTGGCCGGCCAGCTCGATGCCGACGAATACGATCCGGATCGCAAACCCGAGCGCCAGTCCGACCAGGATGTTCTGTGCGAGCTGCACGAAGCCCTTCGCCTCGAGCAGGCCCGCGAGCGGCGGCGAGCTGACCACGGGCGCGATCGCGATCGTGATGGCGAGCGCGATCCCCACCTTGGCCCGGACCGGGATCGCCTGGTGCGACAGCAGCGGCGCCGAAGCGAACAGGGCCAGGATCCGGGTCAGCGGCCAGAAGACCGATCCATACCACTGACTGAGCTGCGCGGTGTCGAACGCGAACAAGGACGGTATCCGCGGGCGTGCGTTTTCGCGCTGGCGCTCAGCCGACCGCGCCCGGAATCGACTCGAACAGGCGCCGCACGTAGTCGACGAAGAAGGTCAGCATCCACGGGCCCGCAACGACCAGCGCGAGCAGCGTGCCGATCAGCTTCGGAATGAAGGTCAGCGTCATCTCGTTGATCTGCGTGGCCGCCTGCAGCACCGAGACGATCAGGCCCACCACGAGCGAGGTGATCAGCAGCGGGGCCGCCAGCAGCAGCATCACGGTCAGCGCCTGCTGGCCGATGGTCACGACGGATTCGGGGGTCACGGCGCTTTCCGCGTCAGGTCGAGTAGCTGGCTACGAGCGAGCCGATCAGCAGGTTCCAGCCGTCGGCCAGCACGAACAGCATCAGCTTGAACGGCAGCGACACCAGCACCGGCGACAGCATCATCATCCCCATCGACATCAGCACGCTGGCCACCACCATGTCGATGATCAGGAACGGGATGAACACCATGAAGCCGATCTGGAACGCGGTTTTCAGCTCGCTGGTGACGAAGGCCGGGATCACCACGCGCATCGGCAGCTCGGCCGCGCCGGCGGCCCCGGACTGCTTCGGCTCGATGCGCGCGGCGCGCGCGAACAGCATCAGGTCGGTCTCGCGCGTGTGCTTCAGCATGAAATCGCGCAGCGGCGCCGAGCCGGCGCTGACGGCCTGCTCGAACGAGATCTTCTGTTCGCTGTACGGAACGTAGGCCTGGTCGTGGATGCGGTCGAAGGTCGGCCCCATCACGAACAGCGTCAGGAACAGCGCCAGCCCGATGAGCACCTGGTTGGGCGGCGAGGCCTGCGTGCCGAGCGCCATCCGAAGCAGCGACAGCACGATCACGATGCGCGTGAAGGAAGTCATCATCAGCAGCATCGCCGGCAGGAAGCTGAGCACCGTCAGGAACAGCAGCGTCTGTACCGGTACCGAGTACTGGGTGCCGCCGCCGGCCAGCGGCGAGGTCGTCATCTGCAGCGGACTTTGCTGCGCAAGCGCCGGCTCGACGAGCGCCAGCGCGGCCAGCAGCACGGCCAGCACCAGGAGGATCGGCTTCATCGCGGAGAGGCCAGGCGCCGGATGATGTCCGAGAAGCTGCGCTCGGAAGCGACCGAAGGCGGCGCGCCGGCGTCGGCACCGGCCGGGAGCGTGCCCAGGCGGCGGATGCCGGCCGGGCTGACGCCGAGCAGCCAGCGACGATCGGCCACTTCGATGATCACGATCCGGTCGCGCGGACCCAGCGGCAGCTGGGCCACCACGCGCAGTCCCGTGACCGAGGTCGCCTGCGCCAGGCCGGCGCGGCGCAGCAGCCAGGCTGCGGCCGGAATCAGTGCCAGTACCAGCAGCAATCCGAACAGCAGCGGAGTGAGCGAGGGGCTGGCAGCGGGCGGCGGCGCCTGCGTCTGCGCCTGCGCGGCGATTGTCAGCAGGGCGGCGCCGGCGCCGAAGCCACACCGGAGGGTTTGCGGGAAGGAGGGCGGCCGTCGGGACACGATGGACTGCTCTCGGCTGCCTTATCGATTCAGGCGGCGCATCCGCTCGCTGGGCGTGACGATGTCGGTCAGGCGGATTCCGAACTTTTCGTTCACCACGACCACTTCGCCCTGGGCGATCAGGCAGCCGTTGACCAGAACATCCATCGGTTCCCCGGCCAGCGCATCCAGCTCGATCACCGAGCCCTGCGCCAGTTGCAGGATGTGCTTGATCGGAATCTTGGTGCGTCCGAGCTCCACCGTCAGATTGACCGGTATATCGAGGATCAGGTCCAGGTCCTGGCCCGCTTCCGGCGCGCTGCCGGGGCCCAGGCGAGGGAAGATGTTGGCCGGCTGCGCCGCCGGTTCCACCGCGCCCCTGACGGCCGCCTGCTCGGCCATCGCCGCGCCCCAGTCCTCATCGCCGGCCAGGCCGCCGGAGGAGCTCTCGTTCGGCGTTTCCATCCTCAGGACTCCTCGATCGCGAGGTTATCGCCGAAGTGCGAATACTTCAGCAGCCGTTCGATCCGGATCGCGATGTGACCGTTGACGGTTCCGAAGCTGCACTCCATCACCGGCACGCCGTCGATCTTGACCGGGATGATGTCGCGCAGCGGCAGCGGGACGAAGTCGCCGGGCTGCAGCCGGATCAGCTCGCGCAGCCGCATCTGGGTGTTGGCGAGTTCGCCGCACAGCTCGACCTCGGCGCTCTGCACCTGCTGAGTGAGTTGGCGAACCCAGCGCCGGTCCGGCTCCTGGCCGTCGGCCTGCAGCGACGAGTACAGCACGTCGCGGATCGGCTCGAGCGAGGCGTACGGGAAGCAGAAGTGCACCTCGCCGCCGCTGTCGCCGATTTCCACGTTGAACGTGGTCGCGACCACGATCTCGGAAGGCGACGCGACGTTGGCGAACTGCGTATGCATCTCGGAGCGCTGGTGATAGAAATCGAACTTGAACAGGCTCCCCCACGCTTTCGCGTATTCGGTGGTCGCTACCTGGACCAGGCGCTGGATGATGCGCTGCTCGGTCGGCGAGAAATCGCGCCCTTCGATCCGGAAGCGCAGCTTGCCGTTGCCGCCGAACAGTGAATCGATCACCGTGAACACCAGCGTCGGGTCGAAGATCAGCAGCCCGGAGCCGCGCAGCGGGGCGAGCGAGAGGATATTGATGTTGGTCGGCACGGCGATGTCGCGCACGAATGCCGAGTACTTGATCACGCGCACCGGTCCGACCGAGATCTCGGGACTGCGCCGCATGAAGTTGAACAGCCCGATCCGGAAGTTGCGCGCGAACCGTTCGTTGATGATTTCCATCGTGGGCATCCGGCCCCGAACGATGCGCTCCTGGTTGCCCAGGTTGTAGCTGCGGATCCCCTCGGCCTGCTCCGGCGCCTCGAGCTTCTGCGGTTCGCCCGTAACGCCTTCCAGCAGCGCGTCGACCTCGTCCTGCGATAGAAACTGTTCGGTCATGAGCTCACTGGATGATCAATTGGGTGATGCGCACCGCGGTGACGGAATGCTCGGCTGCGGTGTGGTCGAGGGACCGGTTGGCGGCGTCCACGATGTCCTTGGCGAGCGCCTGCTTGCCGTCCCGGCTGGCCAGATCGGTCGCCTGACGCGCGCTCAGCACCAGCAGGATTTCGCTGCGCAGCGCCGGCATCATCTCCTTGATCGTCGTTTCCGCTTCCTGCGAGGCGATTTCCAGGCTGAACTTGATCTGCATGTAGCGGTCCTGCTCCTTCTCGGCCAGGTTGACCGTGAACTGGTCCAGGTCCACGAAATTCGGAAGCTTGCGCGGGCCGCCCGTCTTGGCCGCGTCGGCGGCGGACGCGGGCGTCCGTTTCAGGTAGATGAAGGCGCCGGCCGCACTGACGCCCAGCATCAGTGCCGCCGCGACCATGATGATCAGTTTCTTGGGCAACCGTTTTCTGGCCGGCGCCTGTGCCGCCGCCGGCGCCGGTGCTGCCCCCTGCTTGATGTCCGCCATCTTGAGTCCCGCCGAAAGCGCTGAGCTGCCGCGCCTCGCGCATTTATGTGATCAGCGCCGCACTTGATTGCCGATTATTCGGGACGGCCCGGTCGCACGATCGGCCGAATATGGCGGATTTTGGGCGACTGCTTTGGGCGAGTGTTCCGGCCCCAATTCAGGCGTAGATATCGACCAGCCGAACCGCTGCTGCGCGTGCCGTACCGGCCGCCTCCGACGCCGGCAAATCGGCTGCGTCGGAGCCGCCGTCGCCGCGCTGCCGGCCCGCCTGCGAATGGGAGGGCGCCGTCCAGTCCGACTGGGCGCGACCCCCGACGCTGGCGTCGGCGAGCTGCATGCCGGACGAGGCGAACATTTCGCGCAAGCGTGGCAAAGCTGCCTCCAGCGCGTTGCGGGTCGCCTCGTGCGCGGCGGTAAATACAAGGGTGGCCGCGTGGCCGTGAACCCGGATCGATACGCCGACCGGCCCCAGACCGGCCGGTTCCAGGGATATCTGGGCCGTGTGCGCACCGCTGCGCGTCAGCACCACCACGCGCTCGGACAGCTCCTGGCCGAATTCGGGCTGCCCGACCGGGGTGGAAACGCTGGCGCGGCCTTCCGGCACGTAATTCGTGACCGGCCCGAACCCGGCGCCCGCGGCAACGCCCGGCGTGCCGGCCGGATCGGGCGCGGTTGCGGAGGCCCCGGCGCTCGGATGCGGCGTCGCGCTGTCGTCGGCCACGCTGGCCAGGGCCTGAGCGACCGCCTGTGCAGCCTGGCTCGCCGAGAAGGCGGGTCCGGGTAGCGCCGTGCCGAAGCCGGACGCCGAATCGACACCGGCACCGGTCATTTCGCTTGCTGCGCCACCCGCCGGATCGCTCGCTTGAAGCAGCGGGCGAGACACCTCGCCCTTATCCAGGCGACCGGTCTGCGCGCGCGACAGCTGCGACCCGGCTATCGGCGGGGGCTCGAAATGATTCTGGCCGTCCGTGCCGGCGGCCGGTTGCGGTGCAGAGCCTGCGCCGTCCGCTCCGGCATCTTGCGCGAGCGCGGCCGCATCGGCTGCGCGGCTTGAGCCCGCGGGCGCTTCGATGGAGCGGCCGCTGTTGCGCGAGGCGTCCGTCGATGCGCAGGTGATCCCGGCGTCCCGGCGGGCCGCGGCGGTATCGGGCTGGCTGAGCCTGCCTGGCGCGAGGGCGCAGGCAGCGGCCGCGGCGTCCGATTCCGGCTGCGGGCCGACGCTGCTGCGTCCGCCTCGGCGTGCCGCCGGCCGGTTGCCCGGCTCGTCCGGCGCCTGACTCGATCCCGAAGCGGTGGCGTCGGCCTGCGCCGGGGCGCGGCCCGAACCGTCGCGGGCCGCGGGCCCCGATGCATTGCGCGCTGGCGCGCCGGGTGAGGCAGACGCGGCCTGCAGAATCGGGCCGAAGTCCGAATCCGACGCGGGAGCGCCGGACGCTGAATCGGCCCCGGTGCCGCCGGCCGGTTGCGAGGAAGCGATCGGCAACGGGCTCATCGGAACTGCATCGAGGCGCGCTGGGCCGCCTCGTCGGTGTGGCGTTGTTCGCGGCGCGCCGAGCGCTGCTGCTCTTCCTGGGCGCGCCGCTCGATCAGCGTTTCCAGGCTCTTGAGTTTGCGCTGGCAAGCCGCCAGCTCGCCCCGGGCCTGGGCGCTCGCCTGCTCGCGGGCGCCGACCTCGCGTTGCTGCGTCTGCAGCGCCACCCGCAGCCTGGCCAGGAAGGCGCGCTGGTTCGACTGCGCGGCCGGGTCCAGCTGGTCGCCGGCACGGGCCTGCAGCCGCGCGGCGTAATCGTTCGAGTAGCCCTGCAGCGTCTGCAGGTGCTCACGCGCCAGCTGCGTCTGCTGTTCCAGCCGCGCCAGGCGCGCGGCCGCCGAATCGCGCGCGATTCGGGTCAGGTCCAGCAGCGTGTTCAATTGTGTCGAATTCATCGCGATTCCGATCCGGTGGGAATTGATCGCAACAGCGCATCGATGCGCTGCTCGGCATCCTGCAGCGACGACGACTGGTCCATCGGTTGCTGAAGGAAGCCCTCCATCTGCGGAAAGGCAGCGATCGCGGCGTCCAGCGCCGGATCGGCCCCCGCGACATACGCGCCGACCGAGATCAGGTCCCGATTGCGCTGATAGCGCGAGAAAACCGACTTGAAGCGGCGGGCCGCTTCATACTGGTGCGGGCTGGTGACCGCCGGCATCACGCGCGATATCGATGCCTCCACGTCGATCGCCGGATAGTGACCCGCCTCGGCCAGTCGGCGCGACAGCACGATGTGGCCGTCGAGGATTGCACGCGCCGCATCGGCGACCGGATCCTGCGGGTCGTCTCCCTCGGTCAGCACCGTGTAGAAGCCGGTGATCGAACCGCCGCCGGCGGCCGCGTTTCCGGCCCGTTCCACCAGCTGAGGCAGGCGCGCGAACACCGAAGGCGGATAACCCTTGGTGGCCGGCGGCTCGCCGATCGCCAGCGCGATTTCGCGGGCCGCCATCGCGTAACGGGTCAGGGAATCCATCAGCAGCAACACGTGTTGGCCCCGGTCGCGGAATCGTTCTGCGATCGCGGTTGCATAGGCGGCGCCCTGCAGCCGCATCAGCGGCGGCGTGTCGGCCGGGGCCGCCACGACGATCGCGCGGCGCAGCCCCTGCGGCCCCAGGATGTCCTCGATGAATTCCTTCACTTCGCGACCGCGTTCACCGATCAGCCCCACCACGGTGACGTCGGCCGACGTGTAACGGGCCATCATGCCCATCAACACGCTCTTGCCGACGCCCGAGCCGGCGAACAGGCCGATGCGCTGGCCCCTTCCCACGGTCAGCAGTGCATTGATGGCGCGTACGCCGACGTCCAGCGCGCTGCGGATCGGCTCCCGCTCCATGGCATTGATCGGGCGGCGCGAAAGCGGCTGGTAGGCGAGGGCCTGCCCGGACGGCTCGGTCAGCGGGCCGCGCCGGTCGATCGGCTCGCCGTTCGGATCGAGCACGCGGCCCAGCAGCGCGTCTCCGACCGGCAGGCGGCGACCCCTGTCCTCGGTTCGGCGCCAGGGGTGATTGGCCCGGTCCAGCCGGGGCCGCGCCGTCTTCGGCTCCTGCGCGACCACCATTGCGCCCGGGCGCAGTCCCTGTGGTTCGCTGGTCGGCATCAGAAACAGGCGTTCGCCCGAGAACCCGACCACTTCGGCGTCCAGCTTCAGCCCGTCGCCCTGCACGACCAGCACCTGCGCGCCCACCGGCAGCTTCAGTCCGACCGCTTCCATGACAAGGCCCGCGGCCCGGGTCAGGCGCCCGCGCGGCTCGAACGGCTCGCTCGACGCGGCCAGCGTTCGGCACTCGCCGAGAAAATCCACGTACCGGCCCGGCTGCATCAAGTCAGTCGCCCCTCATTGGCCCGACCCGCCGTGGCGGCATCATCCGGAGCGGCGTCCGACGGACCGGGGTGATCGGAGCCGAGCATGGCGACCACGCGGCGCCAGCGCGTGGCCAGCGTTGCGTCGATCTCGCCTTGCGGCGTCTCGATCCGGCAGCCGCCTGGCGAAACGCTCGGATCGGCCACGAAGCGGCATCCTCGATGGCTGGCTTCGACCTCCAGCTCGGCGCGGACCAGCTCGTAATCCTCCGGACTCAAATGCACGCGCGGGTGCGAGGCGTGATCGACGATCAGCGCGATTGCCTCGCGCACTGCGGGCAGCGCGGCGTCGCGCTGCAAGCTCAGCTCGCGGCGCAGGACCTGGCGCGCCACTTCCAGCGACAGGTCCAGCAATGCGTCGGCGCCGCGCAATGCGAGCTCGTCCAGACCGGCCTGCAGATTCGCGACCACGTGTCCGATCCGTTCCAGATGCCCGGCCCGGACCTGCTGAGCGGCGCGGGTGGCGTCCAGCGCGCCCTGCTCGCGCCCGCGCTCGAAGGCCCTGCGTTCGCGTTCCGACCACAGCCCGGTGGGATTGCGCGAAACCTGCGCGGTTTCCCCGAGCGAACGAAGCTCCCAGCTGGACGCCTGGCCCACCTGGTCCTTGGGGATCGTGCGCGAGAAGGGGCGGTCAGAAGCGCCCAAGACGGACCTCCGCAGCTCGCGCCGGCGCGCGTTCAGATGAAAGCATCATCGCCACCCTTGGCGCCGACCTGGATCTGGCCTTCGTCGGCCAGCCGGCGGACCACTTTGAGAATTTCGCGCTGCTCGGCCTCGACCTCGGAAATGCGCACGGGGCCCTTGGCCTCGAGGTCCTCGCGCAGCGTTTCGGCGGCACGACCCGACATGTTCTTGAAGATCTTGTCGCGCAGCGCCTGGTCCGAGCCCTTCAACGCGACGATCAAGGACTCGGACTGGATTTCGCGCAGCAGCAGTTGAATGGCACGATCGTCCAGTTCGTTCAGATTGTCGAAGGTGAACATCTGGTCCAGGATCTTCTGCGCCAGGTCGGCGTCGTGTTCCCGGATCGATTCGACCGCCGCGGTCTCCAGCGTGTTGCCGAGAAAGTTCAGGATTTCGGCCGTCGCCTTGGCGCCGCCCAGCGTGGCCTTTTTCAGCTTCTCGCTGCCGGCCAGGATCTTGGACAGCACTTCGTTCAGTTCCTGCAGCGCCTGCGGCTGAATGCCGTCCAGCGTCGCGATCCGCAGCAGCACGTCGTTGCGCATCCGCTCGGTCATGCTCTTCAGCACCTCGGACGAATGGTCGCGCTCCAGGTGCACCAGGATCGAGGCGACGATCTGCGGATGCTCGTTTTTCAGCAATTCCGCGATCGTGCCCGGATCCATCCACTTCAGGCTCTCGATACCCGAGACGTCCCGTCCCTGCAGGATCCGGTCCAGCAGCATGCCGGCCTTTTCCTCGCCCAGCGCCCTCTTCAGTACCTGGCTGACGAAGGCATCGGTGTCACGCACCAGCGAATACTGGTTCTCCTTGGTCGAGTGGAAGCGGCCGATCACGTCGTCGATCTTCTCGCGCGGAACCGTGCGCAGGCGCGCCATCGTTTCGCCGAGCCTTTGCACCTCCTTCGGCGACAGGTACTTGAAGACCTCGGCGGCCTCCTCTTCGCCCACCGCCATCAGCAGGATCGCGGCGTGTTCCAGACCGGCGTCGTCCATGGGTGGCGATCAGGCCTTGGGGTCGCCGACCCATGCCTTGACGACATTGGCGACGGTGGCCGGGTCTGCGCGGGCGATTTGCCGCATCCCTTCGAGCTGCGAGGAAGCCGACTCGGTCCGGTTGGAAGCGGCAGATTCGATCGCGGGCGCCGGCGCCTGCGCTGACACCATCATGGGCTGCGAGCCGATCGCCTTCAGCGCCGGGCGTACTGCGCCGAACACGACGATCAGCGTCAGCATCAGGAACAGCAGAGCCTTGCCGAACTCCTTGGCGAGCCCGATCGTTTCCGGTTGCTGCCACGCCGGCGTTGGTTCGACCGGCGGCAACTCGAACTGGCTGAACGGCACGTTGACCACGTTCAGCGAGTCGCCCCGCTTCTCGTTGAATCCCATCGCCTCGCGCACCAGCGCCTGGATGTTGTCCATCTCCTTCGGCGACCACGGCACTGCGGCCGGCGCTGCGGGTGCCGCCACGGCCGGCGCACCGGGCGCTGCCGGGCTGCTCGCGGCCGGCGGGGCCGGCTTGTTGTTGATGACGACGGCGGCGGTCAGCCGGCGGATCTCGCCACTGGCGGTTTTCGTGTGGCGTACGTTCTTGTCGACCTCGAAATTGGTCGTCTGCTCGCGATGGGCGCTGGAGCCCGGGGAGGTGGACGCTGGGTTGGCAGCGCCGGCCTGGCCGTTGATCGGCGCGGTCGCAGGAACCGGTGGCTGGTTCGACAGCGCGCCCGGTACGCCTTGCGCGCCGGAGCTGCCGGTCTGCGAGTTTTCCGTGCTCGATAGCGACCGGATCGTCGCGCGGTCGGCCGCCTGGTTCGGCTTGTACGACTCGTCCATCTGCTCGACATTGGAGAAGTCCACGTCGGCCGTGACCTGTGCCCGCACATTGGTGCGGCCGACGATCGGCTCCAGGATGTCTTCGATCCGTTTGATCGTGGAAGCCTCGATCTGGGACAGGTAGTCGAGCTGTTCTCCGTCCAGGCTGCCCTGGCCTTCGCTCTGGCTGGCGAGCAGCGTGCCGTGCTGGTCGACGACCGAGACGTTCTTGGTCGTCAGCTCGGGCACCGAGGAGGCGACCAGGTGAACGATGCCGGCAACCTGGGCCCGGTCGAGCGTCTTGCCCGGGTGCAACTGCAGCAGCACCGATGCGGTCGGCGCCTGGTGGTCGCGCAGGAAGCCGGAGTTTTTCGGCAGCGCCAGGTGAACGCGAGCGCCGGCGACCGACGCCAGCGACTGGATCGAGCGTGCCAGCTCGCCTTCCAGGCCACGCTGATAGTTCAGCTGCTCCTGGAACTGGGTCAGCCCGAATTTTTGCCCCTCGAGCAGCTCGAAGCCGACGACGGAGCCCTTTGGAAGACCCTGCGAAGCCAGCTTAAGACGCGCCTCGTGCACCTTGTCGGCCGGCACCAGAATGGTGCCGCCGTCGGCGTTGCGGTACGGGACGTTCAGCTGCGACAGCTGCGCGATCACGGCGCCGCCGTCGCGATCGGACAGGTTGGTGAACAGCACGCTGTAGCTTGGCGAGGAGCTCCACAGCCAGGCGGAGCTGACGATCGCGATCAAGCCGGCCGCGCCCAGGATCATCAGGGCGCGGGCGCGAGGAGAGAACCGGGCCATCAGGCCAACCGCAGCAGGCATCGTGTGGGTCGGACGATCGAAGAGTTGTCCATTGGCCTTTGGGCACGCACCCCGGCGCGCTCTTGTGCGTTGCGCATGAATCGGGCGACTTTCCGATTATTCGGAGACTTGAGATACCGTAAACGCGGATAAGCCGAGGAAAGCAGCGTTGATTAGGGGGGTACGGCTAGCTGCTCATCACGCGGGCGAGGCCGCGGGCGTGCGAATTGACCGGCCAACACGCGCTTTCTTGATGCAGCGCGAGGTGGTTCGGACGACTAGATTAGCTTGACGGTCAGGATCCGGACCGCCTGCGGGGGATAAACATGGATCTCAAGGCAATCAACGCTCAGATCGCTACAGCCGTTGCCGGCGTGCCGGCCGCGTCATCGGCGGGCTCCGTCGCCGGCTCGGACTTCGCCTCGTCGCTGGACGCCGCGCTGAAGACCGTCAGCCGTGGTCAGGAGCAAGCCGGAGAACTGCAGCGCCAATTTGCGCTGGAAAACCCGAACGTGGGCCTGGAAGACGCCGTGGTCGCGATGAGCAAGGCCAGCATTTCGTTTGCGGCCGCCGTTCAGGTCCGCAACCGGCTGGTGCAGGCCTACGAGCAGATCATGACGATGCAGGTCTGACCGGGCTGACCCGGTCGTTCCTAAGCTTAAAAACCCAGGCTGGCCAGCAGATCGTCGACGCCTTTCTGGTCGGCGACCACGTCGTCGCGGGCGTTCGGCGCCACGACCGGGCCCTCGAGCTTGTACGGATCCAGCTGGGGTCGCTGTTCCGGACGCGAGGTCTCGATCAGCAGCTTCACCAGCTGCTCCTCCAGCGACGTCGCCAGCGCGACGACCCGGCGAATCACCTGGCCCGTGAGGTCGTGGAAGTCCTGCGCCATCATGATGTCGGTCAATATCGTGTTGGTTCGGTCTGCCTGGCCGCCGACTCCGGAGAAGAACTCGCAGGTCTCGTCCACCAGCTGCTTGCCGGCCGGAGTGCACGCTCGCCCGCCGGCCGCGTAGGCGGCGACGGCCTGCCAGCGGTTGCGCAGGCTGTCGGCCTGCTCGGTCAGTTCCTGCTGAACCGTGCGCGCGCGATCGACCGCATTGAGCACCTTCTCGGCGGCCTCGCCAGTGACACGGGCGATGTAGGCCAGCCGGTCGCGCGCACCCGGCAGATTGTCGCGCGCGTCCATCAGCTCGCGCTCGTAGCCGAGCTCGCGCAACGCGTCGTGCAGCGTGCGCGTCAGCTGTCCGATCCGCCGGTAAATGTTCTCGTCGGATTCGTGTGCCGTTGCCTCGGTCTGAGCCATGGCGACGGCCTCATCCCTGCTTGGTCATGATTTTTTGGACCTTCTCTTCCAGCGTGGCCTTGGTGAACGGCTTGACGATGTAGCCGTTGGCGCCGCACTGCGCAGCCTGCACGATGTCCTCCTTCTTCGCCTCGGCCGTCACCATCAGGAACGGGATCAACTTGAGCGCGTCGTCGGAGCGGACGATCTTCAGCAGCTCGAACCCGTTCATGTTGGGCATGTTGATATCGGACACGATGAAGTCGAACTTGCCCGCCTTCAGCATGCTCAACGCCACCACGCCGTCCTCGGCCTCCTCGGCATTTCCGAAGCCGATCTCTTTCAGCAGATTGCGGACGATGCGCCGCATGGTCGAAAAATCGTCGACGATCAGGAATCGGGGATCAGCGGTCATTTCATCTCCTGGATCGGGAACGAGAGCGCGGCCACTGCCGCCCGCAAGTCGCACCGCGGCCGCATTGTGGCGGCCGCCCGATCGATCCTATTGGCGGAAAAGCTTGCGCAAACATCGCGTTTCGGGGCTTCGTCGGATTCATTGCGTGCTCGGCGCAGCCGGATCGGTCGGCGTCGGCGCGGGGGCAGGCGATTGCGGCGCCGTGGCGGCGGCGTCGGCACCCTGGGCGCCGGCGGCGGCCTCGGCGCGCTCCGGCAGGGAATCCGAGACTTGCTCCGGGTCCCCGGCCTCGATTTCGCCGCGGGCACGCTCCAGCCGCTCCTCGGCGATCTTGTTCAGAACGATGATCGAGATTCTGCGGTTCAACGGGTTGCGCGTGTCGACTTTGTCGAGCAGGTTCGAATCGGCCAGGCCGACCACGCGCGCGATCTTCTGCGGGTCCATGCCGCCGGCGATCAGCTCGCGGCGCGACGCGTTGGCACGGTCGGCCGACAGCTCCCAGTTCGAGTGCCAGCGCTGTCCGCCGGAGTACGGCGTCGAATCGGTGTGTCCGGTCAGCGCGATCTTGTTGTCGACCCCGTTCAGAACCTTGCCGATCTCGCGCAGGATCTCGCGCATGTAGCTTTTGACGGTCGCCCCGCCCAGGTCGAACATCGGACGCTTGAAGTCATCGACGATCTGAATCCGCAAGCCGTCCGGAGTGATCTCGACCCGGATCTGATTGCGGAATTCCGACAGCGTCGCGTTGTCGAGGATCGCGCCGTCGAGGCGTGATTTGAGCTCCTCCATCCGCGCCAGCTGTTCGATGCGGCGCCGCTCTTTCTGCTGCTGGCGATCGGCACTTTTGCGGCGGTTCTCCTGTTCGCCCCGCTTGCGCTGGCCGACCACGCGCGTGAGGTCCTCCCCGCCGCCGGGGACGAGCGAGGTGGAGTCGCCCGAACCGCTGCCGCCGCTCATCGCAACCTGCAGCGGCGACTGGAAGTAATCGGCGATGCCCTGCAGATCGCCCTTGGTGGTCGAGCCGAGCAGCCACATCAGAAGGAAGAACGCCATCATGGCCGTCACGAAGTCGGCGTAGGCGATCTTCCAGGCGGCCCCATGGGTGCCGTGGCCGACCTTCTTGATCCGCTTGATGACGATCGTCGATTTGGCTTTTTCGCCCGAAGAGGTTGCCATGTTCGCGCCTGGGTCGGATTAGCGCTTCTGCTTGACGTGCTTTTCGAGCTCGACGAAGGTCGGCCGCTCGGTCGAGTACAGGATCTTGCGGCCGAATTCGACCGCGACCGCCGGCGCATATCCCTGCAGGCTGGCCAGCAGCGTCGCTTTGACGCAGTGCAGCTCCTTGGTCGCCTCGTCGCACTTCTGCTCCAGCACCTGGGCCAGCGGGCCGACGAAGCCGTAGGAAATCAGGATGCCCAGGAACGTGCCGACCAGCGCGGCGGCGATCATTTCGCCGAGTATCGCCGGCGGCTGGCCCACCGAGGCCATCGTCTTGACGACCCCCATCACCGCGGCCACGATGCCGAACGCAGGCAGCCCGTCGCCGGCTTTCTGCAGCGCGTGCGACGGGGCCATGGCCTCGTGATGGTGCGTATCGATCTCCTGGTCCATCAGGTTCTCGATCTCCAGCGGATTCATGTTCCCGGAGACCATCATCCGCAGATAGTCGGTGATGAACTCGACCAGGTGGTGATCGGAGCCGACGCTCGGGTGCTTCTGGAACAGCGGGCTCTTGGCCGGCTCGTCGACGTCGGACTCGATCGCCATCATCCCTTCCTTGCGGACCTTGGTCAGGATGTCGAACAGCAGCGCCATCAGCGCCATGTAGCGCGCCTTGGTGTACTTGGAGCTCTGCAGCAGCTTCGGCAAAGCCCTGACGGTCGCGCCCAGCACCTTGGTCGAATTGCCGGTGACGAAGGCGCCGATGGCCGCTCCGGCGATGATCATCAGCTCGATCGGCTGGAGCAGGACGCGAAAAGCGCCATGTTCCAGCGCGTAGCCGCCGAACACGGCCGCCACGACGAGCACATAACCGACGATGATGAACATTGAGCCCGGCCCCAACGGTCAGGGCATGGCAGGACCCGCGCATTGCTGCGGCCCCGCCCCGCCCCCAAATCTCTATTACCCTAAGTTTTCTTCGGCAGACGGGCGGATCGACTTAAGCCGCGCCCGGCCCTGGGACGCCGCGTTGGACCCTCCGGAAGCGCGGAACTCGTGCCGCCGGCGAGCACAATTCGATCGATCGGTGGCTCCCCAAAAAAAGAACCCGGCTGCGCCGGGTAAAGGGTCGGAGGAGGGAGAAACTGGTGCGTCCGGGCCGGGGTCCCACCGGCCGGCCCGTCCGCGCGCGTCAGGCGGCCAGCGCTTCTTCTTCGCTGCGCTGGTTGCCGCGGCCCTTGCCTGCACGGGCAGGCGGTTCGCACAGGCCGCAGACATAGTTCTTGGTGAGCTCGTAGGTGTGCGTGACGAACTTGCCGCTGCACTTGCAGCAGGGGGTCAGCGTCACCATGCCGGCGTCGACGAATTTGACCAGCCGCCAGGCCCGAGTCACCGACAGCAGGGGTTCGAGCGACTGCGCGCGAGTCTGTTCGATGTACAGCTCGTAGGCCTTGATGATCGCGTCGATCTCTTCGAGCTCGGTCGTCTTGTTCAAATACTCGTACATGTTCAGGAACAGGGACGAGTGGATGTTCGGCTGCCAGGTCATGAACCAGTCGGTCGAGAACGGCAGCATGCCGCGCGCCGGCGATTCGCCCTGCACTTCCTTGTACAGGCGCAGCAGCCGCTCGTAGGACAGGTCGGTCTCCGATTCCAGAACCTGCAGGCGAGCGCCCAGTTTGATCAGGGCGATCGCGCGCTGGATCTGGCGGCTCTCGCTGACGATGCTTTTGATTCTCATTCGGCTCACCCTCAGTTGCTTTCGGCGAACTGGCCCGCCATCACGATGTTGGCATGCAGGCCGGCAACGGCGGCGCCCGGAGCGAGCTTGGCGCGCGAATGGCTGGTCAGCAGATTCCAAACCACGTCGTCATCGAAGCGGAAGCGCAGGATCAACTGGTTGCTGGCGGCGATTTTCATCAATTGGGCCGGAGTCAACTGGTCGATGATGGCGGACACTTCCTCCGACACACCAAGGCGGTACAGGGCCTGGGCGCGGTCGGCGCGGATCATGTGTTGGGCCAGAACCAGATAGGCGAGGTTGACCTCGCGCACTTCCTGCAGCAGCTGTTCGTTGATGACCGGTGGGTTGCCCATGACTGCCTCCTGAGATTGGACCTTTGATAATTCGGATTGCGTTGCGAAGTGGGCCCATTCTGAGTGAACCGTGTGGGGTAGCTGAATCGGGGCATCGCCAAATCAGGTGTCGGAAAACGGTCACAACTTCTGTACGAATTTTTCCTACACCTGATTTCTCAAGGACTTAGGCGCATATCCGGCAACGAGGCATCGACCAGGATTCGAATCGACTGGCCCTAAAGCCGGCTGCATGGGATGCCGATAGCCTGTGGTGAAAGGGGCGTCGATCCTGGCGCCCGAAGTTTTCTCCCCCGCCCTGCGCGCCGCGTCGACTTCGGTCACCGGCGCGCTTTTTTTTCTGCGCCGCGTGTGCGGGATGCGGCGAATTGTCGGGTTTGCGGGCCGCTTATCGAAATCTTTGCCTCTGACTGTGCCCCTCGGAGTTCCGCCCGTTGCCTAAAGTCGGGTCAGCCCGACACCGATAAGGCTTCTAACGCGACGCCAAATCGGCGCGCGGAGAGAACCGGCAGGCGCCAGGAACTCGAACCGGCAGCCGACTGGGTAAAGGGTCAGGTCAGCCGCTTCATCGGGCTGCCGTTCAAGATACAGAGAGGAAAAGGAGCAACACATGTCACAAATCATCAATACCAACATCCTGTCGATGACCGCGCAGGCCAATCTGAACAAAACGAAGGACTCGCTCGCAACCGCCGTTCAGCGCCTGTCGTCCGGCCTCCGGATCAACAGCGCGATGGACGATCCGGCCGGCCTGGCGATCAGCACGCGGATGGGCTCCCAGGTCAGCGGCATGCAAGTGGCGGTCCGCAACGCCAACGACGCGATTTCGCTGTCGCAGGTGGCCGATGGAACACTGGGTACCGTCGGCAACATGCTGCAACAGATGCGCGACCTGGCGGTGCAGGCCTCCAACGGCACCAACGGCACCAGTGACCTGGCCAACCTGCAGACCGAATTCAATTCGCTGGCGACCGAAATCAACCGGGAACTGACGCAGACCACGTTCAACGGGAAATCGATTCTCGGATCTCAGGCCGGCACCAACTCGTATCAAGTCGGCGCCAACGCAGGCGAGTCGATCCAGCTGGTCACCAACAACATGGCGTCCAACTCGTCCGTCACGACGGTCACGCTGAACACGACTTCGATCTCCGCGGGCGGCAGCACGGCCTCGGCGATGATCACGTCGATCGACAGCGCGCTGACGGCGATCAACACCGAGCGGGCCAACTACGGTGCGGACGAAACCGAGTTCCAGGGCGTCATCAGCAATCTGCAGATCGGCGTCACGAACCAGTCGGCCGCGGAAAGCCGGGTTCGGGATGCGGATTACGCGCAGGAGACGGCAGCCCTGACGCGCGCGCAGATCCTGCAACAGGCCGGCACCGCGATGCTGGCGCAGGCCAACGCTCTGCCGCAGTCGGTCCTGAACCTGCTGAAGTAAACGTCTGATCAGGGCCGCGCTAAGCGGTCGGCCGAAAGGGGCGCTTCCCAAAGGGAGCGCTCCTTTTTTTTCGGCCAAGTCCCGCCATCGCGGGGTTACGTCGCAATGCCCTAAAGTCGATCCGTGCGCCGCCGAAACTCTGGGGAAGGGTGGTATTTCGACGCCGATTTCCGAGTCGTACCATGCAAAGTATCAGTTCAACGGCGGCGCCTTCAGTGGAAGCACTGAACGCGCAGAGCCCGCGCCAGACGGCCAATCCGAACGCCTCCGCGGCCGCAGCGCCGCAGCGGCCGGGCGCCACCGGCCAGGGCAGCGGCGAGCCCGCAGCGACGCCCGCCCAGCTGAAGGCCGCTGTCGAAGCGGCTAACCAGCAACTGGATCAGAGTAAGCGCGAATTGACGTTCGTATTCGACGATAAGCTCGGCCGGATGTTGGTCAAGATTGTCGACACGCGCACGAATACGGTGATCCGACAGATGCCTTCCGAGGAGATGCTGGCGGCGGCGCGGGCGCTGTCCGGGTCATCGACGCGCGGCACTTTGCTCAGAGGCAAGGCCTGAACAAGGCTCGAAGGAGTTTCGTGACAATTTCCGGTACGACATCCAACTCGCTCGCTTCCCTGCTGTCCAGCACGCTGAGCAGCGTGAACGGCTCCGGAAGCGGAAGCTCCAGCAGCACCTCGCTCACGGGCAGCCCGATCAGCACGGGCCCGATCGACGTCAATACGCTGGTGACGGAGCTGATGACGGTCGAATCGAAGCCGCTCAGGCAGTTGCAATCGCAGCAGTCGGGGGTTCAGGCCAAGGTCAGCGCCTACGGACAGGTCCAGAGCGCGCTGTCGAGCCTGGACACCGCGCTCGCAGCCTTGAAGACGAATTCGGCGTTTCTGGCCGCGCAGGCCACGGTGACCGGCAGCGGGGTCGGCGCGACCGTGTCGGGTACGCCCGCATCGGGCTCCTATTCAGTGACGGTATCGGGCATCGCCCAGGCGCAGGCGGCTGCGTCCGCTCCGCTGGCCAGCATGTCGACCGTGGTCGGGACCGGCACGCTGACGATCCAGCTGGGTACCTACAACTCCACGGCCAACACCTTCACCGCTCAGTCGGGGTCGAGCCCGGTCAATATCACGATCAACTCGAGCAACGACACGCTGGGGGGCATCGCGGCCGCGATCAACAGCGCATCGGCCGGCGTCACCGCCTCGGTGGTCACGGACAACGCCGGCAGCCGGCTGGTGGTGTCCTCGAGCAACACCGGCACGGTCAACGGGTTCAAGCTGACCGTGGCCGACTCCGACGGAACCAGCACCGATACGTCCGGCCTGTCACAGATCGCCTTCGATCCGACTGCCGGTGCCGGCGCGGGCAAGAACCTGACGCAGACACAGACCGCCGCCGACGCCCGGTACAGCATCAACGGCCTTTCCCTGACGTCCTCGACGAACTCGATCACTTCGGCCATCTCGGGGCTGACGCTGAACCTGACGCAGGCTCCGCCGTCGGGATCGACGCTGCAGGCGCAGATCACCGTCAGCAGCGACGCGGCGGCGGTGACGAACAGCGTCAACACCTTTGTCCAGGCCTACAACAGCCTGGTCAACCTCGAAAGCAGCCTGACCGGCTACAACGCCAGCACCAACACGGCCTCGACACTGACCGGCCAGGCAACGATGTTCCAACTGAGCTCCCAGCTTCGATCGATCCTGGGAAGCCAGGTGAGCGGCGGATCCGGCGCACTTTCGTGGCTGGCCGACGTCGGCATCGACTTTCAGCGCAACGGCACGCTGAGCCTGAACACGACCAAATTCGCCTCAGCGCTCGCCGCCAACCCGAGCGGCGTGGCGCAGCTGTTTTCGAATGCGACCGGAACCGGCCATCAGCAGGGCTTCGCGGTCCAGCTCGCCTCGTCGGTCGAGTCGATGCTGGCGCCCAACGGTCTGGTGGGCGGAACGCAGACCAGCCTGCAGTCGACGATCAGCACGATGAATACCCAGCTCGCCCGGCTGCAGGCTCAGCTCGCCCAGACCCAGCAGCAGCTGATCAAGCAGTACAGCAAGTTGAACTCGGATCTGGTCGTAGCCCAGCAGAACCAGATCGCGCTGGCCAACGCGCTGGCGGGCTTGCCGCCGGCTTGACCGGATTTGCGGCACGGCCCGCACGCTGCTCGACCTAAACGGTTGCGTGCCGGCGCCGAAATAAGGGATGGAGTTCACCAACCGGGAGGAGCACGTGTCTGGATTCGGCGCCAAGGCCTATCACAACGTCGCGGTGCAGACCGCCGTGGGATCGGCCGATCCCCATCGAATGACGTTGCTGCTGTACGACGGCGCGATCGAGGCGATCCGGCTGGCGCAGGCGCACCTTGGAACGAGACGCGTCGCGGTCAAATGCGAGGCCATCGGCAAGGCGCTGCGGATCGTCGAGGAGGGCCTGAAGGCGAGCGTCGACCGCAAAGCCGGCGGTCAACTGGCTGAACGGCTGGTCGCGCTGTACGACTACATCACGATGCGCCTGCTGCAGGCGAATCTGCGCAACGACCGCAGCGCGCTCGAGGAAGCTGGCAGATTGCTGGGCGACCTGCGCTCGGCCTGGGCTCAGATCGGAGCGGGCGGTTCGCCGTCGAACGCGGCCACCGCGGCAGCGCCCCTGAACGTTCCCGCCTCGCCCGGCCGGGTCCCTGGCGCCCGGCCGTCGGCGTGAGGCTGAGCGTGAACCGGTCGTATAGAAAGCCGGCCTGATGGCCCCGGACGATGGGAGCGGATGGGCCGGACGCGCCGAGCAGCGATCGGGACCGCTGATCGAGCGCTACCGGGAAGTGGCGCAACTGAGTCGGCACATGCTGGCGGCTGCGCGCCGGGAGGACTGGGAAGAGGTGGTCCGCCTGGAGGCGAGGTGCCGGATTCTGATCGGGCATCTGAAGGAGGCTGCGCTGGCCGAGCCGTTGAGCCCGGTCGACCAGCAGCGCCGCATCGAGCTGCTGCGCGACATCCTGCACGATGACGCCCAGATCCGGTTGCGCGCCGAGCCCTGGGTGCTCGAGCTGGAACGGCTGATCGGCATCAAGCGGGCCGGGCCGTCGGATTGAGCGGCGCGCAGCGGAGGACTCGACATGGATTCGGGAGTTCTGGGACTGGGGGCGGTGGCCTGGTCCGAAGCCTGGCACGCGGCGGCCCCCGAGGCGGGCTTGCGGCTGTCCGTCGATCCGGTGCGGGTGCTCGAGCTGCTGCGCGGCATGCCGGTCGCGCGCGCGCTGCTGTCCGATCTGCAGCGAGCCGCCTCGGCAGGCCGCTCGGTCGAGCTGATCGTGTCGCCCGACCGCCAAATCGCCGAGATCGCAACCGGATCGAGTCATTACGTGCTGACGGCGGCTGCCCGCAACTCGGTGCTGACTGCGCTGATCGGAAAGTCGCAGGCCGAGCCGACGCCGAACCGGGCAGCTCCGGCGTCCGGCGCCGACCCGCGCGACACGAATCCGGGCGGAACTGCCCCGTCGCGGGCGTCGGCGCCCGGAATCCTGTGGCAGGCCCCAACGGCCGCGGCCCGCGATCGGACGCCGTTTGAATCGATCGCATTGCCGTGGCTCGATCCGGCGGCGCGCCTGGAGGTGCGGCGCGAGGGCGGCCGCAGCGCGGCGAGTCCCGAAGACGAATCCGCCGTGGTTTGCGCGACCCTGCATCTGCAGCTGCCTCAACTGGGGCGTTTCGATGCGCACATCCGCGTGTGCGGCAACGCGGTGGCCGTGTCGATCGACTGCGCCGCAGCGGCTGATGTCGAGCCGCAGCTGGCCGCGCTGCAGCAGCGGCTGTCGGCCTGCGGCCTGGTGTCCGCGCATGTCGGCATGGCGCCTGGGCGGAACCCGTAATGGAACGCCCGCACGGCGCGAGCGCGCCTGAAACACAACCGCAGGCGGCCGCGCTTCGATACGAGGCCGGCGCGGACAGCGCCCCCCGAGTCGTCGCCAAGGGCAGGGGCGCCCTCGCGGAGGAAATCATCCGACGCGCACGCGAGAGCGGCGTGCCGATCCACGAGTCGCCCGTGCTGGCCGCCGCGTTGACGCAGTTCGAACTCGATCAGCAGATTCCGCCCGCGCTGTACGTGGCGATCGCCGAAGTGCTCGCATGGGCGTACCAGCTCGAAAGTCACGCATGTTCGAACCGACCGAATCCCTGACGCGAGGGCAGCGCGCCGTCGAAGCCTTCCGCTTCGATGAGGCTCGTCTCGCCTACTCGAAGGCCCTGGAACACGCGCCCGAATCGATCGATGCGCTGCGCGGCCTCGGCTATTCGCTGCTGCAGCTCGGACGCTTGTCCGCCTCGCTCGAGGCCCTGGAGCGCGCGCTGCACATCGATCCGACCGATCTGCTGTGCCGCCTGCTGATGGGGCGCCTGTGCCTGCGCCTGCAGCAGCCGGCCGGTGCTGAAGAGCACTTCCGGGGCATTCTGCAGAGGATTCCCGCCAGCGAGGCGGCGCGATCGGGCCTGATCGATGCGCTGGTGGCGCAGGAAGATCTCGCCGGCGCCAAGGTGCAGTCGGAAAGCATGCTGAAGGACAATCCGGACTCCGAAGTCGGCCATCTGGCTGCCGCGCGTCTGGCCGGGTTCGAGCGCGATGATGCGAAGGCTCTCGACCACTTCTCGAAACTGGTGCGGCTGCGCCCCGGCCATCCGGTCCACCTGTACAACCGCGGACTTTGCCTGCTGCGACTGGGCCGATTCGAGCCAGGATGGCGCGATTTCGAGTACCGGTTCGCCGCCGGCGCGGTGCACGCGAAACTGCCGGATTCGCCTCGATGGGATGGCCGGCCGGTCGATCGCCTGCTGCTGGTCGCCGAGCAGGGACTGGGAGACACGATCCTGTTTTCCCGCTTCATCGCAGACGCCGCAAGCCGCGGGTGCACGCCGGTGCTGGTGTGTCCGGATGCGCTGGTCGGGCTGCTGGGTCGAAGCCTGGGCTGCGAGTGCGTTGCGGACAGCGCAGCCAGCTGGCCGCGGCACGATGCGCACCTTCCGCTGATGAGCCTGCCCTTTGTGCTCGGGCTGGGCGCGGCGGCCGCGGCCCAGCGTTCGGCCTACCTGGCCGCGGATCCGGAGCGTTACGCACGCTGGTCGGCGGCGATCGAAGCGGGGCCGGACGGGCAGCGCCGCATCGGCATCGTCCACGAGACGTCGGTTGCTCATTCGACCGAGCAGAATTCGTGCACGCGCCGCTCCTGCCGTGCGGCCGATCTCGAGGCGCTGACGCAGATGGACGGCGTGGTCGCGTACAACCTGAATGTGGGCCCGGCCGCCGAGCGGGCGCATAGGGACTTGCCGAAGCTGCGGGACCTGCCGGCGCCGCTGGCCGATTTCGACGATACGGCCGCCGTGCTGCAGTTGATGGACGCGGTGATTTGCGTCGATACGGCGATCGCTCACGTGGCCGGCGCGCTCGGTACGCCGGCCGGCCTGTTGCTGCCGTTCGTACGGGACTGGCGCTGGGTGCCTCAGGAAGGCCGGCTGCCGTGGTACTGGCGCGTGCATGCGACCGCGCAGCAGATCCCGGGGCGGTGGAACGAGCCCGTGCGGCAGCAGCAAGCCGCCCTGTCCGCGACGATCGCCTTGCGTTGAGGCTGGCTTGGCCTAGTTCGGCCGATCAAGCCGGCAGGCGGTCCGCGGCCGCACAAGCGGCGGCCGGCGGGGATTGCACGGTCGGCATCGGCGCGGCCGGCGGCCAGTCGTCCTCGAAGCCCGGGCCGAAGTCCGGGCGAATCATCCGGGCCAGCATCCGTTCCTGCAGGGATGTCTGCACCTTTCGAAGCAGCACCCGCATGAAGGCGGCTGCCGGTTGCTGGCACACGGCGAGGTGCTCGTCGAGGTATTCGAAACGGGCGATCTCGAAACGGTGCGTGTACCAGCCAAGGTACCAGAACCACTCGGTGTAGTAGCGCCAGGAATTCTCGTTCAAGGCACGCACGTGGGTCGGGTCCTGCCAGGCGGTGCGAGCACCCTCGTAGGGCACCTCGATCGCGAAGATGCCGCCGTCGCCCAGCAGCGTCAGGCCGTTGGTCATCAGCGCCGGAAGATCCGACACGTGCTCGAGCACGTTGTTGGCGTAGATCGTCTCCAGGCAGCCGTCTCTGAGCGTCAGCGTGCCCAGTGTCGCAGACTGCACCGTCAGCGGAAACTGGACCGGTTTCGACAGGTCCAGCACCAGGTCCGGATTGGCGCGCTCGTTGATGTCGACGTTGATCCAGCCCGCCAGGTAGTCCTTGCCGCTGCCCAGATTCATGCGGCACATCCGCAGCGTGGTCTCCGTGGTCGGCGCCGCGCACCAGGCGCGCTGGACCGATTGCAGGTAGGCGACCAGTTCGCCGAACTGCGCGAGCGGGTCGCGCGACTGGAAGCCGCGCAACATCCGTTTGGCGTCCGAATAGAACCCGGGCGAGCGAAACGTCTGGCCGACGAATCGGGGCAGCTCGTCGGTCGGCAGGAAGAAGACCGCGTTCTCGAAATGCGCCGCGGGCGAGGTGGCGGGCGTGCGTTCCGAAATGACCGGCGTGCCGAGCGAGAGGCAATGCGCGACCCGGATCTGCTCGAAGCGGGCCAGCTCGTAGTGATGCAGGTTCAGCACGGCCTTCGACTGCCGGATGAACTGATCGCGCTCGGGTCCGAACAGGGGCTTGTCGAACAGCGTGACCTGGCAACCGGCCGACTCGATCGCTGCCAGCAGGTTGGCGCGCCGGTCGTTGACGACGCCGAAGAACAGCAGGTCGAACGGTCGCTCGGCCAGCGGCAGCGCCGGCGGGCCCGACCGCAGGAACGGGGCGTCCATGATCGGGATCACCGGACCGGCCAGCGGCGAGTCATATGAATCCCGGTTGGAAGGGTCGTAGTCCAGGCTGGGCAGGTTGTGCAGCAGGTCCAGATAGGACTCGGGCAAATGGGCGCCACCGGCCCCGATCTGCTCGGTGTTGAAAATGACGCAGCAGAAGCGATGGGCGAGCGCGCGGTCGAATCCGACGTGGGCGCCGAACACGATGTTGACCCGGTCGCGCGCCAGCCGGTTGCGCGTCAGCGTGCAATCGACGCCGAGGCGGCGCAGGTGGTAGCGCAGGTAACGCGCCGGGTCGAGAAACAGCAGCGAGTAGACGTAGCCCGCCGGCTGCATGATGCACAGATTGACCGCCAGTGATTTCATGCCTCTCGTCTCCGTCAGCGTGTGATCATTCGTCCGCTCAGCCGCGCAGCCTCGACTTCCATCCGGAAGCCGTTCGCCGCCAGCTGCATGAACCGGCGGCGCATCGCCGTGTCTTCGCGCGGGATGAAGTAGTACTCGAAGATGTAGGGATCGGAGTATTCGCGGCACGACGGAGCACTCGAGGCCCGGTGCATCAGGGCCCGATCCAACGCGTTGACGGGATATATGGTCTGCTCGTGGACGAAGTAGGCGTCGTAGCGCAGCGCATCGAGGAAGGCCGGCACCGACCAGGTGCACCCGGCGGCATGGCGCTCCTCCAGCTCGACTGATATGAACGGCCGGCAGCGCGCGATCGTGTGCCGCGCGCCGCGCAGTATCGCGAACTCGTTGCCCTCGGCATCCAGCTTGATCGACTTGACGTCGTCCAGGTCCAGACTGTCCAGCGGCCACACGTCGACTTCGTGGCTGACGGTGGCGCCCAGATGCGCGGGATCTTGCGCGCGCATCCGCTCGAAGTCCTTGGCGATCGATGCCCACTCCAGCACCGGGTGGCCGTCGACCGTCGGAATCGAGAGCGTCGCGCGCCGCGGCAAATCGCCCAGGGCAACGGAAAATACTGCGACGTTGCCGGCGCGCTCGCGCAGCTCGTGCTTTACGCGCTCCTGCAAGCGCAGCGCCACATCCGGAATCGGCTCGAATGCAAGAACGCACACGTCGGGCAGTTGCGCCAGGGGCAGCGTGAAAGCGCCGGCGTGCGCGCCGACGTCGATCAGGGTCCCGGGCCTGGCCAGTTTCAAATGCGCTTCCAGTTCAGTCAGCACGGGGCTGGCTCCTTTCCTGTGTTCAGAACGTGGGGCGACCGGGTCGACCGCAGAAACCGCACAACCTTGTCTTCGAGCGGTGGCTCTTTGGCCTGGGATCCTCGCTCGCGCGATCCCAGCAAGTGCATCCAGCGCTGAACCGGCCGCTCGTCGCATTGCGGCATCGCCTGCAGGGCCTGCAGCAGCTCGAGCGCGTCAGCGGGCCGGCCGGCCGCCGACAGAACCGCAAACACGCGCTCGATCACGCCGGCCTCGATTCCGATGCCCGCCGCGGTGCACACCAACGCGACCTGCCCGGCGAGCTCGGCCCATCTGAGCTGTGCCAGCAAGGCGACCATGGGGGGTAGCTCGGTCAACTGGTAGGCGCCGGACAGAATATGCGCGCGCAAAGCGGGTCCGAGCGACTTCTCGTTGCAATGCGGCGGCAACTCGCCGTCGATGCCAATTGCGTGATTGCGCGCCAGCAGCAAGGCGCCCTTGATCATCTGGGGCGTCGACGGGTCGATCCGTAGCATCAGCTCGCGCAGCCGGGCGTGCTCGTTGCGCGAGACGCAGATCGACGCCAGGATCTCGACCGCCGGATCCCGCAGTTCGGGCGGCGCCGCCACGATCGCCGACTCGAGCAGCCGCATCGCCTCATCCCAGCGCTGCGACCGCATCTGGTCGAACGCCTGCGCAAGCAGGCCCTCGGCGTCGCCGGCAAGGGCCGCTCCCGCGTCCACCGAGGTCATCGAAGAATCTCCGCGACTGCGCTCAATACGGCACGCTCCGGAATCGATGCGGTGCACTCGGGCATCACCTGCAGCCTGGGGCACTGGTGAAGGTATGAAGGGGTGGTCCACCAGCAACCGCCACAGCGCCGCGGCAGCACGTTGATGTTGGCGCGGAACGCGAAGAACTCCGGCGGGGTCGAACCGAAGAAGACGACGCTGCGGGTTTGCATTGCGCGGGCGAGATTCGTCAGGCCGCCTTCCGGGCCCACATACGCGGCGGCGTCGCGCAGCACGGCGGCTGCCTCGCGGATCGAGGTGCGCCCGCGCAGGTCGAAATCGACCCCGTCGATCCGTGCGTCATCCTTGGCGCCCAGCAGCACGACGGGCAGCGAGAACGTCTTCAGGCCCCGGACAATCCGCGTCATCTTGTCGCGCGGCAGCACCTTGGTCCACGGTCCCTGCGTGATGGCGAGCGCTTCGGCCGAGTTGCACACCGCCAGGTAGCGCTGTGGCAGCTCGCGCCGGGCCGCGAGGTCCTCGTCCGCCAGGGACACGCGGTAAGCCTCGAAGTCGTCGTCCGGAAACCCCGCGGTGTGCGCCATCAGGCGCGGCATCGACCAGCCTCGCGCGGCCGTGGCCCGCCACAATTCGTCGTTGTCGAACGGAAAGCGCCGCACGAACGGCAACCACTCCTGCTGACCCGCCTGCGCGGACTCGACGAACTCGCGCTCTTCCGGTGTCAGGCCTGCGCTGCCCGATACGAGGCTGTACTGGATCACGTAGCGGCACTCGACGAGCAGGTCGGCCAGCGCTTCAGCGCGCACCAGCGAGCGCATCGTCGCGTGAGCCGGCGACGGCAGCACGATCAGCCGGTCGATGTCCTCGTGTCCAGCGAACAGGCAGCGCACCAGCGAGTGCGGGTGGACCAGGATCAGCTCGGCCTGCGCGAAACGCCTGCGCAGGCAATGCAGCAGCGGCGTCAGCTGCAAGGCGTCGCCGAAGCTTCCGAGCCCGTAGACGAGCAGGCGCGGACGTTGCGGGCCGCTGCCGCTTCGCAACGCCTCCAGCGCGCCCAGCAGGGCCTCCCGCTCATCAACGGACAGCTGCGCGATCGGGTCGGCGACGGGTGGCGTCGAGAGGGTTCCTGGCGCAACGCGCTCACCGTCCATGATCGGCCAGCGCTCCCAGGTGATCCGGCGCCAGACCGCGCAGGCAGCGCTCGTGCATGCGCGCGAACAGCGCCTCCAGGTCGCGCGTGTAGCGGACGCTGTCGAACAGCGGACACTCGCCGAGGTTGTGCGCCAGCCGCGACTTCAGCGCATCCAGGCGCTGGCGATCGTGCGCGAGTTCGCGCGCGATCGATTCGTATTCGGCCAGGTCCGCTGCGATCAGCTCGGGCAGCCCGGCCGCCTGCAGCACGCTGGCGGCCACCCGGGACACGAAGGTATCGCCCGGACAGGTGAGCACCGGGACGCCCGCCCACAAGGCGTCACTGGCGGTCGTGTGGGCGCATACCGGGCGCGTATCCAGCACCAGGTCGGCCAGCTGCAGCCGCCCCAGGTGCCGCGTCTGCGGCAACTGCTCGCCCCAGATAAGGCGCGCGGCGTCGATGCCCCGGCGCTCGACTTCGTGCGTGAGATTGCGGCGGGCTTGCGCGTTGGATTCGTACAGCCACAAGACGCTGTGCTCGGTGCCTTGCAGCAGCCGGCACCAGATGTCGAAGACTTCGGCCGTGATCTTGTACGGGCTGTTGAAGCTGCAGAAGACGAATCCGTTCTCGGGCAGGCCGCACTCGGATCGCGTCGGACGCGGGCCGACCGCGCGGCTGCGATCGTTCGGTTGATAGCAGACCGGCATCTGGGCGATCTTTTCCGAGTAATCGGGCGCGTGCTCGAGCGGCGTGACGATCGGATCGCCGATGATGTAGTCGTAGAAGGCCGCGCCGAGCGTGCCCGGGTACCCGAGGTAATTGACCTGGATCGGGCTGGGGCGGAACGCCAGCACGCCGTTGCGGGCTCCCAGCGTGTAACCCTTCAGGTCCATCAGCACGTCGCTGCCGTCGGACTGAATCTGCTCGGCCGCCGCGCGGTCCGATATTTCGCGCACGTCGACGAAGCGGTCGACGGCGCGCTCGATACGGCGGCGAGCCGGCGAGGCGTCGTTGACCCCGTAGGAGTAGGCAAAGACTTCGAATCGGGCCCGGTCGTGGTGTTCCAGGATCTGGCTGAGCAGATACGCGGTGGCGTGCTCCTGCAAATCGCTCGAAAGATAACCGAGGCGAATGCGGGTCGAGGCGGGCCGCGGCGCGCGTTGGGGCAGCGGCTGCAGGCTTGCGAACAGGTTCTGGGCAAAGCCGCGCGCGGCGCCAAGTTGCTGGCGGCGCGTGGACGGCTGGGCCAGCAGCTGAAACGGCTGCGGATAGCCGGCGCCGTCGTCCATCAGCCGCATCAGTTCAGGCAGATCCTCGCCCAGATGGTCCCAGCGGCAGGCATGCAGGTCTTCGAAGGTCATCCCCGAGGTCAGCTGGACCGCGTCGCCGCCGACCGCGATCGCGGTCTTGTAGCATTCGCGCGCCTCTTCGTGCAGATCCAGCCGGTTGAACACGTTTCCGAGCTGCACGTGGGCCACCATGCAGTCCGGTTTGCGCGACAGCGCCGCAAGGTAGCAATCGGCCGCTTCCTTGAAGCGATCCAGATGATGAAGTGCCTGGCCAAGCTGAAGGTGGACATGATGGTCGCGGATGCCGGCCAGATCGGCGCCGGCCAGGAGCGCGATCGTTTCGGCTTGCCGGTTCGCCGCGTTCAGGCACTCGGCAGCGACGGCCAGCGCGGGCTCCGAACCGGGCGCCAGCGCGGCGCCCCGTTGCGCGGCCTCGGCGCCGCGATCGTACTGGCCGCACCGCATCCGTGCATGAGCCAGGTTCAGCCAATAGACGTTGTCGGACGGGCTGCGAGCGACCGCCCGCTCGAAAGCCTGAAGAGCGGCCTGCCAGTGACCGTCGTTGGCGTGCGACAGTCCCCGCCGGTAGTCGGCCTCGCCCATCGGCGGCGCAGGCCGACGTGAGCTGCGGTGCGTGCTGCGGGCGAGCCGCTGCATTCTTAGGTTTCTCCCCTGCGAATGCCGGCACTGTAGGGTGGCTCGCCCATCCCCGAGCCGCAGAAAAGCCTGTCGAACCCGTCTTCGCGGAACGCTACGACGGGTTGGGGAACCGGAAACAGTTAGATCGAGGCCGGCCGTCAGGCGGCGCCACCTGCGTCGGGAATTGGTCGGGCATGACGGTCCTGTTTGCGGTTTCGCTCAACCCACCGGCGTGATTTACTGAAGGTCCGAGACCCGAGATCGCTCAACAACAAACCATGGACAGGACGCCATTTCCGGAGCCCGAAGCACCGGAGCTGGAAAGCTACTGGCTGTATTCGAAATTCGAAATCGACGCGTTGGTCACGCGCCTGTGCGATGACCGGGTGCCGATGACCGTCTATTGGGGCCGCGACGGCGAATTCGCGGTGAGCCAGATCATGAAGGTCGACGGGGTTCGCAACGAGATGCACTTCGACCTGCCGAACCAGCCGCAGCAGCAATCCCAGCTGCTGCAGGCAGCCGAGCTCGTGTGCATCGCGTTCGTCGAGAACATCAAGATGCAGTTCACGATCGGCGCGCCCCGGCGCTCCTCGGATGGTGGCTATCCGACGTTCCTGTGCGCCATTCCCGAGCGCGTGCTGCGTCTTCAGCGTCGCGAGTACTACCGGGTCCGCACTCCGGAAGGCCTGTCGGCAAGCTGCCTGGTTCCCTACTCAGGCGACCGGGTCCAGTACGAGTCGTTGCGCGTGCTCGATGTGAGTGTCGGCGGTCTGGCGATGCTGGCCTATCCGCGGCATTTCGATCCGAACGTCACGAGCGTCATCGACCGCTGCTACCTGGATCTGCCGGGGGTGGGCACGGTGACGGTGCGCATGCGGGTCGCGCACGTCGCAACCTCGGCGGACGGTCTGTCACGCCGCTGCGGATGCGAGTTCGTCGATTTGTCGCCGCAAGCGAGGATGATGCTGCAGCGCTACGTGCACCGGCTCGATGTCGAGCAGCGGCACCGCGGCGGCTCGTACAAGGTCGCCTAGCGGTCCGAGCGCGTCGTGCCCGGCACCGGTTGCAGAGCAGCCGCTTGCGGGTTCGGGTACAGCTCACTCCACGCGCGTTCGTACTGTTCACCGGTCCCGATCCAGGCAACAGTCCCTACCGACAACGCTGCCGTGTACAGGGCGGCGATGCGCTCGCCCAGACCATCGCGCGTGCGGATCCGCACGGCGGCCAGCAGGTGAGGGTGGCCTTCCGCATAGACACGAGCGGCCACCCGCGTGCCGGGGCCGTATGGAAGCAGCGATTCGGGCAACCCGGCGATGCCGCGGCGGCCGTCGCGGCGCCGCTCCGAGGTGTCCTCGAACCAGACGAACAGGTCAGTGGCGCCGGTGGGCGTGGCGACGGCGCTGGCCGCCAGCCGGGCGTGTTCGGACAGTGGGCGTGTTGCGTGTTCCGCCAGGCGGCGCACCAATTCGGTTCTGGTCATGGGCAAGCGCAAAAGGTGATCGATCTCATCTTTCGATCGGCCTTCCACGGGCTGTCTTGAGCGATGGCCGGCAATCACCGCTCAATTCGCGCGATCCGCCGACACGTTCCGATCCGGCTTCAGACCTAAAGTGCGGCGCGAGTCGGCCGATATTTGATCGTTAGGGGGATCTGTACGCCCGAATAATCAGCGTTAATGCATTCGCTGCGCGCGGCACGGGCCGCGGCGCGACCATGGCGCGCTGATGGCCGATTCGGATCATTCGTCGCAGGACCGCACGCTCGAGCCGACCGCCAAGCGTCTGGCCGACGCTCGCCGCGAGGGACAGGTCCCTCGCTCGCGCTACCTGTCCCATCTGATGGTGCTGGGCACGGCCGTGCTCGGATTGAGCCTGGCCGGCACACGGCTGGCGCAGGCCTGTCACGGTGTGCTGGTGCACGGGTTGAGCTTCGATGTGTCCACGGCATCCGACCCGACCCGGATGGGTGCGCGACTGGCGGAGCTGAGCGTCGACGCGGCCTGGGCCACGCTGCCGCTTCTGGCGGCGCTGCTGGTGGCCTCGCTCGCGGCTCCGCTTCTGATCGGTGGCTGGAACTTCGCGCCGCAGTCGGTGGCCCCGCGCTTCGATCGGCTCGATCCTGTCCGCGGCATGCAGCGCTTCTTCTCGCTTTCGGCACTGATGGACCTGGGCAAGGTGGCGCTGATCGCGACCCTTCTGGCGATTGTCGGCGCCTACACCATCGCGGGGCACATCGGCGAGTTTGCGGCGCTGTCGCTGCAAAGCCTGCCGGCGGCAGTGTCCAGCCTGTCGTCGATCCTGTTGGCCGCCTTCACGCTGCTGGCGGGCACGCTGGCCGTAACGGCCGCGATCGACGTCCCGTACCAGATTACCCGCTACCGCGCGATGTTGCGGATGACGGTGCAAGAGGTGCGCCAGGAGGAGAAGGAAAGCCAGGGCGATCCCCGCATCAAGCTGCACGTGCGCCGCGCACAGCGCGAGATGGCGCGCAAAAGGATGATGGCGGCCGTGCCCAAGGCCGACGTGGTGGTCACCAACCCGACCCACTTCGCGGTCGCGCTCAAATACCTGCAGGCGCGTCACCGCGCGCCGATCGTGGTCGCCAAGGGCATGGGCGCGGTGGCCGAGCGCATCCGGGAGCTGGCGAGCGAAAACGGCGTTCCGAGCCTGGAGGCGCCGCCGTTGGCGCGCGCGCTGTACCGCCACGTCGAAATCGGCGCCGAGATCCCGGCCGCGCTGTACACCGCGGTGGCGCAGGTTCTCGCATATGTATATCAGCTGAAGCGCTATCGCGACGGCCAGGCGCAGCGTCCGCAGCAGCCGGACGAAATACCGATTCCCCGCGGACTCGACCCGCTCGAGCCGAGGGCGACCGCATGACACCGAATTCAGCCAGGACTGAGCGATGAATCCGCTGGCGGCGATCTTCGATCATCCGCTGCTGCGGGAGGTGCCGTGGCGCTCGCTGGGAGTGCCGCTGCTGATCTTCATGGTGCTGGCCATGATGATCATCCCGCTGCCGCCGTTCCTGCTGGACCTGTGTTTCACGTTCAACATCGCCCTGGCGCTGGTCGTGATGATGGCCGCGGCCTACACGCGCCGTCCGCTCGACTTCGCGACCTTTCCCACCGTGCTGTTACTGACGACTTTGATGCGGCTGTCGCTGAACGTGGCCTCGACGCGGGCCGTGCTGACGCAGGGACACACCGGGCCGGCGGCCGCCGGCAAGGTGATCGAGTCGTTCGGGCACTTCGTGATCGGCGGCAATTTCGCGGTCGGCCTGATCGTGTTCTCGATCCTGGTCGTGATCAACTTCGTGGTCGTGACCAAGGGTGCCGGGCGGATCGCCGAAGTGGCGGCCCGCTTCACGCTCGACGCGATGCCGGGCAAGCAGATGGCGATCGACGCGGACCTGAACACCGGTGCGATCGACGACAAGGAGGCACGCCGTCGCCGCACCGAGATCTCCCAGGAGGCGGATTTCTACGGCGCGATGGACGGCGCCAGCAAGTTCGTGCGGGGCGACGCGGTGGCCGGCATCCTGATCATGTTCATCAACGTGATCGGTGGCCTGGCGATCGGCATCCTGCAGCACGACCTGTCGTTCGCTACGGCGACCGGCAACTATGTGCTGTTGACGATCGGCGACGGCCTGGTGGCGCAGATTCCGGCGCTCGTGATCTCGATCGCCGCCGGCCTGATCGTTTCGCGCGTCGGTCGCGAGGACACCGACGTCGGCGTACAGCTGGTTGAGCAGCTGTTCGGCACGCCGCGCGTGCTCGGTATCACTGCCGCGATCCTGTTCGTGCTGGGCGTGATCCCGGGCATGCCATGGCTCGTGTTCCTGCTGCTGGCGGCGGCCTGCGGATACGCGGCGCGCTGGCTGTGGCTGCGCGAGCAGCGCGCCCTGCAGGCTCAGGCGCAGGCGGCGGCCGCGCCGGCCGAGCCGCCGTCGCAAGAGGCCAGCTGGGACGACATCGTGCCGGTCGATGTGCTGGGGCTGGAGGTCGGCTACCGGCTGATTCCGCTGGTCGACCAGAACGCGGACGGCGAGCTGCTGAAGCGGATCAAGGCGATCCGCAAGAAATTCGCGCAGGACATCGGATTCCTTCCGCCCCCGGTACACATCCGGGACAACCTGGAGCTGAAGCCGAGCCAGTACCGGATGCTGCTCAAAGGGGTCGTGATCGGAGAAGGCGAGGCCTTCAACGGGATGTGGCTCGCGATCAACCCGGGCGGCGTGACCCAGACCGTGCCCGGCACGGCGACCCGCGACCCGGCCTTCGGTCTGCCCGCGATCTGGATCGACGGGCGGACACGCGAATCGGCGCAGGTGCTGGGATACACGGTGGTCGATTGCGCCACCGTGGTCGCCACGCATGTCAATCACCTGCTGCTGTCGCAAGCCGGGCAGCTGATGGGTCGCGCCGAGGCGCAGGCCCTGATCGATCACATCGGCAAGCTTCAACCCAGGCTGGTCGAGGACCTGGTGCCCAAGCTGATTCCGCTCGGAACGCTGCAGAAGGTGCTGTCGAACCTGCTCGAGGAGGGAGTTCACGTCCGCGACATCCGCACGATCGTCGAGACGCTGGCCGATGCCGCCACCCGCAGCACCGATCCGCTGGAACTCACCGCGCAGGTCCGCACCGCGCTGCGCGCAACGATCGCCCAGTCGCTGTTCGGCAACACGCGCGAGCTGCCGGTGATCGCGCTGGACCCGGAACTGGAAAAGGTGCTCTCGCAATCGCTGGGAGCGGGCAACGAAGCTGCGGCGTTCGAACCGGGACTGGTCGATCTTCTGCAGCGCGGGGCCGCGATGGCGGCCAAGCGCCAGGAGGACGTCGGCCTGAATCCGACCCTGCTGGTGCCGGACCGGCTGCGCCTGCCGCTGACGCGCCTGCTGCGGCGCGCCGCGCCGCGGCTGCGGGTGCTGGGCCATGCAGAAATTCCGGAGACCAGCACGATCCGCGTCAGCACTGTGCTGGGCGCCCCCGCTTGATCGACTCGCATCCATGAAACCGGATCGCGCAGACCCGCTGTAACGAAGGGAGAACACGATGAGCTTCAGACGATATGTCGCCACGACGGTGCGCGAAGGCCTGGACCGGGTGCGACGCGAGCTCGGCGACGACGCGGTGATCCTTTCGAACAAGCGGCTGGGCCCGGGGCGGATCGAAATCGTTGCCGCCGCATCCGATTCGATGCAGGCTCTGGTCGAAGAGGCGGACCGCCCGAACGCCACGCCGCGCCAGAGCGCGGCCGCGCGCGAGCGCGCTCGCCCCGACGAGCAGTCGCAGAGCGAATCGTTCCAGGACTTCATTCGGCGCCAGGCGCCCGCTGCCGCGCCGCGTGCGCGGCAGGAGCCGCAGGAGGCACCGCCGCGGGCGCGCCCCACGATGCGCGCCGAGCCCGCGCCGGCGCGCGCTGGCGTGGCGATGTACCACGAGGTGGCCCGGACGCACGCTGAGCCCGAGGCCTCAGCCGCACCCGAAGCGCTATTGGCACACGCGCTGGCGGCACCGGCGGTGTTCCGCCAGCGCACCGCACGCGACGCCCCGATGTCCGCCGCGACGATCGCCGGAGCGGCATCACCGGCTTCGATCAACGCTCGTTCGGCCCCGGCGGCTGCGATTGAAGCCTCGGCGCCGCGCTCGGCGCCACCGGCTGCGCCAAACGGCTCCGCGATCCGTCCGGCTGCGCCACCGGCTGCGCCAAACGGCTCCGCGATCCGTCCGTCGGCGCCAGCGGCGGCGGCCAACGGCTCCGCGGCCCGTCCGCCCGCGTCGCCAGCTTCCGAAGCGGCCGCGCCACCGCAGCCGGCACCGACACCCAAACCGCTGCCGGCGATGGCCCCTCTGCCGCAAGTCAGTGCGCAGCCAGACGCCGAGATGGACGACACCCGGGTGATGGCGGAGCTGCGTTCGCTGCGCGCCGCGCTGTCGGACCGGATCGCCGCCCTCGAATCGAACATCGCATTGAACCGGCCCGTCGCGGTGACCGAGCCCGCCGCTCAGCGCAACCCGGCGGCCACCCGCGTGATGACGCGCTTGCTGATGTCCGGCTTCTCGCCGGATCTCGCGCGGCGCGTGGCGGTCCACGCTCCTGCCACCGGTGACATCGCGGCCACGGACGCGTGGCTGCACGAAGTGATCGCCGGCAACCTGCGCTGCGCTGCGAGCGCCGACGGGCTGCTGGAGAGTCAGGGAGCTGTCGCTCTGGTCGGCCCGACCGGCGTGGGCAAGACCACGACGGTGGCCAAGCTCGCGGCCCGCTTCGCCGTGCGTTACGGCGCGGCGCAGCTCGGGCTGATCACGCTCGATTCGTACCGGATCGGAGCCCATGAGCAGCTTCGCAGCTACGGGCGGATCCTCGGGGTCCCGATGCACATCGCGCAGGACGGCGCCACGCTGCGCGAACTGCTGGCGTCGCTGCACGGCAAGCGCCTGGTGCTGATCGACACCTGCGGGCTTTCGCAGCGGGACGAACGGCTGGAGGAAATGCTGAGCACGCTGAGCGCGGCGCGCTTCAATGTGCAAGCGGTCCGTCCGGTGCTGCTGCTGAACGCGGCCTCGCACTCGGAATCGCTCGACGAGGTCGCACGCGCGTGGCGCGCGGCCGACGCCGCCGGCGCGATTCTGACCAAGATGGACGAGGCCGCTCGAATCGGCGGGGCGGTCGATTGCATGCTGCGCTATCGGATGATGCTGTTCGGCCTGACCAACGGTCAGCGGGTCCCCGAGGACTGGCACCCGGCCAGCGCGCGCCTGCTCGCGCACGTCGCCCTGAAGCCGTCCACCTCCTCGTTCTCGCTCGGGGACGAAGAAGCCAAAGCCTTGTCCGAGCAGCCGCAGCGCAGTTTGCATGCCTGATCGATCGCGTGGCCATCGCGGCCGCCCGGCGCGCACACCGGCGCAGGATCAAGCCGCCGGCTTGCGCCGGCTGTTCGCGCCGTCGGAGCCCCAGTGGCTGCCGATCCTGCTCGGGCCCGAACGGGACCTGGACAACGCGGGGTGGCTCGCGAATCTGGCGCGAGCCTGCGTGGGCCAGGGAGCCCGCACGCTGCTGGTGGACGCTGCTCGCGCGAACGTGGCCCGCGCGTTCGGCGTGCGTGCCCGCTACGACCTGGCGCACGCGCTCGACGGCGACTGCGCCCCGCGCGAGGCCTGTGCGCCGGCGGGCGCCAACCTCAGGATCCTTCCGGCCGCGCGCGCGCTCGACGACGATGGGCGCAGTCCGGAGCGGCTGCGCCGTTTCGAGGCGGGAGTGCGCGCGCTGGCGGCGACCGCCGATTGCGCGTTGCTCGTGTTGCCGGCGCCACGCGGGCGCAGCCTGGCCGGCTTCTGCGCGGGCGGCGTCTCCGACGCCATCGTGGTGGCGGGCCCGGAAGCCGGCTGCGAGCGCCGCCTGCTCGGCACGATGCGCTCGCTGCTGAGCGTGGCGGACATCGACACTTTTCGGCTTCTTTTCCAGGGTACGGACCCGGAATGCGCCGGTAGGCTGTACTCAAGGCTCGCCGCAAGCGGCGCGCGGGAACTGGGCGCCAGAACGTCCGACGCTGGAAGCGTGCACGATGTTTCGGCGATCGAGCGCCTGGTGCGCCTGGTGCGCTGCCGCAGCATGCCGCGCTGCGACCGCGCGGGCGACACGGCCGTGGAGACCGTTTCTTGAAGAATGAGGCTTTCGTCTACAACGCGCGCGGCACGCTCGAGCGTCAGAATGATTGCGCAAAGCAGTACGCGCCGCTGGTGCGTCGCATTGCGCACCAGATGATCGCAAGGCTGCCGGCCAACGTCGAATTGGACGACATGATTCAGGCCGGGATGATCGGTCTGATGGATGCGGTCAACCGGTTCGAGGAGACCCACGGGACCCCGTTCGAGGTCTACGCGGCCAGCCGGATTCGCGGATCGATGCTTGACGAGCTGCGGGCCGGCGATTGGCTGCCGCGCTCGGCACGCAAGAGCCAGCGAGATATCGAAAACGCGATCCATCGACTCGAGCAGCGCCTGAAACGCGCGCCGGCCGAGGCCGAGATCGCCCGCGAAATGGGGCTGGAGGTCGGGCACTACCAGGAAACCCTGAACGAGGCGCGCGGCGCCCAGTTGGTGTATTTCGACGACCTGGGCGGCGGCGACGACGACGACGATTACCTGGAGCGACATGTCGCCGTCGACGGCGCCGACCCGTCCGACATCCTGCGCGACAAGCGATTTCGAGGCGCCCTGGTCGGTGCCATCGAAGAGCTGCCCGAGCGGGAACGGCAGCTGATGAGCATGTACTACGAGCAGGACATGAACCTGCGCGAGATCGGATCGGTAATGGGAGTGACCGAATCGCGCGTGTGCCAGCTGCACAGCCAGGCGGTCGCGCGGCTTCGCTCCAAGCTGAAGAACTGGTAGGGCCCGCCCACACCTGCGGAACCCCCCGGAGTCCGCGCGCCGCACGCGGCCCCATCGACTCGGCATTGACGGCCCGGCCCGGCGTTTCTTGAGCGAGCAAAGGGACTGTTTTTGGCCGCTTCCTCGCCCTATCCGCGACGGAGGCACGGGAAATAATGCAAACGTGCGCCAGACCGCCGACGTTTCGCGGCGGCACGATCCGACTTCCGGTAAAGGAGAAGACGATGAAGCAGTTGATCCGTTGTGCCGGCGGCGTGCTGGCTGTTGTCGCCCTTGCGGCCCAGGTCCCGGCTCTGGCCGTGACCGAATTCGCCTCCAAGGACGAGGCGATCGCCATGGTCAAGAAGGGCGTTGCCTACATCAAGGGTAACGGCAGGGATAAGGGGTACGCCGAGATCACCAACAAGAAGGGCCAGTTCGTCGACCGCGACCTGTACCTGGTCGTGTACGGCCTGGACGGGACCGTATTCGCGCACGGCTTCAACGAGAAGCAGATCGGGCGCAACCTGATCGAGCTGAAGGACATCGACGGCAAGCTGTTCGTCAAAGAGCGGGTTGAGCTGGCGCAGAAGCAGCCGACGTTCTGGCAGGAATACAAGTTCACCGATCCGATGACGCGCAAGGTCGAGCCGAAAGAGATGTACTGCGAGCGCCTCGACGACGTGGTCGTGTGCGGCGGCATCTACAAGCATTGAGCGAGTCCGGCCGGCGAGGCGTCCGGCGTCACTCCTCCAGCGAAGCCAGGAAATGAAGATTCTTCATAAGATGCTGCTGGCCCCGGCCGTGGCGATCATGCTGATGGGCGTGGTCGTGGGGATCTCGTTCGTGGCGGACGACCAGCAGCACCTGGCCCAGGAGGAGCTGACGACCCGCTACCTCCCGGCGCGCGCCACCGTCAGCAGGCTTGAAGGTCAGTTCTCGACCGTTCGCGGTGAGGAGTACCGGCTGTTCACGATGCTTGCCAGCTTCGATGCCAAGCGCATCGAGCAGGAGCGCACCGGCATCCGCAACCGGCTGACCGCGATCAGCGCGACATTGAGCAAAACCGACCTGGGACAGAGCGAACAGGTCAGGCAGCTTTCGGCCCGCAGCGCGACCGAAATCGCCAGCTACGCGAAAAAAGCCGACGATGCGCTCGACCTCGCAACCGGCGATGTCAATCTCGGAATCGCGGCGATGATGAGCGCGGACGAGCAGTTCGGCACTGTGATCAAGACGTTCGACGAGATCGGAACCGTGGTCAGCGACGCCGCCGACGGCGTCAAGAAGCATACGCAGCACGTCGAGCGCCTGTCGCAGCTTCTGATGGGCGTGGCTCTGGCGCTGGCCATCTGCGCGTCCCTGTTCGTGGCCGTGCTCTCGGCGCGCGGCACTGCGCGCAACCTGCGCGGCGCATCGGAAGTCGCCGGAAGACTCGCCGACGGCGATCTCGGAGCCCGCTTCGCGATCGACACCCGCGACGAGCTCGGCGACCTGTCCCATTCGCTCGATCGGATGTGTGAGGCCTTTGCCAAGATGATCGGCGACATTCGCAAGACATCCGAATCGGTCAGCGTGGCTTCTTCGGAAATCGCTCAAGGCAATGCCGAGCTGAGCAGCCGCACCGAGCAGCAGGCCGGCAATCTGCAGCAAACCGCGGCGTCGATGGAGCAGTTGTCGGCCACCGTGAAGAACAGCGCGAATACGGCGCGCCAGGCCAATCAGCTGGCGGCGTCGGCTTCAGAGGTCGCCGCTCGCGGCGGTCTGGCGGTCGGGCAGGTCGTTTCGACGATGAGCGAAATTCAGACCTCGAGCCGCAAGATCGCCGAAATCATCGGCGTGATCGACGGCATCGCGTTCCAGACCAACATCCTGGCGCTGAACGCCGCGGTCGAAGCGGCCCGCGCCGGAGAGCAGGGGCGCGGATTTGCCGTGGTGGCCGGCGAGGTCCGCAACCTGGCGCAGCGCAGCGCACAGGCGGCCCGCGAGATCAAGCTGTTGATTTCCGACAGCGTGCAGAAGGTCGACAGCGGCTCGCGTCAGGTCACCGAGGCCGGTCAGACGATGCGTGACATCGTCGATCAGGTCAAGCGGGTGGCGGACCTGATCGGCGAGATCACGTCGGCCACACTGGAGCAGAACTCCGGCATCGGCCAGGTCAATTCGGCCGTCACGCAGCTTGACCAGATGACGCAGCAGAACGCCGCGCTGGTCGAGCAGAGCGCGGCCGCCGCCGAGAGTCTGAAGCTGCAGGCCGCGCGGCTGGCGCAGGCCGTGGCGATCTTCAAACTGGGACGCAAGGAGAGCGCGCAGGCGATCGCTCAGGCGCAGGCGAGTTCGCAGGCCGCGGTCAAGCCGGCCCGCCCTGCTCAGAGCGCGCCGAACAGGCCCGCTCCGGCGCCGCAGACCGAACGCCGCCGGGCGCCGCCCCGGTTGACTCCACCGGCGCCGCCTGCGCCTCCGGCAGCCAAGTCAGGCAGCGACGACTGGGAAGAATTCTAGATTCGGCTTCCCGAGCGGTGGGCTCGGGCGGGCTGATGGCGGACCGGACCGCGGCGCCGCGGGTCAACTGGAAGAGCGCTTCTCTGGAACCGAACGGCGAGCGCGGGCTGTCTCAGGCACGCACGCCGCGCTGAGCGGGGCGGCTTTCGACGCTGGCTGCATGGCCGTCGGCCGAGTACAGCGCGCCGCTGCGGGCCGCACCGAACAGCGACTCGATTCGGGCCCGGTTGATGCAAATGTGGGGTATCAGCAGGCGCGCATTGCGCTCGTTCAGATCGCGCGCTCGCCGGAGCGCATCGCGCAGTTCGGGCCCATCGGCGTTTTCCAGCCCGGCAGCCAGGCTCCGCAAAGCCTGCTCCTTGTCACGGACTGCCCGTGTCAGCTTGTCGACGTCCGCGCCCAGCAGCGCGTCGCTCTCCTCGCGCAGGCATTGAAACAGCTGTTCCAGCGCAGCGGCGCCCGAGGCGGGTGCGCCGCTCGTCCGCTCTGCGGGCGGCTGCGGCGGGCGATTCACGGTCAGGCCTTGCGGCCTGCCAGTTGCGCAGCGCTCGCGAGCAACTTGTCCGCGACGGCGCCGGCGTTGACCTGGTAACGACCCTCCGCAATGGCGGCACGGATCTCGGATACCTTGCCGGCGTCGAAGCTCGACGGCGAGAACTGGGACTCGAGCTGATTGAGCCTGGACAGGTCGGACAGCTGCACCGGTGCGCCGCTGCCGGAGGAGGCCGGCTGGGCCGCCGTGCCGGTCGAGCGCGAAGTGCCGCCCGTACTCGGCTGTGTGCGTTCCGCACGCGCCGGCTCAGAGGTTCTGGTGATCTTCATCGCGACTCCCTACGGCAAGCAAACTCACCTGAAATTCAATTCGGCGCCGCGGACCTGAACTTTAGCGGACCGATACGGGTTCATGACACGCGAATGCGGCGCGTTTTTCACGCCGAGCCACCCGCAGCTACCGTGGCCATCAAAAAACCACTTCGACGATCCGGCCCTCGAGTGCGGTGCCGGTCAGGATCTTGCCAGATTCGACCCGCACACGCACGGGCCGTCCGACGGAGGCCCCAGCCAGTGCGACCCCGTCGGTCGTAATCGAGAAGCCGTTCCCGCGGCCGACCAGCTTGACCAGGTCGCCCTGGACCACCGCGGGCGCATCGGACAGCAGCGCCAGTCCGATCGGCTGTCCCGGTTCGATGCGCTTGGCCGGAACGCGCTGCCGAAGCTGGGACAGCTCGCGCGCGACGCCTTGCGGATCGCGCGTCCATTCGACTTCCTCGGTGCGGACGTCGTTCTCGCCGATCGCCTGCCCGGCCGGTAGAAGACGAGCCGCCACCAGAGCGGGGCCGACCACGCGCACCTGCACCGGAACGCTGATCGTCCATTGCGCCCCGGATACGCACCGCAAACCCACGAAGCTGCGGCCCCACAGCCGCGCTCCACTGCGCAGGAACGGCTCGGCATGTTCGCAGGGCGCCAGCCGCAGTCTGGGATCGGCCTCGCCGATCGATATGTCGATGCGGGAAGCGCCCTCGATGGTGCCGAGCTCGCTCTGAACGAATTGGCGCACCGATTCGGTCGGCACCTGCGCACGCGCAGGTGCCGGCGCCAGCGCACTGGCGCAGACCGACCAAAAGACGGTGAGGAGCAATCGCATGACCGAAAGCTTAAGACGCGCGCCCTCCTCCGATGGCGGAAGAAGGTGTGCGCGACCCGGACTTATCGGTGGATCGATGTTGCCCCTCGTCGGAATAATCGGCATCAGCCCAAAAGACTTTAGGCCCCGCCGGGGCGCGATCTCAGATGCCAACCACACCGATCGACCGCATGACGGCAACGCTCGACTTTCAGGCCGCCGCGCTCGGCCTGCAGGCGCAGCGTGCGAAGGTCCTGGCGTCGAACATCGCCAACGCCGATACGCCGAATTACCAGGCCAAAGACTTCGAATTCGGGCAGGCCCTCTCCCAGGCGACTCAGGCCGCGATCGGCAACGCCAGCGCGCCGGCGCGCACGCATCCGGCGCACCTGTCGGCGCCGGGAACGGCCGCTGCGGCCCCCGCCTTGCAATACCGGCAGCCGCTGCAGTCCGCGCTGGACGGCAACACGGTCGACCTGGACACCGAACGGGCCGCCTTCGCGGAAAACTCCATCCGCTACGAGGCGACGTTGCGCTTCCTGAACGGTCAGATCAAGACGATGTTGACCGCGATCAATGGCCAGTAAATACCGCCGTAGATGGGCGCGCTGGCGGCGCACGTTGTGCGCACGCCCGTAAAAGGAGTCGGTATGTCGCTCTTCAAGATTTTCGATGTGTCCGGCTCGGCCATCTCGGCCCAGAGCCAGCGCCTGAACGTGGTCGCCAGCAACCTGGCCAACGCGGAATCGATTGCAGGTGCCGACGGCCAGCCATACAAGGCTCGCCAGGTGGTGTTCCAGACCCAGAACCTCGGGGATCCCGGCGCGGCCGGCGTGCGCGTGACGCAGGTGGTTCAGGACAACACGCCGGCGCGGCGCATTCACGACCCGTCCAATCCGATGGCGGATGCGGACGGAATGGTCACGATGCCGAACGTCAATCCGGTCGAGGAGATGGTGAACATGATCTCGGCCTCGCGCAGCTACCAGACCAACGTCGACGTGATGAATACGGCCAAGAGCCTGCTGCAGAAAGTGCTGCAGCTGGGCACGTAAGGAGCGAAACCATGACCGTCCACGCGACCAGCGCACTGGCCAGCCCGTTGCAGCAGACGCCGACCGGCGCGAGCAGCGCGACCGCAACGAGCTCGAGCGCGACCGGAACCAGCGCCCAGAGCCTGTCCGATACGTTCCTGAAGCTGCTGGTCGCTCAGATGAAGAACCAGGACCCGCTGAACCCGGTCGACAACTCGCAAGTGACCTCCCAGATGGCGCAGATCAGCACGGTCACCGGGATCAGCAGCCTGAACAGCACAGTCAGCCAGCTGGTGTCGCAGTTGCAGCAGAGCCAGGCCGTGCAGTCGACCCAGCTCGCCGGTCACACCGTTCTGGTGCCGGGCAGCTCGCTGACGCTGGCGAGCACCGGGGCCAGCGGCTCGAGCTCGAGCCCGGCGCTGGCCGCCTACGGCGGCTTCTCGCTGACGCAGGCGGCCGACTCGGTCAGCGTGGCCGTGAAGGATTCGACCGGCGCGACGGTGCGCACGATCAACCTGGGCGCGCTCGGCGCGGGCCTGCAGGACTTCAGCTGGGACGGCGCGACCGACAGCGGGGCTCAGGCCGCCGCGGGCAGCTACTCGTATACGGTGACCGCCAAGGCGGCCGGCCAGAGCGTCAGCGCGACCACCTACAGCGCGCAGCAGGTGGTCGGCGTGGCGCCCCAGTCCGATGGCACCTTGCAATTCCTGCTGTCCAACGGCTCGCAGGTCGGTTTCAGCTCGATCGCGCAGATGCAGTAGCGACTTGGCATTGACTTGAACGGGAGAACGACATGAGTTTCGAACAGGCCCTGTCGGGCTTGAACGCCGCAACGGAAAACCTCGACGCGATCGGCAACAACATCGCCAACGCTTCCACCATCGGCTTCAAGCAGGGACGGGCCGAATTCGCCGACGTATTCGCGGCATCGATGGCTGGCGGCTCCGGGACCCAGATCGGCATCGGCACGCGCCTGGCGGCGGTCAGCCCCCAGTTCACTCAGGGCAACATCACGACCACCGGCAATCCGATGGACGTGGCGATCAACGGCCAGGGCCTGTTCCGGATAGCCCATAACGGCGCGATCAGCTATTCGCGCGACGGCGAGTTTTCGCTCGACAAGAACGGCTTCATCGTCAACAGCAGCGGCGGGCAGCTCACCGGCTATCCCGCCAACGCGAACGGCACCATCAGTCCCGGCACGCCGGTTCCGATGCAGCTGTCGCTGGCCAATATCGCGCCGAAGTCGACCACCAATGCCAGCCTGTCGCTGAACCTGGATTCGCGCTCGACCACGCCCACGGCCGCATTCAACATAACAGACCCGACCTCGTACAACTCCTCGACCGCGCAGACCGTCTACGACTCGGAGGGCAACTCGCACACGCTGTCCCTGTACTTCCGCACGACCGGGTCCAACGCCTGGTCCGTGTACGCGGCCGCCGACGGTTCGGTCCTGAATAGCGGCAGTGCGATCGGCACCTTGAGCTTCGGCAGCTCCGGCACGCTGGCCGCCGACGTCACGATGAATCCGTCGATTGCGCTCACCAACGGCGCGGCTTCGCCGCTGACGTTTGCGCTGAAGTTTCCGGCCGCATCGACCAGCCAGTACGGCGCCAGCTTCGCGGTCAGCGCCAATTCGCAAGACGGCTACACGACCGGGCAGCTGTCGGGCTTTGCGATCGGCTCCGATGGCATCGTGCAGGGTCGCTACAGCAACGGACAGACCCGCGACCAGGGCCAGATCGCACTGGCCAATTTCATCAATCCCCAGGGCCTGGTGGCGCTGGGCGGCAACCAGTGGGCCGAGTCCTCGAGCTCCGGCCAGCCGCTGGTTGGATCTCCTTCGACCGGCAGCAACGGGGTCTTGCAGGCTGGAGCGCTGGAGAGCTCGAACGTCGACATCACGACCGAACTGGTCGCGATGATCACTGCGCAGCGCGTCTACCAGGCCAACGCCGAGACGATCAAGACGCAGGATCAGGTGCAGCAGACGCTGACCAACCTTCGCTAATTGACTTGACGCCGCCCCGCCATGGACAGACTCATATACACCTCGATGAGCGGGGCCAAGTACCTGCTGGAGCGGCAGGCGACGCTGGCCAACAACCTCGCCAACGCGACCACCACCGGCTTTCGGGCCGATACGGTCGGGCTGCGGGCGGTGCCGGCGGTCAGCCCTCAGGCGGGAACGCGCGTGTTCACGGTCGAGACCACCACGGGCGCCGACTTTTCGCAGGGGCCGACGACGGCCACCGGCCGCACGCTGGACGTGGCGATCCAGGGGCAAGGCTGGCTCACCGTGCAGGCCGGCGATGGTTCGGAAGCCTATACCCGGAACGGCTCATTGCAGGTCGGGCCGGACGGAACGCTTCAGCTTCCGAACGGGCTTCAGGTGCAGGGTACGGGCGGACCGATCTCGATCCCGGCCGACGCGCAGTCGGTGCTGATCGCCACCGACGGCACGGTCTCCGTGAAAGCGGCCAGTTCCAAGACCCCGACCACCGTCGGGCAGCTGAAGCTGGTCAACCCGCCGATCTCGGACCTGGCCAAGGGCACCGACGGCCTTTTCAGGACCCAAAGCGGTGCGCCGGCCGATCCCGATGCTTCCGTGAAAGTGGCCGACGGCACGCTGGAGGGCAGCAACGTGAACGTGGTGGAGGCGATGGTCGGAATGATCGCGGCCTCACGACAGTTCGAGATGCAGATGAAGATGCTCAGCACCGCCGAGCAGAATGAACAGAAGGCGAGCGCCGTTCTCGGCGCTTGATCGGGGCAAGACGGCGCATTCGCCATCCACACTCACGGAGTACGCAAATGATCAGGAGCCTTTGGATCGCCAAGACCGGCATGGACGCCCAGCAGACGCAGCTGGACGTCATCTCCAACAACCTGGCGAACGTCGGCACCAACGGATACAAGCGGCAGGTCGCTGAGTTCGAGGATCTGCTGTACCAGAATCTGCGCCAGGCAGGGGCGAGCTCCTCGCAGCAGACCCAACTGCCCACCGGACTGCAGCTGGGTACCGGCGTGCAGCTGGTTGCGACCCCGCGCGTGTTCTCGCAGGGCAATCTGCAGCAGACCGGCAACCAATTCGACATGGCCATCAACGGCCACGGCTTCTTCCAGGTCCAGTTGCCGGACGGCACGACCGCCTACACGCGTGACGGCACGTTCCATATCGACGCGGCGGGCCAGCTGGTGAACAACTCGGGCTTTGCGCTGACGCCGGCCGTCACGATCCCGCCCACCGCGCAGTCGGTGACGATCGGGGCCGACGGAACGGTCAGCGTCACGCTGCCGGGCCAGTCCAATGCACAGAACATCGGCACCATCCAGCTGGCCGGTTTCATCAATCCGGCCGGGCTCGAGTCCAAGGGGCAGAACCTGTTCGCCGAAACGTCCGCCTCCGGTACGCCGAGCGCCAACACGCCGGGAACCAGCGGGCTGGGCACGCTGCAGCAGGGCTACGTCGAGACCAGCAACGTGAACGTGGTCCAGGAGCTGGTATCGATGATCCAGACCCAGCGCGCCTACGAGCTGAACTCGAAGGCGATCTCCACATCGGATCAGATGCTGGGGCGCCTGTCGCAAATGTAATGAGACCGTCTTCCCGATCCACCGTCTGGATGCTGCTGCCCGCCCTGTTGGCGCTGGGCGGCTGCGCGTCGCCGCGCGATTCGATCAGGGTCAACTCGGTGACCACGGCCCGGCCGCAGCCGATCCTGGCGCAGGAGGAGCCGACCGGGGCGATCTTTCGGCCGCGCGGCAATCTGCTGCTGTTCGAGGATTACCGGCCGCGGGCGATCGGCGACGTGCTGACGATCCAGCTGAACGAGACGCTCAACGCCAGCCAGAGCGCGACCTCGGCAACCGAGAAGAAGAGCAGCGCGACCGCCGTGCTGCCGAAGGTCAAGGGTGTGCTCGGAATGGCGATCAATGGCTTGAACACCACCGCCAGCGCCGACAACGCATTCAACGGGACCGGCGCCACGTCGTCCTCGGGCCTGTTCACCGGGACCATCACGGTGACCGTGATCGAGGTGCTGGCCAACGGAAACCTGATGGTGGCCGGCGAGAAGCAGATCGGAATCCGCGAAAATTCCGAGGTACTGCGCTTCTCGGGCGTGGTCAATCCAGCGCAGATCCAGTACGGCAACGTGATCAGTTCGAGCCAGGTCGCCGACGCGCGGCTCGACTACCGGGGCGGCGGCAACATCGAGCAGGCGCAGATCCAGGGCTGGCTCGGGCGCTTCTTCAACTCATGGTCGCCGTTTTGACGGGCGCTTGCGCAGCCCGGCGGCGCGCCTGGCCGGTCCTCGCACCGGCCTGCGCGTTCGCGCTCGGGCTCGCGCTTGAGCTCGGCCTGATCGCGCCGGCGCAGGCCGAACGGATACGCGACCTGGCCAGCGTTCAGGGCGTGCGTGGCAACCAGCTGATCGGCTACGGTCTGGTGGTCGGCCTGGACGGCAGCGGCGACCAGACCACGCAGACGCCGTTCACGGTGCAGAGCCTGCAGTCGATGCTGACCCAGCTCGGCATCACGCTGCCCCCGGGAACCAATCCTCAACTGAAGAACGTCGCCGCGGTGATGGTGACCGCGGGGTTGCCGTCGTTCGCGCGGCCCGGACAGCAGCTCGACGTGACCGTTTCGTCGCTCGGAAACGCGCGCAGCCTGAGGGGCGGCACACTGCTGATGACGCCGCTGAAGGGCGCAGACGGACAGATCTACGCGGTAGCCCAGGGCAACGTGCTGGTGGGCGGGGCCGGGGCCGCTCAGGGCGGATCGAAGGTGCAGATCAACCACCTTGCGGCCGGACGGGTACCGGACGGCGCCACGGTCGAACGCGCGGTGGCCTCTCCGTTCCTGCAAGGCGAAACCATCTCGCTGGAGCTGAACTCGACCGATTTTTCGACTGCGCAGGCGATGACCGACGCCATCAACACCGAGCTGGGTGAAGGCACGGCGCACGCGCTGGATGGCCGCGTGATCGACGTGAAAGCTCCCACCGACCCGGACCGGCGCGTGCGCTTCATGGCGCAACTGGAGAATCTGCAGGTGGCGTCGATCGAGCCGACCGCCCGCGTGATCGTGAACGCGCGCACCGGCTCGATCGCGATAAACCGCACGGTATCTCTGGAGCCGGCCGCGATCGCGCACGGCAACCTGTCGGTGACGATCACCTCCACGCCGGTGGTGTCGCAGCCCGGCCCGTTGTCGGGCGGACAGACCACGGTGACCGAGAGAACGGACATCCAGCTCAAGCAGGATGGCGGGGTACTGATGAAGCTGCCCTCGGCCGCCAATCTGGCCGACCTGGTCAAGGCGCTGAACTCGCTGGGAGCCAATCCGGCCGATCTGGTCGCCATCCTGCAGGCCCTGAAGGCGGCCGGCGCCCTGCGCGCCGACCTTGAAGTCATCTGAGTAGCCGAGACTCGAAAAGTGAGCGACACCTCTCATTGGCTGGGGGAGCACGAGGGGGCCAGCCGAGCCTCCTCGTTTTCTTCCTCCCGGGTTTCGGCCAATAGCCGTGCTGATGTCGAAGCTACGGCTGCATGCATTCCGGAGCTGTAGCTATGGACCCGAAAGGCTTGGGCGCCGGGATCGGACAGGTGGCGAGCGGCCTGGCGGCCGACAGCCGCTCGCTGGAGGAGCTCAAGCGCGCCGCGCGCGACGATCCGCGCCAGGCGGTGAAGAAGGCCGCCACGCAGTTCGAGGCGCTTTTCATGCAGATGGTGATGAAGAGCATGCGTGAGGCGACGCTGCGCTCGGGACTGCTGGATTCGCAGGAACAGGATATGTATCGCGGCATGCTGGACCAGCAGGTGGCCCAGCAGATCGCCGCCAGCGGCACCGGACTGTCGGATCTGATTGCGCGCCAGCTCGCGCGCCAGCTTCCGAGCGCGCCGCCGGCGGCGACGACGCCGGCAACCGGCGTCGCCCCGGCCGCGCCGCCCGCGCCTACAGTGGCCGCGCCCACAGCGGCCACGCCGTCCGAATCGGGTCCTCCATCGGTCGAGGCCCAGCGCGATTTCATGCGGCAGCACTGGGCCGATGCGGTGCGCGCGCAGCAGCTCACCGGCGTTCCCGCGAGCTTCATTCTGGGCCAGGCTGCGCTCGAATCGGGCTGGGGCCGCCGCGAGATTCGCGCACCCGACGGTGCACCGAGCCACAACCTGTTCGGGATCAAGGCCGGCTCGGGCTGGCAGGGCAAGACCGTACCGATCACGACCACCGAGTTTGACGGCGGTACGCCCCGCAAGACGGTCCAGAGCTTTCGCGCCTACGACAGTTACGCAGCCGCTTTCGAGGACTGGGCATTGACGATCGGGCGTAACCGGCGCTACTCGGAGGCAGTCGCTTCGGCCGGCAACGCCGGCGGCTTCGCCTTCGGCATGCAGCGGGCCGGCTATTCGACCGACCCGACCTACGCCCAGAAGCTGGCACACGTCATCCAGACGGCCTCGTCGATCGGCGGGACCGGATGAACGGGCTGCTTAACTTCGGGCGCCTGCTGCCGATGATATTCGCAACGGCAGGGTGAGCACCAATGTCCAGCGGACTTTTCTCGATCGGTTCCAGCGCGTTGACAGCGGCGTATGCGGCGCTGCAGACGACGGGCAATAACATCGCGAATGCGAACACGCCGGGTTACTCCCGGCAGATCGTCGATTTCAGTGCACAGGTCGAAACCAGCCTGAGCGGCAACTACATCGGCGAGGGCGTGGCCGTCGCCAGCATCCACCGGGCCTATGACGAGCTGCTGACCCGCCAGGTCGAATCGGCGCAGGCGGCCGCCAGCCAGACGGGCACGCGCGCCACGCTGCTCAATCAGGTGAGCAACCTGTTCGCGAGCACGACCAGCGGCCTGGGGGCCGCGGTCAACCAGTTCTTCGCGCAGATGCAGACGCTGACCCAGCAGCCCAGCAGCCTGGCGGTGCGGCAAACGGCGCTGTCATCGGCTCAGCAGATGGCGGCGAGCTTCAACGACGCGTATGCGCGGCTGCAGCAGATGCAGCAAAGCGCCAATCAGCAGATCGGCCAGGAGATATCGACGGTCAACAGCACGAGCGCCCAGATCGCCAGGCTGAACGATCAGATCGCGCTCGCGACCTCGGTCGGCGGCTCGCCCAACGACCTGCTCGACCAGCGCGACCAGGCGATCCGAACGCTGAACCAGTCGATCGGCGTGACCACGATGAAACAGAGCGACGGCTCGATCAACGTGTTCCTGGCCAACGGGCAGGCGCTCGTGGTCGGCGACCAGGTTACCCAGATGGGCATGGGCCCGGATCCGTCCAATCCGCAGAACATCGTGGTCGGGACAAAAGCCGGCAACTCGATCGTTCCGCTCAGCACGAGCGGCAGCGCAGGCGGGAACATCGGGGCGTTGATGCAGTTCAGCCTGCAGGACGTCCCGACCACCGAGAACCAGATCGGGCGCCTGGCGGCGGTGATCTCGTCGCAGTTCAATCAGCAAAGCCAGCTGGGCCAGGACTTGAACGGGGCCCCCGGCGTGAACTTCTTCTCCTCGCTCTCGCCCACGGTGATCGCATCGACGACCAACGCGACCTCGGGCGGCGCGCCGGCCGAAACCGTGACCGCGACCTTCAGCGATGCCACGAAGCTGCAGGCCTCGGACTACAGGCTGCAGGTCGTCAGCGGCAACTATCAGCTGACGCGCCTGTCCGACGGCCAGCAGACCACGCTGTCGTCGCTGCCGGGCACCGCGGCCACGGTGGACGGCATCACGATCAGCGTCACCGGAACTGCGACCAACGGCGACTCGTTCACCCTCGAACCAGTCCGAGCGGCCTCCGCCAACCTGGCCGTCTCGATCGGGCAGCCCCAGCAGATCGCCGCCGCCAGCCCGGTGCAGGCATCGATTCCGGCGGCCAACACCGGCACGCTCACCGTGTCCTCGCTGTCGGTGACAGGTCCCGCCCGCAACCCGAATCTGACCGACGCCGTGACGGTGAGCTTCTCCAGTCCGACCAGCTACACGATCACCGACTCCACCAGCGGCACCTCGTCGTCCGGGACGTACACGTCCGGCCAGCCGATCTCGTTCAACGGGTGGAGCCTGACGCTGCTGGGAGCGTCCCACGCCGGGGACTCGGTCAACGTGGGTCCCAATGTCGGCGGCACCGGCGACAACACCAACGCGCTGGCGCTGGCGCAGCTTCAAAACGCCAATGTGGTCAATGGCACATCGCTCGGCTCCGCTTATGCGGCGGTCGTGTCGCAGGTCGGCACGACGACGGCCAACGCGCAGGCCGATCAGCAGAACCAGCAGACGATCCTTCAGAATGCGGTCAACGCGCAAAGCTCGATGGCCGGCGTCAATCTGGACGAGGAAGCCGCCAAGCTGATGCAGTACCAGCAGCAGTACCAGGCGGCCGCCAAGGTGATCTCGATCGCCTCGACGCTGTTCAACCAGATCCTGTCGATCGCGTCCGCGGGCTGAGTCGGCGAGCTCAAATGCGCAACGTCCGGATCGCGCAGAACCGACACGTCACACCGAGCAGGAACCGACGTCCATGATCAGAATCTCCACCTACATGATGTTCCAGAACGGCCAGCAGGCGATCGGCAACAGCCAGAGCCAGCTGATGTCGACCGAGCTGCAGCTGGCGACCGGCAGGCAGATCAATTCGCCGTCGGACAACCCGGTGGGCGCCGCCAACGTGGCCTCGCTGAGCACGACCGTGTCCGAACTGAGCCAGTTCAAGAGCAACCAGGGCGCAGCCCAGCTGCAGCTGAACCTGGCCGACTCCACGATGAGCAACTTCGTCAATCTGGTGCAGGATGTGCAACAGCGCCTGGTCCAGGCCGGCGACGCCAGTTACTCGGATACGCAGCGCGCCGCTCTGGCCCAGGGGCTGCAGGGCGACCTGAACCAGATGGTCGGCCTGGCCAACACGAGCGACGGCCAGGGCGGGTACCTGTTCGCCGGATCGCAGCAGTCGGCGGCGCCGTTCTCGCAGACCGGCAACAGCGTGACGTACGGCGGCGATTCCACGCTGCAGTCGATCCAGGTTTCGCAGAACCGGCAGCTTCAGATCAAGTTCTCCGGCGACGACCTTTTCCAGAAGATCCGGCCCGGCAATGGTTCTTTCGTCAGCGCGGCCAACGCGGGCAACACCGGCACGGGCGTGATCGACGCCGGGTCGGTGACCAACCCGTCGGCGCTGACCGGCCATTCGTACACGATCAGCTTCGCGGTCAGCGGATCGGCGACCACCTACCAGGTGCAGGATACGACCACCAGCGCGACGGTCGCGAGCGGGAACTACACGTCGCCCACGTCGATCTCGTTCGCCGGACAGCAGGTCGCGGTCAGCGGTGCGCCCGCCGGCGGCGATACGTTCACGGTCGCACCCGCGCCGTACCAATCGATCTTCACCACGGTGGCCAACGCGATCGCTGCGCTGCAGCAGCCGGCGCAGGCTCCGGCCGCCAACGCACAGTTGCAGATCGCGCTCGGATCCGCTCTGTCGTCGTCGAGTCAGGCCATGGATCATCTGACCTTGAAGCAGGCCGAGATCGGCAATCAGCTTCAGCAGCTCAACTCGTACTCCACGTTGAACGACGACCGCACGCTGCAGACCACTTCCGCGTTGTCCTTGATCCAGGACGTGGATTACGCGAAGGCGGCCTCGCAGATGGCGCAGCAGCAGACGATCTATCAAGCCGCGCTGCAGAGCTATTCGGCCGTATCCAAACTGTCGTTGTTCAACTATCTCTAGCCGCTTCGTTCCGGTATTCTGCGCGCAAGACGGCCGCGGCCTCGCGGTCGGGGCCGTCGCCTGATGGAGCAGGACGTGGCCGATTCGACGCTATTTGATCGCAGCCGGTCGCGGGCGCGGACGCCATCGGGCCCGCCCGAACTGGCCTCCAGCGTCCGCACGCTTGCGATCGAGTCGGCGCCGGCTCCGCGCGGTGTGCCCGAAGCCGGCACCGCGGCCCCCTGGCTGCAAGCGCCAGCGCCGGAGCCGGTCGACCTGGCGCATCCGCCGGCAAGCCTGTTCGACGAACTGCCCGACGCGGTGCTGCGTTTCGACCGGCGCCTGGTGGTCGTCTACGCGAACCTGGCGGTCGAACGCGCGACCGCGCTTTCCAGAAAAGCGTTCATCGGGCGGCCGCTGAAACACGTCGAGAATTTCACGCCGTACGCGCCGCTGTGGGAAGCAAAGGTGGCCGCGACCTTCGACTCGCTGGACGCCCGCAGCTTCAAGTTCGCGTATTCCCACCCGGCCGGCTCCAAGAACTTCGAAGTGCGCCTGGTGCTCGAGTTCGACGCGCAGGGCGAGGCCTCGTTCGTGACCGCGTTCGCGCGCGACGTGACGGTGCCCCGCACCGCGTTGCGCGCCACGCGCGCGGCCGATGCGATGTTGTCGACCCTGATGTCCAGCGCTCGCATCGGCATGGCCGTGCTCGACGGCAACCTGCGCTACGTGCGCTGCAATGCATACCTGGCCCAGCTGCTGGGCGTGGAAGTCGGACAACTGCTCGGCCGGCGCCTGGACCAGGCGTTCGACCACTCCTCGCAGCCGGCCGTGATGCGCTCGCTGGAACGGATGCGCAACGGCGAGCTGCGCATGCCGCAGCAGATCGAATACGAGTTCACCGGCGGCGATCGGCCCTGGGTGCGGGAGCGCCGTACTCCGCTGTTCGGCCCGCTCGGGTTCAGTGGCGTGTTCCTCACGGTGGAGCGCCTGGATCGGGAGCGCTTCGCAGAGACCTCGCTGGCCGCGCTGCGGCAGGCGCTCGATTCGGCCGGTGAAATGGTCCTCGAAATCGGCCGCGACGGCTCGATCCTGGACGCCAACGAGACGGCGCTGGCCTGGCTCGGGTACAGCCGCGAGCAGATCACCGGACTGCGGTTGGGCGCTATCGACGCCAGCCTGACCGAGGAGCGCCTCGCCGAGATGATCGAGTCGCTGCTCGGACGCGGCGCGTTCCACGGGGAGGCGCGCTACCGGACCCGGCTCGGCTCCGAGTTCGAGGTCGATGTGGTCTTGCAGCGGGTCGAGCACGGCGAGCGCGAATTCATTTTCCTGCTGGTGCGGGACATCTCGGACCGCAAGCGCATCGAGGTCGAGCTGGCCGAGAACGCCGAACGCCTGGCCACCATTTTCAACGAGAGCCCGGTCGGTATCCTGCAGCTGGATTCGAGCTTTCGGATCCGGCGCGCCAATCGGGCCGCCTGCGCGCTGCTCGGACACCGGGAGCACGACCTGCTCGGGCGCGATCCGGTGCGGCTGATGCATCCGGACGACGTGGTCGCGAGCCTGAAGCAGCGCGACCGCCTGATGGAGGTCCTGCCGGGCGGCGGGTCGCTGGTGTCGGAGCCGGATCGCCGGCTGCTCGATCGCGAGGGCCGCACGGTCTGGGTCAAGCTGGGCTGGCGCGCGCTTGGAAGCGCCGACACGGCGCGCCGCTATCTGCTGGTGATGGAGAACTTCACCGATCAGAAGCTGTTCGAGGGGCAGCTCAGGGTGGCGCTGCGCGAGCAGCAATCGCTGCTGGAGACGATGAGCACGGGCGTGGTCAAGACGCTCGATGGGCAGATCGTTCTGGCCAACCGGGAATTCGGGCGGATGTTCGGCTACACCGAAACCGAGGCGATCGGCATGTCCTTGTGGCAACTGTGCCTGCATCGCGACGGACAGGCGCCCGAGGACGTGCCGGGACTGCCTGCGGTGCGGCCCGGTCTGACGACCAGCGCCGAGGTGGTGCTGTACGGCCGCGACGGCCGCCCCCGGTGGTGCCTGGTACAGGCCCGCCCGCTGGACGACGTGGAAGCCGACGCGGCGCCGGCCGAGGCGATTTTCACGTTCCAGGACGTCACCGAGCTGCGGCTGCAGCGCGAAGCGGCCGCGCGCGCCGCCGTCGAGCTGCAGAGCCTGCTGGCTGAAAGCCGCCTGATCTTCGACACCGCGCTGGTCGGGCTGCTGTTCGTGCGGGACGGGCGCCTGGTGCGAGCCAACGCGGCCATGGAGGACCTGCTCGGTTGCGATACCGGAACGCTGGTGGACCAGATCCAGCTGTTCGCGCATCCGTCCGACCGGATGCTGCTGGCCGGCCTGGAAGAGCGGTTCGAGACGATCCGCACGGCCGGCGCGTGCGAATTCGAGCTGCTGCTGTATCGACGCCGCAGCGACCCGATCTGGGTGGCCGTCCAGGGGCGCGCGGTCAATCGGGAACGGCCCGAGCTGGGCTACATCTTCGCCTTCGTCAACATCGACGAGCGCAAGCGCTCCGAGCGCGAGCTGCGTTCCACGCTGAACGAGCTTCAGCTGATCTTCGACAACGCGCTGGTCGCGATCCTGTACGTGGCCAACGACCTGGTGGTGAAGTCCAACGCCGCGGCCGAGCGCATGTTCGGCTTCTCCGCGCCGGACCTGCGGGAGTTGCAGTTCGGCACCCTGTTCGCGGACCCGGCCGACTGGCTCAGCGTGTCGGCCGACTGGATGGGCGCTGCGGCCGGCGGGTCGGCGACCTTCGAACACCAGATGCGGCGCTCCGACGGGTCGGTGTTCTGGTGCGGCGGCAATGTGCGGCCGCTCGAGGAGGAGGCACCCGAGCGTGGGGTGATCGTGACGCTGATGGATGTGGACGCGCGGCACCGCTCCGAGGACGAGTTGCGCACGATGCGCAACTATCTGGACCTGGTGATCGAGAACCTGCCGGTTTTGCTGTCGGTGCGAGAGGTGAAGACCGGCCGCTTCGTCAGCCTGAACCGGGCTGGCGAGGCGATGACCGGACTGTCGCGCAACCAGGTGATCGGGCGGACCTGGCACGAGGTGTACGGGCGTCAGTTCGCCGACCTGTACCGCGAGATGGATCGCAAGGCGATCGCCGACGGCCAGCAGATCGAACGGCCGCGCGACGTGATGCTCAGGGCCGACGGTCGCACCCTGATCGTCAACCAGCGCGTGGTTCCGGTGTTCGACGACGCGCAGGCCGAGCAGCGGTCGGCCAGCTACGTGATGTCGATCGTCGACGATTTGACTGACGAGGTGCGCGCCGAGACGGCCCTGCGCGAGACCGAGACGCGTTTTCGCCAGTTCGCCGAGAACATCGATCAGCTGGTGTTCATCGCCAGCGCCGACTTGACCGAGGTGCTCTACGTCAATTCGCGCTATGCGCAACTGGTCGGGGCGGCGCCCTCGGAGCTGATGGACAACCCGCGCAATGCGCTGCGCCACGTGCTGTTCGAAGACTCGGCGCAGTTGGCGCATCAGCTGCCGCGCGTGATCGCCGGCCTGCGCCGGCTGCGGCGCGCCGAGCTGACGGTGCGGGTCGATCATCCGAGCGGCGGCGTGCGAACGATCAGCGTTCGATTGAATCCCGCCCGGATGCACGACGGCTTGCTGCGCGTATTCGGCGTGGCCGAGGATGTGACCGCGCGGATGGCGGCCGAGCAGCAGCGGCTGGAGGATGCGGTGCGGCAGCGCGACATCCTGGTGCGCGAGGTCCACCACAGGATCAAGAACAACCTGCAAGGCGTGGCCGGCCTGCTTCAGCACATGGCCAGCGGCAAGCCGGAGGTCGCAAACCAGTTGAACGAGATCGCCGGCCAGATCCAGGCGATCGCGCAGGTCCACGGTCTGCAGATCGGCGCCGCCGGCACGCTGCCGGTGCTGGGCGTGGTGCAGGGGATCTTCAACAACCTGGGCGTGATGTTCGGCGTCGAAGTGCGTCTGGCGCCGTCGGCCTCGGCGCTGTGGCGCTGGGGGCTGCCCGAAGGCGAGGCGGTGCCGCTGGCCCTGGTGATCAACGAGCTCGGCACCAACGCGATCAAGTACCGCGAAAGCCGCGATCTGACCTTGGACGTGCGGATCGAAGCGCGGTCCGACGGGCTGGCCGTGCGGATCCAGAATGCGGGCCGGCTTCCGGGTGGCTTCGATCTGGCCCGCATTTCGTCGGGCGTCTCGGGCCTCGGGCTGGTCAAGGCGCTGTTGCCGCGCCGCGGCGCACACCTTTCGCTGGAGCAGGAGGACGACCGCGTTACGGCCACGCTGGACCTTTCCGCGCCCGCGGTGCGCGAGGACCTGGCTTAGCCGCCGTCGACCGGCGTGTCATTCGACTAGAGGAGGCTCGATAGGATGCAGGGCGCAGCCAACGACCGGACGATCGGAGCTCGGCCGACCAGGATCCTGGTGGTCGACGACGACCGCCTGGTGCTGGCCACCGTGGTGGCCGGGCTGCGGCAGGCCGGTTTCGAAGTGCTGGAAGCCGACAACGGCGACGACGCGATCCTGCTGGCACGCAATCATCGGCCCCGCCTGGCGATCCTTGACATGCGGATGCAGGGCAAGTCCGGCATGGACGTGGCGCGCTACCTCGCTTCGAACACGTCGACCGGCTTCATTTTCCTGTCGGCGTTCGGCGACCAGTCCATCGTGGACGAGTCGGCCCGCCTCGGTGCGCTCGGCTACCTGGTCAAGCCGATCGACATCCGGCAGATCGTGCCGGCCGTGAACGCGGCGCTTGCCAAGCTCGACGCCGGCCTCGCCCCGGCGGCCCGGCCGGCGCCGCCGGCACCCGCAAGCCCGGCGCCCGGCCGCGACGAAGCGATCGCGGTCGGGATCCTGATGGAGCGGCTGCGCCTGGACCAGGCGCGGGCGCTGCAGGCGCTGCGCGAACAGGCGCGCGGCGAGGGCCGCAGCGTCGAATCGCTCGCCTCCAGCATGGTCGAGGCCGCCAACCGCCTCAATTCGATTCCGCGCGGCTAGTCGCCCGGTCCCACATCGTGAAGAAGAACGTGGCGCCCTTGCCGGGCTCGGACTCGGCCCAGATGCGGCCGCTGTGCCGCCGTACGATGCGCTGAACGGTCGCCAGGCCGACGCCGGTGCCCGCGAACTCGCTCTGTGAGTGCAGCCGCTGGAACGCCCCGAACAGGCGGTCGGCAAAGCGCATGTCGAAACCGGCGCCGTTGTCGCGCACGAAGAAAGCGTGATCGCCGTCGGCCCTGCAGCCGAACTCGATCCGCGCCTCGGGTGTCTTGGCGGAGAACTTGAACGCGTTGCCGAGCAGGTTTTGCAGCACCAGGCGCAGCAGCGTGCGGTCGCCTTCCACGCTCAGACCGGGCTGGACCGTGACCTCGATCTGGCGGCCCGGCTCGGCCGCCTTCAACTCCTCGGCCAGCTGGCGCGCTGTCTCCGACAGATCCACCCGCTCGAACTGCAGCTCACGGCCCGTCATGCGCGACATCGCCAGCAGCGTCTCGATCATCGAATTCATCCGGCCTGCGGCGGCCAGGATCCTCTTCACGTGCTCGCGACCCAGAGCATCGAGCCGCTCCCCGTAGTCCTCCAGCACGATCTGGGCGAAACCGTCGATCACGCGCAGCGGAGCGCGCAGGTCGTGTGACACGGAATAGGCGAAGCTGTCCAACTCGCGCACGGCCAGCTCGTGCCGCTGCATTCGCGCCAGATTGTCGGCCTCGAGCTGACGGATGCGCCCCTGCAGCTCGGCAGCCCGGTCGGCGCTGAGCGCGCTATCGGTGAGCAGGCTGGCGACCCCGGCGTATCCGCAATACCGTCCGCTGGCCGAGTAAAGCGGCGCGCCGCTCAATCGCAGCGCCCGAGCCTTATCCGTCTTCGCCTCCAGCTCGACGTCGTGAAACGGCAGCCGGCGCGCTACCGCTTCGGCGAGCGCGGGGGGCGGCAGCGCGGCCTGAGCCCCAGACTGCAGCTGCCAGGGAGCACGACCGAGCAACGAGCCCAGGTCCAGCCCGGACGGACCGCCCCGGCCGAATTCGGTCTCGACCACCCGCAATTGCGGATCGGTGCGCCACCACCAGTCGCTCGATGAGGCGAGCGCCCGGCGCAGCGCGGCGCGTTCCAGGTTTTCCCGCCGGAAGCGGGCCGCGGTGACGCCGAAGATGCCGATCACCGCACCGAGCGCCAAGGCGCCCAGCAGCAGCATCGGGACGGAAGACAAGGCCACGAGTCCGACGGCGGGAAATCGTTCGTCCCTGATTGTGCCAGTGCCCATGCGGACCGCGCACCCCGGGGGCCGGCGCGCCCCGCGCGCCGACCCCGCGCCGATCGCCCGAATTGGGCCGCTTTCCAGTGCGCAGGCCGATCAAGTTCGTCCTTGGGCCGTCGAAAAAACGTGAAGGGCACCCGTTTCGGGTGCGCGTGCGCGCGCGGTGAAGTGATGATTCGAGAGTCAGGCATTGCCAGCAACACGTGGGACCTTGCGTCCGGACGGACGATGCTGGCTGCGCCGCTCCCGTTCCCGAGCGCCGACGGGCCCGGCCCGGCGGGCGACGGCGGCGCCGCGGGCCCCCACCAGCATCCAGAACCCCCGGCTGCGGGGCCGTGGCCCATGACGGCTGCCCTGATCGCGTCGCTGTGCGGGGTCGACGTGCTGGTCATTGCACTGCACGATGGGCTGGGATGGCGTGCAGGCTGGGTCGCCGCCGTCACGCTGGCCGTTGCGGCGATGGCCGGCCTGCTGCTGGCGCGCCGTCTGAATCGTCCGATCCGGGCGCTGTCCACGTGCGCGGAGCAGCTGGCGGTGCGCTATACCGGTCATGCGGTGGCTCGCGGCTCCAACGAGGTGCGGAACCTGGTGGCCTCGTTCGACGCGATGACCGGCGCGCTGCTGGCTCAGCTCGAGCGGGTCAAGGGGCTTCACCTGGAAGAGCTGCAGAACAGCCTGGAGCTGCAGCGCCGCTATGCGCTGATGCGCGTGCTGCGCAACTTGTCCACGGCGGCCCTGGAGTGCGAACACCTCGAACAGGTCCTGGAGCGGGCCGTGGAAGAACTGGGCGGCTACCTGGACTGGCCGATCGGGCGAGTGCTGATCGTCGGCGAGCCGGCCGAACGGTCGCACTGGTTTGTCGCCGAACCCGAGCGCTTTGCCGCGTTCGTGTCCGCCAGCGAGGGCCTGGGCGCGGAGCACTGCGAGCACGGTCTGATCGAGCTGGCCGGCGCCACCGGGATGCCGCACTGGGTGACGGACCTGGAGCGCCTCGGGGAGTGGCGGCGCCGCGACGTTGCGGTTCAAAGTGGACTGAAGAGCGGTTTCGCGATCCCGATTCCCGGCGACGGCTCGACCCATGCTTTCCTCGAATTCTTCTCGGACCACCGCGTCGAGGCATCGGCCGAAATGATCGAGCTGGTCGATGCGATTCACACCGAGCTGTGGCAGGCGGGGCAGTGGCGTCGCGATCGACTGCGCCGGCGCGAAGCGGCAGTGCGGCCGGTGTTGCAGGCACTGGGAGCCCCCGGTCAATGAAGCCGGTCGAACCCGCAATCGCCCGGCTGGCCGCGTTGGCCCAGGAGCAGGAGGCGCCCAGACTCGATGAGGGCACGGTGCTGCTGGTCGACGACGACGGGATCGTCCGCATGCTGACCGCGGCCGGGCTGGCCGAGCGCGGATGGCGAGTGATCGAAGCCGATTGCGGCGCCCGCGCGCTGGAACTGTTCGAGCGGGAGCGGCCGCAGGTTATCGCGCTCGACGCGGTGATGCCGGACCCGGACGGCTTTGCGATCTGCGAACGCCTGCGCCGCCTGCCCGGGGGCGCGCACGTGCCCGTGGTGATGCTGACGGGCCTGGACGATGAACAATCGATCGGGCGGGCCTACGACGCGGGCGCCACCGACTTTTTCGTCAAGACCCCGGGGCGATGGACCTTGCTGTCGCAGCGGCTGCGCTACCTGACCCGGTCGTCGCGCGTGCGCGAGGAACTGGCCCGAAGCCAGGCCGAGCTGCTGAAGCTGGCCAATTTCGACGCCCTGACGGCACTGCCGAACCGGCGTCATTTTCACGAGATCTTCGGCGACGAGCTGCAGCGCGCGCGAGCGCGCGACACGCGCCTGGGGCTGCTGCTGGTCGGAGTCAACCGGTTCCGCCAGATCAACGATTCGCTCGGACCGCGCGCGGGCGACCAGCTGCTGCTGGAGATTTCGCGCCGGCTGATCGAGGCGCTGCGCCGCGACGACGCCACGAGCCGTCCCCGCGTGGTAGCGCGTGTGGGCGGCGACGAATTCGCGCTGCTGCTGCCGGACTTGAAGTCCGAGGCCGAGCTCGATCGGGTCGCAGCCCGGGCGCTGGACGTATTCCAGCAGCCGTTCCCGGTCGACGGCCAGGAGCTGTTCATTACCACCTCGATCGGTGCCGTGGTCTTCCCGGCCGACGGCGATGAGGTCGATGCCCTGCTGGGCCGCTCCGATCTGGCGATGCGCGCGATCGAGGAGCAGGGCGGCAGCGGCTGCCTGCGCTACACGGAGCGGATGAACACCACCCGGCGCGCGCACTGGAAGCTCGAGTCGGACCTGCACCGCGCGATCGGGCTGCAGCAGCTCAGGCTGTTGTACCAGCCGAAGATCGACGCCGCGACCGGCAGGATCGTCGGGGCCGAGGCCTTGATGCGCTGGCAGCGCGACGCAGAGCTCGTGTCGCCCGCGGTCTTCATCCCCGCGGCCGAAGACTCGGGCCTGATCGTTCCGATCACCGAATGGGCGCTGGGCGAAGCGTGCCGTCAGCTCGATGCCTGGCACCGGGCCGGACTGGGCCGGATCCCCGTTTCGGTGAACATCTCCGGGTTCCACCTGCAGCGCGGCAATCTGACCGCGCCGGTGAAGGCCTGCATGCAGGCGTTCGGGATCTCGCCGGGTTTGCTCGAGCTGGAGATCACCGAGACGGCAATGATGAGGAATCTGGACGTCGTGCTGCCCCAGTTGCGGGCGCTGAAGGCGCTCGGCGTGGTGCTGTCGATCGACGACTTCGGAACCGGATACTCCTCGCTCGCTTATCTGAAGCGCTTGCCGATCGACATCCTGAAGATCGACCGCTCGTTCGTCGGCGAGCTGGAGACCAGTCGCGACAGCGCCGCCCTGGTGGCCGCGATCATGGCGATGGGGCAAGGGCTGAAGCTCGATGTCGTAGCCGAGGGCGTGGAGACGCCGGCCCAGATGCAGCGGCTGGCCGACCGCGGCTGCCGCTTCATGCAGGGTTTCCTGTTTTCGCGTCCGGTGCCGCCCGATCAGTTCGCGCAGCTGCTGGCACAGGGTTCGCGATCCGACTGGTGCGCGAGCGCGGGCCAGTGCCCGCCACCGGCCGACGGTGGCGAAGGGAGCGACCGGTGAAGCCGGACGAGCCCGGGACGCAGGCGCTGACCGACGCGGAGATCGCTCGCCGCGCGCTCAAGCTGTTGGCCGAGCGCAGAGTCGTTCCGACGCCCGAGACCTTCGCCGAGGCTTTCTGGGAAAGCGCGGATGCGGAACCGCGCGCCGTGGGGCCGGCCGGTGTGCTGAAGAACATGGGCGGCGACCTGGTCCGTCAGAGCCGGATGTCGCAGCAGGAAGTGGCGCAGATGTTGCAGGCCGCCCAAGGGCACCAGTGGGGCGCGGTGCGCGACGCGATCGACCGCGCGCTGCAGCGTCGGCCCGGCGCCGGCGCCGACGCCTGGCCGTCGATGGTGCTGGCCATCCTGAAGCAGTCCGATGCGCAGCATGCGAGCTGGACGCGCGCCCGCAAGCTCGATTCGATGGTTCGTGTGATCGAGGCCGCCGCCGATCCCTCGGTGGTACTGGACCGGCTGCGGCGCCTGGTCGAATCCTGGGGACCCGCAATGGGCCAGGTCCCGGGCGGGCAGGCTGCGGTCGCAGCCGTGGCCGAGCCCGCCGTGCCCCGGGAATCCGCGCCTGCTGCGGCCGAAGCGGCCGCGGCCTGTGACGTCCCCGAGCAAGACCCGAGCGGTGGGCTCGCAGCCGCTGCCGCGCAGGCCGAGGCCTGGAGGCGGCTTGCACTGCGCGGCCTGCGCGCGCTCGAGCAGGTATGCACCGGCGCCGAGTCGGTCCGGATGCAATTGCGCGAGTATCTGGCCCAGGCCGCCGAATCCGCCGCCCGCGCGGCGACCCGGCCGGAGCTGCCCCCGACCGAGTGGCTGCTGGCGATCGAGCGCGAAATCGCCGAGGAGCAGCGTGTTCGGGCCGGGCTGCAGCGGGTGCTCGGCCTGCTGTGCGACAACCTCGGGCGGCTGGCGCCGGACGAGGCGTGGCTGACCAGTCAACTGGAGCCGGTGCGAGCCTTGCTTGCAGGGCCGATCCGCTCCGGCCAGATCGCCGCAGCCGAGCACCGCTTGAGCGCGCTGATCGCGCAGCAGACGCAGGCTCGGCGCGGCCTGCAGGAAGCGAAGGTGGCGCTGACCCAGATGCTGGCGACCTTGCTGGAACGCATCGGCGCGATGGGCAACAGCGCGGACCGGTTCAAGGACCAGGTCGGCGGCTATCAGAGACAGCTGCAGCAGTCGCCGGATCCGGCGACGCTCGCGCGCATCGTGAACGGACTACTGACGGATACGCAGTCGGTTCGCGAGCAGATCGAGACGTCCCGCACCGAGCTGGCCGAGGCGCGCAAGAAGGTAGGAGTCTACGAGGCACGGGTCTCGCAGCTCGAACAGCAGCTGAGCGAGGTCTCGACGCTGGTGCAGAAGGATCCGCTCACCAACGCGCTGAACCGGCGCGGCCTGGAACAGGCGTTCCGGGCCGAGAGCGCGCGCGCCTTGCGCTACGACTCGCCGTTGACGCTGGCCATGATGGATCTGGACAACTTCAAGAGCGTCAACGACCGGCTGGGACACGTGGCCGGCGACCGGGCCCTGATTCACTTCGTGACGACGGTGCACGCGACGATGCGGCCGACCGACCTGACCGCTCGCTCCGGCGGCGAGGAGTTTGCCGTGCTGTTTCCGGCCTGCTCGGTGCAAGACGGGGTCGAAGCGATCGATCGGCTGCAGCGCGAGATGGCGCGTCGCCCGTTCCCGTACGAGCACGAGCGGCTGAGCCTGACCTTTTCCGCAGGTGTCACCCAGTGGCGCCCGGGCGAGACGCTCGAACAGCTGATGCAACGGGCCGACGCCAGCCTGTACGAAGCCAAAAAGTCCGGCAAGAACCGGGTGCTCAAGGCGCCGTGAGCGCACGCGCATGCCGGGCTCAGGCGAGGCCGTGCTTCACCGCGTAATGCACCAGCTCCGAGTTGTTGCCCATGCTCATCTTTTCCAGGATCCGCGCCCGGTAGACGCTGACCGTCTTCGGGCTCAAGGACAGCGCAGCGGCGATGTCCGACAGCCTCTGCCCCGAGGCGATCAGCTTCAGCACCTGAAATTCGCGGTCCGACAGCCGTTCGTGCGGCGGTCCATCCTCAGGCGCGGCGAGCTGGTCGATCAGCGCCTGCGCGATCACCGGTGTCACGTACTTGCGGCCGCCCGCGATCTGCTCGACCGCTTCCAGCAGCTTCTCCGGCGCGCTGGCCTTGTTCAGGTAGCCGCTGGCGCCCGCCTTGAAGGCGCGCACCGCGTATTGCTCTTCCGGGTACATGCTGACGATCAGCACCTTCAGCCGAGGGTACTCGCCGTGCAAGGCCTTCAGGATTTCGATGCCGTCCTTGCCCGGCAGCGACAGATCCATCACGAGCAGGTCGACGTCCTCGTGCTGGCGCAGTTGCGTCCGCAACTGGCCGTAGTCGGCCGCCTCGGACACGACCTTCAGCTCGGAGCGCTCGGTCAGGATCTCCACGATTCCGCGCCGAACGATCGCATGGTCGTCGATCACGATCACCCTCAGTGCCATGGCCGGCCCCGCAGTGCTCCCACTTTACGCATCCTCGCTTCGTCCACCGTCAGCGGAGGCCGGCGCATCGCGCTGGACCGGGATCGAGAGCATCAGGCTGGCGCCGCCGTTGGGTGTGGAGCTGACCTCGGCCCACCCGCCGAGGCCGCGCGCCCGCTCGAGCAGCGCCCGCAGACCGAAACCCGGCGCGGTCCGCAGCAGCTCCGGATCGAATCCGACGCCGTCGTCGCTCACCTCGAGCGAAACCTCCTGCCCCGAGACGAACAGTTGAACGGTGACCTGCTTCGCATGCGCATGCTTGGACACGTTGGCCAGCGCTTCCTGGGCGGCCCGGTACAGCGCCGCGGAGCCGTCGCCGGACAGCGGCACGTCGTCGCGGTTCGATTCGAAACGCGCCGGTATGCCCGTGCGCTCGGCGAACGAGCCCACCAGCCATTGCAGCGCGGCGACCAGACCGGCATCGAGCACCGGCGGTCGCAGCTTGTGCTGAATGCGATGGCTGGCAGCCACCAGCTGGCCGATCAGGTCCAGCATCAGCGGCACCCGCGGCGCGTCGACGCCGCGCTGCTGCAGCTGCCGGGCCAGCGCCACGGTCTCGAATCGCAGCGCCGTCAGCATCGAGCCGATGTCGTCGTGGATCTCGCCTGCGATGCGCCGTCGCTCTTCCTCCTTGGCCGACTCCAGGTGCTGCGCGAGTTCCCGCAGGCGCGCTTCGCTATCGGCCAGAGCGGCCGCGGCGGCGCGGCCTGCCCGGCGCTGCGCCGCCGCCTGCAGGCTGCGCATCAGCGCCGGTCCGACCCGGAACAGCCGCGACTTCAGGATGAAGTCATCCGCGCCCGCGTGCAGCGCAGCAACCGCCAGATCCTCCGACATCTCGCCCGACACGACCAGCACCGGCAGGTCGGGGTCGGCCGCCTTGGCCAGCTTCAGCGCCGCGAACGAATCGAAGCGCGGCATGTTGTGGTCGGTCAGCACCGCGTCAACCGGCCCGCGCTCGAGCGCCTCCCGCATGCTGGCTTCGTCCTCGACCCGCCTGGCCTGCAGCGGCGGGCCGTCACGGGCCAGCGTGGCCGTCAGCAGGTCGAAGTCGAGTTCCGAGTCCTCGACGATCAGCAGCCTGATCGGGGCAGCTTCGGCACCGGGAATTGGCAAGCTCATTGGTGCGAATTCTGGCGCATTTCGGGTTATCTGAGGACAGCAGGCTTCCCTGACACGGGACCGGCGTCACTGCTGCAATGCAGTCCCAAACTGCCCTCGCTTCGCCCGCTTTTTTCCGGAATTAGTGACAGCGACCGTCGCGGACACTAGCCGGGCGAGGTCCTTTCCCTCCAACCCAACAGACGATGACATCCGACGCTGTCGACCTTCCACGGCATGACCCGGCCGGCCTGGGTGCCGCCCACGAGTGTGCGCTGATCGAGGCCGATCTGGAGCGGCTGAAGTCGCTGATCAACGACGCGGGCGAGCGCCTGTTGATCAGCTTCAACCAGGTGGCAGCGGTGCTGCCGACGCTGGCCGCCAGCGAGACACAGCGATCGCAGGTGATCGAGGCGGTGCATTCCGCGGTCACCGCGCTGCAGTTCCAGGATATGGCGACCCAGCTGACCGGGCACGCGCAGCGGCGGTTGTCGGTACTCGAAGAGCGGCTGCGTTCGCTGTCGGATGAGGCCGCGCGCGGCCTGCACCTGGCCCATGCGCACCCGGTGCGGCAAGTGGAGATGTCGGCTGGTTCGATCGATCTTTTCTAGGAACACCGGGCCGCGGCAGGCTCGGCAGGAGCAATGTCATGCAATCGATTCTTGCGGTGGACGATTCGGCCTCGATGCGCCAGATGGTCTCCTTCACGCTGAAGGGGGCCGGCTATCACGTGATCGAGGCGGCCGACGGGCAGGAAGCGTACGAGAAGGCCATGACGCAGAGCGTCGACCTGGTGCTGACGGACCAGAACATGCCGCGGATGGATGGCGTGACGCTGGTGAAGAATCTGCGCGGCTTGCCGAGCTATACGTCGACCCCGATCCTGATTCTGACGACCGAGTCCGGCGATGACATGAAATCGAAGGGTCGCGCCGCCGGCGCGACCGGGTGGCTGGTCAAGCCGTTCGATCCGACCAAGCTGCTGGAAGTGATTCGAAAAGTGATCCGCTGAGCGGCGCGATCCGACACCACGACAAGACGGCGAAGCGCGAGAAGGGGCATCCAGAATGGGCGAGATCAGCAATCCAGGTCTGGATGAGAGCGGTTTCGACCTGACCCAGTTCTATGCGGTGTTCTTCGAGGAAGCTCGCGAGAACCTCGCCAACATGGAGTCGATGCTGCTCGATATCGACACTTCGAGGCCCACCGACGAAGAGCTGAACGCCATTTTCCGGGTCGCGCATTCGATCAAGGGCGGGGCAGCCACGTTCGGATTCAGCGATGTGGCGACGCTGACGCACGAGCTCGAAACGCTGCTCGATCGGCTGCGCCGGCACGAGTTGCCGCTGAAGCGGGCGATGGTCGACCTGTTGCTGGAGGCGGGCGACGTGGTCAAGGCGCAACTGGCACGCTACCAGGGCAGCTCCGATCAGACCCCGCAGACCGATGCGCTGATCGAACGTATTCGCTACATGACAGCCGGCGAGGACGCAGTGCCGCGGGGCACGGATGGCGCACGCCGCCTGGACATCCGGATCGGCCCGCTGAAGGACGGCTCGGCCGCCGACGGCCTGGTGGAGCTGTTCCGCGATATTCCGTCGCTCGGATCGATCGAAGCGCTCGATCAGGGGCAGCCGTCGGACGAGGGCATGCGGCAATTCAGGGTGACGACCCACTCGCCCGATTCGGAATTGCTGGAGTTGTTCTCCTTTCACGTTTCGCGCGAGCAGGTCCGGATCGTTCAGGTCGACGCGGCGGCGGCCGCACTGCCGGACGGCATGAACGGGCAGACAGCGGGGCAGACACCGGTGCAGACGCCGCCGTCCGAGGGCGACGGCTACGGTTTCTTCGTCGATCCGAAGACCTTGCCGGCGCAGCAGGGCGGCAACAATGCGCCGGGCCAGCCGGGTACGGCCGAGGGCGATGCGGCGCGGCGCCCGGACGCCCGGGCCCGGTCCGAGAAGGGCGCCGCCGGCGGGCTGGAATCGACCACGCTCAGAGTGTCGGTCGAAAAGGTCGACCAGTTGATCAACCTGGTCGGCGAACTCGTGATCACGCAGGCCATGCTGACCCAGCAGGCCAAGGAACTGGACGCGGTCCAGTTCAGCTCACTGCTGGGCGGGATCGCCGATCTGGAGCGCAATTCGCGTCACCTGCAAGAGACGGTGATGTCGATCCGGATGATCCCCATGTCGTTCGTGTTCAATCGCTTCCCCCGGATGATCCGCGATCTGGCCGCCAAGCTCGACAAGCAGATCGAGCTGAAGCTGGTCGGCGAGGCCACCGAACTGGATAAGGGACTGATCGAGAAGATCATCGATCCGCTGACGCACCTGGTTCGCAACAGCGCCGACCACGGGATCGAGACCCCGGCCAGGCGGCTGGCAGCGGGCAAGACGCCGCACGGCACGATCACGCTGTCGGCGGCGCACCAGGGCGGCTCGATCCTGATCGAAGTCGGGGACGACGGCCACGGCTTGCAGCGCGAGCGGATCCTGAGCAGGGCGCGCGAACGGGGCTTCGCCGTGCGCGACGACATGACCGATCCGGAGGTGTGGGCGCTGATCTGGGAGCCGGGGTTCTCGACCGCCGATCAGATCAGCGACGTGTCCGGGCGCGGCGTGGGCATGGACGTGGTGCGCAAGAACATCGCTGCTCTGAACGGCTCGGTCGAACTCGATTCGGCCGAAGGCTATGGCACGCGGGTCACGGTCCGCCTGCCGCTGACGCTGGCCATCATGGATGGCATGTCGATCGGAGTCGGCGGCGAGACCTACATCCTTCCGCTGGCGTCCGTGGTCGAGTCCTTCCAGGTGACGCCGGGCATGGTGCAGACCGTCGGCGCCACGGGCCGGGTGGTCAGGGTGCGCGAGGAGTTCATGCCGGTGATCTCGCTGGACGAGGTCTTCCGCGTGCCGCGGCACGACGGCGATCGAGCCCCCGAAATCATGATGATCATCGAGGCCGAGGGCAAGCGCGTGGCGGCGATGGTCGACGAGCTGCTCGGGCAGCACCAGGTCGTCGTGAAGAATCTGGAGACCAATTACCGGCGCGTGACGGACGTGTCCGGGGCGACGATCCTCGGTGACGGGCGTGTGGCCCTGATCGTCGACGCGGCCAGCCTGGTGAAGCGGGCCCGCCATTGAGTCAGATGGAAAAGATCGAGAAGTCAGGAATCACCCCCCAGTCCCTCTCGCTGAAAGGAGAGGGGAGGGCGATCAACTGGAGCTTGCTATGGGCATGATGGAACGTATCGGCAGCGGCATCGCGGCCGCGGTGCGGGTGAACGAGTTTCTGACCTTCAAGCTGGGAGGCGAGGAGTACGGAATCGACATCCTGAAGGTACAGGAGATCCGGGGCTACGAGGCGGTGACGCGGATTGCCAATGCGCCGGCGTTCATCAAGGGGGTGGTCAATCTGCGCGGCGTGATCGTGCCGATCGTGGATTTGCGGGTGAAGTTCGAGCTGGGGGAGGCGCGCTACGACGCCTTCACGGTGGTGATCATTCTGAACGTGGCGGGGCGCGTGGTCGGGGCGGTGGTTGATTCGGTCAGCGACGTGCTGGAGCTGGACGATAAGCAGATCAAGGCCGCGCCGGAGTTCAATTCGCTGCTGGATGCAGGCTACATCACGGGCCTGGGCACGGTGGAGTCCGGCGAAGGCGAGCGGCTGCTGATCCTGGTGGATATCGAGCGGCTGATGAGCAGTCCGGATATGGGACTGCTGGAGCGAGCCGCAGCCTGAGCGACCGGCGCGCCGGCCCGAACCGGACTCGCCCCGAAGGCTTCAACTCAGATGGGAGCGCGCGACCCTCTCTCGGACGCCACGACCGTATCCGGCGTCAACGGCGATTCGCGCATGTTCGACTTGAGCACGCGCGACTTCGATCGGATTCGCCGCATCATCTTCGAGCTGGCCGGAATCGATCTGGGCGCAAGCAAGCGCAACATGGTGTACAGCCGCCTGTCGCGACGGCTGCGGGCGCTCGGGATCGACTCGTTCGCTCACTACCTGGATCAGCTGGAGGGCGACCCCCAGTTCACGGCGCAGGAGCGCCAGGAGTTCGTCAATGCGCTCACGACGAATCTGACCTCGTTTTTCCGGGAGAAGCACCATTTTCCGGTTTTTTCGGATTTCCTCACGCGTGGTCTGGCCGGCCGCCCGGCCCGCATCTGGTGTGCAGCCGCCTCGACCGGCGAAGAACCCTACTCCATCGCGATGACGGCGATCGAGGCGCTCGGGGCAAACAGCGACGCGCGCATCCTGGCCACCGACATCGACACGCAGGTTCTGGCTTGCGCGGGCAGCGGCGTGTACCGGGACGAGGCCGTGCAGGTCTGCGGCCCGCAGCGGATGCGCCGCTTTTTCCTGCGCGGAACGGGAGCCAACGCCGGCATGGTGCGGGTACGCCCCGAAGTCGCCCGCCTGGTCGAGTTCGGGCAGTTGAACCTGCTGGAGCCGCTCTGGCCTCTGCTGACGCGCTTCGGTCTGCCGCTGGACGCGGTGTTCTGCCGCAACGTGATGATCTACTTCAACCGCGCCACCCAGCACGCCGTGATGGAGCGGTTCGCATCGGTTCTCAGGCCCGGAGGCCTGCTGTTCGCGGGTCACTCGGAGAACTTCACCGACTGCCGCGAGTGGTTCGCGCTGCGTGGCAAGACCGTGTACGAGAGGCTGTAACTTGAGATCCGCACGCATCGCATCGTTGCCGGCCCCAAGCCTGTCGGGCGCGGTCGGCGAGGCTCGCACCGTGTACTACGAGCGCGAATTCGACCGCAACGCGGTCAAACTGTTGCCGGGCGAGTACTTCGTATCGGACGCGGACATCGTGCTGTCGACCGTGCTCGGCTCGTGCGTATCGGCCTGCATGTGGGATCGGTTCGCGAAGGTCGGCGGGATGAACCATTTCATGCTGCCCGGCGGTGCGGAGCGCGCGGGCTCCGAGCCCGATCCGATCGGACTGGCGGGCCGATACGGCGTGTTCGCGATGGAGCAGCTGATCAACGAGCTGATCAAGCGCGGGGCCCGCAAGACGAACCTGGAGGCCAAGCTGTTCGGCGGCGGCGCGGTGCTGAAGAACTTCACGGCGCTCAACGTCGGCGAGCGCAACGTCGAGTTCGTGCTGGACTTCCTGCGCACGGAAGGCATTCGCGTCGCTTCCCACGACCTGCTGGACGTGTTCCCGCGCCGCGTCGCTTTCTTTCCGGTCAGCGGGCGTGCCCTGTGTCGCAAGCTGGCGCAGACCGACGCGGCGATCGTCAGCGCCGAACAGCAGTACAACGCGCGGCTCAATACCGGCAAGGTCGGCGGCGACGTCGAGCTGTTCTGAAGGGTCATCCATGGTGAAAACACGCGTTCTGATCATCGACGACTCGGCACTCGTGCGCAGCCTGCTCACCGAGATCGTGAACCGCCAGCCCGACCTGGAGGCGATCGGGGCGGCGCCCGACCCGCTGGTTGCACGCGAGATGATCCGCGCGTTGAACCCCGACGTGCTGACGCTCGACATCGAAATGCCCAAGATGGACGGACTGGTGTTCCTCGAGCGGTTGATGCGCTTGCGGCCGACCCCGGTCGTGATGGTTTCGACGCTGACCGAGCGCGGTGCCGAGGTCACGTTCAAGGCCCTGGAGCTCGGCGCGATCGACTTCGTCTCCAAGCCGCGCCTGGGCATCGCGGCCGGACTGCAGGAGCTGGCAGGCGACATCTGCGAAAAAATACGCGTCGCCTCCAAGGCCCGACTGATCCGGCACCTGCGCCCGGCAGCTGCGACGAACACGACGAGTGCGACGGGCGATCAGCCGGCCGCCAAGCGGGCGGCGGCTCAGTACTCGCGGGTCTCGACCGAGAAACTGATCGTGATCGGCGCCTCCACCGGCGGCACCGAGGCCATCCGCGAGGTGGTCAGCCGCCTGAACGCCGACTCGCCGGCCGTGCTGATCACCCAGCACATGCCGCCCGTTTTCACGCGCAGCTTCGCAGCCCGCCTCGACGGGCTGTGCAGGATGACGGTCAGCGAAGCCCAGGATGGCGAACGGGTGCTGCCCGGGCACGCGTATGTCGCTCCGGGCGATCGCCACATGAAGCTCGTCCGCTGCGGCGCCAATTACATGATCGCACTGGACGACGGCCCGCCGGTGAACCGGCATCGCCCCTCGGTCGACGTGCTGTTCAAGTCGGTGGCGCAGGTGGCGGGCCAGAACGCGCTGGGCGTGATCCTGACCGGGATGGGTCGCGACGGCGCCACCGGGATGCTGGAGATGAGGCACGCGGGCGCCTTCAACATCGCGCAGGACGAAGCGAGCTGCGTCGTGTTCGGGATGCCGAGGGAGGCGATCGCAGTGGGCGCGGTCGACGAGGTACTGCCCGTCATCCGGATGGCCGAGAGGTTGCAGTCGCGACTGGCAGAAATCGGCGCAACCCATCGGATCTGAGGCCGCGCCCCGTAGCGCCGGCTCTCAACCGAAAGGCTGATCTCAGCGACCGGTCGCGCTTTCGCGGCCGTCCATCCAGCAGCGGCCTTAATCCCGTGTACGCGCATGCCGTTATTTGAGATGTCAGCAGACGTTTGACGCGGCGACCCGAATGCGGTTGATCGCGCCACGATCGCGGTGTCAACGGCAAAGCAGGTCAGCGGGAAAGCAGGGGTCGCAGTTGAGCAGAAGCAGCATCGGCGCGCGCGCTCTCGGATCGCGCTGCGGAGCCCCGCGCGGCCAGCCCGTCGCGAAGCGGTGCGCACACGGCTTTACGCTGGTCGAGGCGATGATGGTGATCGTCGTGCTCGCGATCATCGGATCGATGGCTGCGCCATCGTTCAGCTCGTTCCTGGGCAGGAGCGGCACCTTCGGCATCGAGAGCGATTTCGTCAACACCTTGAGCTTTGCCCGCAGCGAGGCGATGCGCCGCGGCCTGCCCGTGGCGGTGACAGCGACCGCTCCGGTCGCCGGCAACGGTTTCGGCCAGGGCTGGACGATCCGGGTCGACAGCAATGCGAACGGCGCATTCGACGCGGGCGAGCCGGTGATCCGCAGTCATGCCGCCTACACGGGCGGGATCTCGCTGGGCGACGGCACCGTGACCCAGGTCTATTTCAATCAGCAGGGTTACCTCAACGGCGGCCCATGGCAACTGAAGGCCTGCAGCGCAGCCGCTGCGGGCCCGACCGGCTACCTGATCACCATTCTTGCTGGGGGCGTCATCGATGTGCAGGAATCCGTCACCTGTCCGTAGCGGCATCGGCGGCTGTAAGCGCGCGTCGCGCGGCTTCCTTCTGGTCGAGGTGCTGGTGTCGATCGTGATCATCAGCATCGGTCTGCTCGGGCTGGCGGGCCTGCATGCGGTGGCGATGGCCAAGGGCAACAGCGGCCTGCTCCGGTCCAAGGCGACCGAGCTGGGCTACGCGATGGCCGACCGGATCCGGGTGAATCTGATCGCGTCAAGCGCCGGCGCCTATACCAGCATGACTCCCCAGTCCAGCCTGACCGACCCGGGCTGCATCAGCGTCAATTGCACCCCGGCGCAGCTCGCGGTGTCCGACTACGTCGAGTGGAACACCGAGGTCGCTAGCGCGTTGCCGCAGGGAGCCGGAGTGGTCTGCGTCGACAGCACGCCGGACGACGGGACGCCGGCAGCGCCGGCGTGCGACGGCCTGGGAAGCGTGGTGGTGGTCAAGGTGTTCTGGTCGGAGAAGCCGGCGCAGGGACAGACGACGCCGCAGATCTTCGTGTTTTCCACGCCGGTGCGGCCGTCATGACGCAACCCGGTCAACGCGGTGCCACGCTGGTCGAGTTGATGATCGCCATGACGCTCGCGCTGATGCTGTCGGGCGCCGCGGCGATGATCGCCGTCAACAGCAAGTCGGTGTTCCGCGCCGGCGTCGCCGTGGCGCGCCTGCAGGACAACGCGCGCTTTGCCGTCGACTCGCTGACGCGCGATCTGCGGATGGCCGGGTTCAACGGATGCGCCGGGGGTGCCAGTCCGCCGGCGAACAAACTCACCGCAGCGGGTTTCCAGTACGACTACTCGAACGGGTTGCTGGGTTTTCACCCGGCCGGCGCGTCGTGGTCACCTGCGCTGGACGCGAGCATCAGCGGGTTGTCGCCGGCGCCGCTGGCCGGAACCGATGTGATGACGGTACGTACCACGACCGGCGGGGCGCATGCCCTGACGGCAACGATGGCCGGGTCGACCGCGGCCCTCACCGTCGATGCCGCCAGCGGGCTGGCTACGGGCGACATCGTGATGGCCGCGAACTGCTCCACCTCCGTTGTGTTCGAAGTCACGGCCGACCCCAGCCTCGGGTCGATCGCCCACGCCGCGGCCGGGTCCGCTCCGGGCAACGCGAGTGCGGATCTGGGTGTCAGTTTCGGCACCGACGCGTCCGTGTATCGGCTCGTCACCCGCACGTACTACATCGCGGCGAGCGCGCTGCAGCCAGGGACCAATTCGCTGTGGGTCTACAGCGTGCCGAACTACACCGGGTCGCCCAATCCGCAGGAGATTGTCGAAGGCGTGCAGAACATCGCCGTGCTCTACGGCGAGGATACCGACGGCGACGGCGTGCCCAATCGCTACGTGACCGCCAATGGGGTCGGCACCTGGGCGAACGTGGTCGCGGTCCGTGCCCAGCTGCTGATGCAGACGGTCCAGAACAACATGACCTCTTCGGCCCAGTCGTACACGTTCAACGGCGCCACGGTGGTGCCGACGGATCATCGCTTGCGGACCGTGGTGAATTCCACGATCTCCGTTCGCAACAGAAACAAATGAGCATGACGTGCTATCCCCGTGCGGTCGGTCTGCGTTCGCCCCGAACCCAGAGCGGGCTGTCGCTGGTGGTCACTCTTGTGATGCTGGTTGCGATCACGATGCTCGGCGTGGCCGCCATCGGCGGCACCGTGATGCAGGAAAAGATCGCGGGCAACACGCGGGACTTGAACCTTGCGTTTCAGGCCGCCGAGGCCGGGCTGCGTGACGCCGAAGTCGACATATCGCGGAACATCACCGCGAACTCGCCCTTTACTTCGACCTGCAATCAGGGCCTGTGCACCCCGCCGTCGACCTGGTCGACTCCGAATTCGACCCCGCTATGGAAACAGATCAACTGGGGCGCGGGCGCGGCGCGCACGTACGGCGCCCACACCGGAGCGGCCGCCTTGTCGCCGGACCTGGCCACAGCGCCGCTCTATGTGATCGAAAAACTCAGCACCCAGCAGCCCGGTCCGGGTGACGCGATGGGCATCGGCATCGCGCCGAACTCGGGTGCAGGCACCTATTACCGCACGACCGTGTACGCGACCGGCGGCCGCGCCGACACGCGTGTCGTGGCGCAGTCCATCTTTCTGAAGCACTGATCGACCATGAAGCAACGAATCGCCGTACCGCTGTTCTGCGCCGCCGCGCTGGCGCCCGTGCTGGCCGAAGGCGCGGGCTTGCCCGGATACCTGAACCTCGCCCAGTATCCGCTGTTCCTTTCGGGCAATGTCACACCCAACGTGCTGGTCGTGTACGACAACTCCGAATCGATGGACGGAACAATGGCCGGCAAGGTGATCGCGGGCAACGATCCGACCACGCGAGGCAACATCGCCCGCAGCGTGATCACCAGCACGATCGCCAGTTATCGCAGCTCCTTCAACTGGGGGCTGGCCAGCTTTCAGCACGATGGCGACGGCGGGAGCACCCCAAACGGAACGCTTTACAACACGTTCGCGTACTACTTCGGCGACTCGTCGACACCGCCCAGCGCGACCGCGATGGTGTTCACCAACGACTGCGTCAACGGCATCTCGCAGTCCAATGCCGGCGCCCGCTGTATCGCCAATCCGCAGCCCTCCAACGGGTACTCGTACATCACCTACGCTGCCAGCGGCGACGATCCCGACATCAACGACGTGCTGTATTACGGCGGCAACTTCACCAGCCTGTGGGGCGTCGGGATCAACGGCACGACCAGCTACAACGTCTACTCGGGCCGCAATTCGACGTCCAACGCCACCAGCTGGAGCAGCAGCGACTTCAACACCAGCGGCTGCGGCATCTGTGGCACCTGGGGCTTCACCCCGACCGATGCGGGCTTTCTGCCGTCGACTCCGCCGTATCCGCGCCAGTTCTGGATTCCACGCGCCTGGGGCTACCTGAACAACCCGACCGGCGCCGCCCGCATCTGGGAAACGGTGCAGGCGGATTCGACCTCGCACTACAACCGGATGATGTCGCTGCTCGCTCCCGAAACCAGCGCGTCGGGCAGAGGCGAAATCAAGAATGCTTCCGTCTTTACGCCGCTCGCCGGCAGCGTCAAGACGGCTGGCCAGTATTTTGGCGGGAGCAACGGCAACACCAGCCCGATCACGGTGTCATGCCAGAAGAACTTCGTGCTGCTCGCCACCGATGGCAATCCGACCGCCCAGCTGAACGGCAACATGTACCCGACGGCACAGATGGTCAATACGTACAACTCAACGACCGGAACGTGGACCTTCTCGCAGGCCGCGCAGGATGTCTTTTCCCAAATCACCAACCTTCGCAGCACGACGTTCAGCGCCAACTCCTATGACGTCCAGACCTACGTAGTCGGTCTAGGCGACACCGTTCAGAACCCCGGCTCGGTCGCCGTGCTCAACCAGTTCGCGCAGCTGGGCGGCACCGGGTCGGCCTACCTGGCGACCGACAGCAGCAGCCTTACGGCCGCGTTCGCAACGATCAGCACGGACATCGTCAACAAGATCGCATCGGATTCGGCGGTTGCGCTGAACACCGGCTCGTGGTCCAGCGGCGTAGACCTGTACCAGGCGCGCTTCAGCAGCGGCGTCTGGACGGGGCAACTGCTCGCATATCCAATCAATTCGAGCGGGCAGTTGGGTTCGCAGCTGTGGGACTCCGGCCAGATGGTGAACGGTCAGGACTGGTCGACCGGGCGGCAGATACTGACTTACAAGACATCCGCGGCCGCCGGCGCGCACGGGATCGCGTTCCGCTGGCCGGCCAACCCCTCGAGCCCGACGGCCGCCGAACTGGATCCTTCACAGATCACCGCCCTGAATACCAGTCCGACTGGCTCGGCCGACGGCTATGGCGCTTTGCGGCTGCAGTACCTGCGCGGCCAGCGCAGCAACGAGCAGGCCAACTGTTCGAGCTGCACGCCGAGCTTTCGCAGTCGCCCGACTTCGGTGTTGGGCGACCTGGTCGACTCGGCTCCGTACTACGTGGCGGGGCCGCCCTACGGCTACCCCGATACGATGGAGGCCTCGGCATACAGTGCTTTCGTCGCGACCTATGCCAGCCGGTCGCCGATGATCTACGTGGGCGGCAACGACGGCATGCTGCACGCGTTCGCGGCATCGGATGGACACGAGGCGCTCGCGTACGTACCCGCATCGGTGGTTTCGAATTTGACCCAGCTGACCGGCCCAACGTACGTGCACCGCTTCTACGTGGACGGCCCGCCGACCGTCGGCGACGTGTTCTACGGCGGCCAGTGGCATACGCTGCTGGCAGGCGGCCTGCGCGCCGGCGGACAGGGCGTGTACGCGCTCGATGTGACCGACCCGAGCAGCTTCGCGGAAGGCAATGCCGCGGGCATCGTCCGCTGGGAGTTCAGCGACGCCAACGACGCTGACCTCGGCTACACGTTCGGCCAGCCGCTGATCGTTAAAACCAACAACGGGCGCTGGTCCGTGATCGTCAGCAGCGGCTACGACAATACGCAGGCCGATTCGCACGCAAGCACCAGCGGCGACGCGTTCCTGTTCGTGCTGGATGCGCAGACCGGCGCGGTCACGGCCAAGATCGCGACCCATTCGGGGACCGTCACCAGTCCGAACGGCCTTTCCGGGGCAATTGCGATCGATACGGACGGCAACGGCACCGCCGACGTGGTCTACGCCGGCGACCTGCTGGGCAACCTGTGGAAATTCGATCTTTCGTCGACGAGTCCTTCGGCCTGGGGGGTCGCCTACGGGGGATCCAACGCGGCGCCGCTGTTCACGGATCCGAACCACCAGCCGATCACGAGCCGTCCCGAAGTGACGCGGTTCCCGGGCGGTGGCTATCTGGTGCTGTTTGGCAGCGGACGCTACATCGACGTCAGCGATACGACCACCACGAACACGCAGACGTTCTACGGCATACGGGACAACGGCGCGCCGGTGACTGGGACCTCCACGCTGGTCAAGCAATCGGTGCTCGGCACCGCCACCGGCGCCGACGGCAACACCTACCGGATCACGAGCCATGTCGTGGGCCCGGTGACGCTGGACACGGCGCGAACCGGCGACAACACGGTCCCGACCACGACGTACAACGGCATGAACGGCTGGTACATGACCCTGCCCGACAGTGGCGAACGAATGATCGCCGACCCCGCGGTGCGGTCGGGGCGTGTGGTTTTCGTGACGCTGGAGCCCAATACGGCCACCTGCAGCTACGGCGGCAGCGGCTGGGTGATGGACCTGGACGTCACAACTGGAAATCGATTGAATCAGGTGACTTTCGACACCAACAACGACTCGAACCTGACCAGCGCCGACATGCCGACGTTCGGCGGCGGCGCCTCCAACACCAGCGGCCAGAAGATCACTTCGATTCCGGCCGACCCGGGCTTCATGCGGATGCCCGCGGTCCCCGGCCAGTCTCCGACCGAAAAGAAATACATCAACACCTCGTCGGGCACGATCGCTGCGCCCACCGAGACGGCAGGCGGCCTGATCAATCGCCGTGTTTCCTGGGAGCAACTGCAATGAAGGCTTGGGCATTGGCGGTCATGCTGTCATCGGCGATGCTGGTAAGCGGAGCCCGGGCGGTTCAGGTCGTCGGCGGCCCGACGCCCCAGAACCAGCGGCCGACGGTCGAGATGCAATCGCCCAGTACGATGCGCGACGAAAGCAACGCGCTGGGCACCGGCGTGATCGACGACGTCGATGTGGCCGCCGGCCGCATCGTGATCCAGGGGGTGCCGCTGCTGTTGGATCCGGCGGCGGTCCAGGTCTTCAGTGCGCGGGGCACGGCGCTTTCGCCGTCCGTGTTGCAGAAGCACCAGAGCGTGCGCTTCCTGCTGGATCGAACGGATTCGAAGCACCCGGCGATACGGGTCATCTACCTGAAGTGACGTGGTGCCGCGCCGCGGCGGGTTCATGACGGACAGGGTAAACCGATGCGCATCCATCAGAGCGGCTTGACACTGATCGAACTGATCGTCGTGATGGTGATCGTTGCGATCCTGGCGGTGGTCGCGATCCCGAGCTACCTGAACTCGGTCCAGAAATCCAGGCGGACCGACGCCAAGACCGCGCTCACCGCGTCGGCGCAGGCGATGGAACGATGGTTCACCCAAAGCAACACCTACGCCAACGTATCGGTGGGCGGCAACGGCGTTTATAGCGTCTCCGACAACGGGTACTACACGATCAGCTTCGCCGCGGGCGGCGCCACGAATACGAACCCAAGCGGCTACCAGCTGACCGCCACGCCAACGGGACCGCAGGCGGCCGATCCATGCGGCGCCTTCACGCTGGACCAGGCCGACAACCGGGGCGCAGCGACCACCGGCTGCTGGTGAACGACGCGCGCCGCGCGGCCGATCCTGCTAGAGTGCCGCAGCAAAGCCCGCCGGGCGGTCGCTGGCAGGTTCGCCTGCGAGAGGAACGTCCGGACTCCACAGAGCGGCGTAGCAGGTAACACCTGTCCACCGTGAGGTGAGGATCAGAGCAACAGAGACGAGTCGCCCTGCG
>WNFT01000001.1_pt1 | contig 167671 bp, 147 predicted proteins | sample 5400191 | NCBI WGS metagenome assembly WNFT01 (sample SAMN13153359, study PRJNA577476) | soil metagenome | isolation source: 80 cm saprolite under Madrone tree | place: USA:California | collected 2016-06-14 | reverse complement strand
AACGGTGAAGGTTTTGCTGTTCGTGTCCGCAACGTCGAATTCAAACTACCACAATTTATGTGTCCTTCTACTTGGACAAGAACCGCGTCATCGGGCCCTTCTTCGCCTCTACGTCACATAAGTCGCATCGTCACATAACCCGGGGAGCCCACCTCAGATTTCTGAGCCATTTGGAAGAGCACATTCGGGTCACCACTGAAGAATCGTTGGCTCAAACTCAAATCAGATCCCTATAAATCATGAACGCGCTGCTTAGCTGCCGCGCGTTGCTTTGAGCCTCAAGGATGGTGTGCTGAATGTAGTTCCATTCGCTTACAAACCAGACTACTCGCGTAGAAACACCCACGTCCCCAAGGGAAATGCCTGGGCATCTTGCCCGCGGGTCATGCGTGTGCGCGGGCACTCTCGGGTGAATTGTTCACTTTGGGGGGAAATTCTTGAACAACTTCTCGATTTCTTTCTCTAGTTTCTTTTCTTCCTTCTTCGGATGTCCGGCAAGGCGTCAGTGGCCCAGCCACGCCATACCAGCCGTCTTGATCTTGAGTCAAACGATCGACGACGAGCGTGCCCACGGCAAGACCCGCAAGGGACAAGGCCTACAGCGATTCTTGAAGTTCGAGTTTTCATTTTAACCTCATAGAGTTTTTTGCTTACTCTCCGTCATTCCTTCTGATTTGGACAATGGTGAGGCAAGTGCGATTCCACCGCGACGTAGAGAGGACACTGCACGGCATAGCCATCATCAGGAGCGGGTTAGGTCCAGCAGGCGTAGGAGATGAGGCAGAGGAAGTCGCACGGAATGCCGGTATACCGACATGTGGCCGACAACGGCCGTGGAAGCCATTTTCTCAAACTTGCAGACGGCTCGTCCCTTGGCGCGACACGTCCGGTGAATGGGTTGCCGTGACTTTAGTGACGGACGCCTGGCCCAGGAAGAGGCGTCCGGAATCCTTAGCTGTTCAGTCCTGGCGGAGGGCCCTGATTGGATCGATCCGGCTGGCGCGGCGGGCCGGTCCAAAGCTGGCCAGAAGCGCGGCAAACACCAGCACAGGAATCATGATGATGAAAGTGGATGGCTCGTTGGACTGCATTCCGTCTACTGTATGCATCAATACGCGTCCTGCCGCCAGAGCCGCAAGTATGCCTACTCCCACTCCGACGAAAATCATTCCAAGGCTTTGCCGGAGCACCATCCGCGTAACTTGGCCAGCGGTCGCCCCAAGCGCCATGCGCACGCCAATTTCCGATACCCGCTGTCCGGTCAAGTAGGCCAATACCCCATAAATGCCGATGCACGCAAGAAGCAAAGCCAAGCCTGCAAAGATGGCGAACAGCAGCAAAAGGAAACGCTGTGTGGCGATCGTGTCTTTGGCGAGCTGCTCCATGGTGTGAACCTCGTAGAGCACTTGATCGTCGGAAACGCCGCGCACCTCGCGGCGCAAGGGCTCGACGACGCTCAGTGGGTCGATACCCGTGCGGAGGGCGATCGACATGAGCTCGGACCAGCGCCGCAGGAGCTCGTCGGGGACCTGGGCGAAGGGATAATAGAGTTGCGCGCGTACTTGAGCCTGGTCGTCGGCGGCCAGCCCCCATTGGCGCACATGGCCCACGATGCCGACGACGGTGACGGGGTCAGGACCGATCCCGATCCACACGTGCTTGCCGATGGGGTCCTGCCCGGGGAAAGCCTGCTGCGCCATTACGTCATCGATCACCGCGACAGATTCGCGGCCCTTACGGTCCTGATCGTTGATGAAGCGTCCCCGGCGGAGCGGGATTCCCGCGACTTCCAAGTAATCCGGCGTCACACTGTTCGCCAGGACGAACGGCCGCTTGTCCTCCGGCGCAGCGGCCGCGGTGAGGTCATAGCCGATCGTATTGTTGCCTTCGCGCATCGGAACCGTATCGAGCATGGCGATTGCTTGCACTCCCGGCACTCGGCGAGCGCGGTCGAGAATCTCCTCCCAAGCCGCGCGTATGCGTGCAGGATTTGCAAGCGTGGCCGGTGAAAGCGCCGTCCGCGCAGTTACGACGTTGTGAACATTGACACCAGGATCGAGCGAGGTCAGCCGCAGAAGCGTTCGACCCAGCAACCCGGCTGAGACCAGCAAGACCACCGCGAGGGCGATCTCTGAAATGACGAAAGCACCGTGCAGACGGCGCGAGCCTCCCGCAACGGTACGCGCTCCGGCACGCAAGGTTTGTTCCAATTCGCGGACCGGAGTGCGGAGAGCCGGTGCCAATCCAAAAAGAAGACTACTCCACAATGAAATCACCAACGCAAACAACAGCACATGCCAATCGAGCTGAACCTCTTCCGCACGCGGCAAAGTCCCTGGCCAGAACGCCACAAATGGGCGAATGCCTATGGCAGCAATCCAGACGCCAAGGAGGCCTCCGGAAAGTCCCAACACCGCGCTCTCCGTTAGACATTGTCGTGCAAGCCGGCCCCGGCCGGCACCGAGTGCCACGCGAATCGCCAGCTCACGCTCCCGTGAAACAGCGCGGGCCAGCAGCAGGCTCGCTACATTGGCGCAAGCGATCAGCAGGACCAGGCTGACCGCACCGAGCAGCAGCCAGAGAGTGGACCGCGTATCCCCAACGTCCGGGCGAAGCGGCTCGGCGATGAACGTTCGGCCCTTGTTGGAGTCCGGGAACTGCTGAGCGAGGCGGCGTCCGACGAGCGCGAGCTCGGCTTGCGCCTGGCCTAGTGTCGTGCCGGAATGGAGCCGTGCCCAAACACCGAAGCGGTGCGCCCGGCGGCTCTGCATTCTGGGCGACGTGTTTTGACCGAGCGGCGTAAAGACATCTAGTTCGTTATCGTCCAACCGAAAGCCTGCGGGTGTGATCCCTACGATGGTGTAAGGTTTTCCATCGAAAACGAGCCGCATACCGATTGCCGCGGGGTTTGCGGCGAAATGGCGCTGCCAAAAACTGTGGCTGAGAATCACCACGGGCGGCGCTCCCGGCCGATCTTCCTCTGGCAAGAACATGCGTCCAGGCGCAACGTTTACACCCAGGAGGGAGAACAGCTCGGATGACATTTCGAGGCCGTCAATGTACTCAGCCGGACCGGGAACGCTGACCGTACCTCGGCTGATGCTCCACGCAGCCATGTCCAGAGAGCGGCTCTCGCGTTTGCAGTCCAGATAGTTCGGATAAGTGAATGCCCAGAGATTGCCCTGCGGGGTGCTCCAGTCGGTCTGTTCCTGCAGCCGGACCAGCCCGCCGGGGTCGCCATAGTGAAACGGTTTGAGTAGGACACCGTTGACGACGGTGAACATCACAGTTGTCGCGCCGCTGCCCAGGGCAAGAGTCAACAAAGCGACTGCCGCGAACCCGGGTTGCTTTCGCAACATACGAAGGGCGTAGCGGAAATCCTGCAGCAGATCCTCCATCCACCGCGTGCCGCGAGCATCACGGCAGTTTTCTTTCACCTGTTCCGGGCCGCCAAGAGCGAGCCTGGCCTGCCGCCGCGCTTCGTCTGGGGAGAGGCCTTGTGCGATCAACTCGCTCGCGTGCTGTTCGAGATGGAAGCGCAGCTCTTTTTCGAGTTGATCTTCCATCTTCTTTCGGCGCAACAGACGCTGCCACCAGTTCATTCCGCACCTCCCTCGGACAGCTTGAGGACCAGCCCGACGGCGTCAATCAAGCGCTGCCAGCTCGCGGCTTCTGTCTCGAGCTGCGTCCGTCCCTTCCGCGTCAGGCGATAGAATTTTGCCTCACGCCCGCTCTCTGTCTCCTCCCAATCCGCAGCAAGGAGACCGCGGTTCTCGAGGCGGTGCAGCGCCGGATATAGCGAACCTTGCGGAACCTGCACCACGCCGCGCGAGACCTGTTCCAGGCGTTGCGCGATGGCGTATCCGTGCACCGGGCCGAGTGCGACCACTTTCAGGATTAGTAAGTCCAGGGTTCCTTGCGGGAGATCGGATTTCTCTGCCATAGCATGCCTCCGCCTTCTACCTATGTAGCATAGGATATGTAGAAGCGCAAGGTATGTGTCAGCCTGCTACGGTTGGTGGGCGACCGTTACTCTATTTCGTAAACGGAACGGGGCGGTCGTAGCCGGTCATTTCCAGATAGCCTACTCCACTCAGCGATTGCGGACCGCGCTGGCCGCTGAGAACAATGGCACCTTCCCAATAATTTGGAGCGAATCCCGTTTTGCCGGTCAGCTCCTGCGATTCGATCGAAGTCTTCGCTTCCAGTTCGATGCTCAATTTTGGAATGGCAACTCTCCAATGGATTGGATAGCCCGCGCCCGTAATTGGGCTTGCCCAAATTTCGTCAGCCGGCTGCAGGTTGAAATCAGCAGAACGCAAATGGGTCGTCTTTCCGTTGGCATCGACGTACGTGCCGGCCGAGTGGGGATCAATCGAGCCATCCTTGTGTCGAATGTGAAAGAGCATCAGCTCCGTATTGTCCGCTAGTTGCAGACTCAGCCAGTCCCAGCCAATCTGTTCGGAGTCAAGCTGGTGTGTGAAGAACTCGTGGTCCATCCAACTGGCCCCGCTCACTTCAACCCTATTGTTACCGACGTCGATTACTCCGGAAGTCCAAAGCCGCGTAAAAGAAATATAGTGCGAGGCGCGGCCCGGCCCTTCCGCCTTTTGGCTGACGCCCCTTTCACCGTGAATGACAGGAGGTTTTGCCGGGTGCAGCGTCAAATGCAGTTGAAAGCGCTCGTCGATCGCTCGAAGCTCCTGATTGTCGCCACGCCATTGAATCTGCCAATTGCCGTTCCAAATGCGGCCAAGGGATTCATTCCCGGCAGCGATCCCCGGGCCGGATCGATTCGTTCGTTCGGAGTGATAAAACTTCCCGCCGTCCAGATCGCTCAGCGCGAGATGCGCGAAGTAGAGATCCCGCAGTTCCCAAGCGGCAGTCTTCGCGGGATCGCGGCTAACTCCCTGCCGGAAGAAAGTCAGCTCAAATCCAAACCGGTGGCCGTCCGCCGATTTCAGATTCCCAGTGTAGTACCACCATTCGGTTTGATACTCCGGATGATTGAAATGATCGCGCGGGAACTCGTAGCAGTATCCCGGCAAAGCAGTTCGGTATTGCGCGGCAAGAGGCTGCAGGAGAAGTACCGCTGGGGCGACAAACGCGAGCTTACTCCTCATGGACGACCTCTAGGGGGTTCAGGCCCACTGCAACTTGCGCCGGGTATAGTCCCGCAAGTACCGTCGCCAAGTACACGACCGTCAGTGCACCGAGCAGAATTTCTACCGGCAAGTGGAACCGGATCGTCCAGCCGAAGGACTGTTTGTTGATCACGTAGATGAGGATCAGCGACAGCGCAAAGCCCAGAGCCACGCCGGCAAGATTGGCGAGAAGTCCGAGCAAACCGGCTTCGACGAGAATCAGCTTGCGAACTTGCCCCGTGGCTGCGCCAAGAAATTGTAGCAGGCCAAGCTCGCGCCGCCGATCAATCACCAGAGCAAGAAGCGCTCCGGCAACGCCCATTACCGCGACGATGACCGCCACTGCTTCCAAAGCGTAGGTTATGGCAAAGGTGCGGTCGAAGATGCGAATCGCTTCCGCCCGCAAGTCCCGATTCGAAAACATCAGCACGCGGTGGCCGGCAGACGCTCTTTCGATTTCAGCTCGAACCACGTCTAGGTGCGCTCCCGGAGAAACATAAATGGCGAGGTTCGAGGGCGCGGGATCGGGCAAATACCGAAGCATGGTCTTGCGGTCCATTAGGATGCCGCCGCGCTCGCTGGAGTAATCATAATAAACGTCGGCGATGCGGAAGGTTGCCCTCGTCTCGCCAAGCGAAAGTGTCAGCGAATCACCTGCCTTCAGGTGATGCTTGTACGTAAAGGGCTCGCTGACGATCACGGCGTTCGAATCGCGCAACTCCGCGAGGATTTGCTCCTTGGGCCGTCCGGAGAAAAAATCAGAATTGCGGTACGGGCGCAGGACGTTCAGGTCCGCGGAAGCAAGCGTAGCCGGCATGTTCTCAAAGTTGATCTCATAGGCGCGCAGGCGATCGACCGCCGCCACGCCGGGCACTCTCGCAATCTCTTCCGCCAAACCGGAAGAAAGGGTTGGATGGCGATCTGCGGCGGCGGAGCCAGTTGGGCGCAAATACAGATCGGCGGGCAACTGATGGCCCATCCAAACCATGACAGTCTGGCGGAAGCTGCCAACCATGATGCCGACCGCGGTCATCATCGCAATGGCGGTTGAAAGCGCGCCGACGAGAACGGAAGTTCGGCGCAAGGAGGCCGCCAGGCTTCGCGAGGCGAGCATCGCTTCCACGCCGAGAAGCTTGCCAAGAAGTTTGGAAGAAAGTGAAGTCAGGGCGTCAACAAATGCCGGAATCGCAAGCGCCGATGCTACGACGAGAAGGATAGCGGCAAGATAGCCCAGCAACGGTTTGCCGGCGATCGCGGGGGCTCGAGAAGCGGCGGCTGCGGCCAGACCGAACATAAGAGCCATCCCTATGTCTCGCCCTTTTTGAAGGTGCACGTCATATTCCCGCCGGCCCCGCGCCATTGCTTGTACGGGCGAGACCAGCGAAGCCTCGCCCGCCGGGGAATAGGCCGACGCGACCGCAACTCCCACGCCAATCGCGATCGCTAGAAAAACAGATGCGGCATTCAGCTCAATAATTCCCGGGCGGCTGCTGACGTATAGCGATTCCACGGTGGCAGACATCAATCGAACCGCGCCAGTGGCCAGGAAGCGACCCAGGGGAATCCCGATCAAAGCGCCGGCAATGCCGAAGCAGGCCGCTTCGCCGACGAATGCGGAGAGAATGACACGCCTGCTGGCGCCGAGGGCGCGCACGATTCCAATTTCCGGGCGACGGCGAACCACCGAAACAGAAATCGTGTTGTAGATGAGGAAAGCACCCACAACAAGAGATATGTAGCTCAGGAGCCGCAAGTTCCACCGGAAGGCCGCCAGCATGCGACGATTCTCGTTCGTGCCCGTGCCTTGTGGACGAACTTCCGCGCCAGCGGGAAGCACGCCTCGCAAACGCTGCTGCCACTCTTCCAGGCCAGGAGTCTCGGGCACTTTCAGGAGGATGCGATCGACACGGCCAAAGCGCACCAGTGCATGTTGGGCAGCGGCGAGGTCCATCACAATGGCGGATTCGTTGCCGTTTGAATCGGCATAAACGCCCCGCACGCTGTAACTGTGAACTTGATCGTTGATGAGCAGCTCGACGCGGTCGCCCGTCTTGTAGCCAGCGCTCGACCCCACCCAAATGCTGTCTGAATCACCAAGATGTTCGAACGCCTGTTCCGAAGCATCCTGCGCCTGCGACCCCGCGATCTTTGGGGATTCACTTTGCGCGAAAGCGCTGCCTTCTGCGACCAGATCCAGCCCGATGAGAGGAAACGACTTTTTTGTATTCACGATCACCGCGTAGTCTTCGATGCGCGGTGAGACTCGAATCGGATAAGGCAGCGTTGCTAGCGTGCCGACGACGTTTTCCGGCACGCCTCCGGCAGTGACGACTTCCAGATCGCTATCGCCCGCCAGCGTTTCCATCGAACTGCGGAAAGAGCCGGTCGCCGCGCCTCCCGCAAGATCGATAGCCAGCACAACCGCGACGCCCAAGGCGATGGCCAGGATCGTCAGCGAAGTCCGGACCGGCTCCCGGAAGAGCGGGCGCACCATCAATCGGTAAAAGAGCACCAGTAGAGTCATTTCAGCGCCGCGAGACTTCCTGAATTTTTCCGTCGCGCAACCGAACGAGCGTGTTCGCGAGCGATGCGGCCTCGAGACTGTGAGTCGCCATAATGGTCGCGGTGTTCTGCTCTCGGGTGAGTCGCCGGAGCAATTCAAGAATCAAGCCGCCCGTCGTGGTGTCGAGATTGCCGGTGGGCTCGTCGGCCAGCAGGATACTTGGTGAATGGATGAGCGCGCGTGCAATCGCGACACGCTGCATCTGCCCGCCGGAAAGCTGGTGAGGATAGCGATCGCCGAGACCGTCGAGTTCCACCCAGGCAAGCCGTTCCCGTGCCGCCTCGCGCGGATTTGGCTTCCCGGCGAGGAGCAGCGGCAGCTCGACATTCTCGAATACCGTAAGCGTGTGCAGCAATTGAAACGACTGAAAAATGAAGCCAATTCTCTCGCGACGCAATCGCGTCAAGCCGCTGTCCTTCAACGACAACGTCGCAACTCCGTCCAGAAGCACGTTGCCCGACGTAGGAAAATCCATTGCGCCTGCCAAATTGAGCAGCGTGGATTTCCCACAGCCGCTGCGTCCTACCAAAGCCACAAATTCGCCTCGCTCAACACTGAGGGAAACACCGTTGAGTGCATGCACGCGCTGGCCGTCCGTCAAATAATCCTTTGAGACCTCTTGCAACGAAAGTATCGGCATATCGATTCGCTAGCGGGCCACATTCTCACTATTTGCCCTGGTCGTAGCTCACCGATTATACGGTGCGACTGAAGGGCACCGAACGCGAATATGCCTCCAGCTCGGACAGACCGCTTTAAGGAAACTAGCATTGAGCCTGGGTTACTCCTGTTATAGACTTCGCAGTCACCAATTTTCACACGCTCTCTTCAGGGGCCTGGCTGACAAGGACACGAATAGCGTTTTAGAGGGGACAGCCACGCCCGGTTCGCAAAAGTAGCCGGAGTCTCATTGAGGCGGTACGCCGAGGCCAGTTTCACGACCGCGGCGCCAAGGAGGTATGGATGCTGTTTGCATCTTCTGTCGCGGTATCCCACCGAGCGCTCGCAACTATCGATCTCGTGATCATCGGGGTTTATTTCGCCATCGTCTTCGGCATTGGCATGTACTTTGCCAGGAAGGAACGCACTTCCGAGGATTATTTCCTCGCGGGCCGCGACATCGGATGGTTTTTCATTGGCGCATCCTTGTTTGTCTCGAATATTTCCACAGAACACTTCATCGGATTGTCCGGCACGGGCGCCTCATCTGGACTGGCAGTCGGCCATTTCGAGTGGCTAGCTTGCCTGATCCTGCTGATTCTCGGCTGGGTGTTCGTCCCCTTTTACTTGCGCTCGAACGTATTCACCATGCCGGAATTCCTAGAACGTCGTTTTAACCGTCAATGCGCCGTCTACTTGGCCGCGATCTCCATCGTCGCCTACATCTTCACGAAAATCTCTGTGCAGCTCTACGCCGCCAGCGTCGTGCTGGAGCGGGTCGCCGGCTGGAAGCTATGGGAGACAGCCGTGGTTCTGGTTATCGCCACCGGCATTTACACCGTCGCGGGGGGGTTGGCCGCAGTCATCTATACGGACACGGTGCAGACTCTGATCCTCATCACCGGGGCGGTCGCCCTTACCATCATTGGTCTGGGACGCGTTGGTGGCCTGGAACATCTCCGCACCATGGTCCCTCCCGATTATTTCCACATGATAAAGCCTTCCTCGGATTCGAACTTCCCGTGGACGGGCATCTTTTTCGGCGCGCCGATCCTTGGCATCTGGTACTGGTGTACGGACCAGGTGATTGTGCAGCGCGTGCTCTCGGCGCGCGATGAGGGTCATGCAAAGGCCGGAACGATTTTTGCCGGCTTCCTGAAAATCCTGCCCGTGTTTATGCTCGTCCTTCCCGGCATCATCGCATTTGCACTGTTTCCTGAACAGGTAAAAAAGCCTGATTTCGCCTATCCTACTCTCGTCCTCAACTTGTTGCCGGTCGGACTAGTTGGCCTGGTCATGGCTGCCCTGCTTGCTGCGGTCATGGGGGCGATGAGTTCGGTGTTCAACTCGGCTTCCACGCTGGTCACTCTTGATTTTTACAAGAAGCTCCGTCCACTGGCTTCCGAGAAGCAGTTGGTGAATTTTGGCCGCGTGGCAACGGGCGTGATGGTGCTGCTGGGCTTGCTGTGGGTGCCGTTCATTCACTACATCAGCAGCCAGCTCTACATCTACCTGCAAAGCGTCCAGGCCTATATCAGCCCGCCAATCTCGGCCTGTTTCATCCTTGGAATCCTGTGGCCGCGCGTCAATGGGTCGGGCGCCATTGCGTCGCTGCTTACCGGCTTCGTGATGGGCGCCACGCGCTTCGTCATGGAACTTGCCGATCGTGCCAGCGGCGGCCACTTTGAATCCTCCGTTGCCCGCTGGATCATCGACATGAACTTCCTGCATTACGCGATTTTCATGTTCGTGGTCTGTGCTGTCGTGCTGATCGGGGTCAGCCTGATGACGCCGGCCCCGGACCGCAAACGCCTCGCCGGCCTGACCTTCGCAACCGTGGACGACAAAATGGAGACGGTGGCTGTCGGCATACCGCAGCGCAAGCCTGCGCACGAGACGCCTACGGAGCATGCCATCAATGTCGTCTTCAGCTTGATGTTACTGGCCACCGTCGTGGGGCTTTGGATTTATTTCCGATAGGAGCGAGCGGAAAACCGATTCGATGAGTACAAGCGCCATCCGCGCCTTGAAGCCGAACGTGACGCAGGAAGAGGCCGTGCGCGCATTTTCCGGCAAAGGCGTATCCGCGCTCTATTGGCGAATGCGCAGCGGCCCCTTGCGGCGAATTGCCGACGCCTACGTTCCGTATTTTTTGTACGGCGTGAAGTGCGCGGGCGCGCCGGCGCGGCTTTTCGCCATCGATGCCGTGGACGGTTCGCTGGACCTGTTCGAATTCCCGCGCATCCCCGTTGAACGGGAGTTGCAGGCGTTGGAAGGACGCAACCGGCTGACCGCGACTCTGACCGAAGAGCGGGCTGCGGAGCTGTTGCGCGACAAAGTCTTGCGCGTCATTTTTCAGCAGGGCTTTTTCAAGATTCGCGACGGTCGTCTGGAGATCAATCCCGTGGGCTGCGAGTTGCATCTGCCGTATTGGCTTGGTTTCCACGAGCGTGATGGATCGGTGCGTTGTCGCGTGATGGATGCGGTTAGACGCCGAATCGAAGGTGCAAAAGCGTCGGCGTTTTTTGAACAGTGGCTCGCAGCTTGATACGACGGGTCGGGGCCGGATCGTTTCTGCGCAATTAGGAAACTCGCCTGGTCGTCTTCACTTTTCTTCGCTTCCCGGGGAGGATTGCCGTGACAAGTTTTGCTCGAAGCATCGGAATCGGACTGTTTGCCTCCGTCCTAGCAAGCGGAGCTGTTTTCGCGCAAGGCTGGCAACACATTGGCGATGTGCAGCGGGCGGAAAAATTCCAAGACGGAATCGAGTTGACGGCCGGTGCGGCAAAAGTTCGCGTTACGCAGGTGTACAACGGAGTCGTACGCGTGCGCGTCGCTCCCGACGGACACTTTCCAAAGGATGCTTCCTGGGCCCAGGTCGAGACGGCCATGGACCACAAGAGTATCCCCGTCGAGATCCACGACGACAAGAATGAAGTGAAGATGACGGTTGGAAATGTTCGCGTTTCAATCAGGAAGTCGCCTTTGCTTATCAATTTTTCTGACGCGACCGGGACAGTCTATCTCGCCGATGAACCGAGTTTGCCGATGGCCTGGAACGGCAAGCGCGTGCATGTCTGGAAAAAAATGCCGGCGGATGAAAATTATTTTGGGTTGGGCGACAAAGCCGGACCCATGAACCGCCGGAACCGCGCCTTTACGAACTGGAACACCGATGAATTCGGCTGGCAGGAGTCGACGGACCCGTTGTATAAGACCATTCCCTTTTTCATCGGTTTGCGCGATGGCCTCGCTTATGGCCTTTTCTTCGACAACACCTATCGAAGCGTTTTTGATTTTGGCAAAGAGTCGCGAGACTATTTTTCCTTCGGCGCCGAAGGCGGGGAGCTGAACTACTACTTCATTGCCGGACCAGATCCCAAGAAAATCGTCGAAGAATATACTGGCATGACGGGACGCTCTCCGCTGCCCCCGCTTTGGACCCTGGGCTACCAGCAATCCCGCTACTCCTACTACCCCGAATCGCGAGCGCGGGAGATCGTCAAGACGCTTCGCGAGAAAAAGATACCCGCGGATGCCATCTATTTCGATATCGATTATCAGCAGGGCAACGCGCCTTTCACGATCAACCGGGAATATTTCCCGACTTTCGAGAAAATGATTGCGGATTTTCGTGCTCAGGGAATGCACACGATTTTGATCACCGACCTTCACATCAAGAAAGACCCTAACCATGGCTATGTGCCGTACGATTCGGGAATGAAGAACGATGCGTTCGTGAAGAATCCCGATGGATCGGTTTTCGTCGGCACGGTCTGGCCCGGCGATAGTGTGTTTCCAGATTTTACTTTGACTCGCGTGCGGGATTGGTGGGGCGGTCTCTATAAAGACTTCGTCCGCATGGGGGTGGCGGGCTTCTGGAATGACATGAATGAACCGGCGCTGTTCCTTCGCGCCGATAAAACCATGCCGCTTGATACTGTGCATCGCCTGGACGATGGAACCACGCTCGACCATCGCGCCATTCATAATGCATACGGCATGCAAAATGTGCGAGCGACTTACGACGGGTTGCGCAAACTGCAGGCGAACGAGCGGCCGTTCGTGCTCACACGCGCGGCCTATTCTGGAGCTCAGCGCTATGCCGCCACCTGGACCGGCGACAACAGCAGCACCTGGAATCATCTGAAGATGAGCACGCCGATGCTCTTGAGCATGGGAATCTCCGGTTTCCCGCTCATTGGCGATGACATCGGCGGCTTTGCCGGCTCGCCGACGGCTGATTTGTTGACGCGCTGGTTCGAAGTCGGAGCGTTGAATCCCATTTACCGCGATCACACGGCGAAGGGTACGGCGGATCAGGAGCCGTGGGTGCATGGCCCGGAACACGAGGCCATTCGCAGAAAATACATCGAGCTGCGCTACGTGCTGATGCCCTATCTCTATACCGGCATCGAAGAAGCCTCGCGCACCGGATTGCCATTGATGCGCCCCGTATTTCTCGAATATCCACAAGCATCTGACCATTACGGAAACAATCGGGATTTTCTTTTTGGACGGGACTTCTTTGTCGCGCCGATAACCACGGAAATGGTGGATGCCGAAGAAATCTCATTGCCTCCGGGCGACTGGTACGACTTCTGGACAAATACGAAGCTGTCGAGCAAGGAGAAGTTTTCGCTGCACCCGCGTCTCGACGAGATGCCCCTCTACGTGCGCGCAGGAGCCATCGTCCCGATGCAGCCCTTGGTGCAATCCACAGAGGAGAAGCCGAACGGGCCGCTCGAGCTGCGCGTCTATCTGCCCAACAGCGCATCGAACAGCGATTGCCGTGGAACACTTTATCAGGACGACGGACACACGTTCGCGTACCAGAAGGGCGAGATCCTCCGCGTCAGCTATTCCTGCCAGGTTTCGAATGGCTCCGTGACGGTGACGAGCAACGTCGAAAAAAATGCGTATCAGCCTTGGTGGAAGAGCGCGCAAGTGACGTTGTTCGGCGCCACCGCCCAGCCAAAGGAAGTTCACATTGGAGAACAGATTACCCGGGAATGGCGCTATGACAACCTCGCTCACACCATTACGCTCACCGTGCCCGACGCCGTAAAGAATTGGGTGGTTCGCCTGGCCTATTAAGCGGTACGCGCGACGCGTTCAATTCAGAGAAAAAATCGAAAGAGATTGTCCCGGCAAAGTAACGTGGAGCTCTTTCCCAGCCACCTCACCTTTCGCTTCCCCGAAGAGCAGTGTAATGGCCACTGCCTTCTGCGCTGGCGTGTCCGCCAGTGGAATGTGTAGCTCCCGCTGCTGATCGGCATTGTTAAACGCGACCACGAGACGTTCTTCCTCTAATTCGCGGGCAAAAACGTAAGATGATTCATCGGAAGCCAAGTGCCATAGCTGGCCGCTGCGCAGAGCGGCGTGTTCACGCCGAAGCTTCAGCAGTGCCCGCACGTAAGCAAAAGTCTCCTGTTGATCGCTCGTTCGCCCCGCTTGCGTGAACGCGTCGTTTACATCCCCAATCCATCCGCCCGGGAAGTCGCGCCGGTTGTCTGGATCGCCGCCCCCCGGCATCCCGATCTCGTCGCCATAATAAATCTCTGGAATGCCCCGCAGCGCGAGCGCAAGCCCGAATGCCAGCCTCAGCTTTGCGCCGGAGCTGCCTTCGGCGCTCGCGAATCGTGGCAGGTCATGATTTGCAAAAAACGGGACGAGCATTTCGGGATGCAAGTACAAGAAATCGCGCCTCAGCACGTCCGCGATGCGGCCTACCGGTGCATTCTTCAGGAGAACGTCGCGCAACGTGAAAAACATTGGGAAGTCGAAGACTGTGGAAAGTCCGCTATCAATGCCGTCGTAGCGCCTTACGCCGCCAACAAAAAACGATGTCACGCTCGGATCGGGATGAAACACTTCGCCGATGGTCGTTAGGTTCGGATACAGCCGGCGCAATCCCGCATGCCAGTTCGCCCAGAACTTCCGGCCAACGTAGGGAAACGTGTCGACCCGGTAGCCGTCCAGTCCGGAGACTTCCGCCCACCAGATGCTGTTCTGCAGAAGATATTGCTCGACGGCCGGGTTCTCCGTATTCATGTCGGGCAAAATTCCGAAGAACCAGCCTTCCGTCAGATTTCGTTTCATGCGCATCGGGGTATGAGGATCGATCAACGATTCGAATGGATCGTTTCCGACGGCTTGACCGTTCGGCTTGCCATAAAAACTCCCTTTCAGCGGCGAAAAAGAATCGATGTGATGTTGTAGGGTACCGTGCAACCAATCGGGCAGAGGCGGATTCGCAACCCAGGGATGTTTCGGTCCAACGTGATTCGGCACGACGTCAAAAAAAACCTTCATTCCCTGCTTGTGCGCGGCGACGACGAGTTCCACATAATCCTTCAGCGCTCCCAGATGGGGATCGACGGCATAGAGGTCCACGGCGCCGTACCCGTGATAGTCCTGTGCGGCTCCGTTTTTCACGATGGGTGTGAGCCAGAGAGTGGTCGCGCCGAGATCCTTTAAATAAGGCAGGTGATTCTGAATCCCGCGCAAGTCGCCGCCATGGTAGGCGCGCGGCTTCGAGCGATCGAGCGAGCCGGGCGCCTCTACAGGCTCATCGTTCGTCGGATCGCCGTTCGCGAAGCGGTCCGGCATGATGAGGTACATCACGTCGTCCTGTGATAGTCCTTGGAACTTTCCGAGGGTCGGAGCGCGGGCGGCGATTGGCAGTTCAAAAGACGTTGTTCCCTTCGGCGCAGTAATGCGGCAGACGGCGGTTCCAGACTTCGTATCCGCCCCAATTTTCAGCCACACAAAGAGATAGTTCCCGCCTGCCGTAGCCTGCGTGCGCGAGACGCGAAGAGCCGGCAGATTGCACGCAACGTGCGTCGCTTCCAGATCGCGCCCGGAAAGCAGCAGCATCAACTCAGGTGTCAGTCCCACCCACCAGTTCGGAGGTTCGACTTTTGTCACGGCAGGACCGGTTTCCTTGGCCGCCTGGTCCGGACAGGCGATCGCGGTCGAAGCCGCGCAAGAGAGCGCGACAGCAAAGAGTATTGAGAGAATGGCCCGGTGGAATCGCTTGGCCACAAAATTCCGAAACTGTAGTGAGTTTCTTTTCACGGGCAAAGCATAAGGAAAAGCAAGGACCGACGCCAGCTTTGATCTTCCAGACGACTGGACAAGTCCGCTACTTTAGCGACAGCGGATGCTGCGCGAACGTCAATTCTCCAAACACTTCCGGAACGTGGAAATTAGGGACGGGTGTTTTCGTGGGCTGCCACGCGGAATAAAAGCGCGGCTCAGTACTTCCTTCGACACGGTAAAAATTCACTCTCCAAGTAGCTCCAGCATCGAAGCGCGCAACGAGGCTTTTCATAGGCAACACGAGCTCCGCGACCCAAGTCTTGGCCGCTTCATTCAAAGTAACGCGGCGCTTCAAACCACTCTTCAAGTTATGCTTCTCGCCTGATGCAATGTCCAAATCGATCCAAAATCCGTTCGGACTGACTTCGAATTCCTTGTACCGCCGGAGCTGAGACGGGTCGGACTGCAGAAAAACTTCCGCGACGTCGCGATCCCAGAGTTGATCGCGGCGTCCATCGGGCTCGGCATCCGCAAAAACGCTAATGACGCGGAATTTTGCCTGAAATCGGACAAGAAGCGACTCGCGTGTCCACAGTAGCCGTACTTCCGTCTCTCTTTCGGGATCAGCATTCTTGCCTTGCCAATCCTTATGGAAGCGCAGAGGCGCCGAAAGCTCCCAAGACGACGGAGACGGGAATCCATCCGCATCAAGTGGGTCAATCATTCGAACGGCCACAGCCGTTCGCTCTTGGGACGTAGCGTCGTATGCAAACATTCTTGTGAATTGCCCCGCGTGCTCTCCAGTGCTCCCGCTTTGAAACGCCTCACAGAATAACCATTGTCCAGCCGCACACAAGAAGAAACTGGCTGTCACCGCAAAAGTCTTTATTCGTCGCCACTGCTTCTGCGCTTTCTCAGCGAACCTGTCCAACAGGCCTCCAGACTGTTTGCGCACCATCCGTTTAGCTCATCCTGGATACCACGGATCACAGTGCTAACATCAATTTTGCCCTCTTTCTTCGATTTCTCAGTTTAGAGCGGCAATGAACGCTCAGGAGCACAGGGAAATGATTGAACCAGTCGACACCCAAGACTTCACCGCGCAACCGGAACGGCGCAAACCTGAACAGTTCGAACACGTGAAGTTCCGCATTGAATCCGGCGTCGCGAAGATAACCCTCAACCGTCCGGAACATAATCTCCTCAACGAAGCCATGCTCCGCGAAATTGCCGGGGGAATCACTCATGCCGGCGAGCGCGATGACGTCAAGCTGATCGTTCTCGATTCCGCCTGCAAAGTCTTCTGCGGTGGAATCGACATCGGTGAATATACCTCGCAACGCGTGTTTCAAATGCTCGATGCATTCCACGCGGCGTTCGCGGGAATGTTGGAAGTGGGCAAGCCGGTCGTGTGCGTAGTGAACGGGCCCGCGATCGGCGGCGGCGCGGAACTGGCCGCGTTCGGCGATCTGGTCATTGCCACACCGAAAGCTCGCTTCGCTCAGCCGGAAATCAGCATTGGCGTCTTCCCGCCGCTGGCCTCCACAATTCTCCCATTTCTCGTCGGACCCAAAATTGCCCTCGAGCTTGTTCTGACCGGTGAGCCCGTGACCGCTGAGCGCGCCCTCGAACTCGGTATGATCAACCGCCTCGTACCGGAAGCCCAGCTCGAGAAAACGGTAAACGATCTCGTCGGCCGGATAAACGGCCACTCCGGTCCCGTGCTAACCATGGCCAAAAAAGCGATTCTCGGTGGCATGGGCCTGTCCCTGCGTGATGGCCTTAAGCACTCGATGAACATTTTCTTGAATGAACTCTACCGCCTCGAGGATTCGCAGGAAGGTCTGCGCGCCCTCGTGGAAAAGCGCAAGCCCAACTGGAAAAATCGCTGAACACCGCGGCGTTTTCTCACTGACTTCAAACTCAATCGTGCCGTTTCCAGTCTTTTTCCAGTCTTGCGTTGACACTCCCGCGGGCACGGCTTACACTCAAAATTCAATTTGCAGGCAAGGGTAGCGGGGAAGGCCGTGTGAATCGGCCGCGGTCCCGCCACTGTGATCGGCTCAAGAGCCGTAAGCCAGGCCACCCTCCCGTGCCGCAGAAGGCCGCGCTCTTCGCGAGAAAGACGATGCCGGAAGCCCCAAAGTGCCTCGTGGGGCTTTTTTGTTGGACAACGTAACTTTCCTCGCCGTGGGAGATTCGTGAAGTTAGCCAACCAGCCTTTGCGATTGGTCATTTGTGCCGCCGCGGCCTTGCTGCTCGGCGCAACGCCCACTCACGCACAAAGTGCTCCTGTTTTTTCTTCCGCCTCCTCTGTCTACCGTGAAGTCACCGATGAAACCGGCCGTTCCGTCCGCATTCCTCAAACCATTCGTCGCATCGTGTCCCTGGCTCCCAGCCTCACCGAAACCGTCTACGAGCTCGGTTTGCAGGACCATCTTGTCGGCGACACGGAATTCTGCGACTTTCCGCCCGAGGCCCAGAAAAAAACCAAGGTCGGCGGCGCCATCAATCCAAGCTTGGAGCAAATTGCCGCTCTCCATCCGGATCTAGTTCTCGTAACTAAAGGCCTGAACCGTCTTGAGACCGTCCGTGCTCTGGATAACCTCGGAATCCCTTCCTACGCCACCGACCCTCACACCGTAAATGACATCATCGCTTCATCGAAGAAGCTCGCCGATCTCTTGGGCGTTCCAGAGTCCGGCGCATCCGTCGCCGCTGAAATGGAGCATCAGCTTGCGGCCTTGCAGCAACGCCTCGCGTCTTCTCCCGCAAAGCGTGTTCTCTTCGTTGTATGGCACCAGCCGCTCATCTCTGTTGGCAGGCACACTTTCATCGCCGACGCTCTTCGCCATGCCGGTGCCGTCTCCATCGTTGATGCTGAACAGGACTGGCCGCAGGTCAGCCTCGAAGAAGCCGCTCGCCTGCAACCCGACTACCTCGTCTTTGCGGCCTCACATTCTGAAGCGTCTCCTCCCGGTCTCGAAGCCCTTTCCACTCTTCCTGGCTGGCGCATCATGGACGCCGTCAGCAACCACCGTTATGCGGTGATCAGTGACGCCGTGAACCGTCCCGCTCCGCGCATCGTCTCGGCCATTGAGGAGCTTGCCCGTCAGCTTCATCCCGATGCCTTTGTTGAAAAACCGGAAAGCCTCAGCGAGAAGCCTGCCAGGGACAAAATGGAGAAAGAAAAAATCGAAAAGGACAAAAGCGAAAAGCCGACTCCTCGGCCGGTTCAGCCGCCCCACTCGGCATTTTCTCTCCTTTCCGGCAGGCTACTCGCCGATGTATCAGTTTCCGGAGGCCGCGCATGCGCCCGCTGACGCTCCGGCGTCTTCTCCTGCAATGCTTCGCATTGCTCGTAATTCTGTTCGTTGTCGTGGTCATCGCCGTTAAGTTTGGCGCCGTTCCCGTTTCCCTCTACGCCCTTGGTCGCGATCTATGGAACGTCTTGTTGCACCAGCGCACCAATATCTCCAGCGACTACGTCCTGATCATCCAGAATATTCGCCTCCCGCGCATTCTGCTCGGAATCATCGTAGGTGCTTCTCTCTCTGTTGCCGGCACGAGCTTCCAAGCCCTGCTTCGCAATCCTTTGGCTGATCCATACGTCCTAGGCGTTTCCAGCGGTGCAGGCCTCGGCGCAATCCTTGCGCTCATCGTCGAACCCCACGTCACGCTTTCCCCAGTGTTCGCGGCGCTGTTGACTCCTCTCGGGGCATTTCTCGGCGCCTCCGCTACCGTCGCTGCGGTCTATTTTCTCGGCCGTCGCGAGGGCCAGATTGACAGCACCACACTCCTTCTCGGTGGTGTCATCACCGCCTCTTTCATCTCCGCCATCATCATGTTCCTGATGAGCACGCTCACGGGAAATCTCCGCGGACTCTCTTTCTGGCTGATGGGCGATCTCTCCACTCCTCTGCAAAAGAGCGTGTATTGGTTCCTTGCTATTGGATTCGTCGCTGCCTCCGGTGCAATTTACACCACCGCTTCCGATCTGAACCTGCTCCTCGCCGGAGAAAAAGAAGCCATGCATCTTGGGGTGGATGTCCCCCGTGTTCGCCTGGTGGTCTACATCGCCGCATCCTTGCTCACGGGGTTGGCCGTCTCCGTGAGCGGCGCCATCGGCTACGTCGGCTTGATCGTCCCGCATGTAATGCGTCTCATCTTTGGCTCGGACCATCGCACCCTGCTGCCGACTGCCGCGATCGGCGGAGCCATTGCGGTCGTATTCGCAGACACGCTCGCGCGCACCGTCGTTGCGCCCAACGAGCTCGCCGTCGGTGCCGTGACCGCCGTCGTCGGCGCGCCGCTGTTCATCTACCTCCTGCGCAGGAGGCTCGCATGAGCCCCGGCTCGTCTCACGCGCGGCATCTTGCCGAAGCCGGCCGCCTGGCCAACGAAATACGCTTGAGCGTCGAACAAGTCAGCTACGCCTATTCCGCGAACCCGGCGCAAGCACCGCTCTTCACCCTGGAAGCCACAAGCTTTCAGGCGCGGCCCGGCGAAATTGTGGCCATACTCGGCCCCAACGCGAGCGGCAAGTCCACATTACTGAAATTGATCGCGGGTGCGCTCGCGCCGCTCTCCGGCCGCATTCTGCTCAACGGCTTCGTCACACACTCGCTCACGCCGCGTACTCGCGCGCAGCGCATCGCCGTTGTCCAGCAGGAGAGCCGTTTGCTCTTCCCCGCCCGCGCCTGGGAATTCGTCCTCCAGGGCCGCCATGCCCACGGCCGCTCGCTGCGCTTTGAATCCGAAGATGACGTCCTCATCGCGAAGAATGCTCTCGCCCAGGTGGGCGCCGCCGATCTCAGCGATCGCTGGATGGATCAAATTTCCGGCGGTGAGAAGCAGCGTGTCATTCTCGCCCGCGCGCTGGCCCAGCAGCCGCTGCTTCTGCTGCTTGATGAGCCTACTCTCCATCTCGATATCGCCGCGCAGATCGGTTTGCTCGACGCTCTCCGCCGCCTTGCCGCCGCAAATCGTTACACCGTCGTCGTCGTTACGCACGAGCTGAATCTCGCCGCCGAATATGCCGACCAAGTCGTCTTGATGCAGCGTGGCCGTTGCTTGCGTGTCGGTCCGCCCATAAGTATTTATCAGCGCGAATTGCTCGAGCAGGTTTTCCAGACGCCGCTCACCGTGGAGCTTGGCTCCTCCGGCCGGCCGCGTGTCACTGTTTTAGCTGGAACGTAGTGTAGGGGGCGTCCGCCTCGGCGCGCGCCCTTCTTCTCGTTAACCCCAACCCTGCGGGCCTTGTGCTGCAGACCACAATCACCGCGAACTTCGTGCTCGGGAAGACGGGCAACCGCTCAGCGGTTGCACTTGAATTGTTGATTTCGCGAATGCCGTCTTAGCGAAATCTGATCGCCAATTCGAGAAAAGCCGTCGCCGCCGCGCGACTGTAGGGCGGATTAAGTGTATGCGCGGGCCACTGCGGCCAGTCGCTCCATCGCTGGGCGACCCCGCGGGAAGGCCTCGCAACGGTCCTCATTCGAAAGGGCCGGAGCTACCGCCAAGCCAGGAGACCGGCGAAGTTCGCAGCCGTGCGATTCATCTTGATCGCACAGGTCAACCTTCAACTCCCGCGCGAGAGGGAGCGGAGGATAAAATGAATACGACTCTTCTTCGAACTGCCTTTCTTTTCTTCGCAGTTTCTGTAGTCGGCTTTTCCTTGCAAGCGCAAAACAACTCCGCGGATGCCCATGTTTCCGGCCGTGTGACCGATGCCTCCGGCTACACCATCGCGAATGTCAGAATCACGTCTCAACCTGAAAATGCTGCGGCCCCAGCCGCTTCAACTTCCACAGCAGGAGACGGCGCTTTCACTCTAATTCTGCCTTCCGGGCGCTACCGGATTCGTTTCGAACGCGCCGCTTTCGTCCCTCGTGAATTTTCTCTTTCGCTGGCCGCTCGAGACTCTCGCACTCTCGATGTCAAGCTGGAAATCGCCCAAGTCTCCGAAAACGTCGTCGTCACTGCCAACTCTCAGCCTCTCGAAGTCAGCCAGACTCCCGCTCCCGTCGACGTCCTCACGCCGGACGAAATCCGCCAGCGTCAGCTTGTCTCGCTGGCCGATGCTCTCGGGACTCTGCCCGGTGGCGCCATCGCTCGTACCGGCCGCGAAGGCGGCCTCACCACCTTCTTTCTCGACGGCGGCAACTCCAACTTCACCAAGTTCTTCGTGGACGGCACTCCCCTCAACGAGCCCGGCGGCTTCCTCAACCTTTCCAACCAAACCTTCGACAACATTGACAAACTCGAAGTCGTTCACGGCGCCGAAAGCGCTCTCTACGGCACCGATGCCGTCTCCGGCGTTGTTCAGCTCTTCAGCCATCGCGGCGCCACGCGCATTCCCGAACTCAATCTTTTCGCTGAAGGCGGCAGCTATTCCTCCGCGCGCGGCGGTGCTCTGGTCGCCGGCCTTCTCGGCGCATTCGACTACTCCCTCGCAGGCTCCTATTTCGAAACTGACGGCCAGGGATCCAACGACGCCTTCCTCAATCGCAATTTCTCCGGCAACTTCGGCTACAGCTTCAGCGATTCCAATCATTTGCGCTTTACCGCCAGAAGCAACTCCAGCTTCGCCGGTCTTCCCGGACCCACGCTTTTCCTGTCGCCCAGTCTCTCGCAATTCGAGCGCCTCAAGCTTCTCCTCTTCCATTTGAGCTGGGATTTCCGCACTGGCCCGCATTGGGTCCATCGTCTGAGCGGCCATGAAAACCGTACGCTGGACACCAACGCCAATCCTCCGTTCTTCACTTTTGTCGACCAATTCAACCGTGCTGGTTTGCAAGAGCAATCCAGTTATACGTTCCGCACCGGCGCAGTCGCCGCCGGCTACGAATACGAAGTGGAGAACGCCTATCCGAGCCTTATCACCGGCTTCCACGCGCGCCGCAACAACCAAGCCGGCTTTCTCGATGCCCGCTGGCAGCTACTTCCTCACCTCACCCTCAGCGCCGGGGCGCGTGCCGAAGGCAACACGACTTTCGGCAGTCGCGTCGTTCCTCGCGCTGGTCTCGTCTACGCTCTTCACAATGGCCGCGGCTTATGGGGTGACACGCGCGCGCGCTTCTCTTATGGCCAAGGCTTCAAGGAGCCCGCTCTTGAGCAATCTTTCGGCAGCGATCCTTGCTTCCCCGGAAATTCTTCACTTCGCCCCGAGCGCAGCCAGACCTATGACGCCGGTCTCGACCAGTTTCTCGCCGATCAGCGCCTTCGCCTCTCCGCCACTTACTTCAACAATCGCTTCCGAGACATCGTCAGTTTCACTTTCGATCCCACAACCACTGCCGCCTGTCAGCAAGGCACCGGCACGTACTTCAACACCGATCTCGCTCGTGCCCGCGGGGTCAATCTTTCCGGCGAATTGCGCCTCGGCCGCTGGCTCACCCTTGACGGCAACTACTCCCATGACGACACTCGCGTCCTCAAGTCTCCAAACGCTTTCGACCCTGTTCAGATGCCCGGCAATCATCTTCTTCGCCGTCCCGTCAACTCCGGCAGCCTCATCCTCAATACTTCCTATCGCCAATGGAATCTGAATCTCACCGGCTATTTCTCCGGCATCCGCACCGATAGCGATTTTCTCGGTCTTGGCCTGACTCACAATCCGGGCTATGCGCGTTTTGATATCGCTACCAGCTATCTCATCGCTCGCGGCATTTCTTTCACCGGTCGCGTCAGCAATCTCTTCGACAAGCAATATCAAGACGCGATTGGCTTTCCCGCTCTCAGCCGCGATTTTCGTCTCGGCCTCAACTACCGGTTCACGGGACGAAACTGAATTCGTCTTTTATAAGGGCGTCCGCCGTGGCGGACGCCCCATCTCGACAGGACTCACCGGTTTAGGAGATTTTCTTGATCTCACTCGAACCCATTCTCTTCTGCTGGAGCGGCGGCAAAGACAGCGCCATGGCCCTGCACACGCTGCTCCAACAGAAGCAATTCCGAGTCGCAGCCCTTCTCACCACCGTCACGGAAGGTTACGACCGCATCGCCATGCACGGTGTACGCCGTGAACTTCTCCGGCGCCAGGCCGAATCCATCGGTCTCCCGCTCTACGAAGTATTCATCCCTCCGCAATGCGTCAACCCCGTCTACGAAGCGCGCATGGAAGAAGCCCTGCGCATTCACTTCGCCCGGGGCCTCCGAAAAGTGGCCTTCGGCGACATTTTCCTCGAAGACCTCCGTGCCTATCGCGAAAAAAACCTCGCCCGCATCGGCATGACTGCGCTCTTCCCCATCTGGAAGCGCGACACGCGCGAACTGATCCGGTTTTTCCACGAACATCGTTTCCGCGCCATCGCCGCATGCATCGACACCAAAATCCTCGGCCCCGGCTTCGCTGGCCGCGAACTCGACGAATCCTTCTTCCGCGATCTTCCCGCCAACGCCGACCCTTGCGGCGAAAACGGCGAATTCCACACCTTCGTCTTCGATGGCCCCATCTTTCAATCTCCCATTACCATTCGAACGGGAGAAGTCGTCAACCGCGATGGCTTTGTCTTTTGCGATCTTTTGCCCGAAATGGAGGAAGCAAAAAAATGAACAGCGAAATCTCTCAAAAAGAAAACTTGCTCTATCGCACCCTGCTCGCGCTCGCTATGATTCTGCTCGCCGCCGCTTTACGCATTGCTCCGCACCCGTGGAACTTCACGCCCGTCGGGGCGATGGCCCTCTTCTCCGGCGCGTTGCTCAAGGACCGCCGTCTCGCTTTCCTTTTTCCGCTTGTCGCCCTGTTCCTCGGCGACATCTTCATCGGCTTCCACAAATTACTTCCCATCGTCTACGCCAGCTTCCTAATCAACGTCGCCATCGGCCTCTGGCTTCGCGACTGCCGCAGCATCGCCCGCATTTCTTTCGCCACGCTTCTCGGCGCTATCCAATTTTTCTTAGTCACCAATTTCGCCGTTTGGTGGCTCCTGAACTCCTATCCAAAGACCGCTTCCGGCCTTGCGGCCTGCTATCTCGCCGGCATCCCCTTCTTCTGGAACACCCTCGCCGGCGACGCCTTCTACGCCGCCTTGCTATTCGGCGCCTACGCCCTCGCCGAACGCCTCATCCCCGCGCTGCGCGAACCAGCGACCGCCTGGACAAGGTGAGTGCCGAATGAAACAGCTCTCCGGACAGGGCACAAAGCCAAATCGGCAGCTCAAAAAGGTGAGTCTTCTGTGGATCTAGTTCGGGTGAACGGCCAATCTACGAAAACGTCGCGGTGCAGCTCGACGCGCTCCTGTCCGGTCTCGGCATCGCGCTCGTTTTTGGCGGAGGACGAGTCGGCCTCATGGGTGTACTCGCCGATTCGGTCTTGGCGGCGGGTGGACAGGCCTTCGGAGTGATTCCTCGCGATCCGCTCGAAAAGGAAATCGCCCACACCCGCTTGACGCAACTCCGCGTAGTCGAATCCATGCACGAGCGCAAAGCGCTCATGGCCAGTCTCGCTGACGATTTCGTCCTCCTGCCGGGTGGATACGGAAGTTGGGAGGAATTCTGCGAGGTCATCACCTGGGCGCAACTGGGCATCCACTGCAAGCCTTGTGGAGGGCTCAACGTGGCCGGTTACTACAATCCCTTACTCCCCCTCACTTCCCTTGCCGTTACCGAAGGATTTATCCGTCCCGCCTACCGCGAAATGATGATCGTCGAAGCCGCTCGGTACATTTCGGAAGTCAAATGGACTGCTGAAAAACAATGACTATCGTCCCCAACGGCGACACCGCGGCAGTTTGCCATCCCAGGGTGGGAGTTGGTGTGCTCCTTGTCGATGAGTGCGGCCGCGTTCTGCTCACCTTGCGCAAGCTTGCCCCCGAAGCGGGCTGTTGGAGCATTGTCGGCGGCAAGCTGGACTATTTGGAGACACTTCAAGAATGTGCGATTCGCGAGTCTCTCGAAGAAGTCGGCTTGGATGTTTCCATTGAAGCCCTTCTTTGCGTTACAGACCATCTCTTGCCGCAGGAAAGCCAGCATTGGGTTTCCCCGGCGTATTTGGGGCGCGTACTAAAGGGCGAAGCCAAAAATTGCGAGCCTCAGAAAACGAGTCAAGTCAGCTGGTTTGCCATTGCTGATTTGCCCGCAAACCTCACTATGACCGCACGGAATGCCATCGAAGCTTACAGGCGACAGCAGAAGAGGACAACCTTCGGAGCGGCGCGCTGATGCTATAATCTCTGTCTCTTTATGCCGAAATCCGCTTCAGAGGCCGCCTCCATCGCACCCGACGTGCTCGCCAAATACGAGCCCGTCATCGGCCTGGAAGTCCACGTCCAGCTCCTCACGCGCACAAAAATCTTTTGCGGCTGCTCCACTCGCTTCGGCGATCCGCCTAACACCAATGTCTGTTCGGTCTGCCTCGGCCTCCCAGGCACACTTCCCGTGCTCAACAAGCGCGCCGTCGAGATGGCCATGCGCGCCGCCCTCGCCCTGAATTGTACTGTCCATGACCATTCCCGCTTCGCCCGCAAGAATTATTTTTATCCGGACCTCCCCAAGGGTTACCAAATCTCCCAATACGAATTGCCGCTCGCCACCGGGGGCTGGCTCGAAATCGAAGTCAGTGGAGCCAAGAAACGCATTGGCATCACGCGCCTCCATCTCGAAGAAGACGCCGCCAAGAATCTTCACGAAGGCTTCTCGCAATCCGCCACCAGGGCTTACATCGACTACAACCGCTGCGGCACTCCGCTCAGCGAAATCGTCTCCGAGCCGGACATGCGCACCCCCGAGGAGGCCTATGCCTACCTCACCGCGCTCCGCCAGATCATGCTTTACAGCGGCGTCAGCGATTGCAACATGGAGGAAGGTTCGCTTCGCTGCGACGCCAACGTCAGTGTCCGCCTGCGCGGCTCCGAAGAATTCGGCACCAAGGTCGAAGTAAAAAATCTCAATTCCTTCCGCTTTCTCCAAAAAGCTCTCGAATACGAAATCGAGCGCCACATCGGCGTCCTCGAATCCGGCGGCCGCCTGGTTCAGGAGACGCGCCTCTGGAATCAAGCCGAAGGCCGCACCGTCTCCATGCGTTCGAAGGAAAAAGCCCACGACTACCGCTATTTCCCCGAGCCGGATCTTCTCCCCGTCCACATCAGCTCGGCCTGGCGCGAAGAAGTCCACCGCTCGCTTCCCGAACTCCCCGAAGCCAAGCGTGCCCGCTTCGTCACCGCCTATGGAATCACGCCATACGACGCCGAAGTCCTCACCAACACCCAAGCTCTCGCCGACTATTTCGAAGCCGTCGTGAAAGCCGGCGCTCCCGGCAAAGCCGCCGCCAACTGGATGCAAACCGAACTTCTTCGCGGTTTGAAAGATTCCGGCAAGGAAATCGGCGCGAGTCCTGTCTCGCCCGCCGCGCTCGCCGAATTGGTGAAACTCGTCGAATCCGCCAAAATTACCGGCGCCGTCGGCAAAAAAGTTTTCGCCACCATGTTCGAATCCGGCCGCACTGCCTCCGAGATCGTCGCCGCCGAAGGCCTCGGCGCCCAAGTCAGCGACGCGGCCATCGAGCAAGCTGCCCGGGAAGTCATCGCGAAAAACCCCGACAACGTCGCCAAGTTCAAAGCCGGCAACGAAGGCGTCTTCAAATTTTTCGTCGGCCAGGTCATGAAAGCCACGCGCGGCCAAGCCAACCCGCAAGCCGTCAGCGACAGCCTCCACAAGCTGCTTTCGTAGGCAAATTGAAATTTGTCGCCGCCTGTTTTCGTAGAACAAGTTGTAGCTCAGGCCTTTATGCCTGAGGCTTTTGCGAGCGCGGCGGCTGACCGTCGCTTTTCTGGTCTTCCCGGCCCATCGCTCCGATTCCTGTTATGCTTCCAACAACTGACCGAGGAATGTCCCATGCTCAAAGTAGGCGCCAAAGCACCGGCCTTCCGCCTCGAATCCGACGAAGGCCAAGAACTCGCCCTCAAGGACTTCGCTGGCCAGCGGGTCTTCGTCTTTTTCTTTCCAAAAGCCAGCACTCCCGGTTGAACGATAGAAGCGTCCGAGTTTCGTGACGCAAAGAGGCAATTCGACAAGCTGGGCGTGGCCATCCTTGGCATGAGCGCCGATCCCGTCAAAGCGCTTGCTGGGTTCAAGGAAAAGCACAGACTCAATTTTCCCCTGCTCAGCGACCCCACTCACAAGACTATACAGAAGTTCGGCGTCTGGCAGAAAAAGCAGTTCATGGGCCGCACCTTCATGGGCATCGTCCGCAGCTCTTTCCTCATCGGCAAAACCGGCAAAATCGAGGAACTGTGGCCCATCGTTAGAGCCAAAGGCCACGCCTCCGAGGTTCTCAAAGTCGTCTCGAAAAAACAGCCCGCCGCGCGGGTTGCTACTGCATAGTGTCTCTTTTTCCTTGAAGAGTACTATCGGATTGGTATGATGCTGACCGATAAAACTACGTAGACTGCGGCGGCCATCCCGCCGCTTTTTTGGCACTCTGTCAGCCGCATCCAACGAAAAACCGGCCCTTTGGAATCAATCATTTGCGTGCGGCCCATTTTATAAGCCCTTTGTTTTGAAAATCATGCATGTAAAGGGGGGAGGGTCACCGTCAAAACCGGGAAGTCTTACTCGCGTCGCGGATAGGCGAGACGATGCTCCACGCCTTACCTATCCGCTGAACATGCGCCTTAGTTAATCGTCACGGGCGCTCGCACGGTGAAAGCAAGCTTCGTTTCGGCAGGAAACTCGATGTCTTTCTTCCCCGTCGCTGCAGCGCCGGCTGTTCCGGCTCCCGCTCCGGCCGCTGCTCCGATCGCTGCGCCTTTGCCGCCACCAGCAAGCGCCCCAATGACCGCGCCGCCCGCTGCGCCACCGCCGATGAACCCGGCATCCCGTTTGCCCTTGCCGCCCAGCGTTCTTCCGGCGGAACTCGTTGCAATCGTGTACGTTTTGCCGCCCACGGTCACGGTGTGCAGCCGCAAGTAAAGTTTTGCCGGCGTGGACAGCCGCCCCGAGGCCTGCACGCCGCTCACGGTCAGCTTGACCGAAGCTCCCTTGGGAATCACTACTTTGCCGCCCGAAATCACATCGTGCGCGACTGAGCCTGTGACCGTCTGCCCGGCCTTGGCGGTCTTCGAGCTCACGGACTGGTCGGTCACGACGGTGATCTTTGCTCCTTCTGGAACTGTGCCGCCTGCCTGCGCCAGCGCAGGCAACACCAACGCCAGTGCAAGAAAAATCGAAGCGAATCGAATTTGGGATTTCATCTCCGTCACCTCAAGAAGGAATTTAGGACTGTAAGAAAAGTCTAGCAAAAAGAAGAGCGAAGGTGGGGACGCCGCGCCACGGAGGCACTAAAAGTGAAACACCAGTTCCTCGGGATCCGACGATTTCGGCTCCATATACAAATTATCGATCAAGCGCGTCTTGCCGATAAAAACCGCAAGCAGCGCATAGCAGGGCTTTCTCACGCGCACGACTGGTTCAAATGTTTCCGCATCAACAATTTCCGCGTAATCCACTCTCGCGAGACGCTCCGAATCCAGCTTGCGGCGCAAACCGGATTGCAGTTGCAGCGCGTCGCGAACTCCCGCTACAAGCTCGCCCCTCACCCCCTCCAGCGCGCGATGCAAAACCGTGGCGGCTTTCCGTTCGTCCGCATTCAAATAGACATTTCGCGACGATAGTGCCAGGCCGTCCGGTTCGCGCACCGGCGGGCAAACCACGATTTTTGTATCCACGTTCAAGTCGTGTGACATTTGCGTGATCAACCGGGACTGCTGCGCATCCTTGCGTCCGAAATACGCAGAGTTCGGCTGCACGATCTGCAGCAGTTTCATCACTACCGTAGTGACACCGCGAAAATGCCCAGGCCGCGAGCGCCCTTCCAGCCGGTCGCTCAATCCGTCCACGTTAACGTAGGTCGAAAACCCATTCGGGTAAATCTCCGCAGGTTCCGGCGCAAACAGCAAATCCACGCGCGCGCTCTGAAGTTTTTCGCTGTCGCTCTCGAAAGTGCGCGGATATTTTGAGAAATCCTCGTTAGGGCCAAACTGTTTCGGGTTGACGAAAATCGAAGCAATCACCGGCGAGCACTCCTTGCGCGCGCGCGCGATCAGCGACAAATGTCCAGCGTGTAGCGCGCCCATCGTAGGCACCAGCCCGATAATGCGGCTCTCCGCGCGCGCTTGCCGCGCGTACTCTTTCATCCAAGCGACAGTTCGGATCGTTTCCACGTGGGAAGAGAAAAGTCGAAACTACGCGCCCGCCGCCGTGGCGCGTTCGCGATAAAAATGCATCAGGTCGGTCAGGATCGGCTGCGCACCGAGTTGTCGCAAGAGCGTCGTGACTTGCCCGCGGTGATAGCTCCCGTGATTCACAAGATGCTGCATCGATTGCCATAGGGGATTGCTGTAAACGCCGAACTTCAAGGTCTTGTATTCCATCACGCGTTCCAGGTCCGATTGCGTCAGCCCGCGCACAAAACCGAGCAGCCGCGCCTCGTGTTCGTCCCAGCGTTCTTTCAAACTCGCGATGTTTTTGAACTGCGTGGTATCCGGCAGCGATGCCGGCGAGCGTCCCTGAAAACGCTCCAGCCAGATCCACTCCGCGCCGAAAACATGCCCAAGCGTATCGCGCACGGAGCCGAAGCTCGATCCCATCGGTTGAACGAACTGTTCCACCGTAAGCTTGGACGCCGCGTCCAGCGACCGGTGGTTCGCCCAGGCGTTGTATTCGTACAGCGCACGCATCTCTTGTGGCGTCATCTTTCTCTCCACTTGCAGTGTTAAATTTCAGTTGTCATTCCGAGCGAAAGCGAGGAATCCTCTTTTGACTTTTACTTCGTGGTGCGCTTTCTACCAATCGCCGTCACTATTAACCGGCGCCTCTTTCTGCTCCATCGCCATCCGCGCCGCGTGATAGGACTCAGCGTCCGAAGGAAACCCGCCTTCGCGTACATCATCGCAGTATTCGCGCACTGCTTTGGAGATAATCTCTCCGACGTTGGCATACTGGCGCGCAAATTTCGGCGCCTGGACAAACGTAAGCCCCAGAAGATCGTGCACCACGAGAATCTGCCCGTCGCAGTCCGGGCCGGCGCCGATGCCGATCGTCGGAATACGCAGTTCGCGCGTAATCTGCGCCGCCAACTCGCGCGGCACCGCCTCCAGCACAACCGCAAAAGCCCCCGCCGCTTCCACCGCGCGCGCATCGCGAATCAACTGCTCCGCAGCGTCCGCTGTTTTTCCCTGAACGCGGTATCCGCCCAGCGCATTCACCGATTGCGGCGTCAATCCCACGTGGCCCATCACCGGAATTTCCGCTTCCGTCAGCCGCGAAATCAATTCCAACCGGCGCTCTCCGCCTTCCACTTTCACGGCCTCGGCGCCTGCTTCCTTCACGAAGCGCATGGCGTTGTGCAACGAATCCGCCAAGTCGGTGTGATAGCTGCCATAAGGCATATCCGCAACGACCAAGGAGCGATGCGTGCCGCGGCGCACGGCGCGCGTGTGGTGCAGCATCTCCTCGATCGTGACGGACAGTGTGTTCTCATGCCCAAGCACTACCATGCCGAGCGAATCGCCGACAAGAATCACGTCGACGCCAGCCTCATCGAGCAAGCGCGCGGTCGGATAGTCATACGCCGTCAGGCAAGTGATCTTTTGAAAGTTGGATGGGGAGCCCACCGCCTGGGTTTTGCGCTGCAGGAGATCGGGCACGGTGATTTTTCCGTTCCCGGAATTAGGGACGACGCTCATGGTGGCCTCCGGTGCCGTTCCCCTTGAATGCGGGATACAGCCCTGTACTTCACCTTTGCGCAGGATAACAAATTTCGATGCGCAACACTATAAATTTGGATGCGGCGCCATCCGCATTAGTTCCGGCGCACTGCTTGGGCGCGGCCTTTCCACTGGCCGCCGCGGCCGACCCAATAGCGCGCTGCGGAAACGCAGGTGGCGTAACCGTAGAAAACCGCTGCGACCGGCAGCGTCAACGCCCAGACTGTCGATAAGTTGTAAAACCGCACAGTCGCGAGAAAGGTCGCGGCCATTAGAGCAATGGCAGTGTCCACGAGGAGCCAAGCTTCGCCCGGATAAGCAAAAAAGAGAATCCAGGCCAACAGAAAGGTCGCAAAGAGCCCGGTCATCGCGGCGATCAATAAAACCAACGAATAGCGGAGCTGCGTAAACGCAGTGCGCGCGATCATGTCGCGAATCTCCGCGAAGCTGCCGTAGCTCCGCAAGCTTACGCTGGCTCGCGTCAGGCCCATCCAGATTCTTCCGCCGCGGCTCTTCACGGCGCGCGCCAGCGCGCAGTCGTCAATCACCTCACCGCGAATCGAGGCAATCCCGCCGATGGGCGCGAGCACGTTGCGCCGCAGCAAAATGCATCCGCCCGCGGCTCCGGCCGTGCTTGCGTTCGAGTCGGCGATCCAGCGCGGCGGATAGAGCATCAGGAAAAAATAGAGAAATGGCGGAATCAGCAGCCGTTCAGGAAATGTCCTGGCCTGCAGCAGCACCATCAAGGAAGCGAGATCAAGTGAATCTTTTTCCGCGCGAAAGACCAAACGCTTTAACGTGGCAGGCGCGTGCACCACATCCGCATCAGTGAACCAAAGAAAATCAGGCTTGCCCTCGGACGCGACTTGAACCCCTTCGTGCAGCGCCCAGAGTTTTCCCGTCCAGCCCGGCGGAAGAGCAGCAGCGGAATGAATCGTGATTCGCTCCGCGGCCCCGGATTCTGCCGCTGCTTTGCGCGCGAGAGCTCCGGTGCCGTCCTCGCTGTGATCGTCAACGACGACAATCGAGAACTCGCCCGGATAATCCTGTCCCGCTAGAGAGCTGATCGTCTCGGTGATGGTTCCAGCTTCATTGCGCGCGGGAACGACGGCGACAACACGAGGCCAGATGGCTAGGGGCTGCAGTTGGATGTTCTCTTCGCGCGCTTGCCAGAAATTTCCACGCGCAAGAAAAAGATAAATCCAGATCGCCAGCGGAATGGCAGCGAGAAGAGTCGGTGACAGAGGCACGCGCTATTTTGCAATAAGGCGCGCCGGAAACGCTATGCCAGATCTTCGCGCCGGACCGGGAGCCGCCGGATGCGCCTCCCGGTCGCGGCGAAAATCGCGTTGCACAAGGCGGGAGTGACCACCGGCAGTCCGGGCTCGCCGATGCCGGTCGGCTCTTCCTTGCTCAGGATCACGTGGACTTCCGTCTTCGGAGTTTCGCTGATGCGCGGCATCCGATAGTCGTTGAAATTCGATTGCTCGACGCGCCCATCCTTGATGGTGATGGCATCGTACAAGGCAGCGGAAAGGCCATAGATCGCTGCGCTTTCGACTTGCGCACGGACGCCCTCCGGATTGATGGGACGGCCGCAATCGACAGCATAAACGAGGCGATGCAGCTTTACGGCGCCATCTTTCACGCTGGCTTCCGCGACGGCTGCGGTGTAGGAATTGAAAGAAAAAAATGTGGCGATACCTCGCCCCATACCTTTGGGCAAAGGCTTTCCCCAGCCGGCCTTTTCGGCGGCGAGTTGCAAAACTCCCTTGAGCCGCGCGGTGTCGAGCGGCGTTGCTTTCTCTTCGCCGAACTGCGGAATCTTGCGATCGCTGCCGATGAGTTTCAAGCGAAAGGCCAGCGGATCCTGGCCAGCGGCAGCGGCAAGTTCATCAATAAAACTTTCCACCACAAAGCCGCTGCTGGAGTGTTCAACGGAGCGCCACCAGGCGCGCGGCACGCTCGATTCGGCCAAGGTGTACTCGAGGCGGAGGTTCGGCGTGGTGTAAGGAATGGTAGCCCCAGTGCCGAACTCGCCCAGCCCCGGATCATCCGCGCCTTTCTGGCTCCACTTGGCGGCGATGGAGGTCGAGGTTTGAAAATGTTTCCAGGCCGCGAGATTGCCATTCGCGTCCAAGGCGCCGTGTAGCTTGTGATAGGACGCCGGGCGGTAAAAGCCGTGCTTCATGTCGTCTTCGCGGGTCCACAGAACCATGACGGGCTTGCCCGCGGTCTTCGCGGCTACCTGTGCCGCTTCCATCACGAAATCCGCCTGATAGCGGCGCCCAAAGCCGCCGCCCATCAGCGTAGTGTGCACGATCACTTTTTCCGGAGGGAGCTTGGAAGCTTCGGCGATGACGCCTTGCGCCCATTGGGGCGCCTGCGTTGGAATCCACGCTTCCGCGCCGTCAGGCCGGATGTGCAGGGTGCAATTCATCGGCTCCATGCAAGCGTGAGGTGCGAAGGGCAGCTCGTAGACCGCTTCGATTTTTTTGGGACTGGAACCCAGAGCGGAGTCCGCATCGCCTTCGTTGCGGAGAACTCTTCCGGGCTTGGCGGCGTTCGCGAGAAACTGCTTCTGAAGCTCGGCTGTCGATTCCTTCGCCGCCGGGCCTTCCTCCCATTTCAATTCGAGAGCGTTGCGGCCCTGGATGGCGGCCCAGGAATTGTCGGCAAGAACGGCGACTCCGCCGGTGCTCGAAGCGCCGCGCCCACTGGTTTCAAATGGAATGACATCGCGAACGCCCGGCATGGCTTTCGCTTTAGTGGCGTCAAACGAGGCGAGCTTGCCGCCAAAAACCGGGCAGCGTGCGACGACCGCAAAAAGCATGCCGGGAACGCGCGAGTCGATGCCGAACTTGGCGGCGCCGGTAGCTTTGTCGTGTCCTTCAAAACGCCGCGTGTCGTGGCCGACGACGGTGAAATCGTCCGAGTTCTTTAGGGTCACGGTGTTGAGATTCGGAATCGGTAGCTTTGAAGCGGCCTCGACCAGTTCACCGTAAGACAGAGAGCGTTGGGGATGACCGTGAACCACTTGTCCGTCCTGGGCCTTGCATGTGTCGGGACTGACTTCCCATTGCTTGGCCGCAGCGGCGACGAGCATTTCACGCGCGGCTGCACCTGCGCGGCGCAACGGCAGCCAGGAGCCGGCGACGCTGCCGCTACCTCCGGTGCCGAGGTCATAAACTTTCGGATTGGTGGGCGCTTGCTGGACCTTCACCTGCTTCCAGTCCACGCATAGTTCTTCCGCGAGGATCATGGGCAGAGCGGTCATGATGCCCTGGCCCATTTCCGATTTGCCAAGAACCAGGGTGACGCGATTGTCCGGAGTGATGCGGACCCAGGCATCGAAGGGGTTGGGAGTTTTCTTTTCCTGGTCCTGCGCTTGGTCGGCGAACGCGGTCGGAGATAGATGGAAGCCGACGACGAGCGCGACACCTCCGGCGGCACCGGTCTTGAGAAAATCACGGCGATTTACGACTGCAGCGATTGCCATGGGACACCTCCGATATATGTTGTGCGAACTACGGTTGAAGACAGGGTAAGCGACAGACTAGGCCTTGCCCGCTTGCATGGACGCGGCGCGATGAATGGCTTTGCGAATGCGCTGATACGTGCCGCAACGGCAGATGTTGCCGCTCATGGCATCGTCGATATCGGTGTCGGTAGGATTGGGCTTCTTGGAAAGCAGCGCGACGGCGGACATGATTTGTCCGGACTGGCAGTAGCCGCACTGCGGAACGTCTTCTTCCATCCAGGCTTTCTGAACGGGATGGCTGCCATCCGCAGAAAGGCCCTCGATGGTGGTGACTTTCTTGCCCGCGACGCTGGAGATCGCGGTGATGCAAGAACGCGTGGCTTCGCCATTGATGTGCACGGTACAGGCCCCGCAGAGCGCCATGCCGCAGCCGAACTTGGTGCCGGTCATGTTCAGGGTGTCACGGAGCACCCAGAGCAGAGGCATGTCCGGGCTGACATCGACGGATTGAGGTTTGCCGTTCAAGGTAAAACTAATGGCCATGGAGTCCTCCCTATTGCAGACCGATATCCTACAACAACCCCAGGGTGGTTGAAAATCCGAAGAAATTCGTTTAGGCCGGGCGCAGGTCGGCGGCGCGGATCGGCATCCGCCGGATGCGTTTTCCCGTCGCTGCAAAAATGGCGTTGGCAACCGCGGGGGCGGCCGGCGGAACTCCGGGTTCGCCGCAAACGCCCGGCGGCTCGGCGCTGGGCACAACATGGACCTCGATGACGGGCGGCGCGTCGCTCATACGCAGAACTTCGTAATTGTGAAAGTTACTCTGCTCCACTTGTCCGCCCGAAACGGTGATGGCGCTTTTCAGCGCTTGCGCTATACCGAAATTGATGGCCCCTTCCATCTGCGCCTTCACGCCCAGTGGATTCACGGCCGTGCCGCAATCGACGGCGCAGACCACGCGATCGACGCGAAGCGTACCTTTGTTCGCGTCGCAAGTGACTTCCGCAACCTGTGCGACATAGCTGCCCCAGCCAAACGCCGCGGCGATGCCACGGCCACGGCCTGCAGCCAGTGGCTTATCCCAGCCAGCTTCCTGTGCCGCTAGCTCGATGACGCTTCGGCGACGGCCCACATCCAGCGTCTCCCTGTTCCCCACAGGAATCTTTCGGGCAGGCCCGAACGCGGCAAGCAAAAATTCGAGCGGATCACGGCCGGCGGCATGCGCGGCTTCGTCAAAGAAGCTGGAAATAACAAACTGGTTGCCGGAGGCATCCACGGAACGCCAATAGCCGAGCGGCATGCCGGATTCAGCGACTGTGAATTCAAGGCGAAAATTAGGGACGAAGAGCGCGGGAAAGTCCAGCGAATCCACCTGAGCCGAGGCTTGAGGCGAAATGCCAGTGCCGTTATAAAAGGTTTCGATCGAGGGGGAAGAACCGCGGTGGCGCCAGGAGACGAGCTGTCCTTGCGCGTCCATGCCAGCCTGCAAAACGTGGCAGGCGGCCGGGCGGTAGAAATCGTGGCGGATGTCGTCCTCGCGAGACCAGACGAGCTGGACGGGTGCGCCCGCGTCGCGGGAGATAAGGGCGGCTTCGACGGCATAGTCCTGAATGAGGCGGCGGCCAAAACCACCGCCGATAAACGTGACGTGTACTCTGACGCGCTCACGCGGAATGCCTAGCGCACTGGCAACAGCATCGGCGGCTGCTCCCGGGATTTGCGTGGGCGCCCAAAGTTCGCAGGAATCGCCGCGAGCGTGGGCAGTGCAATTTACGGGTTCCATCGTGGCGTGGGCGAGAAAGGGCACTTCGTAGACCGCATCGATTTTCCTCGCGGTACTTGCATGCGCCTTGTCGAAGTCGCCGTCGCTGCGAATGACGGTTCCCGGCTCGGAGGCGAGACGCAGCATTTTTTCGCGCAGGTTATCGGTGGTTTCGGAGGCGGACGGAGGTTCATTCCATTCGACCTTGAGAAGCTTTCGTGCTTGCACAGCGGCCCAGGTCGAATCGGCCACAACGGCTACACCAGCGCAGGAGTAGTTGCGGCTGCCAGGGCCGGACGTTTCCCCGAATTGATGCGTAAGGTGTGCGGACTTCACCTCCAACACCGCGCGGACATGCGGGGCGGACTTCACTTCCTCAGCATGGAAGCGGCGCGGCGTGCCGCCGTAGACCGGGCCGCGTTCCATGGAGGCAATGAGCATTCCGGGAAGGCGAGTGTCCAAACCGAATTGGGCGGCGCCAGTTACTTTGGCCAACGAGTCCGTGCGGCGGGCCGGCTTGCCGATAATCTTGAAGTCCGAAGGATTCTTCAACGGCGGATCGGCGGGCGGTGAAATCCCGGCTGCGAGCCCGACAAGTTGCGCGTAAGACAATCGTTTCTGCGTCGACAAATGGATGACCGAGCCGTTTTCCGCGCGGCACGCGGAGCGCTCCACATACCATTCCCTAGCGGCTGCGGAAATCAGCATTTCGCGAGCGGCTGCCCCGGCTTTGCGCAGATTGTCGTAGGAAGTGCGAACGCTCAGGCTGCCCCCGGTGAGCTGGTCGCCATATTTTTGATCGAGATCCGCTTGTACCACGGTGACATTCGTCCATTCGCAGCCTAACTCTTCTGCGACAATCATGGGAAGCGTGGTGCGAACACCCTGTCCCATCTCGGATTTGCCGCACCAAACCTTTACAGTGCCGTCTCGCGAAAGTTCAAGCCAAGCGTTTGGCGAAAAGGAGTCGGAAGTATTGGAAGCAGGGGACCCGGAGGCTTTGTGAACTCGCGGATTGTCGGCGAGATGGAAGGGGACGAGCAAGGCGGCCCCGGCGGCGGCAGAAGACTTTAGAAAGACGCGACGAGGAACGACGACGGACATGCAGACAGCCCCCAGGGAATCTGACGCACTGGCAGCCGTGGTGTGAGCAGGCTCAATTTCCTTCGACGGGGGCAGTGGCGGGCTTGGGCGGAGCTTTGGACGTTCGCGGCGGCGCTTCCGGCTCGACACCGCGCCAGCCTACGGGACGGCCGCTGACGGCTTCCTTCACGGAACGGAAGAGCACCACATACATCAACTGGCGATAGTAGAAACGCTGCAACAATACGGGAATAAGCAGGGTCCAATCTTCCCTGCGTTCCAACGCGAACGCGACCATGCACGTCAGTATGTCAATGAGCAAGAATCCGAGAAAGAAGAGAAGTGATTTTTCGACGTCCGCGGACGTCCAGAGTTGCGGCAGACGCGTGACACGGAATTGCGCCAGTCCCCAGAGCAGCAACGAGCCAAAGAACATCAGGTCGATGATTGGGGAGACCAGCGGCAATATGAGTTGGAATACAAAGATGTTCGGCAGCGCGATCCAGCCGAGCGTGCCGTATTTCGGCCGTAACAGCGTGTCGCCATGCTTCCAGAAGGACTGCAGCGTGCCAAAGGTCCAGCGGAAACGCTGGCGGATCAGTTGGCCGGCCGTTTCCGGAGCTTCGGTCCAGGCAATGGCTTCTTCGTCGTAGCTGATGCGCCAGCCGAGGCGGCGGATGGCGATGGTCAAATCGGCGTCTTCGGCGACGGTGTCCGCCGTGATGCCACCCGCGGCTTCGATGGCCTTCTTGCGCCAAGCGCCCAGCGCGCCGGGTACGACGGTAATGCAATTCAGCAAGTCGAAGGCGCGCTTCTCCATGTTCTGGCTGGTGATGTACTCCAGCGCTTGCCAGCGCGTAAGCCAGCGCGAGCGGTTGCCGACCTTGACGTTGCCGGCGACGGCGCCAACCTTGGGATCGGAGAAATGGCGAACGAGCTTGCCGATGGCGTCCGGTTCGATTTCCGTGTCCGCGTCGATGGTCACCACGATGTCGGTGTCCGCCAGGGACATGGCAAGATTCAGAGCCGCCGCTTTTCCGCGATTCACCTGATGAATGATGCGAACGCGAGGCTCGCGCGAGAAATTCTCGTCCAGCAGCTCGCGCGTTCGATCCGTGGAGCCGTCATTGACAACGATGATGCGCAAATCCTTAAGAGCGGAGAGCAAGACGGACTTGACGGTTTGCTCGATGACACTCTCTTCATTGTGCGCGGGAATCAGCACCGTCACGCTCGGAGGAGGGTTGGGCATCACGGCATGATCGGGGCGAAGCTTTTCGATCAGCGCCAGCAATCCAATAATCACGGCGCGCCCGCTGACCATCACAATGCCGAGGAAGAAGATGATGCCGATGAAGAACCGGGACCATTGAAACAGCGTGAAGATAAATCCATCGGCGCGGGCTTCAAAGCGCTCTTCCGGGGAGAGCAGGGGCATTACTTCGGCGCGCGTTTTTCCAATCAGGTCTGAAACGGAAACAAGCTGGTACCCCCTCTCGCGCAGAGCGTCGATAATTTGAGGAAGAGCCGCAACCGTCTGGGTGCGATCGCCGCCGCCATCGTGCAGCAAGATGACATTGCCGTTGCCGGCCTGCCTCAGAACGCTGTCGACAATCTCTTTTGCAGGGATGGGCTTGCCGTCGCGCAGGCTCCAGTCGTCTGGATCGATGCGCTGGCCCACGATCAAGTAGCCCATTTCCTGGGCGACGGGAAGCTGCGCCACTTCCTCTGCATACTCCGGCTGATGATCGATGCCGTAGGGAGGACGGAAGAGAATCGTTTTGACGTCGAGGGTGCTCTCGATCAGCCGCTGGGTCAGATTCAATTCCCAGCGGAGTTGTGTGTGCGAGATCTCGTCGAATTTCGGGTGGGTAAAAGTGTGATTCCCGATTTCGTGACCTTCGGCGAATTCGCGCTTTAAGATGTCCGGCCTTTTATTGGCTTGGTCGCCGATAATGAAGAAAATTCCAGGCGCCTTCTTTTCCTTCAGGATGTCGAGGATCCTGGGCGTCCATTGAGGATCGGGGCCATCGTCGAAGGAGATGGCAATTTTCTTGTTCACCCCGCCGATGCGCTCGATGTTATAGGAAAGCGGGATGGCCTCGTAAGATTCATCGGTGAAGAGATCACTGCCCGCGTCGTACTCGAAGGAACGTTTGCCATGCTTGGGTGTATCGGTAAAGTGCCAAATGTCGCCGTCGCCTTCCAGGATTAAGTCCGGACCGGGCGGCAGATCAGCTAGTTTTTGCCGCGCTGCATCGTCGGCGTGAGCCGCATCCCAAATCGGCCACATGGAAGTGTCTGAAGAACCGAGCCGCCACAGCGCCGTGCCTTGCACGCCCAATCGCTCGCTGGCCCGAAGCTGGTTGTAAGCGGTGACGGCGTCCAGCATCCACACTTGGTGCATGTGGTTATGCTCGTCGTAGTACGAATAGTGCGGGTTCAGCGAATTACTGTCGAATTCGACGTCAGTGTCCGATTCCTCGACATGCAGCAATGCCTCCTGGACACTGTACTCGGCCGCGGCCTCGTGGTTCTTTTCTGGGGGAAGCGGCCAATCGTAAGCGTAGTTCGCAATTCCCACGATGATCTTTTGCGGAGGAACCACGTCGAATACCTGGCGCAGGTTTTCGACGAACCAGTCCTGGGCGGCGATGGGGCCGGGAGGAGAAGTCAGCCAATGTTGGTCGTAGTTCATCAGCACTATGGCGTCGCATTCCTTGCCGAAAAATTCGTAATCATACGCGTCGTCGCGGGCCGGCAGAGCGATCATGAGTTTCAATCCGGCAGAGTGGAGCGGGGGCGCAAGCGCGGCAATGAATTGACGGAAGTGCGCCTGGCTGGCGTCGGGGACTTCTTCAAAATCGACGACAATGCCGGCCTCGTGCGAATCGACGGCATACGCCGTGATATCTCGCGCGAGATCCTGCCGCGCGGCAGGATTGGCAAGCATCTGCGCCATTTCCTTGATGCGCCACTCGACGCCATCGTAGTTGTTGATGAGGCCCATCGTGGGCAACTCGACGGGAGGATTCAGCGATTTCATCCACTGGTGCAGCTTGTCTTCTTTCAGTATCGAGATGGCTTCGGCAGGTGTGGCCTTGGCAGTGTATTGGCCCCGCTCGTAATCCACAGTGGTCAGCGCGCCATCGGCAGAGACGGCATGGAGCTGCTCGGGAATCAGCAGGTCGATGTCTTTGTAATGCTTCTTGAGAGAAGCGAGGCTGTTGGGATCCCAGCTCACGAAAAATGCGGCGCGCACCGGATCATAGGTTGCTGGGACTTTTCCGATGTTCGCCACGCGGCGGCGGCGGCCTTCACGGGTAATCGGTTTCTTTTTCGATTTGACAGCGTGATATCCGGGCTTGGTGTCCGGCAGGAGACCCGCGGGCAATTCCACGCTGACGGCAATGGTCACAAAAAAATAGGCCAGCAAAAGGGTCAGTAACACGCCGGTAATTTCCATTACGCGGCGCGTGCGGCGCCAACGCACACGCTCCGCGTCATAAAATATGGGACCGCGTTCCTTCATGTCACCTTATCCGGCGGTACGGCAGGCAAATATACATCAGGCCAGGGCTGAGTCCGTCTGCGCGATTCCGTCTGCTCTATTGTAAGATGCGTGGCTTGATGAAGCGAGTTTTCTCGAATCCTCTTGTTGCGTTAGTTGCAGGCCTGTGCCTGCGGCTCTATTTCGTGCTTAAGTTCCCCGCCAATTCCGGGGACACGGTCCTTTACGAGCAAATCGCTACGAACTGGCTGAAGCACCACGTCTACGCCATGACCGTCGGCGGCGCGATCACTCCGGTGGATCTGCGCATGCCGGGTTATCCGGCGTTTCTCGCCATCCTCTACGCTCTCACGGGACGCACGGATGAGGATGCCCGCCTCTGGGTGATGCTGGCGCAAGTGGGCGTGGATCTTCTTTCCTGCGCGATAATTGCCAGGCTGGCGGCGCTTTTGGCCTGCACCTCGGAAGACCCGGCACCCAACAAGCGTGTGTTTTCTATCGCGCTGTGGCTCGCCGCGTTGTGTCCCTGCACGGCGAACTACACCGCTGTGCCACTGACCGAAGTGTTCGCAACTTTCTGGACGGTGCTGGCTTGCCTTGCTTTCGTGGTTGCATTGAGAAGAACGCAGAAACCGGATTTTCTATTGAAGAGCACCCATCTTCCTCTGCGGAAAAGCGTGGAATCCTCTGCTCTGGCTGGAGGACTGATGGTCGGTTTCGGGACGCTTTTTCGCCCCGAAACACCGCTGTTGCTCGTTGCCGCCGCTGCCATTTTTGGCGGATTATTTTTTTCGCGTGGAAATTACCGGCGCTGGTTCTGGGTTTGCCTGGGCATGGCGCTCGGCTGCCTGATGATTCTTTCTCCCTGGGCCATTCGGAACATGATAACCCTCGGCGAGCCGCAATTCCTCGCTCCAAAGAACTCGAATCTGCCTGGTGAACTCGTACCCTACGGCTTCATGGCCTGGGAAAAGACCTGGCTTTATCGCCTGCGGGATTGCTATCTCGTTCCGTGGAAGCTGAACGAGGAAGCCATCCATGTCGACGAGATACCCGCCCGCGCCTTTGATACGCCGGAAGAAAAACAGCGCGTTGCCGCCATTCTCGAGCAATACAACAATGATTTGACGCTGACGCCGGAAGAGGATGCGGAGTTCGCCCGGCTGGCGCGCGAGCGCACGGCGCGGCATCCTTTGCGAACATACCTCGGGTTGCCTGCCGCGCGCGCCGTGGCCATCTGGTTCACGCCGCGCATTGAATTGCTGCCCGTTTCAGGACACGTTTTTCCGCTGGCGCAAATGCGCGAGGATGACCCCGTCGATCAGGAAGTCACCAGCCTGCTTTTTGTCCTGAATTTGTTTTATGTCGGGCTGGGCGTCTGGGGCGCTATGCGCCTTTGGCGCTCGAATCCTTCAGCCCGCCCCGCAGTTGCTTTTCTGGCGTTGTTCATTGTGATCCGCACGGCCTTTCTGACCACACTGGAAGCGCCCGAGCCGCGCTATGTTCTCGTTTGTTTCCCCGCACTGATCGCGATGGGCGCGCAGGTTTTCGCACGCCCTTCCGAAGCGCAGTAACGCTAGCTTCCACTTGTCCTGCGATTGCCTGCCGAAAAGCGGCACCGGATAAATCCTGGGCCGTTATTTTTCCTCGAAGGGCTCGGGATGAATGGTGACGCGGTAAATCTGCGGGAACTTTTCTTTCACGCGGTCTTCCAGCGCCGCGGTCACGTCGTGGATTTGCGTGATGGGCAGCTCGCTCCTCATTGTGCAGTGGCACGAAACCAGGATGTGGTGCTCCACCTGGCGCACGCGCACGTCGTGGCAATTCACGAGTTCGTCGAACTCCAGCGGCAGCTCATTCAGGAACTCCTCGATCGCGCGTGAAAGCTGCTTCATCTCCCCACCGCCGGCGTCCGGCGTGGCAATGTGCGTGCCCAGCGGTTCGATGTGGATATTGACTTCTACTTGCCCGTCGCGCAGCTCACGAATTTTTTCTTCCAGCTCGGTGGCCTGGCGGTGCGCATCGCCCAGGCTCAAATGTTCGTCCACTTCCAGGTGCAGTTCGATGAAAAGTTGTCCATCTTGTTGGACCGCGGTCAGGTCATGAACCGCCAGGCCCATCTTCTGCGCTACGGCGCGAATCGCTTCAAAAAGGTGTTCTCCCTGTGGCGCGCGAGGCTCCGCATGCACCATTACGTCCGACGGAACGATTTCGCCGATGCGCTTTTCGATGGCGTCGCTCAAGGCATGGACTTGCTCGAGGCTCGCGGTCCTCGCCACGCTCACGGTTGCATCAACAAAATGGCGGTTGCCGGCACGCCGCACGCGCACGCGATCGACGTCCAGCACGCCGTCCATACGAGCGACAGCCTTGGCGATTTCCTGCTGCAGGCCCTGCGGTGCCGCGTCCAGCAAAGCATCCAGCGTGCGCCTGCCGAGTTGCGCGCCCACCCACAAAATGACCGCCGCCACGGTCAGTCCCGCCAGGGCGTCCGCGTAATTCAGCCATGGCAAGTTCCACGTCTCGCCGGCCCAGACCAACACGATCCCGGCGATCACCACGATGGTGCTCCACACATCGGTCGAGAAATGCAATGCGTCGGCTTCCAGAGCGTCACTCGAATACTTGCGAGAGACGTGTCCGAGGGCCCGCGCCCGCGTTAGATCGATTGACAAAGCGATCAGCAGCACCAGGATCGCCGTAACGCTCGGCTGGATGTGCACGCTGCGAAAGAACAGCCGGTCAAACGCCTCGTAAACGATGTAGAGAGCGGTCAGCGCCAGCAGCCCCGTCTCGACGAACGCGGAAAAGTTTTCAAACTTGCCGTGCCCATAAGGATGCTTTTCATCAGCTGGCTGATCGGACATGCGCACGGAGAGAAACGTAATGATCGCCGCGAGCAGATCGAGACCGGAATGCAACGCTTCCGAGAGGACTCCCAAGCTCCCTGTTCGCACCACCAAGAACGTTTTCAGCGAGACCAGCAGCAAAGCCGAGCCCACGCTCAAGAGCGCCGCCCGCTTCTTTTCCCGTCCTTCTTCCACGGAATAGGGAACAACCATCGCCCGCCTAGACTACCTCAAGTCGACGCGTTTTCCAGAATGCGTGGCATGTCCGGACATGTTGCCTTTTCGTCTTAGGGAGCGTTCCGTGTTTCTCATGGAGGATAGCGTTCTTCGGACGACACTTGCCCCGTGCAAACGGAGACTTTCGTGCTCGCAGACTCATGGATTCAGGTAAATACTGTATTGACATAAAACAACGAGTCTTGTTTTGTTGAAATATCAGCGTTTAGGCTATGCTGGCGATCGTTCGTCTACGATCAGTTTCATGGGGTCGACGTGAGAACCCGGACTGGGCACGCCTTGTTTTTCAATACCGTTCAGGGAGACTGTTCCGCTAAACATGCCAGCATTGGCCGGAACCTGCGTCTGGCGCCCGGCTGGTGCTTCCCCGGGATGATCTTCCGCGTGACAGCGGTCGTCCTGGTCGTTATTTCCACAGCGCGGGCGCAATCCGGTCCTGGTACCGATCCCCACTATGTCGCCCTTCGCAACCTCACACTGGGCAGCCAAGCCATTAGCGTCACGAATTTCGATCTGAAACGCGACGCGGGGACGTTTCGTCTGAACTCGGGCACCGTATGTTTCGTTCCTCCAGTGAACGGCAAGGTGACTGGCGCTGTGATCGTTGGCGACGGCAGTTTTCTTCTCGCGCCTCCCACGGAAACCGAGCGCAAGAGCCTGAAGTATCTGACAAAGGAAGATGCATTCAGCGAAAAATTCGAGCGTCTTGTGCTGCGCTTTACCGATTCCACTTACGACGAGATTAAGAAGGCGGGCAAGCCGATGTCCGGTGGCTGCGACGCGGGCCTGCTAAAAGACAGCCAGAGTGTGACCCGGCACAAAATAAAGCACAACCTGGAAGCCGAGCTTCTGGCGGAGATCCTCAGTCCGGAGCCACGGGGCCTCTTCTGGGCGTTCATTCACGGTAAGCATTACGACGATAAGGAAATCTATTCACTGGATCCGAACCAAAACTCAGATCAAGTGGACTTCTGGACCTACGACGAGAACAAGTGGGGTGACTGGGCTTCCTTCCACTTCACCGAGCCGCACCCCAAGGGCTCCGTAGGCAGGACCATCCGAATAGAGCACCATCAACTTGACACCGCTCTCGAAAAGAATGGCGCTCTCTCCGGCAAAGCCACAACCACGTTTGTGTCGCTCCGCAATGGGCTGCGTGTCGTGCCGTTCGCCCTGTTCCACACTCTTCGCGTTCAGTCTGTTATGGCCGACGGCCAGCCGCTTTCGTTCATTCAGGAAGATAAGAACGAAGACGCCGATTTTGCGGTCATTCTTCCGAAGCCGTTGGCTGCCGGAGAGAAGTTCAGTGTCACCACAAGCTATGGGGGCAAGGATGCCGTGGTGAACGAAGGTAGCGGGAACTATTTCCCGATCGCGCGTGACGACTGGTATCCCAACAGCACGGGCCCCGGGCTCGGCGAATATGCCTCCTATGACATGACCTTTCGCATTCCCAAGGGGATGAAAATCGCCGCCACTGGCATTCTTGTCAACCAATCCAACGATGGCGGACAAAACGTCACGGTCTGGAAGAGCGAAACTCCTCAAACGGTAGCGGGATTTAATTACGGCAAGTTCAAAGTGGAGGAAGCAAAGCTGTCCAAGCCCGAGGTACTCATCCAGTCATACGCCAACGAGGAATCTCCCAACTGGGTGCAATCGCTGCGGCAGGCCGCTGAAGGCGGTTTACCGGGGCAAAGCCACATGACGGGAGTGGCCTTGGGTACGATGAGCACGACGTCCCTCAACAAAAAGGCCCTTGCGGAAGGTGAGCTTGCTGTCCAGCTCTACACGGAGTACTTCGGTCCATCGTTGTTTACGCACCTGCAGATCACACAACAAACCGCTTGCAACTTCGGCCAGGCCTGGCCTGAACTGGTGTGGATCCCCATCTGCTATTACTTCGACACTACCGTTCGACATCAGCTCGGTATGGACTGGGGCGATCGCGGCTACTGGAAGGTTGTGACACCGCACGAAGTGGCGCATCAATGGTGGGGCCACACCGTGGGGTTCAATTCCGGCCGCGATCAGTGGATGAGTGAAGGCTTCGCAGACATGTCTGCCTCCCTCTACCTCAGCATGATCGAGAAAGATCCCAAGAAGTTCATCAGCTTCTGGAATGACGAACGCCAGTTGCTGACCGAGCGTGATGCGCAGGGCTTCCGGGCGATCGACGTTGGCCCCCTTACGATGGGTTACCGCGCCAACAACTCCCGCACCGGCGGGAACGTCACTCGGCGGCTCATTTACCCCAAAGGCGCCTACGTCCTGCACATGATTCGCATGATGATGCATGACAACCGCGACGGCGATAAGCAGTTCAAGGAAACCATGCAGGATTTTGTCAACACCTACCGCGGGAAGGCCGCCACGACCGAAGAATTCAAAGCCATCGTCGAAAAGCACATGTCCCCGGATATGGACGCCGAAGGAAATCATAAGATGGATTGGTTCTTCAACGAGTACGTTTATGGCACGCAACTGCCCAGCTACAAATTCGACTACTCCTTTGATACCGGACCCGACGGCACGATCGTGCTGAGCATGAACCTTGCGCAATCGAACGTGAACGACCAGTTCCGCATGCTCGTTCCGATTTACCTGGAATTGGACGATGGGCGAATCGTATTCCTTGGGAGAATGCGCCTGGTGGGAAACAGCTCCGCTGCGCCGAAGGCGCCCCTCAAAGGCCTAAAGACGAAGCCACGCCGGGCACTCATCAACTACTTCGATGACGTTCTCGCGTCCGCCAGCTAGAGCAAAATGGAAGCTCTCCTGGGCCGCGGATTCACCAGGGGCGATTCCAGAAAAGACCTACTTTGCCGGGCTCATTGGCGGCGGCGGCAATAGCGGCAGCCGCTTGGCTTCTCCGCGCGCTCCGCGCACTTCCAACTCGTCGAACAGCAGCGAAGGCGCCACCACCGAGGCCGGTAAGCCGCTTTGCGCCGAGCCAAACGCTCCGAGTGCCGTGCCGGCAAATCCGTTGATCTGGCTCTGCATGTAGTTAAATACGAAAGTATCGTTGCCGATTCCGGCAAGATTGCGCAGCGCGCGCGAATTCAATGCGATGATGCGCGAGCCACGGATCATCTCTTCCCTGCCGGTTTCCGGATACACCCGATAAACGACCAGCGGCAGGCGATCGCCACTCCCGGCCCCTCCACCGTAGCTGGCCAGAAGTTCAGAGAAGTCTTCCTGGTGCAGCAGCAGCAGGCTCAACGCGGGATTATCCATTTCGCGCACGACCAGGCAATAGTTCAGTTTCTCCGCGCGGCAGCTGTCCAGAAATTTCTTCTTCAACTCCGTCGCGGAAAGTGTTTCCGCCGAGGAAAACAACAGGTTGCTCATCGTCGGCTTGGCGTCGTTCAAAAACGCCGCACGGCCGTGGCCGTTGGATTGATCGGAGTCTGGTCCGGGCCGGCGGGACATCAGCTCGTTTTTGAAATTGCCGCTCTCCACTAGCGTGACTTTCTGCGCGCGTACGCCTTCGTTGTCCACGGCGTAGCTGCCGATCAGCGGCGTGCCCTTAAATTCCTTTGCGCTCGGATCATCCACCACGGTCACACCGGGCGGCAGAACGCGCCCCCCCAGCCTCCCCACCCAATCGCTCTTGCCGCCCAAATTGCCGAGCATCTGCTCCATCACCGGACTGAACGAAATGGGTGGCCGCGCCCCGCTCACCGCGGGTCCAAGCACCTGCGCCAACATCGGCGCCGCAGCGCGTGCCTCGAAAAGGACGGGACCGGTATAGTCCTGCGCGGGAGGCGCGGCGCGCAGAGTCATGAGTTCGGTACCGGCAACGTTCAATCCCTTGCGCACCGCCTCCACGCTGGGCAAGTCGGCCGGGCGCGCCGTATAGCTGGCATAAAAATGATTCAGCGGCACGCCGTCATTGGCAAATGTCTTCATTCCGCCTTCAATTGCGGCAAAATGCCGGTTCTGGCGGATTTCCGTTCCTTCGCTGGTCAGCAGATATTCCGTCGCGTAGACCAGGTAGTAGATCACGCGCGACTCGTGAATCTCGGAAAACGCCCGCAGCGTCGCCGAAGTTTCGCGCGCTTCCTGGTCCCAATTGCGGCTGGTCCAATCCGGCGTTTCCAGCGGTTCGATGAGTTGAACCGGCTCGGCCTTTGCGAGATCGTCGATATCCGATTGCCGCGCCAAGCTGCTGAGATACGCTTGCTTCCGCGAATAAGTCTCCACGGCCTCTTTAAAGGCCTGATCGGTCGCAATCCACAAGTCCTGCCGCAGCGAATCGTAATCGCGGTCGATTCCCACCTGGCCGGTCGGCCCGATAAAGCCGCGAAAGCCTTCGTCGCTTACAAAATTCGAACTGTCCAGCTTGTAACTGCCGACGCGCGCATCCACGTCCATGAAGCGGTTCCGCGTGTGCGTGCTGGAGAGCAAAGTGCCGAATTCTGCGACGACTTCACGGACTTCCAGATCGAGCAAGCGATACTGAACGAAGTACGGCCGCACCGGCTGGTCGATATTCGGAATTTTCAACTCCAGGCGAGTCTTCGCGCGCGCCATTTCATCGCGCATGGCCTGCAGCGTGTGATCGTTGTCCTGCGGAACCTGAGCGCCCGCGGCGGCCCCAGAACCCATCGCAATCAAAAATAGAATCAGTCCTGCTATTCCCTCTGCGCGCCTCACTGCGGTCCTCCCGTTTTGATTACATCGTGCGCGGGCGGCGGCAGAATCGGCGGCCGGTCCGTTGAACTTTCTTTTTTCTGTACTTCCAATTCCGAAGTCAAAATCGCGGGCGATGCCGCGGCAACGGGAACGGAACCCGATTCCGCGCCGCAGTAACCGTTGAAAACCTCAGCGGTATCGCCTGTCGCGACAATTTTCGTAAGCGCCGCGAGCGGCGTGCCCACGATATCCACTCCGCGCACCAATTCATCGGGCCGTCCGTCGGGAAAAACCTTGTACACCACCAGCGGCAGCACCTGGAAAGCTTGCGGCTGCCCGCGTCCGGTGAATGTAAATCCGCCGGCAATGTCGTCGATCAACAATCCAAACGGCTTGCCCTGCGCTTTGATCAATGCAATCAGTTTGGCGCGGAGCTGCGTGTTCGTTACCGTTTTGCTGCTCTGCACGATCAGGTTGCCTTGCCTCGAAACCGGCGTGGCGCCAAGCTGCCGTCTGCCATGGCCGTTCGAATGCTGAAACCCGACCAGCGGTGACCGCGACATTTCGAAATTTTTCAGCACCCCGTGGTCCACCAGCGCCACGCGCTGTGCCGGCACACCTTCGTCATCAAACTGGTAGTAGCCCAGAAGGTCCTGCTTGCCGAGCTTTCGCATCGTCGTGTCGTCGGTGATGCTCAGAAATTCCGGCAGGATTTGTTCGCCGACTTTTTTCGAGAACGTTTGTCCTTCGGTCACGTCTTTTTGGCGGTGTCCCTCGGCGCGATGCCCGAAGACTTCGTGGAAAAACACCGCTGCAGCGCGCCCCGTCAGCAACGCCGGCCCGACGGTCGGGTCGTTGATGGGCGCAGCGACCAGCCCCTCCAATTCCTTCCGCATCGTCGCTTCCGCCGCGTACACCGCTTTGTCGTCCGGCGCGTCGTTGGGGTCCACCCAATCGAAATTGTAGTAGCGGTCGATGTCCATGCCGTCCGGCGCTTTGCCCTGGATGAACAACTCGAGCCGGTAGCGAATCTGCCCGAACTGCAGGTGCGTCCCTTCAGTGGTCACCTGATAGGCGTTTTGCGCTTGCGCCGAGAACGTCACGATGGAATTGATAATCGCCGGCGACTCGCGAAAAGCCTTTGTGTAAGCGCGGACTTTTTCTTCCCAGGGCTGGCGGTCCACGGCGATGGAAACTTGCGGGCCAATGTAGGTGTGCGGTTCTTCACGCGAAAAATCCGGCGCGCGCCCTTCCGCCGTCTCCACTTTTACTTCCTTGCCCGTCTTGATCTTGATCAGCGCTTCGGACGCGGCCCGGTACTGCTTGTCGGTCTCCAGCCAGATCGCCCTGCGCAGCACTTCGGCGTCATCGTCGATCGGCACGGGACTACCCGGCCCTCCGCTGGCCTGCTGCCGCTCGCCGACCTTGTGGGAATTATCCAGATTGTAGCTGCCCGTTCGAACCGAAACTTCCAGCCACCGGTTGCGTGCTGCGTTGCTGTTCAGCAGCGCTCCGTTCGAGCCGGACACATCCGCGCGCTGCGTCTCCGTTACCGTGTAACCCAAGTAGTAGGCCGGAGGATCCAGCGTGCCTAGGGTTTTCATCGAGCGTTCCAGTTCCGCTTGCAGCGCCGCGAGCAGCGGCGACCGTTTCGCCGGCGCGTCCGGTGGCGCGGCGTGCGCTGAATGCGCCATGCTGGAAAGCAGAGCAAGCGCGCAAAGGAATGAAATCACGCGACTACGAGTTGATATGCTCAAAAGATGCCTCACTCGGAATTAGACGGGACCGCGAAACATTCAGTGTACGCCACCGTTGCGGGTCGCACAAAGCAGGGAAAAAGAGCGCCGCCAATAAAATGACACTCGTTGGATGGCTGCGCCGGGCTTGTGGTTGCACCCTCAAAGAAAATGGAAGTCGCCACCCACGGCAGCGATGGGTTGGGACTCGTGCGAGGTCATCGGGGGACGGAAATGGCGCCGTTGTTTCCTAATACAACTTTACGCTGGGTTCCACTTGAACTGTCCTTTGGCCCACGCCAGAATTATTATATGCGCTTCCTTCTCGGCGTTCTGGTCGGTGCCGTCCTTCTCTTCGTGGTGTATCACTACCATTTGCTGCGCATGCCGTCCACTGACGAAGGTACGGCCGCCACACAGGCCATCAACCTGACTGGCGTACGAATGGACCTTCTGGAAATTGCCGACGCGGAACACGCCTACATGGCCATCAACGGCCAGTGTGTCTCGCTCCGCAAACTCATTTCCACCGAGTCCATTTCCATGACTCGCACCGGGCGCGACGGCTATTCTTATGAAATCGAGTGTTCCGGTAATGGTTTCACCGCCACGGGGCGCCATCGGCCGGCCCCGGCCGGCTCCCCCATTCGCTATCCTAATTTCTCCATCGACTCCTCCCTGGAACTCCACGAAATCGATTAAAGGCGCTACGCTTTTGTGCTTCGCCAAGAAAACCTTAAGATGAGCTTACCGGACGAACTGCTATCGGAGTTCAGGAAGGGTGCACTTAACCCCATCGGACTGGAATTGGCTAAACTCTCCAAAGAGTGTTTTCGGGTGCGCAGCACACCACGCGCAGACGAGACTATTTCCGTAGGCGCTTCCAAGCTCGGCGGTCTCCCGGACCTTCCTCCCCGTCTGGCATGGCCGAAATGGAAAACCGGTTATCTTACGTTCGTAGCGCAAGTGAATCTGGCGGAGCTCCCCGCAAATGAATTGCTTCCCCGTGTCGGTATGCTCTCCTTCTTCTATGATCGCGAACAATCTGCGTGGGGTTTTGATCCGAAGCATAAGGAAGGATTCCGTCTCTGGCATTTTCCGGAAGTATCGGAGCTCGTTCGCACTACGGAACCCGAACCTTCCGGCTTCTCATGCGCTCAGTTTTCTTTCGAGCCATTCCTGTCGCTCCCTGATCCTTCCGCAAAGTCGGCAAGGGACCTATTTCTCGAGCGTAAGGATCGCGAACAATATCGCAACTTCCTCGGAAAACGGGCTGGCCCGGCAGCACAGCATCAAATACTAGGCTGGCCGCACGTTATTCAGGATGAGATGGAACTCGAATGCCAACTCGTGACTAACGGTCTGTACTTAGGTGACCTCAGCGGGTATAAGGACCCGCGGCGCAAGGAACTAGAACCTGGCGCTGATGACTGGACACTCCTGATTCAGATTGATTCGGACGACAAAGCGAAAATGATGTGGGGCGACGGCGGCATGCTTTATGTCTGGATTCGCCGTCAGGACCTCGCGGCCCGGAAGTTCGAAAAAGCCTGGACCATCCTGCAGTGTTTCTGACCCAGAAATCGGTTCAGGATGCGCGGCCGTGCAACTCGATTTCAATTAATCGAGGGCGATATGCGTGCTTGTCTCTCTAACGCCTATCAGGCCCTGGATGTGATCCATCACCAGCTTGTTGAGCTCCTGGGATCCCCTGACTTCCACCACTGCGAATACGTCGCGGGAGCCCCAACACGCGTCGGCCATCTTGACTCCCGGCAGTCCTGCGATCTGCCGAGCAATGTCGCGCGACCTGCCAGGTTGCGTGGCAACGACGATATAGGCTCTCATGACCGTCCATCCAAGGGGCCGAGATTTCGTCAGCAATATACCAATCAGGCGACCTTAAGTACCGATAAATCGCATTATCGGAAACGGACGCACTATCCCAAATCTTGGGAACTTTTCTTGCACCCCCCCGTACCTTGCTATGAAAGCGGTTCCCCCAATAAAACACGTCCGCCGGCGGCGGGCGCCTAAACGAAAGAAGGATCACACTATGGGCGGAGAATTGATTGGATTGGTCGCCGTGACGCTGGGGATGGGCGTCCCCCTCGGCGCGCTCTACACCTATTACCGGGTCCGGAAATTGCGCAGCGAAGAGCGGCTTGCGGCGATTGCCCGCGGAGTCGATATTCCGATGGAGCCTGAATTGAACCAGGCGGCGCGTTCCCGCCGCTCCGGCCTTCTGCTGGTTAGCGGAGCGCTCGGCTACCTTGCCACTTTCGGATTGATTGCCGGCATCCAGGCGGACCGCGACATCTGGACCGCTGCCGCGTTTGGCATCATTCCCCTCGCGATCGGCATCGGCTATTTTCTCGATTGGTCGTTCATTCGCCGCGACGCCCGCGCGTGAGAAAAGAGGAATCAGCGTTCGATAAAAAGCGGATCGGTCTTCACATTCTTGTGAAGAGCCGGTCCGCATTTCATTTCGCTTCATTTGATCTCGAGCAGCGTAAACGTGTTTCCCTTCTTCACTGCCAGGCGGATCGGACGCGGCGGACCTTTCTTAGGAACCGTAACCTCGACCCATAATTCTTCTCCTGGCTTGCGCCGCGATGGATCGGTTGCATGTTCCGGCAAAAAATAAGCCACTGGCTCGCTGAGGGCCGCCACCAACTCTCCGGTGCGCGTCCTCCATCGCGTTACACTCAGCCCGGTGGGAGTGGGCGCGGGACTTGCCACCAGGCGCCCATTCTCGCCGTGCAGATAAACATCCCGCAGGTCGCCCCAGAAATTACCTTGAATGGCTTGCGGCGGTTGTGAAACGCCGTAAACTCGATCCGCATCCACGCGCAACCGCACGCTCAAATACCGGCCGCGAATCGGCAGGTCGGGATCGTAAGCTACGGTTTGCGCCCAAACGCGTGGAAACCGCGCGCGATCGATGGCATATTTCGCGGCCAGGCTCGCGACGATCGCCAATTGCAGCACTGCAAGGATGATCCCCTTCCGTGACAGTTTCATGACGTTCCTCCCGCGACTCGCGCGACCAGTTGCCGCCGCGTTCGCTCCAGCATCCACCCACCGAACAGGAACAACACGCCAAGCCCGATCAGGCTCGCGGAACGCCCCAGCTTATCCATGACGTTCGAGAAATAGAAAATGATCACCGTCAAGGCAAACCCGGCGACTCCCAGGTTGATGCGCTCGCGCCGGCGTTCCACCAATCCCCACGCCACCATTCCCAGCGCTCCAGCCCCAGCCCAAAAATACGGGCCCAACGAATTCCACGCAAATAGGGGCAGGTTTGAACCCGCATCCCCGTTCCGGGCGCGAAACGTTCCGATCACCAAGACCCAGGCCGCCGCCACTGCGTTTGTCCACACCGCTTTCTTGCGCAGGGCATAAGCCAATCCCAGCGGCCCACAAATCGCGATGGTCCAGCCAGTGATTTGCAAAAGAGAGGAAACGGGGGGTCGATTCTGCCACCACCATCCCCAGTATCCCCGTCCTTCGGCAAACGCCCAGAGGCTGAGAGGCAGCACGGCAAGCCCGCCGATCCAGGCAAGCGCTCGCCGCGTGGCGGAATCTTCCTGGCTAGTTCTTGCGCTCAGGTAGGTGATCGCGATCAGCACCAGCCCTTCGGTGATCAACCGGTTGCTGACGGCAAATCCTTGAGTGCGCACTTCCCATTCGCCAACAAGCCACCCAGGCACTAGCAATGCCAACAGTGCCGCTTGCGTCCAATGCCGCAGCAGCAGCCAGCCGGCAAGCGCGCCGATCGCCCACATCAGAATCCCGCTCGGCCAATGCTCCTGAAGATTGAAGATTTGCGCGGTCAGAAAAATTCCCGCGCCAACGCAAGTCGTCCCGATAGCGTGGAACGTCGTTGACAGCGCTGGGAATCTTTCTTCCGTCAGGGCTCCAGCCAGGGGAAACACGGCCACAAGAATCATGACCAGCGTGAAACGCCACGCGGGCGAGAGCTCATCCCAGTGCGCGCCCACGAACAGCAAGACTCCGGCGCAAAGCAGCAACCCGCCCAGCGCCACGGCCAGCAATACCGGCCAACGCAGGCGCTCACCAGAACTCTGCGACTCCTCAAACGTTCGAAGGCGCGACGCTGTGCCTGCATCCACCACGCCAGCTGAAACCCATCGCTCCAGCCGTTTCTTCAGTGTGTCAGCCATGCGAGGCCTCCTCTCGCCAGCTACTTTTCAGCAGTACAGCACGAAGCCCATGCTTTCCGATTCGAAGGAAATTGACCACGTCCTGCGACCGGAAACTCGTTTAAGGCGTGCGTTTCTGGTCCACCACCAGCACGCCGGCTTCGGCGTAATTCGTTGCCGGTACATCGTGAAACGATACGTGAATGTTTTCGCGTTTGGCTTTGCCATCTTCGATCAGCACGGTTGTGACGCGCTCCGCGATTTTCCGTTTTTGCTCCGGGGTCCGGCCTTCCACCCAGGTAATCTGCACGTGCGGCATGCCTCTTCCTCCTTAGAACGGGCGACTCCTTGTCTCTTGCATGTAAATGTCAGGCATTCTATCCGCCGCCGCGGTTCCCGCAAAGTCCACGGTGTCCATGTGCTAGAATCATCTGCTGATGCATCCCGCCATTCCTCACTTGATCGAGCTGCAGCGCGTCGACCACCAGATTGCTGTCCTGCGCGCGGAACTGGAAGCGTTTCCAAAACGCATCCGCGAAGCGGAAACCAAACTTGGCGGCGCGCGCGCCGATGTCGCGTCCGCGAAAGGGGCGCACACGCACGTCATCACGGAACGAAAGAAGCACGAGCTTGACGTGCAGCAGTGGAAAGACCGCGCGAGGAAATACCGCGATCAGAGCGGTGCGGTGAAAACCAACGAAGCCTTCAAGGCACTGCAACACGAAATCGCTAACGCCGAAGCCGAGGTTGCCAAGGCCGAAGACCGCCAACTGGAAGTGATGATGGCCGCGGAAGAAGCCGAACGCCGCGTGAAAATCACGGAGTCGAGATTGAAAGAAGCCGAGCAGGCTGTCGCTGCGGAACGAAAAGAAATTCAGGCGCAAGGTACGGAGAAAAAGAAACAACTCGACGCGGCGACGGCCGAGCGCGAAAAAATCATCGCGCCGGTGCCGGAAGATTTGCGCGAACTGTACGCGCGCATCGCCAAGCGCCACAATGGCACAGCGATGGCTGAAGCCCGCGACGGGCAGTGCCGCGGCTGCGGCATGCGCGTCCTGCCGCACATTCTTCAGGAACTAGCTACGGAAACCAACGAAGAGGTTTTCCGCTGCGAAAGCTGCGGCCTCATTCTTTACACCCTCGAACCGATTCCAGTCGCGAATTCCGAGGTTGGTTCCGCAAACACATCCTCGGCAGCTTCGACCAACTCCTGATGCCGCGCCGCCCGCCAAGTCCCCGTGGAAAAGATTTGTTCGGCGATGCTCCCGCGGAGCCCAAGCCGGCCGCGGCAGCGCATCGCGCAAACATTGACGGCGGCTCGCGCGGCAATCCCGGCCCCGCCGCTTACGGCGTTGTCATTCGGGATGGACGCGGCGAAATCGTCGCCAAGCTGAAAAAATATATCGGCCGCATGACCAACAACGTGGCCGAATATTACGGCTTGATTGCGGCGATGGACTACGCGCAATCACACGGCATTCGCGCGCTGCGCATCGAGAGCGATTCCGAACTGCTCGTCAAACAAATGCGCGGGCAGTACAAAGTGAAGAGCGAAGATCTGCGCCCGCTTTTCGAGCGCGCACAAAAAATGTCCAAGGCTTTCGATTCTTTCCGCATCGAACACGTTTACCGCGAGCAGAACCGCGAAGCCGACGCGCTCGCCAACGAAGCACTGGATGAAACGGAAGGAAAGGCTTCCGGCTCGGCGGCAAAAAAAACTGCATCGGCGACCGCCGAACCTGAACCTGCCAGATCCAAAGCGGAAGCCGCCAGTTCCAAACCCGAGCCGCGAAAAATTCAAGCGCGTTTCCGCGGCGGCGTTCTTTATCTCCTGGAAGACGTCGAGTTGCCCGACGGCATGGTCGTCGACGTTTCGATTCACCTGCGTCCAAAACCTTCCGCCTAGCCGCCGATCGTCATTCGTGCTACAGCAGCCTCCATTACTTCAGAACATAACTACGATAAAGCGTATCGCGCTGGGCGGGGATGAAGCCGGCGTCGGAAATGACGCGGCGGAGTTCGCTTTCGTTGGTGCGATTTTTTACGCCGGCGGCGAATACGACGTTTTCTTCGATCAGGATGCTGCCGACGTCGTCGGCGCCGAACTGCAGACCGATCTGGCAGACTTTGATTCCGGGCGTGAGCCAGCTTGACTGAATGTGGTCGATGTTGTCGAGGTACAAGCGGCTGACGGCAAGTGTTTTCAGGTAGTCGACGGCAGTGGTCTCCTGCACTCTTTTTCCAAGCGCGGTATTTTCAGCAGCAAACATCCACGGAATGAAAGCGGTGAATCCGCCGGTATCTTCCTGAATGCGCCGCAAGCGTTCTAGATGATTGACCCGGTGGCGCAACTCTTCCCCGCAGCCGAACATCATGGTGGCGGTGGTGCGGAGTCCCAGCGAGTGGGCGACGCGGTGCACTTCTTCCCAGTCGTCACTGGTGCACTTCAAGCGCGCAATCTTCGCGCGGACTTCGTCATCGAGAATTTCCGCGCCACCGCCGGGAATGGATTGCAGTCCAGCGTCCATCAGGCGCTGTATCGTTTCGCGGATGCTGATTTCGCTGACTTCCGCGATGCACAGAATTTCGGGCGCCGAGAAACAATGCAGATGGACTTGTGGATAGCGGGCTTTCAGGGAACGCAAAAGATTTTCGTAATAGCCAATTTGCAAGTCCGGATGCAGCCCACCTTGCAACAAAATCCCGGTGCCGCCGAGTTCGAGCATTTCGTCGATTTTCTTGTAGATTTCCTCGAACGGCAGAATGTAGCCGTCCTTGGCGCCGAGCGGCCGGTAGAACGCGCAAAAGGAACAATATTCGGTGCAGAAATTCGTGTAGTTGATGTTGCGGTCGATCTGGTAGGTAACGACGCGGGGATCGTTTTTCCTGAGGCGCATCTGATGCGCCGCCATGCCGAGACCTACGAGGTCATCGGATTCGAGCATGTCGAGAGCTTGTTGTTTGGTCAGTCCCACGATGTTTCCTTATCGATTGTCTTATTCCATTTGTATCCAGCGCATTGCGTGAATTTAAAATCCTCAGAGCACGGCTAAAGCGGTGCGCCTACAACTTCACTGCTTCCGCTTTTGTAGCGGCCCACTCGACGGGCTTGGCTTGCGGAATCAAGCCGAGTTTTGCGGCATGCGCGAAATACAATTCCAGGCCGCGGCGATTTTCTTCGTCCAGAGAAAAATTGATGTTGCTTTGCAAGTACGACTCGAGAGTCCGTAGCGGCAATTCCAATTCACGCGCGGCGTCGAAACAAATCTCCGCGATGCGCGACAAACCAAAATCCCGCGAGGCGAGAAAATCCACAGCCACTTCCGTAGTAGCAACGTCCCGCCTGGCCGCCCAAACTGCAAGGACGGCAGGCAATCCTGTCAGACTTCGCCATTCGCCAACTACATCGTAAACGTAAAGCATCTCCGCGCTGGTGATTCCGAGAGTGGCCCCCGGGCATATGGTTTGGCCTTCCGCACCGGGCCAACTCTCTTTTTCCATTCCCACGGCAATTCGCAAGGCAGGATCACCAATCAGAAGCGCCGCGTCCGCCTGGTTCACCATCGCGCTCAAGTCCGGCGCGGATTCAAAGAATTGCGGCGCGATCTTCCACTTTTCCGCGCACAGGATGCGCGTCATAGTCTGCGTGCTGCGCGAACCGGCATCCAGCGCGAAGCTCTTCACCCGTTCGATGGGCTTCTTCGCAATGACCAATAGACTCCGCACCTGCTTTTTCGAGGCGATGGCCATGTCCGGCAGGATCACCAAATCATCGATGCGCTGGTACTCGATGGCGGGAATGATGGCCACGTTCGCGCGGCCGGAGCGCAAATCCTCGGCGCATTGCGAGGGGACGGTGAACGACAAATCGTATTTGCCGCGCAGCGGCCCGTTGGTGAAGCCCCAGACGAGCGGCGCGGTGTTGAGGTATTGAACGATGGAGATGCGAAGTTTGGTCACGGTTCGAGGGCTCACGTTCGAGGTCCAGTATAACAAAGAGGGTTTTTCCGGGACGCAACCTTCTTTCGCGAGGAATTGTCCAGCAACTTCGGAATGTTGGAATCAATAGAAAAACCCGGCAAAAAGGCCGCGCGCCCCCACCTCATGAAAATGCATGAATATCAAAAGAAAGGACTTACAAGAAAAAGTATTTTGTAATTCATTGATTCTAAAGGGTGCGATTTCGGTTGTTTGGGGCGAGCGAAGCGCAGAATGGGCGCCTCCAAATGAAAAGCGGGAGCCGGTTCCCGCACTCCAAACGCAGTTTCTTATAGGGTTAATTATAGCATTAGCTAAAGAACGAGTCAAGGAAGCTTTGCGGGAAGATTTGTGGATATCTGCACGCTGCGGGGCCAGCCGCTGACGGGCTTCCTTCACTCGATGCGCAGAGCGTTCATGGGGGAGATAGAGGCGGCGCGATTGGCGGGAATGATGGCCGCGAAGAAGGAGCACATGCCAAGCGCGCCAGCGGCGACAGCGAGGGCGAATGGGTCCCACGAGGAGACGCCGTAGAGTTGGGCGGAGAGCAAGCGACCGGCGCCGACGGCGAGCGGCAGCCCCAAGACGAGCCCAATCGCCACGCGCTTGAATGCTCCACTTAGCACCAGCGCCAGGACTTTCGGGCGGTCCGCACCTAGGGCCATGCGAATGCCGATTTCGTTGGTTTTCTGGGCGACGGAATAAGCGGTGACGCCGTACAGGCCGATGGCGGCAAGGATCAGCGCGACGATACCGAACAGGCCGGCGAGGCCGGCTACGGCACGTTCCTGGTCGAAGGAAAGTTCAATCTGCTGCTGCATGGTCCGAACGCTGTTGATGGTCAGGTTGGGATCCAATTCCGCCAAGATCCTGGTGAGCTGGGCTTCGAGGGCGCCTGGGGTCATGTTGGTGTCGAGCAACATTCCGCCGATGAAGTGGGAGTTCAATTCAATTTTCTTCATCAATTCGTCGGGATAATTCACCTGTTGCGCAAGCGGCACGTAGAACATGGGACGCGCCGGCCTGCGAAGGCCCCAGCCGGCAAACTTGGCGTCGCGTACGACGCCGACGATGCGGAAGGTGCCGGCATACTCGGGGACATCGAGGCCAAAGTGCTGCTCCAGCGGGTCTTCGCCACTCTTGAAAAAACGCTTCACGAAAGCTTCGTTGACGAGGGCCACGGGCGCAGTGGTTTCATTGTCGGCGGCAGTAAACGCGCGCCCGCGCAAAACCGGTACGCCGAGATTCTGAAGATAGTTGGCGCTCACGCGATCCCAAGAGGCGCCCGCTTCCTCATTGAGCTTTGCCGGAGGATGGCCGGCGACCATGATGAGTTCGCCCCAATTGTCGGTGAGCGGGTTATAGAGAGCCAAGCCGGAACCCTGAACACCGGGAAGACGATTGAGATGATCTTCGAGCTGCCGGTAGAGCGAGGCGAGCTGAGACTGCGTGTAGGTGGCTGGAGGCCTGTTCATGCTCACTTCCACGCGGTTTTGCACCTGGTATCCGAAGTTCTGATGCTCGAGCTTGTTGAGGCTGCGGGCAAGCATGGTGGCGCCGGCGACCAGAACGACAGACAAGGTAGCCTGTACGACGAGCAGCGCTTTGCGAGCGAACGAGGAGCGATCCTGCGCGCCGCGGCCCGAGCCGCGCAAGGCCTCCGCTGGATCGCTGCGCGTCGCAAGCCATGCCGGAGCTGCGCCAAAAATGATTCCGGTTACGAGCGCCAAGACGAAAGCAAATGCCAAGACCATGAGCGATGGCGCGGTGCTGATAGGAAGGAAGTGTGAACTGTGAAAGGCCAGGGCAAGCAGCAGACGTGCCGCAGCCATGGCCACGAGAAGTCCGACAATGCCTCCGCCAATGGCGAGCAGGACGCTTTCCGTGAGCGCCTGCATGACGATTTGCCTGGGAGTGGCGCCAACAGCCAGCCGCACGGCAGTTTGGCCGCGACGGGCAACGCCGCGAGCGAGCAGCAGGTTCGCCACGTTGGAACAAGCGATCAGAAGCACCAAGCCGCACACAGAGAGCAGGATCTGCAGGCTGCGGCCGTACTCTTCTTTCATCCTGGCGACACCAGCCCCGGCGGGTATCACGTTGACGACCTGCTTGGGAAGCATGCGAATGACGTCGTCCATCCAGTTGGATGGGTAGCCGGAATCGTTCTGCAGCCATTGGCGCAGCACTCCCGTGAGGCGGGGAGACATCCCGTCTGTCGAAGCTCCGGGACGCAAGCGCCCAATCATGCGGAGCCACGCAGAGACCGGCTGACGCAGGAGGCTGCCTTCGGCATTCATCATGGGCTCCTGCTGAAGGGGGAGCCAGATATCAGGGGGGTCGCTTTCGAGAGTCTCACCGAAAAATCCGGCGGGGGCGACTCCGATTACCGTCAGAGGATGGCCCTCGACGACAAACGTGGAACCCACGACGGAGGGATCGGAAGCGTAGGCGGTCTGCCAGACCCGGTGGCTGAGCACGGCTACGGGCGGGGCGGCGGGCTTGTCGTCGTCCGGAGTGAACAGGCGGCCGCCGAAAGCGCGAACTCCAAGGGTTCGGAAATAGCTGCCGGTGACGTACTCCGAGCGCAGCGGTCTGGCAACCGATTCGAAGCTTTGACGGCGCACGCCCAAGCGCCAGCGCCCGGCTTGGAAGGCGGTAACCTCTTCGAATTCAGGGGTTTCTGCTTTGAGGCGCTCGTACAGAGGGTAGGAATACATGCCCCAAGTGTCCTGAGGACCGCCTTCCACGCAGCATTCGTCGCCTTCCCCGACGCGGTAGAGCCTGCCGGGGTCCGAGACGGGCAAGGAACGGAGCATTACCGCGTGGATCAAGGTAAAGATGGCGGTCGTGCCGCCAATTCCCAAGGCCAGCGTGAGTACGGCGGTGGCGGTAAAAACGGGCGACAGCCGGAACTGCCGCAGGGCGTAGCGAAAATTGCCTGGCAGACTTGCCATGGACACCTCTCCGTACAATACGAAGACCGGGGCTAAGAGTTCCCGAATCCAGCAAACCGGGGAACTACGACCTTGGCCGAGGTTGGGTTTGGCGCTGCGTTATTGACGGTGGAAAAATGCGTTTGTCACGTGGCAAGGGGTGATCAAAGGGGGCGCCGCGGTGCCGCGCCCCTAGAAAGGCAACAACCCCGGTCAATCCGGCTAAAGCGATATCAGTTCGCGATGGGGCTACTTCTGTTGTAAAACCATTCGGCAAGTTTGGAGGGATGGGAAATGTCGAAAGTTTGGGTTGGCGTTTTGTTGATGAGTGCGGCGATTACGGCGCCGGCGCTCGTTCAGGCGCGCGCGGAAACGCCGCAAACGCCCACAATTACGGAGAAAACGGCGAACGCGCAGAAGTTGCCGGGTTACTTCAATCTCTACTGGGATGCGAAGCAGGGAAAGCTGTGGCTGGAGATTGACAAGTGGAGCAGCGAATTCCTTTACCAGAGCGGGCTTCCGGCGGGGATTGGTTCGAATGACATCGGGCTGGACCGCGGGCAACTGGGACGGACGCGCATCGTGCGCTTCGAGCGCAGCGGGCCGAAAGTCCTGCTGATTCAGGAGAACCTCGAATACCGCGCGGTGAGCAATGATCCCGACGAACGGCGCGCGGTGCACGATTCCTTTGCGGAGTCCGCGCTGTGGGGTTTCAAGGTGGAGGCTGAAGAGAAGGATCACGCGCTGGTGGACGCGACGGATTTTTTCCTGCATGATGCACACGGGATTCCAGCGGCGCTTCACCGGACAAAACAAGGCTCTTATCATCTCGATGCGTTGCGTTGCGCCATTTATCTGCCGCAGACGAAAAATTTTCCGCTGAATACGGAAGTGGAGGCCACGCTTACGTTCGCAGGAGAGGAACCGGGACGGTGGGTTCGCGACGTGACGCCTTCTCCGGAATCGATCACCGTGCGTGAGCATCATTCGTTCGTGCAGCTTCCGCCGCCCGCGTACAAGCCGCGGGCGTACGATCCGCGCGGGAGTTTCTTCGGGATCGGCTACCTGGATTACGCGACGCCAATCAGTGAGCCGATCGTGAAGCGCTTTATCGCGCGCCACCGACTGGAGAAAAAAGATCCCAAGGCGGCGGTCAGCGAACCACTGCAGCCGATCGTGTATTACCTGGATCGCGGGGCGCCGGAACCGATTCGCTCGGCGCTGCTCGAAGGGGCGCGGTGGTGGAACCAGGCGTTCGAGGCTGCAGGTTACAAGAACGCGTTTCGCGTCGAGATGCTGCCGGAAGGCGCGGACTTGATGGACCTGCGCTACAACGTGATCCAGTGGGTGCATCGCGCGACGCGGGGTTGGTCGTACGGCGCGGCGGTGATTGATCCGCGCACGGGAGAAATCATCAAGGGACATGTGACACTGGGGTCGCTCCGCGTGCGCCAGGACTTTCTGATTGCGGAGAGCCTGCTGGCGCCGTATGAAAAAGGCAAACCCGTTTCGACGAAGATGCAGGAGATGGCGCTGGCGCGGCTGCGGCAACTGGCGGCGCATGAAGTCGGGCACACCCTGGGCTTGATGCACAACTATTCCGCGAGCACGGTGAACCGTTCTTCCGTGATGGATTATCCGCCGCCGTACGTGAAGCTTGGCGCGGACGGCGTGCCGGACTTGTCCGCCGCTTACGCGACGGGAATCGGGGAGTGGGACAAGGTGTCCATTGCGTTTGGCTATCAGGATTTTGCGCCCGGGACGAATGAACAAGCGGCGCTGAATAAAATTCTGCTGGATGCATACGGGCGAGGCCTGCGCTACTTGACGGACCAGGACGCACGGCCAGCGGGTTCATCGAGCAGCCTGGCGCATTTGTGGGATTCGGGGGCAAATGCGGTCGATGAATTGAACCGCATCATGCAAGTACGCGGGACGGCGCTTAAGCGTTTCGGGGAGAACAATATTCGCGAGGGCGCGCCACTGGCGACACTCGAGGACGTGCTGGTGCCGCTGTTCATGCTGCATCGCTACCAGGTGGAAGCGGCGAGCAAACTGGTCGGCGGAATGGACTACACGTTTGCGTTGCGAGGCGACGGGCAAACGCCGACACAGATCGTCGCGCCTGCAGAACAGCGGCGCGCGCTTGCGGCGGTGCTGGCGACACTGAAGCCGGACGTTTTGGCGTTGCCCGAGTCGCTGCTGAAGATGATTCCTCCGCGTCCACCGGATTACGAACGAGGCCGCGAGCACTTCAAGATCCGGACCAGCCCGACTTTTGATGCGCTGGCTCCGGCGGAGGCAGCGGCACAGCACACGCTGCAATTTCTGTTTAACCCGGAGAGGGCGGCGCGGCTGATGGAATTTCACGCGCGCAATGCGGAGAATCCGGGGCTGGAAGAGGTCATCGACGCCCTCTTGGCTGCGACATGGAAGTCTCCCCGCAGCTCGGGGTATCCGGCAGAGATCGCCCGGTCGACCGATCGCGTTGTCTTGTATGACCTGATGGCCCTGAGCGCCAACGAGCAGGCCGCTGTTCAGGTCCGGGCCATCGCCGCATTAAAATTGGAACAGTTGCGTGACTGGCTGGCGACCGACCAAAGTGGCGCCAAGGATGAGGAAGAACGCGCCCACCTTTTCGCCGCCGTATCGCAAATCGTTCAGTTTCAGAAAGATCCGAAGCAAATCAGCGTGGCGCCCCCGGCCGAGCCGCCCGATGGACCACCCATTGGCACGGATGACGTTGGGGACAGTTGGGACTGAAAATTTGCAGAGTGCCGCGTGACAATCGGGCTCTCTAGTCGTCTATAGCTTCGAGGGGAGGGCCACATGCCTCGACGCACCTTGTTTTTCCTGATTTCGTTTTCGGCTCTGCTGGCACTGGGGTTTACGAGCGCGCGAGCGAGCCGGCATCACCATTCCGTAAACACTTCCTGGGGCCACAGACAGCCCGCAACCGATTGCTCCGATGTTCACATCCGCTTTGACGACCAGGACGCCGTCGTGCGTTCTGAAGAGCGCGCGTTGACGAAGTCCGAGGCTCCCGTGTTGCAGGTTCACCCGCACACCAACGGTGGCGTGCAGGTCGTGGGCTGGGATAAGGGGAACTATTCTGTGACGGCGTGCAAAGCGGCGGCGGGATCGAGTGGGGATGCGGAACGAATCCTGTCGCAGATCAGCATGTCCATCGAAAACGGCAGAATATCGACGAAAGGCCCGGGGGACGAGGAAGCCTGGACGGTGGAGCTGCTGATTCGCGCGCCGAAATCCGCGACCATCGACCTGGACACGATGAACGGGCCGATTTCGCTGTATGAAGTGGACGGCAAACTCACAGCTCGTGCCAAGAACGGGCCGATCAGCTTGAAGAATTTTTCCGGCGAAGCGGATATTACCGCCGTGAATGGTCCGATCAGTTTGGATGGCAGCAACGGAAGCGTGCGCATTCATACGGAGAATGGACCGATCTCCGTGGCGTTGACAGGAAGAACATGGAGCGGAGCCGGCTTGACTGCAGATGCGAAGAACGGGCCGCTGACGCTGATGGTCCCGAGCGGCTACCAGTCCAGCTTCGTGGTGGAGTCGACGAACTACGCGCCGGTAAGCTGCAAGGCAAGCATTTGCGATAACGCCCGCAAGACCTGGGACGATGAGCACCGCCGCATCGAATATGGCAGCGGTCCGGCGACGATCCGGCTATCGACAGTGAATGGGCCGGTTTCCGTGCAGGAGTCGAGAGAGAAACTGTAAGAGGAGGCGATTACACCGCGTTGAAAAAGGCTCGGCAGAGTAAGCCGCGCCTTGCGGGATGGACGCGCTCTGGCTGTTGCAGATAAGATTTGGCGCATGCTGCTGGAGGCGCGCGTAACCCATTCGGTGACGGAAGCGGAAGCGGTTCGCCTTGCGCGCGAACTTTATGCGCTTGAGGCCACCGCCCGGGCGCTAGCGGGCGAATACGACGACAATTTCCACCTGACAAGCGGGGACGGACATGGGTTCGTCCTCAAAGTGATGCATCCGGCACGGGAGCAATCCTTCATTGATATGCAGTGCCGGGCGCTTCGGCACCTGGCGGAACGCGCGCCTCAGTTGCCTGTGCCTCGCGTTATATCCAATCAGCAGGGTGAACTGTTTTCTTCAATTCTTGCGGCTGACGGCTCGACGCGTCTCGTCTGGCTGCTCAGCTTCGTGAATGGAACAGTTTTGGTGGAGGTCCGTCCACACACACCGGAGTTGCTTGGCGATCTTGGCCGGTTTCTGGGCAAGCTGGACGCGGCGCTGCAATCGTTTACGCATGCCGCTGCGCATCGGGAACTCAAGTGGGATTCTTCGCGTGCCGGTTGGATCAAGGACTATATCGAGCACATTGCTGATTTGAAAAGGCGCGCGCTGGTGGAAAAGTTTCTGGCACTTTATGAAGCGGAAGTGGTTCCCCACTTGGCGCGCTTGCGGCGCGGCGTGATCTATGGCGATGCAAATGACCACAACGTGCTGGTCAGCGAGCCGTGGCCGCAGCCGCGAGAGATCGCCGGGGTGATTGATTTTGGAGACATGCATCATGGAATCACTGCGTCGGAGCCGGCGATTGCGGCTGCTTACGCCATTCTTGGTAAAGAAGACCTGCTGCCGGCGGTAACTGCCATCGTTGCGGGATATCACCGGGCGTTTCCACTCGATGAGCTGGAGTTGTCCGTTCTGTTTCCGTTGATCGGCGCGCGGCTGGCCGTCAGCGTCACCAATTCCGCGTACCGCAAAACTGTCAAGCCGGAAGACCCGTACGTCACGGTCAGCGAAGCGCCGGCGTGGGAAGCATTGGAGCGGCTGGCAAAAATCCATCCGCGATTTGCCCACTACACGTTTCGCGCGGCCTGTGGGCTTCCGGCCGCTCCGAATAGTGAAAAGATCACGAAATGGCTGGAAGCGAACGCTGGCTCCGCAGCTTCGGTTTTGGACGTTGACACGCGGACGGCGCCGAGCGTTGTTTTCGATTTGAGCGTCGGCAGCACATTTCTGGGCGCCAAGCCCGGCGGAGCCAACCATCCGGAGGTGAGCGAGAAACTGTGCGCTGAAATGAAGCGGGCCGGAGCGGCCTTCGGCGTGGGCCGTTACGACGAGCCGCGGCTGGTTTATACCTCCTCGTTATTCGGGGCGAGCACTAACGCCACGGATGAACGGCGCACGGTGCACTTGGGGATGGATTTATTCCTCGAGCCGGGGACGCGGCTACGCGCGTCATGGGATGGCGTGGTCCACATGGTCGCTAATAATTCTTCGCCGCAGGACTACGGGCCGCTCGTAATTTTGCGACATGAAACTGACAGTGGCGAAGAATTTTTCACGCTGTACGGCCACTTGACGAAAGAAACGCTTGCTACGCCGAAACCAGGTCAGCGTGTTGGGCGCGGAGAAGAATTTGCGCGGGTTGGCACGACGGATGAAAACGGCGGGTGGATGCCACACGTTCATTTTCAGATCATCCTGGATCTGCTTGAACTCGGCGCCGATTTTCCTGGCGTTGCTTACGCTTCGCAGCGGGCGGTATGGACGAGCCTGTCGCCGGACCCTAATCTTTTGCTTGGAATCCCGGCCGATCGCTTTCCGGCAAAAGAACCCGCATTCAGCGAAACGCTGGCCGCACGCCGCTCTCTGCTGGGGAAAAATCTCAGCATCTCTTATGGGCGTCCGCTGAAAATCGTTCGCGGCTGGATGCAGTATTTGTATGACGAGACGGGGCGAGCGTATCTCGACGTTTACAACAACGTACCGCTAGTAGGGCACAGCCACCCTCGCGTGGTCCAGGCGGCGCAGGCCCAGCTCGCGCTGCTCAACACCAACACGCGCTATCTGCACGACAACGTCAACCGTTATGCCGAGCGACTGAAGCGGCTTTTGCCCGCGCCGCTGCGCGTTTGTTTTCTTGTGAACTCCGGAAGCGAGGCCAACGAGTTGGCTTTACGGCTTGCGCGCACGCATACGGGACGCGAAGACATTATTGTGGTGGAACGCGCCTACCACGGCCATACCAACACGCTCATCGACATCAGCCCGTACAAATTTGACGGTCCGGGAGGCAGGGGCAAGAAGCCCTGGGTGCACGTAGCTCCGCTCGCGGATGATTACCGCGGGCCGTATCGGCGCGCTGACAAGCAAGCGGGCGCAAAATATGCGGGGCACGTTGGCGAAATCCTGGAGCGCACGCGAGCCGAAGGCCGTGACGTCGCCGCGTACATCGCGGAAACCTTGCCGAGTGTCGGCGGACAAATTGTTTTTCCGGCAGGATACCTTGCGGAAGTGTATCGCCACGTACGCGCCGCGGGCGCCGTCTGCATTGCGGATGAAGTGCAGGTCGGATTCGGACGGCTGGGAACACACTTCTGGGGATTCGAAACGCAGGGCGTCGTCCCGGACATTGTCGTTCTGGGGAAGCCGATCGGCAACGCCTTTCCGCTCGCGGCGGTGATCACAACGCCGGAGATCGCCGACTCCTTTGATAATGGGATGGAGTTTTTCAGCACGTTCGGCGGCAATCCGGTGGCTTGCGCCGCGGGCCTCGCGGTTCTGGATGTACTTGAAGAAGAAAACTTACAGCAAAACGCCTTGCGCGTCGGCGAGCATCTGATTGAGGGCTTGAGAGCCTTGCAGACGCGGCATGCACTGATCGGTGATGTTCGTGGTTCGGGACTGTTCCTGGGGATCGATCTGGTGCTGGATCTCGAAACGCGCGCGGGAGCGCAGCTACAAGCATCGTATGTAGTGAATCGACTTCGCGACTGCGGCATTCTCGCTGGCACCGATGGGCCCCATCACAATGTTATTAAGCTGCGTCCGCCGCTGGTTTTCTCCAGGGTCGATGCCGATCTTTTCCTGAAGACTTTGGATGCCATACTCCGGGAAGACGCGGCGCAGCCCGCTCGATAGTGCCCAGGCGTTCCCAGGGCAGGTTGCGCAAGCCATCGTGAGGAAAGAGAGCTTCAAGCGCGCCGAGAAGGAATTAGCAGGCATTCAGAAGATTGCGGGCTGCACGCTCTTGAACTGGACGGAGCCCGAATACCCGCAGTCGCTTTTACAGATTTACGACCCGCCCGTGCTGCTGTACGTTCGCGGCGATCCCCAAGTATTGAATCTGCCCAGCATAGATATCGTTGGCACGCGGAGACCAACTCTCTATGGCACGCAAATGGCTCAACGCCTGGGCCGGGAACTGGCCGCGCGCGGGCCGGTTATCGTTAGCGGCATGGCCCGTGGCATTGACGCCTTCGGTCATCAGGGAGCGATGGATGCCAATGGCCGCGCTATCGGAGTTCTCGGGACGAGTATCGACGTTGGCTACCCGAAGGAGAACCAGAAACTGTACGAGAAAGTGCTGGAGCGCGGGGCGATCATCAGCGAATTTCCACTGCGCCCGCACCCGGCGCCGGAAAATTTCCCGGTGCGTAACCGGATCGTGGCCGGCATGCCGCTCGACGTGGTGGTCGTGGAAGGCGCTGGAGATGAAAGGGATCATCCGGCAGTTGCCGGGCAAGCAGTTCAGCAAAGTCTTGCCGTAGAGATAGTTAGGGATTGCGTCGCTTTGGCCGGGGCAGGCTTACAGACCTGAAGCGCATCCACAAGGGCAACCACAGCATCTAAGGTTAGACCACGTTGGAATTCGGGCAGAGCGCCTAAGGTAGCGAGAAGGACACACACCGCGCGGTCAGCCCTCTCCGCAAAGACATTACGGAGTTACAAAGACAATATGGCTCGTTCGTTGGTTATTGTGGAATCGCCGGCAAAGGCGAAAACGATTAACAAATACTTGGGGCGGAATTTCACCGTCAAAGCGTCCATCGGTCACGTGATGGACCTGCCCAAGAAAACGATTGGCATTCGTCTGCCCGGCGAAGAAGAGGGCGGCAAAAAGAAAAAGCGGAAGAAATCCAGCAAAGGAAGCAAGAAAACAAAGGCGCCGGAAAAGATAGGGAAGCTGATCAGCATCGACGACGACAAGATTTTCGAGCCTACCCTGCAAATCATCGCCGGCAAGGGCAAAGTGATTAACGATCTGAGGAAGGCGGCGCACTCCGCGGAGGCGGTGTATCTGGCGGGCGACCCCGATCGCGAGGGAGAAGCGATCTCCGCGCACCTCGCCATGGTTCTCTCCAAGCCTGCAAAGTTCATCGAGCAGGAACCCAGTGTTTCGAGATTCAAAAAGAAACCAGCGGTGCCCGAAGAGCCTCTCAAGAAGGAAGAAGAGAACGGCACGAAGAAAGAAGTTGTTGCCATAGATCCTAAGAAAATCTTTCGGGTTACGTTTAACGAAATTACGCCCAAAGCGATTCGAGCGGCCTTCGACAAGCCCCGACAGGTGGATAGCAATCTGGTGGATGCGCAGCAAGCTCGCCGGGTGCTCGATCGCATCGTGGGCTACAAAGTTTCTCCCATTCTCTGGGACAAGGTTCGCCGCGGGCTTTCTGCCGGGCGCGTCCAGACCGTGGCGCTCCGGCTGATCGTCGAACGCGAGCAGCAAATCCGAGCGTTCATCCCGCAGGAGTACTGGACGATTCACGCGATGCTAGATGCGGGGCATCCGCCGCTCTTCGAAGCCAAGCTGTTCAAGCACAAAGGCGAAGACATTGAAGTAAAGAATCAGGAAGCCGCGGAAAAGATTGTGGCCGCCGTGAGTAAGGCGAAGTGGCAGGTGGCCAGCGTCGCGCAAAAAGAAAAGAAGCGCAATCCGCCGCCGCCCTTCACGACTTCCAAATTGCAGCAGGCCGCTTACAACCGGCTGCGATACACGGCCAAGCGCACGATGTCTCTTGCGCAGAAGCTCTACGAAGGCGTGGAACTTGGTGACGAAGGCTCGGTCGCGCTGATTACCTACATGCGCACCGATTCCGTGCACGTCTCAAACGATGCGCTGGCGCAGGTTCGCGAATTGATCCCCGAGCGGTTCGGGAGCAATTATCTTCCGGAAAAACCCAACTATTACAAATCGAAGAAGGACGCGCAGGAAGCCCACGAGGCGGTGCGTCCCACCGACGCTATGCGCGCGCCGGAAGACGTGCGCAAGTATCTCGACGAGGACCTTTTCAAGCTTTACCAATTGATCTGGCAGCGCTTTGTCGCGTCGCAAATGCTCCCGGCAATCTTCGATCAGACGACCATCGACATCAGCGCGGGAGATTACACTTTTCGCGCTACCGGCTCGGTCCAGAAATTCGACGGCTACCTTCGTGTGTATCAGATGCCCGCATCGATCGCGGATCGCGAGGACGACGAGAAGGATGATGAAGGCGAAGGCCGCGCGCTTCCACAGGTTACGGAAGGGCGAATTCTCCGACTGGACAAGATTCGCCCGGACCAGCACTTTACCGAGCCTCCGCCGCGCTACAACGATGCGACATTGGTGAAAGAACTCGAAGAAGACGGCATCGGGCGTCCTTCGACGTACGCTTCGATCATTTCAACGCTCCTGGAGCGCGAATACGTCACCAAGAACCAGGGACGCTTTTCTCCCACCATGCTCGGTGAGCGGGTCAGCACCCTACTGATCAAGAGTTTCGAAGATATCTTCGACGTCACATTTACGGCGCGGCTCGAAGAAGAGCTGGACGAAATTGAAGAAGGCAAACTGCCGTGGCGCGAAGCCGTCAAAGAGTTCTGGGAAAAATTTGTCATCGACCTGGATAAGGCCGACGACGAGATGCTTTCCTACAAGGCTGGCATTCCCACCGGTAAAAAGTGCGAAAAGTGTGGCCAGGGCGAATTGCTCGAACGCATCAGCCGCCACGGTTTCTTCCTGGGCTGCTCGCGCTATCCCGAATGCGATTTCATTCAAGATCTCTCGCCTGAGAGTCCGGAAGAGGCCAGCGGCGAACCGAAGACCGAGTATTGCGACAATTGCGGCAAGGAGATGGCCATCAAGCGCGGCCGGTTTGGCACTTTCCTCGCTTGCACCGGTTACCCGGACTGCAAGACTACGCGCCGTCTCGTCCAGGGCACGCGCATCGCGCATCAGCCAGATGAGCCGCTCGATGAAAAATGCACGCTCTGCGGCAACGGTCTGGTGAAAAAACACGGACGCTTCGGCGAATTCATCGGCTGCTCCGGCTATCCAAAGTGCAAGTACACGCGGCCGATCACCATGGGCATTAAATGCCCGAAATGCAACGAAGGCGAATTCGTGCGCCGCGGCAGCGCGGGCAAAGGCGGCCGCGGACGCCCGCGCATTTTTTACGGCTGCTCCCGTTACCCGGATTGCGATTTCACCTCACCGCATATGCCCATCGCCGAGCCTTGCCCGAAGTGCGGCGCGCCATTCATCGTCGAGAAGCGCTCCAAGATCGGCACCGTCCATTCGTGCCTCAAAGAAGGCTGTGATTGGGAGAAGCTGGTTCCCGAGGCCCAGCCGCAAGCGCAGGCGGAAGAAGCTCCCGTGCCGGTAGCGGTGAAGTCCTGACCCACCTGCATCTGAAGAAACAAGGCCTTGATTTTGTTTTCCGCAGATTTGTCCGCGTCTATACTGTACCCGGGCCTTTCCCAGGGAGCTGTAGCAACGAATGATTGCAGCGATTGCGAAGTATCTTGAATACCTTCACTCGGTGAGGAATTCCTCGCCGCATACGGTTCTGAACTACCGCAGGGACCTCGAACAGTTTGTAGCGTATCTTTCGCCTCCCGGGGCCCGGCCGCCCGGACTCACTGGCGTCACGCACTCGATGATTCGCGAATTCGTCGCGCATCTCCATGATCACGGTCTCAGGAAAAGTTCCATTGCGCGGAAGCTTGCCGCTCTGCGCTCGTTCTTCAAGTATTGTGTCCGCGGGGGCCATCTGAAGGAAAATCCCGCGCGGCTTGTTCCGACGCCAAAGCTGCCGAAGCGCATCCCTTCCGTGCTTTCTGCCGAAGAGATGAACGGATTCCTCAATCAGCTTGACGGATCGGGACAAGGTGCAGCCGCCGGGCAGGCGAGTACGAAGAAAGCCCTATTGCTTGCACCGGCGTCCGACGTGAAGCCGCAACGTAAGCAAAGTGGTCCCGTGCGGGCCACGGAGGGCTTGCTGCTTCGCCGCGACCGGGCCCTCCTGGAACTTCTCTATGCCGCAGGCCTGCGCGTCAGTGAGCTCACCGGTCTCAATCTTGTCGACATGGAGCAAAAGGAACGCATCCTTCGCGTGCGCGGCAAGGGCGGCAGAGAACGCATCGTTCCTTACGGAGCTAAAGCCCAAGAGGCCTTGGAAAAATACTGGCCGGTGCGCGAACAGCTCCTGCGGCAAACGGATCGGACCGGTGGCAAGCAGGGGCCGCTCGCGGAACCGGTCTTCCTGAATTATTCAGGCCGGCGCCTCACTCCGCGTTCCGTCGGGCGCATCGTCAAGAAATACGCTCGCATCGCCAACGTCAATTGGGATCTGCATCCGCATTCGTTGCGTCATGCGTTCGCGACGCATCTGCTTGCAGACGGCGCCGATCTTCGCGCCATCCAGGAACTCCTCGGGCACCAATCTCTCTCGACCACGCAAAAATACACGCACGCCTCCATCCGCCAGTTGATGGAAATCTACGACAAGGCGCACCCCCACGCCTGACTCGCGCATCTATTCCTGTTTGCCGATCACCAGGGCTGAGTTACGCTGTGCAGCTTGCGGAAACTGAATATGGGACTGCGAATTGCAGTGTCGATCATGTTCTATTTGCTTGCGCGCACGGTTTTGCCTCTGAACGCAAGCGCGCAGGGAAACTACGAAATCCAGGTGTATCCGTACGAAACCGTCGGACCTCGCCACACGATGCTGGAGCTCCATTCGAATTTCACGTTTCAAGGCTCCCAATCAACTGATGATAGGACTCTTCCGACGAACCACCAATTGCACGAAACCGTCGAGATCACTCATGGCTTCAACGACTGGTTCGAGACCGGGTTTTACATTTTTACGTCGGCCAAGAGCGGTCAGGGCTGGGATTACGTGGGCAGCCACATTCGCCCCCGCGTGCGCGTTCCTCCCAAATGGAACTGGCCGGTCGGAGTCAGCCTGTCGAACGAAATCGGCTGGCAGAGCCGTCGCTACTCCGCTGATACCTGGACTTGGGAAATTCGCCCCATTGTGGACAAACAGCTCGGGCGCTGGTATCTATCGTTCAATCCCACTTTTGACCGGTCGTTCCATGGCCCGGGGATAAATCAGGGATTGGTGTTTTCGCCCAATTTCAAATTCAGCTACGATTTCACCAAGAAAGTTGCTGGAGGAATCGAATATTATGGCTCGCTGGGTCCGGTAACGGGTTTCGATCCCATCAGCCAGCAGCAACAGCAAATTCTTCCTGCGATTGACCTGAATCTCTCGCCCAAATGGGAAGTCAATTTTGGGCTGGGTGTGGGCGTGACGCGTGCGACGGATCACTTGCTTGCGAAAATGATTCTCGGCTACCGTTTCGATTTCTAGTTCGAGCACTGGTGAGTGTCAGGGCGAGATTGGCATTCGCCAGCACAGTCCCCACCTTCAACGGCAACTCAGCGAGGCCCCACAAGGCCGCGTTCAATGCCGCCTTGCGAGATTCTGGAACCACCTGTCATGCAGAGATGTCACTTGCCGTCCTATTGCGGCAGCGAAAGCCGAATGGCGGCCGCAAGGTGGATATCCAAGTGATTGGCAACGTTGCCCTTCTGGGAAGACTAGAATTGGTTCGCCGCATGCCTGTGCTCCTGCAGGATTCAAATCCAAAGGAAAACGAGCTGTAATTCCGTGGGCCGGAACGAAAGTTCTGTGCGCTGGAGTCCCGATGTTTTCTTACGTTTTTTGTGTAGTTGCTCTTATCGTGGCGCTAGTTCTCGTGCAGCCAATCGAAGGTGAAACGAACGAAGGCCTGCACACGCTTCAAGAGCCTTTGTGCCGGTTCGTTCGATCGGCGGTCAGTCAAACCCAATTCGAGGAGGAGGCAGAAGCTAGGCTGCAGGAGGGAGAATTTATCCCAGTTACGGATTCTGACAGGCGATCACCCCTTCATTTGGAAAACCGAACGGATCGTGAACTATTTGAATCTTCACTCACAAACTGGTTGTTCTTTGAGGATCTTGCTCGTAAGCGGCAGTCCATGATCGAGGAAATTCTTGTTCGCTGCGAAGCGAAGCGGAGTGGTCTCTCCGTGGCGGCATCGGTTTTTGCTCAGCTCGACGTTTCGAAGCGCGCAACATTTGTTGGCATCACGCACGCCATGCTGAATACGCAACTTATCGATCGCGAGGACGGAGGAAAAATGGGTGATAGCCTCCAACTGATCGATGAATTGCTCGACATCCATGGCGAGAACGAAGGGGCGCGCAGCGATCAACAGTTTCAGCTGATCCTGCGGCTCGCTCCGGGCGCCTTTCAGAAACTGGAACGAGCTACCAGTTTCGAAAGAGGAGAAAATCACGTATTCCACAAGCTGTTTCCTAATTCCTTTCGTCAATTCCGTCGGATGGGCCTCCACGGCCAGGAGGCTGGGCTGCATATTTCCGTTTCTCCCGATGGGTATCTTGCCGAGATTCACATCGACTATCGCTTTGGTCTCCTACACCTGGGACCAGCAAATTCAGACGTCCGTGCGCAGGGAAATCATCAAAGGCATGTTGACCGCTGGCCCGTATTTGGATTTGCGACACGCCGCGTGAGAGTGCGGCGGGCCGTGCTGCAGTGAAAGAGGTCCTTCTGGTTTTCGCGGCAATTCCCCTAGTCTGCGGACGAAGGCGTTTGCGCGTAGGGGAGTTGCGTTTGTAGGAGGCTAAAACGAAACGGCCGGCGGGAGGTCCTGCCGGCCGTTCAAGTTCTTTGGCGAGAATTACGCGAAATTCCTGATTAGCGATGCCCACCTCCGTGGCCACCATGGCCACCGCCGCCTCCCTGGAACCCCCCACCGCCGTGAAACCCGCCATCGCCCCCACGAAATCCACGTCCACTGTCATGGAAGCCGCCACCGCCGTGGAAGCCATGGTCACCGCGGAAGCCTTCGTGCTCAAACCCGCCATCGCCCCCACGAAATCCACGTCCACTGTCATGGAAGCCGCCACCGCCGTGGAAGCCACGGTCACCGCGGAAGCCTTCGTGCTCAAACCCGCCACGGCCGCGAAAGCCCCGGTCTACGAAGACCCGTTCGTGAAAGCCTGGGCGGCCATAAAAACCACGACCGTAGTAGCCGTGACGTCCATAATAGCCATGAAACCAAGGCCCCGCGCCGATGAAAACACCGCTGACGAAGTAGTCGGGGCCGTAATAGCCATAGGGAGCGCAGGCATACGGGTAATAACCATAGTAGCCATAAGCGCAGACCGGAGCCGGCCCTACATACGCCGGGCCAACTCCAACACCGACAATCACTCTCTGTGCGTGGGCGAACGATGCCGAACCTAAACAGATGCCGAGCAAAGCAAGAATTCTTAGATAACGCATGTTTGGACCCCTTCTGAAGTCCATCATTTCGACCGCAGACGACCGTAACTCGTTCAGGTTCTTCAGCTCATGCTGAAATCCCTACCTTAACTAACACCTCCCCGGACAGAAAGTTGCAAGCCGTCGTTCTCCGAACCAGGTGCTAGTCCGGCAGCATGGATTCCAGTCATCCTCGCGAGGGTTGCTTTTCGGCGAACCCGGTGTGAGGATTTCTTTCGTGCCCGAACCGTCCTTGAAAACCAAGCTCAAACCTTTACCGCCGATCCTGACCGCGCACCTTTTTCCGAGGCTCGACGGAATGTTGATTGAACTTCTGCGCTCGCTGGCTCCGAGCGATTGGGAAAAACAGACGGTTTCGCCCAAATGGAAGGTCAAAGACGTCGCGGCGCATCTTTTGGATACAACGCTACGTGGAGTTTCGATCGGGCGAGACGGCTACGTAGCGGAAAATCCAGCAATCAACTCTCCCACTGATTTGGCAGCATTTATCAACCGCTTGAATCATGAGGGCGTCACGGTATATCAAAGGTTGAGTCCGGCAGTCCTGACCGCGCTGATGGAAGTCGCCACGAAATTCGTGGCGGAATATCAAGCCTCGCGCGACCCGTTTGCGATGGCCCCGTACGGGGTAAGCTGGGCCGGCGAAGAAAAATCCCCAAATTGGTTTGACACCGCACGCGAACTCACGGAGCGCTGGCATCACCAGCAGCAGATCCGACTGGCGGTGAACCGGCCCGGAATCATGACGCGGGAGCTCTACCATCCCGTTCTGGATTGCTTTCTGCGCGCGCTGCCGTTCACGTATCGAGACTTTTCGGCGAAAACCGGCACGTTGCTGCAGTTCACGGTTTCTGGTGAATGCGGCGGCATCTGGTATCTCTATCGCACCAATGAAGTCTGGCAACTCGTCGAGCCACCGATTGGAGCAGCAGCTTCGGAAACTACGATTCCCCAGGAAATCGCCTGGCGCATTTTCACCAAGGGCCTAGACGGCGATTCCGCTCTTGCTCAGGTGAAGGTTTCCGGCGACGTTTCACTGGGCCTCCATATCCTGCGAATGGTCTCTATCGTTGCATGAGCATCAAACTTGGCCCCGGCCCTTGAATACTCGGTATTTCGTTCGTTGACGATTCCGGCCAGGAACCCTTATAATTAGAGTTTGCCTTAAGGGCTTGGAGGACAGATGTACGCCGTTATTCAGACCGGGGGAAAGCAGTATCGCGTCGCGCCCGGCGACACCATCCGTATCGAGCGGGTGGATGGCAAAGTAGGGGAAAAAGTGAATTTTGGCTCTGTCTTGGCCGTCCACATGGACGACAAGAAGATGGTATCGGGCGCCGATGCCGGCAAAGCTTCCGTGAGCGGCAAAATCGTCTCGCAGAGCCGCGGCAAGAAGCTCACCGTGCTCAAGTTCAAGAAGGGCAATCAGTACAAGATTTCGCGCGGCCACCGGCAGAATTACACCTCGGTCGAAGTCAGCGATATCAAGCTGTAACTTCTTCACATTCCGTCGGGCATCAGCCCGGCAGTTTCTCGAAAAGGATTACGTCATGGCACATAAGAAGGGCGGCGGCTCCTCGACAAACGGCCGCGATTCACACGGACAGAGGCTGGGCGTCAAGCGCTTTGGCGGGCAGCTCGTCAACGCCGGCACGATTCTGGTGCGCCAGCGCGGCACCAAGCACCAGGCCGGCGAAAACGTCGGTCAAGGCAAGGACGACACGCTCTTCGCAATGGTTAAGGGATTCGTGAAGTTCGAGGACAAGGGCCGTCACGGCCGCTTTATCAGCGTCACGCCCGCAGAACAAGCTAAGTCCGCCGCAAACTAGCTGTGTTCTGCGGCTGCATTTTGCGGAGGATTTAGTCTGCCTCTCTTTGCTTCCGCGGTGCGGCCCATGGGACCGCGTTTTTCTTTTCCATGCGGCGGTCAGCCGCTAACGCCCCTGAGCGACCGTTCGGCCCTTACGGAGTTTTGTTCTCGTGTTCGTTGATGAAGCCAAAATTTTGGTAAAGGCCGGTGACGGCGGAAACGGCTGTGTGGCCTTTCGGCGCGAAAAATACGTTCCGCGAGGCGGCCCCTCCGGTGGCGACGGCGGCCATGGCGGCAACATCTATCTGGAAGCCAACCCCAACGACAACACCCTGTTGCGCTATCGCTACAATCGCGAGTTCAAGGCCGATCGCGGACGCCACGGCGAAGGCTCCAACTGTACCGGCCATTCCGGTCAGGACATGCTCCTGCAGGTTCCCGTCGGCACGCTTGCCTTTGACGATCAAAGCGGCGCGACCATCGCCGATCTTGCCACTCCCGGCCAGCGCGTCCTGATCGCGCATGGTGGGCGCGGTGGACGCGGCAACCAGCACTTTGCTAAGCCTTGGCACCAGGCCCCGCGCGAGCACGAAGACGGCTTTCCCGGCGAAGAACGTCATCTTCGCCTCGAACTGAAACTTCTCGCCGATGTTGGCCTGGTGGGTTTTCCGAACGCGGGCAAATCCACGCTGATTTCCGTGATTTCCGCTGCGCGTCCCAAAATTGCGAACTATCCGTTCACCACGCTCGAGCCCAATCTCGGCGTCGTCAATGCCGACGGCGGCACCGGCGGGCACGGCACCGAACTCGGCCGCACATTTGTCGTCGCCGATCTTCCTGGCCTTATTGAAGGTGCACACCTAGGCGCTGGCTTGGGTATCCGCTTTCTCCGCCACGTCGAGCGCACACGGCTCCTCGTCCATCTGATCGACACGAGCGACTCCCATGCCGACGATCCCCTGCATTCATTCGAGATCATCAATGGCGAGCTGGAAGCCTTCAGCGTGTCCCTCGTCGAAAAGCCAATGATCGTCGTCGCCACCAAACTGGACGCCACAACGGATCGCACGCGACTCGAAGCGCTTCGCGATTTCTGCAAGCAGCGCGGCCTGGAATTCCATTCCATTTCTGCTGTTGCGGGCGACGGTGTGAAGGAACTCGTTCGCTCCATTGCTGATGCGCTGGAGAAGATTCCACGCGCCGCCCATGATTCCAATATGGAGGCGCTGGCTTCCGAGGGCGAGCACTTGAAGTCATTATCCGCGCCTGTTGACCGCCCCGCACTGGCCACGAACAAGCAGGAAGATTCGTGAGAGAATTACCGTGTCGAGCGCAGCCTTGATTTAATCCAGGCCCGCCACACTTTCTTGGGAGCCTCATTGACCACAGCTCAAGCGCACCGCACCGCCGCAAAGCATCATCCTCGCCGTATTGCGGTTTTTGGCGGCTCCTTCGATCCCATCCACAATGGCCACCTTTCCGTCGCCCGCGCCGCCGACAGGCGGTTCAATTTCGACGAGCTTCATTTCATCCCCGCGAGCTGGCCGCCGCACAAGCTGAAGCAGCATCTCGCTCCGTTTCCGCATCGATTCGCTATGGTCTCGCTTGCTTGCACGGAGCATCCGCATTTCGTTCCTTCCCTTGCCGAAGCCGGCGAGGACTTTAGCGGCACGCAGCTCCACTATTCCGTGGACACGGTGCGCTATTTCCGCCATGTTTACCATGGCGACCGGCTTTCTTTCATTATTGGCGCTGACGCCTTCCTGGACATCCCCATGTGGAAGGAATATGAAACACTTCTCACGCTTTGCGATTTCATCATAGCCAATAGGCCGGGTATCCGCCCGGAAGCGCTGCGCCTAGTCATCCCCCCGGACTTGATGGCGCGGCCGGATGCGAAAAAGGAAGCCGATCAGCCCTCTCAGGTCGTCGCGCACCTTCACAAGTCCACCATCTATCTGCTCGAAAACGTCTCCAGCGATGTTTCCGCTACTGACGTTCGGCGCCAAGCGCACCGCGGCCAGTCCATCCACGGACTTGTTTCCGCGCGTGTCGAGGAATACATTCTCAAACAGGGTCTATATCGGAACCTCAAATGAAATTCGAATCCTTGCCACAGGGCGTCCGCCTCGCCGTCGAAGCCGCACGAGAAAAGAAAGCGGCGGGCATCACCGTCCTGGACCTCACGGCAGCAGGCGCCTTTACCGACTATTTTGTGGTTTGCACCGGCTTCAGCACGCCGCAAGTGCAGGCCATCTGCACTGAAATCGAAGCGCAACTCCATAAAAATCTCGGTCGCTCGCCCGAACATCGCGAAGGACATCGCTCCGCTGAATGGGCACTGTTGGATTTCGGCGGCTTCGTCGTGCACGTTTTTGGCGAGCAGGCCCGGCGCTACTACGATCTCGAGCGCCTCTGGCGCATGGCCCCAAAGCTCGAACTCCCCGACCTGCCTGAAGGTCCTTCTTCCGAACGAAACCTGCCACGCTCGTTCGGGCACGAACACTTTCCCGGCGAAGCTGTTTCCAAACGGCCACAAAGCGGCCGTTCGCGGCAATGACCGCAGAGCGATTGCCGTGGATCTCCGCGGATCCCGCTTCACAACGTCTTCTTGAACTCGCGCAGAAAGTCGCGGTCGCTCCCGCCACTCTCCTGATCACTGGCGAGAGCGGCAGCGGCAAGGACCACCTTGCGCGCCTGGTTCATGAACTCGGCCCGCGCCGCGACGCCCCGTTCTTGAAAATCGATTGCGCCAGCCTTCCGCCGCAGCTTGTTGAAAGCGAACTTTTCGGCCATGAACGCGGCGCCTTTACGGGTGCGGTCGAGCGCAAACTCGGCCGCTTCGAGCTCGGCGGCACCGGCACGATCGTTCTCGATGAAGTCGCCGCGCTTTCTCGCGGAGCGCAAGGGAAACTTCTTCGAGTCTTGCAGGAGCGCACGTTCGAACGCCTGGGCGGAACGGAAACTCTTCGCATCGAAGCGCGTCTTGTCTCCCTCACCAACGTCGATCTTCCCGCCGCGGTGAAGTCCGGCGGCTTCCGCGAAGATCTCTATTTCCGGCTGAATGTTTTGTCGCTCGTAGTTCCCCCGCTTCGTGAGCGCCGCGCCGACATCCTGCCGCTCGCCGATCATCTTCTCGCGACACTTCGCTCTGTCCACTCGCACCCCATTGTGCAATTGAGCGATTCGGCCCGCCGGATGCTTTCGGCGTACGCCTGGCCCGGCAATGTCCGCGAACTGCGCAACGCTCTCGAGCGCGCGGTGGTTTTCTCGCGTCCCGGCCGCGGCACCGGCGCCGGGCCTGAACTCCTCGAGCCCGAAGATTTTCCGGAAAATGTACGTGCCGCTGCGCCTGGCTCCGCCAGCCCGGTCACCGGGCTCCGCACCCTCGAGGAAGTCGAGCGCGAAGTCATCGCCGCCACGCTCGAAGCCACCCACTACCAGATTAGCCGCTCCGCTGAAGCCCTTGGCATCAGCCGCAAGACCCTCCTCGAAAAGCGCAAGAAATATGGTTTGAAGTGAAACTCCGCCTGCTCATGCTCGGAAAAACGCGCCGCCCCGAAATGCGCGCCGTCCTCGATGACTATGTAGGACGCATCGGCCGGTCATGCCCCATCGAAATCATGGAACTCCGTGATGGCCACGCCGCCCTTAAGAGACTCGACGCCGATCGCGCCGCCACCGTCGTGCTTCTTGATGCGGCCGGAAAGAACCTCGATTCGAACGCGCTCGCCAAGTGGCTGGGCGAACTCCGCGACCGCGGCACACGTGAACTCATCTTCTTCTGCGGCGATGCCGAAGGTTTTTCTGAGGACCTTCGTCGGCGCGCTCAGCATAGACTTTCTCTCAGCGCGATGACTTTTTCCCACGAGCTCGCCCGCGTAATGCTCGTCGAGCAGCTTTACCGCGCTTTTGCCATTCTGTCCGGCAGCCCCTATCCGAAATAGCCCACGTAGTGTAAAACCGTACCCATCATGGCCATTCGAATCGCCGCAGACAAAGACCAGCCTTCCGCCACCATTGAGATCCCGCTGGAAACGCCGCTTCCCGATTACGATCTCAATCAACTCGAACAGCCTACTCCTCGCGATGTCGATGTCATCCTTGTTTCGCAAGGCTTTCGCGATCTCGTTGACGACGCTCGCGGCATCCTAACGGAACTCTTGAGCGGTACGAGCCTGGAACTCGCCCAGTTCACTGGCGCGATCTGTCCTGGTGACGACGAAACCTATCGCCCCGGCCTCTGGATCGTCCTCCGCGACAAAAATTCCGCGCAGGGCCGCGAACTCACCTCCAATTCACGAACGCGCATCTCCGAGACTGCCGAAGAACTGGTGAAACGCTTGCAACTCGCCTAGCCTCCAGCGCAACTTGACCTTTGCCATCAGACTCCGCAAACTCTAGTCCTTTCGACGCGATTGAAAAGAATTCACCGAATCACCAAACTATGCCGGAAGAAAAAGGACTCCTTATCGTTTACACTGGGCCCGGCAAGGGCAAGACGACCTGCGCGCTCGGCACCGCCTTTCGTGCCGTCGGCCAGGGCTTGCGCGTGCTGATGGTGCAGTTCATCAAGGGTTCCTGGCATTACGGCGAGCTCGACGCCGCCAAAATGCTCGGCGATGATAGATTTGAAATTCGTCCCATGGGCCGCGGGTTCGTCAAAATCGGCGGCGCCGAAACCGATCCGGAAGACATCAAGCTCGCGCAAGAATGCTGGCAAGCCGGCCGCGATGCCATCTACGGCGGAAAATATGACGTCGTCGTCCTCGACGAAATCAACTACACCATCAGCTACAAGATGCTCGACCCTGACGAAGTGGTGGAAGCGCTGAAGAACCGCCCGGAGCGCGTCCACGTCATGTGCACGGGCCGCAACGCTCATCCCAAGCTCGTTGAGCTCGCCGACCTCGTCACCGAGATGCGCGAGGTGAAACACCCCTACACCAAGGGTATACTGGCCCAGCGGGGGATTGACTATTAAGCATCCGGCAGACATTCGGCGAACACGGTTCTCTTTTCCTACTTAAGACTTACAACTAGCGACTGACAACTTTCTCCATGGCCTGGTTCAAGCGGGACAAAAAATCGATCGAACAATCCACGCCGCCCGAAGAGCGCCGCGTGCGCACCGAAGGTTTGTGGGTCAAGTGCGAATCCTGCCGCACCATCGTATTCCGCAAGGACCTTGAAGCAAATCTCTTCGTCTGCCCCAAGTGCCAGTTTCATTTCAAAATGAATTCCAAGCAGCGCCTGGAGATGCTTCTTGACGGGCGCTGGACCGAGCACGACGCCGGCATGACCTCCACCGACCCGCTCAAATTTGTCGATACCAAGCCCTACGCCGCGCGCCTGCGGGAAGCCAAGAAAAAGCTTGGCATGAACGACGCCGTCATCACCGCGGAAGGCCAGCTCAACGGCCGGCCCGTGGTCATGTGCGCCATGGAATTTGGTTTCATCGGCGGCTCGATGGGCGCGGTGGTCGGCGAAAAAGTTACCCGCGGCGTTGAACTGGCCATCGAAACGCGCCAGCCGTTCATCGCCATTTCCTGCTCAGGCGGGGCGCGCATGATGGAAGGCACCATCAGCCTTATGCAGCTCGCCAAAGTTTCCGCGGCCCTCGCGCGCCTCGATGACGAAAAGCTTCCCTACATCTCCGTGCTCACTGATCCCACCACTGGCGGCGTCACTGCCAGCTTCGCCATGCTCGGCGACCTCAATATCGGCGAACCCGGCGCGCTCATCGGTTTTGCCGGCCCACGCGTCATCGAGCAGACCATTCGCCAGAAACTCCCCGAGGGCTTTCAACGCTCCGAATTCCTTCTTGAACATGGTTTTTTGGACGCGGTTGTCCACCGCAAGGAGCTCAAGTCATTTATCGCCAGCTCCCTCGATTTGCTCTTGACCTGAGATGAATTACGAGGCCTCGGTCCGCTATTTGCTTTCCCTTGGCCGCGAATTGGCCGCGCCAACGCAGGCTGCCGCCGCGAAGTTCGATCTCGAAAATATCACCGTCCTCGCCGAGCGCCTCGGCCGCCCCGACGGCGCCTATTCAAGCGTTCACATCGCCGGCACCAACGGCAAAGGTTCTACTGCCGCGTTCCTCGAATCCATTCTTCGCCGAGCCGGCTTTCGAACCGGGCTGAATACCTCGCCACACCTTGAAAAAATCAACGAGCGCATCCGCATCAATGGCGAAGAAATCGGCGACGCATCGTTTGCGGAAACCTTTACGCGCGTTCAGGCCCTGATCGAAGAACTCCTCGCCGCCGGCAAACTGCGCGCCCATCCCACCTATTTCGAATGCGTCACCGCCATGGCATTCGAATCCTTCGCCCGCGACCGCGTTGAGTTCGGAGTTTTCGAAGTCGGCCTCGGCGGGCGCCTCGATGCCACCAACATTCTTTCGCCGGTGGTCACCATCATTACCCGCATCGATTTCGACCACGAAAACTTTCTCGGCCATTCCTTGCGCGAAATCGCAGCCGAAAAAGCAGGAATCCTGAAGCCGGAGGTGCCCGTCGTCCTCGCCGAACAACACCTGGAAGCCCGCGAAGTAATTCGCGCTCGCGCCAGGACTCTCGGCTGTCCGGTCATCGAGCCAGCGCAACTCTTTCGCGTGGACCAGGAGTCTTGGCGAGGTGGCAACATCCGCGCTCGCGCCGTCGAAGCGGAGTCCGGTACGGTCTTTGAAATCGCCCCCAGCCTTCCTGGCCGCTTCCAGTTCCAGAATGCCCTGAACGCCGTCGCTGCCGCGCGGCAACTTCAAAACCGCGGTTTTCGAATTCCCGATGAGGCGATCACTCAGGGGGTCGCCAACACCGTCTGGCCCGGCCGCCTTGAAAAGCTGCAATCCGGCCCCGACATTTACCTCGATGGCGCTCACAATCCCGGCGCCGCCCGCGAACTCGCTTATTTCCTCGCGCAAAATCTCTCAGGCCGCAAAATATGGTTGCTCTATGCCGCCCTTCGCGACAAAGCCGTGGACGAAGTCGCCGGTCTTCTTTTCCCCCACGCCGCGGAAGTTATCTTCACTTCGCCGCGCACCACGCGCGCCGTCTCGGCCGCCCAGCTCGCCGAAATTGCCGGCCATCATGCCAGGCGTTTTTCGGTGATCCGCGATCCCGAACGTGCCTTCGAGCACGTTCTTGCGGAAGCCGCATCGGAGGATGCCATTTTCATCACCGGCTCGCTCTATTTGGTCGGCCAGCTTCGCCACTATTGGAAGCACCGCGCGCAAGTCGCCATGCGCTGAAAAAAACCGTAGAATATCGCCGCGGGTTCTAGGGTGTCTTTGTAGCGCCGGCTTTCCAGCCGGCATTCTTTCTTTAGCACGATGGATGGTTACAGTGCGGAAGAAACCAAATGGATTTATTAATGCCGGGAGCGATCAGCTTGGCGAACGCGAACATCCTCTTGTCGCCATCATTATGGGCTCCGGCTCCGACTGGGATACCATGAAATTCGCCTCCAAGACTCTCAAGGCCCTCGGTGTTCCACATGAAACGCGCGTCGTCTCCGCCCACCGCACGCCCGACCATCTCTTCGCATACGCTTCGCAGGCCGAAAAACGCGGCATCGAAGTCATCATCGCCGGCGCAGGGGGCGCCGCCCATCTTCCCGGCATGACCGCTTCAAAAACCGTGCTTCCCGTCCTCGGCGTTCCCGTCGAATCAAAAGCCCTCAAAGGCCTCGATTCACTCCTCTCCATTGCGCAAATGCCAGGGGGCGTCCCCGTCGGCACGCTCGCCATCGGCAGATCCGGCGCGGTCAATGCCGCTCTTCTCGCCGCCTCCATCCTCGGCACCAAGCACCGCTCCTACCGAGAGGCCGTTCGAAAGTTCCGCACCGAACAAACTAGCCGAGTCCTCGCCAACCCCGATCCTGCGGCAGCCGCATCGGCGCAAAAGAAAAAAGGAAAGCGCGCATGACCATCGGCATTCTCGGCGGCGGACAGCTCGGCTATATGCTCGCTCTCGCGGGCTACCCGCTCGGTTTGCACTTCCGCTTCCTTGATCCTTCCCCCGAGGCTCCTGTAGGCCGGATCGCCCAGCGCGTCACCGCCGATTACACCGACGAAGCCGCGCTCGAAAAATTCTCAGGCGGCCTCGAGCTCGTCACCTACGAATTTGAAAATGTCCCCGTGGAAGCTGTTAATTTTCTGGCTGAACGCGTTCCAGTTTATCCTCCGCCAGCCGCACTCGAAGCTGCCCAGGACCGCCTCGCCGAAAAATCTCTCTTCCGTAAACTGGGCATCGCCACCACCGAATTCGCCCTGGTTTCGAATCCCGGCGAACTCGACGCCGCCGTAAAAAAGATCGGCCTTCCCGCCGTTCTGAAGACTTCTCGTATGGGCTACGACGGCAAAGGTCAGTGGATTCTTCGCACCGCACAAGACGTCGCAAAAGCCACGTCGGAGCTCCCTGGTGTAGTTCTAATTCTCGAACGTTTCGTTCCGTTCACTCGCGAACTTTCCATTCTCGCCGTTCGTTCGCGCAATGGGGAATCTGCCATTTACCCGCTCGTGGAAAATCACCACCGCAGCGGCATCCTCCGCCTCTCAGTCGCCCCCGCGCCGCGCCTCGATCCTCCCATCCAGCACGCCGCTGAAAACGCCGCCCACCGCGTGCTGGAATCCTTGAAATACGTTGGCGTGCTTGCCCTTGAATTTTTTGAGCATCAGGGTGAACTTCTCGTCAACGAAATGGCTCCGCGCGTCCACAATTCCGGCCATTGGACCATCGAAGGCGCCGTAACCAGCCAATTCGAAAATCATCTTCGCGCCGTACTCGGCCTCCCGCTCGGCTCGACCGGCCCAGCCGGCCATTGCGCCATGCTCAATCTGATTGGCGACCTCCCCGACTCCTCCGAAGTCCTCGCCGTCCCCGACGCTCATCTCCATCTCTACGGAAAATCGCCGCGTCCCGGCCGCAAACTCGGCCATGTCACTCTCCGGGCCGCCTCTCCCGAACGCCTCGTCCTCCGCCTCTCCGAACTCCCCCCCTACTTCCACCGTCCCGACTTCTGCCTCGACGCCGCCCTCGTCCACTCCGCCTCTCTCCGTGCTTGATCTCGGTGGACGATTCACCCCAAGCTTGCCTTCCTAGCACGGCCGCCAGCTAAAACTTCACGATGTTTCCCTTCTCATCCAAATGATAAGCAAGGTCACGGAGCTGCCGAATCTCGTCGGGCAAAAGAAATCGCGACGATGCGCCACCGGGAGCGGCGAGCAGACCGGTGTCTAATCCTTTGTCCTGCAACTCCTGGAGAATCCCTATCATTCGGCTCTTATAAAGCTTCATGTAGAGATCGAGCGTCGCCTGGTCGTACTTCATCGTGTCTTGGCCATGGCCCGGAGGACGCTTCGCCCACCGCTCCCCCAGAAATACATTCAGGTCATTTGCTAAACCGAGCGTTCTTTTTCTCAGCGAATTCTTCGGCTCTACATAAGGCGCTGCCATGACGGGCGCAATAGGCTTGGCGAGCTGCTTCCTCGCGTACAAACCGCCACCGCCGAGGACTCCTGCCAGCACGACCATCCCGAACAAGCCGTGGCCCCAATGCACTTTGCGAGTTCCGCCGCCAACGGTTAAGACTTCCTTATGGAGCAGCCAGGGTGTACGGAGGACATGCCATAAGGCAATGCCCCATACCGCAATTACCATCGACAGGCCCGCGCTCTTGAGGCTCGTCCACCCGACCACATTCACCCGTTGGATCAGGAGATACGTGCCCGTGGCCGTCAGCGCCGCGCCCGCCAATTCTCCTCTCCAGGTGCGACTGCACTCGTTGCCAAGCCGCTTAAAGAAACACCCATAGTAGGCAAGGAATGTCCGGGTTGAGCGCTGTTTCTCCATGGGAACGGCGTCGTCTTGAATCGGTTGTGTGGCAGCGACGGTTTGCGCGGGGGGCTTTGCCGCTGCTTTTATCTTAGCCGGAGCAACCTCCTTAGTCCGTATTTTCTCCTCCCAATTCTTCCATGTTCGCAACACGCGATCGTGTGCATGGGCGCAGCCTTCCATCAGACTCTGCTCCGGATCACATTGCACCGGAGTGCGCCTTGCCCGCAAGAAATTATCGATGAAAGAACTGGAATGCTTGACCTGGATCTCCCCCACGGTCTTGAGTTCCTCGAGGATCTCCTCCAATTCTTCGTCTGTCGGAACCTTCCCGGTTTCTTCGTATGCTCGCTGGTAGGACTGCAATCGCGCAATCATGCAGCGTTCTATATGCTGCACCTGGAATTTGATGATACTGTTGATCTGGCTATCCCTGACGGGCATTTTGGCAGTTCGTCTGGTGATTCTTTGCTTCAGCAGGTTTGTCGTATCGGCCCTCGTCGATACCGCCGATTCCACGAAGGATTGCTCGTACATCGAGTCCGCGTAGCCTTTGATCTGGGTATCCATGGGGTCGATTACCTTCCATGCCGGATTGTACTCTGGAATTTCGCACTCAGGCACCCGCGCTTTTCTCTCGATTTGGTTCCTCCCACCTCCGGTTGCCGCCTTCCCGTCTGAATGCTACGATTTGGTGTTCCATGATTCCTGCTAATCCCCGACAGAGCGCCGCCAGCCGCCCCCGTGTGGGCATCCCTTGGCGCACTTCCGCCGAAGAGGAGATAGCCACGAACGGCGGTCCGACGGGCAAGACTGAGGATTATCTCAAGGCGGTCGAGAAAGCTGGCGGCGAGGGGCTCCTCATTCCCCTGAGAGATCCAGAGGCCCGCAACACAATGATTCCTACACTCGACGCCTTTGTTCTCCCCGGCAGCCCGGCGGACGTCGCACCTGGCGAATACGGAGCAGTGAATCGTGGCCTTTCCGCGCCGCCAGACCTCGCTCGGGAAGAAACAGACCGCACTATCTTGAAGTTCGCCCTCAAACAAAGAAAACCTGTCCTGGCCATCTGTTACGGCTGCCAACTTCTGAACGTTTACCAGGGTGGAACGCTTATCCAGGATCTAAGGGCCGAGACTGGCACTGCCGTGCCTCACCGCAAGAAAGACGTCGGCCCCGAAGCCCAGGATGATCCCATTCACGGCGCTACATTTGAGTCCGGCAGCCGCATCGCCTTAATTGCAGGCCGCACGGAGGCTGCAGTCAACAGTTCGCATCACCAGGCCATTGCAAAACCGGGCAAGGATCTGCGCATTACCTCGCGCGCCTCCGACGGCACGGTCGAAGCGATTGAGTGGAGTGGCGATTCCAACTGGGTCGTCGGTGTTCAATGGCATCCAGAGCGCATGCCGGCAGATCCGCTCGCCGAGCGCCTCTTCCGGGATTTCGTTGCTGCCGCAGGTGCCCGTGAGGCCGTTGCTCACAAGAAATAGGCTGACCGTCTTTTTCCGGTTTCTAGTTTCGATTTTCTAGTTTCCAACTTCGGGGGCTTGATGATTTCTCTCGCAGGCAAGGCGGCACTCATCACTGGCGGTTCACGCGGAATCGGCGCAGCCGCCGTCAAACTCTTCGCGCAAGCCGGCGCCGACGTGGTTTTCAATTACGTCAAAGCCAAGGACGCCGCGCTGCAAGTGCAGCAGGAAGCCGCCAAGCACGGCACTCGCGTGGAAGCGTTCAAGGCCGATGTCGGTAAGCATGCCGAAAATCAGAAGCTCGTCGAACACGCCATCGCGCGACTCGGCCGCCTGGACATTCTCGTCGCCAACGCAGGCGTTTGGAACTTGGAAGATCTCCCGATCGAGAAAATGACCGAAAAGCAGTGGGACGACATGATTCGCATCAACCTCAAGAGCGTGTACTCCATCATTCATTTCACCGTCCCGCACATGATCAAGCAAAAGTCCGGAAAAATCATTCCCATCAGTTCCACGGCCGGACAGCGTGGCGAAGCCTTGCACACGCATTACGGCGCAAGCAAAGGCGGCATCATCAGCCTCACCAAGGGCCTTGCCACGGAACTCGCGCGCCACAATATTCTGGTGAACTGCGTCGCCCCGGGCTGGGTGACCACCGATATGTCCGTTCCCGTACTCGAAACGAAAGCGGGCCAAAAGATGGCTTCCACGGTTATTCCCCTTGGCCGCGCCGCCACCGCCGAAGAAATCGCCGGCCCCATTCTTTTTGTTGCATCAGACCTGGCCAACTTCATGACCGGCGAGATCATCAATGTAAATGGAGGTTCGGTCTTGTGCGGCTAGGGTTTCTCCATCTCGCTCCGCTAATTCTTGCCGCGTCCCTGGTCTTTGCTTCGGGCGCAGCGGCGCAGCGGCCCGATACCTTGATGCCGGAGCAGAGCATCGCAAAAGGTAAGCAAATTCTCTCCGATCTGACCAACGCTCTGGGCGGACCGGGTTACCTGGAAGTCCGCGAAAACCAGTGCGAGGGACGCCGCGTGCTTTTCGGTCACAATGGCGAGCCGGTCGGCAACATCGGATTTGTCAACTACCGCCGCTATCCCGATAAGGATCGCACCGAATATATCGGCAAGGGCCGTCATTCGATTCTCCCGTATCTGATCGGCATCGACGGTTTGGATTGGTCGCACGGCGGCATCGTCATCACGCTCTACAGCGGCGATCACGGCTGGACTTTCGATCGCAGCGGCGTCAATGAATTGCCGGCTACCTCCATCAGCGATTTCCAGGAACAGGTCAAGCGCAACGTCGACAATCTCTTGCGGCTGCGGCTTAACGAGCCCGGCATGGCCATCCGCTTCGGCGGCAACGACACCGTGGACCTGAAGCAGGTGGATTGGGTCGAGATCACCGACGCCCAGGAGCACGTGTTCCGCCTTGCCGTTGACCGTTCCACGCACCTCCTGGTTCGCAGCTCGGTTACCACCAAGGACGAGGAAACCCAGCAGATCAACGAAGACGTCTCCATCTACTCCAACTACCATTTGAAGGACAGCGTCTGGACGCCGTTGCAGGTCACCCGAGAGCACAACGGCCGCCGCGCCGTCCAAATCTTCTACGACACTTGCAAGTACAATCCCGGCTTTCCCGACGAACTCTTTGATAAGTCGTCGCTCTCCAAGCAGGGCGCCCAATCCCTCGCAAAGAAGAGCAAGAACTAACCAGACGATCAGCGAAAAAAGAGCCTTTCCCGCGTATGATTACCATAAACTTAAATGGATGGATATAGCTAAAGTGCAATCATTCTGTTGCAAGATGTTACATTTTTACCCATTCCTTGACGCATGGCATAGAATGTAAGGGTCTACTGCGAGTAAGTACTATGCTTCGCAGTCAGTTGCGTCCGGTCGTCCCTGGCATGGCAACTGCATCAGAATGGTCGCTGGACCACCCTTAATTAGGTTGGATCGCTGATCCTGCCTTTGAATGAGGAAACGATGTTGTTCAGGAGTGCCACACGCTCTCGCACTCGTCGCAGCCGCATTGGCGGTTTCAGCATGGTCGAATTGGCTGTTTCGCTGACTGTCCTAATGATTCTGTCGGCGATCGCAATTCCCAGCCTCATGCACTCGCTTCGAACCTACCAGCTTAACGATACGGCCGCACGCTTGTCTGACATGCTGAAGTTCACGCGATTCGAAGCAGTTCGCAAGAACAAAGCGGTGCCGTTCCAGCTTGCACAGCTCGGCAATGACTGGATAGCGTGGGCCGATCCCGATAACGACGGAGTGCCGGACCCAATCGAGAAGCAAGTGCGGATCAGCGGGTTTGTGACGCTGCTACCAGGAGGAGGACCGCCGGTTCCGACCGCTATCACGAACGCCGTAGGCGCGTTAACCGCCACGCCCGCAAGTCCTGGCCCGCTGCAATTTGACGCGCGCGGAGCGGTTCGCGTGAGTGGCACACTGACCTCCAATGTATACGTGTTCTACGTCGGGGGCGCGGCCAACCCCGACGAGTTCGGGTATCGCGCCGTGATTTTGCTTCCTTCAGGCGCCACACAGATTTGGACCGCGCCTGCGGGCGGACCTTGGAAACGAACCGGCTAGGTGGCGCACGAAGTATAGAAGAACCGGAGAATGCGAAACTCATCTACAAGGCTTCGCGAAGGACAACGTGGCTTCAGCATCCTCGAGATGATGTTTGCCACCGTCATTTTGCTGGTGGGCCTTGTGGCCATTGCGCAACTCGTGCCGGCTTCCATCCTGTTGAATTACCGGAATCGTACGGACTCTTCAGCTCTCGTTTTTGCGCAACGAGAATTGGATTTCATGATTGGCCAGCCGCTCATTTTGACGAACTTCACCGATCTGAACGGCGTCTACTGTCCCGGCGGAAGCACATGCAACCTAGGAACTCCGGCCCCAGCAAATCAGGTGCAGGGCAGTCCGGTGGTAGTTTTCAATAGTCAGACTCTGATTGATTTCACAAATCCCAGTGGCGTCCCCAACTGGAGTTTCACTTATCAGGACCCCAATGATCCGAGCGGCACTACCTATGACATACGCTGGGCGGTGATCGTCACCGGGAACAACGGAACACCCTCCGCGAAGCGTTTTATTCTTGGCGTCCGGCAAGTAGGCGGCAGCGGATATTTCCAGCCCGTCACCCTTGACACGATGGTGTCAAAATGAATCCGGCCCCGGGCGACAAGTTCCGGCGCGGGTTCACGCTTATCGAGCTGCTGGTTTCTCTGGGCATTTTCCTCCTGGTCATCGGCGCGGCCTTCACCCTGCTGGGCTCCTCACAAGCACGCTACCAGACGGAATCACAAGTGCTGACCTCGTTCCAGGAAGCGCGGCTCGGCTTAGACCAGATCGTGCGCGACGTTAACGATGCCGGCTATCCCCCGCCTAGCTACCTGGGCACGGATCCCACTCGCTTTACGATCACGCCTTTTGCCTGGAGTCCCGGCTACGCCGGCAGTATTTCATGCGTGATTGGAACGGGTGGCGGGGGAACATGTGTCACCCCGGGCGATTTTGACTTGATCATCGAGACGAATCCCAATCCTCAGGATCCCACCTGCGCTCCCTCTCCATGCCCGGTTCAGTGGATTCGCTACCAATTGCAGACGCCGCCGGCCGTTCAGGTACCCACGCTCATGCGTGGAGCAGTCTATAAGTCAGGCAGTAACCCAGATGCAGCTACGACTGCGGCAGGCGCGCTGGCCCCATTCGTGCAAAACGTTGTAAATAGCCCGGCACAGCCCATTTTTTCGTATACTTGCGACACTTTGGCGACGCCGCAATCCGCTCCGCTCCCATGTCCCATCGCGGCGCCCGCTGATAATTTTCCCGCGAATATTCGCGATGTCATGATCAATCTGATTGTTGCGACTCCTCAGTTGGATGCCACCACGGGACAACCGCGCGTTGTGGAGCTGCGTGGGCGCGGCCGTCGCATTAATCCCAATCAGTGAGACAGGCGAGCAATGATGAAGCAACAGAGAATTCGAAACAGCAAATCCGAAGAAGGAATCGCTCTGCTCATCTCGATATTCGTTCTGTTGCTGATCAGTGTCGTGGCCATTGCCTTGATTGTTTCTTCGGGCACGGAGTCGGCGTTGGCGGGCAATTATCGTTCCTCGACGGGCGTTTATAATGCGGCCATCGCCGGCCTGGAAGAAGTCCGCGCGCGCTTACGCCCCCAGAGCCCCATTTCGTTCAAGAACACCGATGCTGCGTTCCTGCCCGCCGGGGGAGCCCCGCTGGCCGCTTGCTCTCCTATCTATGTCATCAATCCACTGGGGGGAGAGCCCGTTACGCCGTGGGTTCCCGGATCAACCTACGCCGATGCAGAATTCAATCAGGAATTTGCAGGCATATGCGCGCTTCCCAATCCCTCGCGGAGCACCATGTCAATCTGGAATGGGCCCCCGCTGAACGGCTTGCCTTTCCCCGGGCCGCTCTACAAGTGGGTGCGCATCAACGCCGTGTCGGAACAGTCGCTACAGCTAGACGTCGCCCCGTATGATGGGACTCGCGACCCCACGTCTGTTTACTACGATGGAGCAAATCTAAACGACGGCAACTCCGGCTCTCAGGTTCTGGAGATTACCTCCTTGGCTGTTCTTCCCAACGGCAGCCAAAAGTTAGTCCAGTATCTGACGGCTCCTCTTCCACTGAATTTGAATTTCAACGCCGCGCTAACGCTGGATGGCCAGAACATGCAGCCTAATGCGCAGTTCACCGTGCCTAATTCGAGCAACTTCTCGGTCAGAGGAAATGATCAATATAGCGCAGGGAGCTGCAATCCCGGGCCAGGAACGGTAGACGCGGTCGGTTATACCGACCCTTCCGACTCGACCATCACCTCCGCTATTCAGGCAGCGCCTGCAAGTCAAGACCGCCGAGGCAACTATACTGGCGTGGCTCCGACTCTAGACGTGGTCCCAGTGACTGTATCTGGAAATTTGCAGACGGTGGCAGGTTTGAACGCTCTAGTGCAGACGATCACGCAAAACGCGGACGTGGTGGTCAATGGAAACGCTACTCAGTCAAGTATGCCGGCCGCCATGTCAGCTTCCAATCCGATGACCATTGTTATTAATGGCGATTTGACGTTCAATGGCTGGCACAACACCGGGTACGGGCTTCTTCTCGTGACTGGGACATTTACGTTTGATCCGGACGCAACGTGGAACGGAATTGTGATGGTCATTGGGAAAGGCAAGCTCTACTCGCATCAGGGAGGTACCGGTCAATTGAACGGGGCTGTGTTCCTGGCAAGCACTGTCGATTCGTCGGGCAATCCTCTATCGCCATCATCTCCACCAGGAACTCCTAACTTCGACTTCACCTCCTCGTCGGGTAGCAATGGCATTTATTACAGCAGTTGTTGGATCCAAGCGGCGATGCCTTCCGCTGGCTACAGGATTCTCTCCTTCCACGAAATCGCGCAGTAGGAAATTCTCGGATGAAGATATTCTTACCTCAGTTTCTGGTGGTGCGGTCTCCGATGCTCTCTGCGTTCTGAAAAGCAACCCTCGCACTTCTCTACTTTTGGCGCTACCGCTCGGCGGCGCTATAATGCTTGGATGCCAATCAGCCGGGGAGACGCACAGATGCACGGCACCACGGTTCTGTGCGTGCGCAAGGACAGTAAAGTCGTGCTCATCGCCGATGGCCAGGTGACCATGGGCGATCATGTGATGAAGCACACCGCGCGCAAGACGCGCCGCCTTTACAATGACAAAGTGGTCGCCGGTTTTGCCGGTTCCACGGCGGACGCCATCACGTTGTTCGAACGATTCGAAGGTAAGCTCCAGGAATTTTCCGGAAATCTCCAGAAGGCCGCTGTCGAGCTGGCCAAGGAATGGCGCAAGGATCGCGCACTGCGGCATCTGGAAGCGCTGCTAATCGTTGCCGATAACAAGGGCACTTTCATTCTTTCCGGGAACGGTGACGTCATCGAGCCCGATGATGGTATTGTCGCCATCGGCTCCGGAGGGAGTTACGCACTGGCCGCCGCGCGCGCGCTGCTGAAGCACTCGAAACTCAGCCCCAAGGATTTGGCCATGGAGGCCATGCGCATCGCTAGCGAGATTTGCATTTTCACCAACGCCAACTTTACAGTCGAAGAGCTCTAGGGGTGACGTACCGGCACGCCAAGCGGCGTTCGCGCATCAAAGGAACTGAGCTGAGTACATGACGAGCAAGTCCGAAAAAGAAGTGGTTTACCTCCCGGGAGGCAACGGCGCCGAACCGGTCGGAGAGCAGGAATTGCTTCCCGCCCTCGACGATATGACGCCGCGTGAAATCGTGCTGGAGCTCGACAAGTACATCGTCGGGCAGGCGGCGGCGAAGCGCGCGGTGGCCGTCGCGTTGCGCAACCGGGTCCGCCGCCAGAAGCTTCCGCCGGAAATCGCCGAAGACGTTCTGCCGAAAAACATTCTGATGATCGGCCCGACCGGCGTCGGAAAAACGGAGATCGCCCGCCGCCTGGCGCGCCTCGCCGGCTGCCCCTTCGTAAAGGTTGAAGCTTCGAAATACACGGAAGTCGGCTATGTCGGTCGCGACGTGGAATCGATGGTCCGCGATCTTGTCGAGACCTCCATTGACATGATTCGCGAGGAAAAACTGGACGAAGTCGCCGACCGCGCCGAGCAGGCCGCTGAGGAGCGCGTGCTCGACCTTTTGCTGCCACCGTCTCCACCGCCCGTGGCCGGAACGCCGGAATCCGAAGTTACCGCTCAACGCGAACAAGCGCAACGCACACGCGAAAAACTCCGCGCGCAACTCCGCGAAGGCAAGCTGGACCAGCGCATGGTGGACCTCGAAGTCCGCGAGCGCGCCATGCCCTCGTTCGAAATCGTCTCCAACCAGGGCGTCGAAGAGATGGACGTCGGCAAGATCCAAGACATGTTCTCCGGCATATTCGGCCAGCAAAAGAAAAAACGCAAAATGAGCGTGGCCGACGCGTTCGAATACTTGATCCAAGAAGAAGAGAACAAGCTGCTGGACATGGACCAGGTTACGCGCGTGGCCGTCGAGCGCGCCGAGCAGATGGGCATCATCTTTATAGATGAGATTGACAAAGTTGCCGGGCGCGAATCCGGTCACGGCCCGGACGTTTCGCGCGAAGGGGTGCAGCGCGACATTCTTCCAATTATTGAAGGCACCACGGTCAACACCCGCTATGGCATGATTCGCACCGATCACATCCTGTTTATCGCGGCGGGCGCGTTTCACGTTACGAAGCCCTCTGACCTGATCCCGGAACTTCAGGGCCGGCTGCCCATTCGCGTCGAACTGCAATCCCTGAAAGAAGAAGATTTTATTCGCATTTTGACCGAGCCGAAGAACGCGCTCATTAAGCAGTACGTCGCGCTACTGGAAACCGAAGGCGTCAAGCTCAACATCACGGAAGACGCTGTCGCCGCCGTCGCCCGCTTCGCCACCAGCGTGAATGAGCAGACCGAAAACATTGGCGCTCGCCGCCTCCACACCATCCTCGAAAAAGTTCTGGACGAAATCTCATTCGAAGCGCCCGACCTCAAGAAGAAAAACGTGAAGGTTGACGCCGCCTACGTCTCCAAGCAGCTCGCGGACATCGTCAAGAACCAGGATCTGAGCCGCTACATCCTGTAGTTCCTGAAATTGGAAAATGGAAAATAGAAAAGGGACGAGAACCTGCATCGAAAAACGCCCCGCGCACTTCTTTATTTTCGATTTTCTCTTTTCTATTTTCCTGGTTTCGGCCGGCTGCGGCGCTCCCGGCGATCCCGTTCCGCCAACTCCGCCGGTTCCCACAGCGATCAAAGATCTTGCCGCGCACCAGGCCGGGGACGGCGTGGAGCTTTCCTTTACTCTCCCCTCGAGCTCCATCTCCGGGGAAAAACTTCCCGCACCGCCGGCGGTCGAGATCTTGCGGGGCAGCGTGAAGCCGGACGGCTCGCCCGACACAAAGTCTTTTCGCGTGGTTTACACGATTCCCGGGGCCCTGGTTGAGAATTACCGGGCCGATGGCCGTGTGAACTTCGTCGTTCCGATCGCACCGGAAGAAATCAAATCGCACGCGGGCGGGATGGTGACCTACCTCGTTCGTACGCGTACCTCCCAGAAACGCGCGTCTGCCGATTCGAACGCTATCTCCGTGCGTGCTTACCCGGTTCCGGCTCCCATCGCTTCCGTCGAGGCTCGCGTGACCGAGTCAGCCGCCGAATTGACCTGGGCAGCGCCGACCGTTACTGCCGCAGGAGAGCCCGTAGCAAACATCAAGGGCTATCGAATCTACCGCGCGGAGATTCATCCTGAAGTTCCCCCTTCGTCGCCGCAAGGGCTTCCACCTGGCAAACCGGAATCAAACCCTGCGCTGCTCGCTTTTTCCGAAACCAACAGCTACCGCGACAGTTCCATTGTTTTCGATCATACCTACGTGTACACGGTGCGCAGCGTTGTTCAAGTTGACGGCAACGAACTGGAATCTTCTGACTCTCAACCAGTAACGGTCACGCCACACGACATTTTTCCTCCCGCGGCGCCGCAGGGCCTCGTCGCCGCTGTGCTTCCAGGCACCACTCCGGGCACGGTCGTTGTTGATCTCTCCTGGAGCATCAATCTTGAAACCGACCTGGCCGGTTATCGCGTCTATCGAAGTGAGCACGAGGACGCGAGGGGCCAGCCCCTCACCCCGGATTTGTTGCCCACGCCCGCGGTTCGTGATACGTCTGTAGAGCCCGGCCACCGCTATTGGTACACGGTGACGGCCGTAGACCGCGGGGGGAATGAGAGCGCGTCCGGCGCACCAGTCGTTGTTGACGTCACGCAACCGTCGCCTTGAGCCAGGGTTAAACGATTTGCTTGGATCTTGGGAGCCTAGCACTCCATGTTGGTTCGACCGCATCTCCCCGGTTATCGTTGGTTTCCTGAGTTCCGCAACGCGGCGATCCGTACCGGAGTGTACGTTGGTGTTTGCCTGACATTGGTTTTCTCGGCATGGCTGGTGATTGCCAATCGTGCGCCATTTCTGGAACGCTTTGTCCTGGAGCGCAATATCGCCGCTGCCGCGATCCTCGGCTTTCTTGCAGCCGTGCCCGTGTTCCGGTTTCTGCGTTTGCCGGGGCATCTGCTGGCTTCGAGCCTTATTGGCTGGCTCATCTTCAGCCTGAGCTATCGCGTGCTCTGCTTGCTCTTTCGCGGGCTCGGCAGCCGGCTCAGCACGCCCCACGTTTTCATGCTGGGCGGCGTGGTGTACATGATTCTCACCACGCTCTCCTGGATTGCGACGACGATCTGGAGAGCCCGTGAAGCGCATGCTTCTCATCCCAAGCATCACGCGAGTTAAACACTGATGAAAATTTGCCGTTACGTGATGCGCGACGCTTCCTCTGCGGGCTCTGCTTCGTCGCGGTATGGGCTGATCGAGGGAGAGAATGTCATGGAGATCTCCGGCCCGCCGTGGGGGCCATGGTCCCGCGGCTCGCGTTCTACGAGCCTCACGGATGTGCGGCTGCTGGCTCCCGTCGAGCCTACAAAAATCGTTTGCATCGGCCGCAATTACGCCGCTCACGCCGCGGAGATGGGCAACGAGGTTCCGAAAGAGCCGTTGATGTTCCTTAAACCGCCTTCTTCCATCATCGGGCCGGAAGAAGCAATCGTGTTACCCAAGTATTCGCAACGCGTGGAACACGAGGGCGAACTTGCGCTGGTCGTGGGCCGGCGCTGCTCGCAGCTCAGCGATGCCCAAGATGCTCTCTCTTTCGTATTGGGTTACGTCTGCCTCAACGACGTCACCGCGCGCGACCTGCAGAAGAGCGACGTTCAATTTACGCGCGGCAAAGGTTTCGATACTTTCTGCCCGATCGGACCGCACATCGAGACGGCTCTCGATCCATCCAATGTGCTGGTCGAGGCGTACGTGAACGGCGTGCGGCGGCAATCCGGGGTGACCTCGCTGATGATCTATCCTCCCGCGTTTCTGGTGCGTTGGATTTCCCGCATGATGACGCTGATGCCCGGCGATCTCATCGCCACCGGCACGCCCGCCGGCGTCGGTCCGCTGGTTGCCGGAGACACGGTGGAAGTCGGCGTTGCCGGCGTTGGCGTGTTGCGCAATCCGGTGCAGGCGCCAGGGTAGTTTCACGTATCCCGAGGGGATTCGGTAGAATACCCGTCAGTGGGGCACAAGCGGATGGAGATGACCTCCGCCGTCACTGCGCGCAACCCTCTGCGTGTCTTATGCAATCCCACGCATTTTAGATTTGGGGAGTCTGCTCGTTGAAAGAATTGCTTGCCGATTGGAAACTGGTGCTGGCCATGGGCGGAGCTGCGATCGCCGCGTTTGCCATGATCGCCTATGCGTTTTTCCGTCCCGCCGTGGATCCAGAAGAGGCGGAACGCAAGCGTCGCCTCCATCTGAATCAGATCGGCCGCATTGCCGAAGGGCAGATTGTAGATCTTGTCGAGCGTCCGCCGGAATCGAAAGAGGTGCGCAAGGGATTGTTTGGTTCCAGAGCGCGCCCGTTGCAGGACATGCGGCCGCGCCACTTCGTCTCGTACAGCTACTTGATTTCTGGCGTTACCTATCACACCGCGCAGGACATCACCGGTCTTGAGAGCCAGGTTCGCCTGGAACGCCTCGTGGCAGGCCAGCCCGCGAGCATCAAGTATGACGCGGCGAATCCCAGCGATTCCATCCTTGTCGCGGATGATTGGTCGGGTTTACGCTGAACTTCGAAGTGCTCGCGCTGATTGCTTTTCCGCTAACTCATCGTCTTCTGCGTGCAGCTTTCCCTCCGGTTGCGCTATCCTTCTCCATGCCGCTTCGCGGCGGCCCAATTCCACTTGCATGAAGATGATCCTCGCTTCCGTTGTGACCACCGTCCTCATAGTGGCGTTGACGCTGTGGGCCATGTTCGTCCTTGTGAAGGCTACGGAATACGTGACTTCTCTCGAATCTCCTCTCCAGCGTGCCGCCGCCATGGGTGCGGAGCTGCTGCTTGGCGTGGTGCTGCTTCTCGGAACGACTTGGATCGCCACGCATCTCGCGGTGCGTATATTTGCCACCAAGGAACCTCCTTCCGAGGGAGGTCCCGTTGTCTGAGCCCAAGCGCGGTTTGATTCCCGAAGGCAAGCATGGCGACCGCATGGAAGAGCTTGGCCGCATTTCCGAAGAAGCCGAAGCCGGTGGCGGCCCCGAGCGCCGCGAGCGCGAGCACCAAGCCGGCAAACTCGCGGCGCGCGAGCGCATTCACCTTTTGCTTGACCAAGGCACGTTCGAGGAGCTGGACAAATTTGTCCGTCACCGCTGCGTGGATTTCGGCATGCAGGAGCAGCGGCCAGCGGGCGACGGCTTTGTCACCGGCTTTGGCCGCATCGATGGCCGGCTGGTCTATGTTTTCGCGCAGGACTTTACCGTATTCGGCGGCTCGCTTTCCGAAACCAATGCGTTGAAGATTTGCAAGATCATGGATCTGGCCATGCATGCGGGAGCCCCCGTCATTGGCCTCAATGATTCCGGCGGGGCGCGCATTCAGGAAGGCGTGGCCTCTCTCGCTGGTTACGCAGATATTTTTCTGCGCAACACGCTTGCCAGTGGAGTCATTCCTCAAATCAGCGCGATCATGGGCCCTTGCGCCGGCGGGGCGGTCTATTCACCCGCCATCACCGATTTTATTTTCATGACTCGCGAAACTTCATACATGTTCGTCACTGGCCCTGACGTCATTAAAACCGTCACGCATGAGGAAGTCACCAAGCAGGAACTGGGCGGCGCCATGACGCACAACGCCACAAGCGGCGTGGCCCATTTTGTCTCGCGTGACGATGCCGATTGCCTGGCCATGATTCGCGAGCTGATGGGTTTTCTACCCTCGAACAATCTGGAAGATCCGCCACGCCGCGCGACTTCAGACACTCCGGCTCGCCGCGACGAATCGCTCAACACCCTCGTTCCCGCTGACCCGCAGAAGCCGTACGACATCAAGGACGTCGTCCATTGCATCGTGGATGACGGCTACTTTTTTGAAGTTCACGAGCACTACGCGAAGAATCTAGTTGTGGGCTTTGCGCGCCTTGACGGCCGTCCCGTCGGCATCGTCGGCAATCAGCCTGCTTTTCTTGCCGGAGTTCTCGACATCAATGCCTCCGTAAAAGGCGCGCGCTTCGTTCGCTTCTGCGACGCTTTCAATATTCCTCTGGTTACTTTTGAGGATGTCCCCGGCTTTCTGCCCGGCACGCAACAGGAATTCGGCGGCATTATCAAGCACGGCGCGAAGCTGCTCTTTGCATTTGCCGAGGCGACCGTTCCGAAAATCACCGTCATCACGCGCAAAGCCTATGGGGGCGCATATTGCGTTATGGCTTCAAAGCACATTCGAACGGACGCCAATTTCGCCTGGCCCACCGCGGAGATCGCCGTCATGGGGCCGGAAGGCGCCGTGGACATTGTTTACAAACGCGAATTGGCGAAGGCCGCCGAATCCGAGCGAGAAAAACTTCGCCAGGAAAAAATAGCCGAATTTCGCGAGCGCTTCGCTAATCCGTTTGTTGCGGCCGAGCGCGGCTACATCGACGCCGTCATCGAACCCGCTGACACCCGCGCCCGCATCATCACCGCCCTTGGCGCCCTCGAAAACAAGCGCGACACCAACCCCAAGAAGAAACACGGCAACATCCCGCTGTAGGTGCTGTTTCGTGTAGGGGCGCAGCATGCTGCGCCCCGGACGCCGAACGTGGTTGGAATGGGGTTAGACTTACTTCAGCAAATACTCCTGTAGGAATTCGACTGTCGCGTAAAACTGAAAGTCCTGGTTCGGCTTTTTGCGGTAGCCGTGGCCTTCGTCCTTCGCGATGAGCAGCCAGACGGGCGTCCCCTGCTTCTTCAGCGCGTCGGCGATCTGCTGCGATTCGCTCACTGGCACGCGCGGATCATTTTTCCCCGCAATCACGAACATGGGCTTTTTGATCTTTTCAATGTTGTTCATCGGCGCGATCTTTTCCAGGAACTCCCGCATCTTCGGATCGCGCTCGTCGCCGTATTCCACGCGCCGCAAGTCGCGCCGGTACGCTTCCGTGTGCTCGAGGAACGTCACCAGGTTCGAAATGCCCACGATGTCCACCGCGCAGCGAATCCTGTCGCTGTAAAATGTGGAAACCGCCAGTGTCATGTGTCCGCCGTAACTTCCGCCCGTCACCGCAATCCGGTCGCTGTCCAATCCCGGCCGTGTCGCAATCCAGTCGAAGAGCGCGTTGATGTCCTTGTAGGTATCCTCGCGCTTGAATCCATTGTCCCGCAGCGAGAACGTCTTCCCGTATCCCGTGGACCCGCGCACGTTTGGATAGATCAGCGCGATCCCCAGTTCGTTCAGCAGATAGTTGCTGCGTCCGAGGAATGTCGGCTGCGACTGTCCCTCCGGTCCACCGTGTATCACCACCAGCACCGGCCGTTTGCCGATGAACCTCGCCGGTGGCTTGTACAAAAATCCCGAAATCATTTTTCCATCGAAACTCTTCCACTTCACCAGCTCCGCTTGCGGAAACGACTCCGTCTTCACCGCCGTCTCGCTCGTCGTCCACCGTTCCACTTTTCCCGTAGCCACATCCAGCGAATACACATCGCCCGGCCCCCGCGCATTGTTTAGGGAGAATCCAAGCTCATGCCCATTTTTATGCCAGCGCAGGGAACCCCCCACTCCAGTCGGCAGCTTCGGCAGGGGCATCTCCTTCTTCGTGGCCGTGTTCATCACATGAACAACGGTTACGCCTTCTTCGTCCGTCACAAACGCAATCATTTTTCCGTCATGTGTCAAATCGAACGCTTCGACGTCCCATGCAATGTTCGTCGTCAGGTACTGCGGCTGCTTCGTCAACAGATCCAGGTAAGCCAGCCGGTGGAATTCCGAATCCTTGTCCGTGGTGACGTAAATCCCCTTGCCATCCTTGCTGAACCGTCCTTCGCCATAAGAAACTTTTTCCGTCGTGTTTCTTGGAGTCAGTTCCATCTTTTCGCCGGTCGCCGCATCCACAAGCCACAAGTACGATTCGTTGATGGATCGCTCTTCCGCCAACAGAATTTTCCTGTCATCCGGCGACCAATCGAGCGGCTGCCACCCGCCGCCAGCGAGTTGCGTAAGCAAATGGTCCGTCTTCGGAGCTGCAGGATTCATCACCCACAAATCGGTATCTGTCCCTGCGCGCCGCGTGGACATGTAGGCGACCTGGTCGCCGCTCGATGACCACGGCCCCGGCAGATTTCGCGACTTTCCGTCCGTCAACAGTGTCACGGCACCCGTGGCCATGTCGTAACGATAGAGCTGATACCATTCGCCGCCGCCAACATCCTTCGCAAAAAGAATGTAGTCACCGCCATTGGGATGAAATCGCCCGCCGCCAACCGAGTCCGCGAAAAACGTCAACTGTTGCCGCGCCCCGCCCGGAATTTTCACGAGATGAAGCTGCGGCGTGTCCGCAAACCGTGTGGCAACCAGCACTTCTCGCCTCGTCGGATGCCAATCCGCCAGGTTCGCAGTCCGATAGGACGCATACCGTCCAGCAGTTTCCGCGATGGATGCCGGAATCTTCGGGACGCCATCCACCACAAGATTGTCCGAGGGCGCGATGACGGAATCCTGCGCGCGCACCGGCGCGAGCGCGAAAAATCCCACTGCAAGCAACAAGTAGCATCGTTTCATCTTGGCTTTCCTCCGAACTTCACGCGCAGGTTCTGTGTATACACCATCCGTGCCGCAATGGTGAAGAGTTCTTCAAACCAGACGCCTGCGCGCACGACAATTCCTGTATACGATGAAGCTGTGCCTTTCTGCACTTCAACAGTCGTGCTACGCTTTACCACCAAATCCAATTGCTGGAGTTTCCGATGGGCCTTCGAAGTCTTGCCATGGCCGGCTTGCTCCTGTGTTTTGCCGCGGGGGCTGCGCGCGCCCAGAATAAGTCTGTAGCCGAACGCCTGGGCTATCCGGCAGATTCGAAGCTCCTCATCGTCCACGCCGATGACCTTGCCGTGGCCCATTCCGTGGACATCGCTAGCTTTGACGCGCTTAAAAAAAATGCCGTTACTTCCGCCAGCATCATGGTGCCTTGCGCCTGGCTCACCGAAGTCGCTTCCTACGCGAAAGAACATCCGGATGCGGACCTGGGCCTGCACCTCACGCTCACCAGCGAATGGAAAACCTATCGTTGGGGACCCGTCTCATCAAGCGACAAAGTCGCAAGCCTCTTCGATCCTTCCGGCTATTTGTGGCCGGAGACTTCTGCCGCCGCGCTCAATCTGAAGACCGCGGAAGCCGCACGCGAAATTCGCGCCCAGGTTGAGCATGCCATCACTCTCGGAATTCATCCCACGCATCTGGACAATCATATGGGCGTGCTTTTCTCTAAACCAGAACTTTTCGCCGTTTACGTCAAACTCGCACACGAATACGAATTGCCCTTTTTGGCCCTCCGCCTTCCCAACTTGCCGGCCGAGTTTTTCTCCAGCCTCTCCGAGAAGGACGTGATTCTGGATGCCGTGGTCATGGCCAATCCCTCGGTTCGCCCAAGCGAGTGGCGCGATTTTTATGTCAACGCCGTAAAGAATCTGAAACCCGGCCTCACCGAAATGATCGTCCATCTCGGTCATGACGATGCCGAACTTCAAGCGGTAACTTTGGATCATCCGGACTTCGGTTCTGCCTGGCGTCAGCGCGACTATGATATCGTCACCAGCTCCGAATTCAGGAAAGCCCTGGATGAAAATCACATAATTCTCATCAAGTGGAAGGATTTGAAGAAGCCACTGAATTAGTTTCACCGAAGCACAAGAGCTCCGCAGATTCGTCGTGTACGCTTTCCTCCGTGCTAAACTCGCACCTCAAATCTTCTATGTTCAAGAAAATCCTGATCGCCAATCGCGGTGAGATTGCCGTGCGCATTCTGCGCGCCTGCCGCGAACTGGGCATCCGCTCCGTAGCCGTTTTCAGTGATGTCGACCGCAAATCGCTTCACGTCCGCCTCGCTGACGAAGCCTACCCAATCGGCCCCGCGCCTTCGCGCGAAAGCTATCTTTGCATTGATAAGCTAATGGATGTCGCGCGCCGCGCCGGGTGCGATGCCGTACATCCGGGTTACGGCTTCCTGGCTGAAAATGCCGCGCTGCCCCGCGCTTGCTCGGATGCGGGTATCACTTTCATCGGGCCGCCTGCCGACGCCATGGAATCTCTAGGCTCCAAAACTGCCGGGCGCCAGCTGGCCCGCCGCGCCGACGTTCCCTCCGTTCCCGGGACCAACGAGCCCATCGAAAATCCCGCCGGAGCGCTGGGCCTGGCGCAGCGCATGGGCTACCCCGTGCTCCTGAAGGCCGTCGCCGGTGGCGGCGGCAAAGGCATGCGCCTGGTGCACAGCGACGCCGAATTCGAATCCGCGTTCCGCGATGCTTCTTCCGAGGCCTGGAACGCTTTCGGTGACGATCGCCTGTATCTCGAAAAATATCTCGACCGGCCTCATCACGTGGAAATCCAGATTTTCGCGGACGCTCACGGCCGCGTCGTCTCTCTGGGCGAACGGGAATGTTCCGTGCAGCGCCGCCATCAAAAAGTAATTGAAGAAGCGCCTTCGCCCATCGTCACGCCTGAACTGCGCAGAAAGATGGGCGACGCTGCGGTTCGTCTCGCGCGCGCCGGCCGCTACGTCAATGCCGGCACGGTCGAATTCCTCGTGGACGCCAATCTCAACTTTTATTTTTTGGAAGTGAACACGCGTTTGCAGGTCGAACATCCCGTCACCGAACAGGTTACCGGCCTCGATCTCGTAAAACTCCAGATCGCCATCGCCGCCGGACACCGCTTGCCCTTCGCCTGGGAATCAATCACGCCACGCGGCCATGCTATGGAGGTCCGTCTGTACGCTGAGGATCCCGACAATAATTTCTTTCCATCTCCGGGAAAAATTCTTTCGCGCCAGGTTCCCAGCGGTCCGGGCATTCGCTTGGACGATGGCGTCTACGAAGGCTGGACGGTGCCAAACGATTACGATCCTCTTCTGAGCAAGCTCATCGCCTGGGGCAATAGCCGCGAGGAAACCATTGCCCGCCTTCGCCGCGCCCTCGAGGAGTACACCGTCACCGGCATCAAGACCAACGCCGGCCTTTTCCGCCACATCCTGGAAGAGCCCGATTTTCTCCGCGGCGAAATCCACACCAAATGGCTGGACGAGTTACTCCGCCGTCCGCGACGCGCCTCATCCCTGGCCAACGATAATCAGCAGCGAAGCGCTGCTTCCGATGCCGCTGCCATTGCCGCGGCCATCTGGCAGGCCAACCAGTCGGACAAACAGACTTCCCTGTCTGCCTCTTCGGCAAACCAGCCCTCTCGCTGGAAGGTCGAAGGCCGCCGCGAGCAATTGGAACGCTTGCCGTGAAATACGAAGTCCAACTCGCATCATTGTCCGAAGAAAAAATCCGCGTCATTGAACTAGAACGCGATGGTTCCGGCTGGCGCGTCATATTGGATGGCCAGCCCATCGCCGTCGACGCCGTCGAGATCGCTCCCAACACACTCTCCATTTTGCTTGAGGGCCAATCCTTCGAAATCACCGTGACGCCGTTTCCAGAGGGCAAATTAAAACTTCAGACCGGCGGGCAGGACTTCACCGCCGAAGTCATCAATCCTCGCGCCTGGAGTGGCCGCCGCCACGGCGCCGTCGAAGCCGAAGGCCGCCAGCAAATCCTTGCGCCCATGCCCGGCAAAGTCGTGCGTCTTCTCGTCAAAGAAGGAGACCACGTCGAAGCCGGCCAGGGCTTGCTCGTCGTCGAAGCCATGAAGATGCAAAACGAAATCCGCTCGCCCAAGAGCGGCACCGTCGAGCGCATCCTGGCCAAGGAAGGCCAGCCCGTCAACGCCAGCGAACTTCTTTGTGTGATCGCCTGAATTTCAACGGATTTTCAGAGTCTTCCTGCGGCACGAAATCGGAAGACTCCCAATTTCGAAGGGAATGAGTTGCTTTAGTGTCCGATGGATCGCTGCGGCATGGTGGTTTTCGCCGCATCCGGCAGTTTGCCCGCCGCTTCGATGACCTGCTCCGCCAAATAGTTCGACACCCGCGCGCCATCCCGCGCGATCGCCAGATACGCGAGGCGCAATAATTGTTCCTTGCGGTTGCGCAGCGTGTCGCGGATGGTTTGCTGCACTTGCGGCTCGGCGATGCCGCGCAGCCCAGGGGACTCGCGCGCGATGAGCTTCAGGATCAGGATGCGCGGGCCATCTTTCGGCTGGACGGGAATCGGCTGGCTGACCTGCCCGGCCTTCAGTCCAACAACAACCCTTTTCAGTGCCGGATCGGACTGGTTCAGCGCCGATTCCGGAACGAAGCCCAGGTCTCCACCCGTCCCCGCGGTGTTCATGTCTTCCGAATAGTCCATCGCCAATTGCGCGAAGTCCGCGCCGCTGTTCAGCCGGTCCATCAGCATCTTCACTTTTCGTTGGGCTTCGGCTTCATTGGCCGCGTCGTCGTTCTTCCGGTTGCGGATCTGTTGCTCTTTACGAGGCGTCACCACGATCTGCGCGATGTGATATTGCAGCTCCGCCACGTTGAACTGCGCTTTGTTCGCGTCGTAAAAATCCGAGATGTCCTGGTCGGTGATGGTGATCTTCGCCACGACTTCGTGGTTCAGCAGTTTCTGGATCGAAAGCTGCCGCCGCAGTTCGAGCTTCAGATCTTCCACGGTCATGGATTGATCTTTCAGCCGCCGTTGAAATTCGTCTTCGGTGTACGGGCTCTTCAGTTCGGTGAATTTATCTTCCACTTCGCCGTCGCTGGCTTCCAGGTTTAGCTTCTTCGCTTTTTCCAGCAGAATCTCATTATTGATCAGCTCATCGAGTACGTTCAGTTTTTGCGAAAGTGATTCTTCCTGCGATGGCTCCTGCCCCTCCGGGTTCACCCGCGTGCGGTAATACTTGTCGACTTCTTCCCGCTTGATTTCTTTCCCGTTCACCATGGCCCACACGTCGGGCGCATGCTGGGCTTGTTTGTTGCAGCCCGCGGCGGCCACGAATGCCATCGCCGCAAAAGGCAGCCACGCTGCGGCGCGCTTCACTCCCCTTGAGTGCTTCATCAGGTGCCCCACGGAACGCAGGTTCGCAACGGTCAGGTTCAAGGTTGGATGCTCAGGCGGCTTTCTTCACTTTGCCGGCGCGAATGCATGCCGTGCACACACGGACTTGCTTTCTCACGCCCGCTACGATCGCGTGCACGCGCTTCAAGTTCGGATTCCACCGCCGCCGCCGCGTGTTATTCGCGTGGCTGATCACATTTCCAAAATGCGGCGCTTTGCCGCAGAATTCACACTTCAGTGCCATTTTTCTTCCCGCTTAAATTTGTAGTTGGGCTTCGGTTTCCCGCTCGAAATGTCGTAAAACCAAGCTCCTCATTCTAGCAGACCCCCTACCTCCGGCAAAGTGTGCTGTTTGCATCCTGAATGGTTTGTGGGACGCAGTGTTCGCCATCTCTCAGGGCCTGTTCTTCCGTACGGGATTCGCTCGCGCGTTGCGTACCAGTAACGGCTCCAATCGTATTGAACCTACAGGGTTTGCTCTTAAGAAAGCAGCCCCGCTGGCCGCGCGTACCATTGTTGGCCTCTCGCTCCACAACTAATTTGTCATTCAGCGTGCGCCGAATCTGTAGCGCTCGCACGACCCATGAACGACTCGACCGTAGGCATCCCCGGGGCCCCTCAGCCCGCTCCTCGCACGGAGCGGGCCGCTCGTCTCCATTCGGCAATCCCGAATCGCTTTCCTCGTTACATTCCTTTGATGATTTTTCTGGCCGCCCTTTCCACTGTCGCAGGCTATCAAGTCGCACGCATTGAAATTCCTGGGGCCAATTGGTTCCGCAGCACTACGCCGCTGACCCCCGCGTCCTCTCAGGCGCGCGTCCTCGTGCCTGCCTCCACCCCGGGCGCCATCAACGCCGACCTCGAGGCCATAAGTCACTTGGCGCCCCAGCAGCAGGCCGAGCGCCTTCTCGAACTTGCCGTTCAGCGTCCCGACCAGTCTCTCGGATTGATCCACAAAAATCTCGCTTCTTGGCGCGGCCATCTAGCGGACACCGACCGCCTTTTCCATCTCGTGCTTGCGGCTCTGGACTCCGGCGATCCTCGCGTGCGCGTTGCCGCCGTGGAAATCGATCTAATCGCCAACAACCTGATGAAATCGCCGCAGGGTCTCGCGAAGCTCTTAAATCAAATTCATAACGATCCCGACGCCCGCTATCTCGCTCTTTGGAGACTCGGGGCCCTCGGCAATCGCGGAGTTGAGCCCGCCACCGTCTTGTCCACGCTCCTTCGTTATTCTCGCGATCCGAGTCAGCAGACGCGCTTCTGGGCCGTCGAGGGATTGGCCATGCTGGGCACCACGGAGTCCATCGATCCGCTTCTTTCTATTCTGGCGCACGACCCCGCAAAACAAGTTCGCGAACGTGCTGCCACGAATCTTGCCCGCTCGGGCATGCTCACAGGCGAGCAACGCCTCTCCGCCGTTCCCGAACTCCTGAATCTTCTCGATGACGATTCTGTCGAGCCTGCAACCCAGGACTTGGTCTGCGCCGCTCTGCGAACCATCACGGGCGCCTCGTTCGGCAAAGATCCCGCCGCCTGGCGCGACTGGTGGGCACATCACGATCGGCCCGAGACGCACCGGGTCCGGGTCCCCAGGGGTCTTCTCCTCGCTTAATGCTGAATTAGCTGTACTTATCCCTTAGAAGCGCCTTGCGAATAATAAGAAAATGCTTGACCCCGCGCGCCCGCATTCGTAAAACTGTCTCTGCGCCCTGCCTGATTCCAAAAATGGTACAGTCCCAGGTCCAAAGGATACCAATGTCGGCACAGGAGCGCCGTAGTGCACGCCGTCTGATCATGAAGGTCCCATTGAGGTTCCGCCCTATGCAGGAGACCGCTGACCCTGAACACGAAGCCGCCTCCATGAATATCTGTAATCATGGGGTTTACTTCGCCACGGATCGAAAGTTGCCGGAAGGCGGGATGATTCAAGTGCATTTGAAAATGCCCCGCGAAGTGGTGGGAGAGGACGTCGCGGAATGGTGCTTCACCGGCCGCGTCGCGCATATCGAATTGCTAGGGCCCAAGGGCAGCAAACTGGGCGTGGGCGTGCAGTTCCTCTACTATGAGGTTCCTCGGCCCTCACTCTAGAGGGTTCGCTTTGCCCTAACCTATTACCCCTTCGCGCGTCCATTGGAGAGTAGACCGGCCCGGGAACGGGTCAGCAGGAGGCCGCATGAAACGCCGCGATTTTATCCATCGCACGGCCTGCGCCGCCGGTGCTGCCTGGATCCATCCCGCCGCCTTCGCACAGCCAACGTTCGCTCTTCCCGCTCTCCCGCGTAAGTTCACCGCCTCCGACACTGTGACCCTCGGTAAAACAGGTATCCGGACCAGCCGCCTTGCCATGGGCACAGGCACCGTCGGTAGCGGCCATCATTCCCACCAGACGTCCCTCGGTGTCAAAGGCCTTTCCGACTTACTCCTCAACGGTTACGACCATGGCCTGCGCTTCTTCGACTCTGCCGATTCTTACGGCAGCCATCCGCACGTCGCCGAAGCCCTCAAGCATGTTGCGCGCGACAAAGTCACCGTGCTCACCAAGACGTGGGCGCGCGATCCCGCCACCGCTCGCGACGATCTCGATCGTTTCCGCCGCGAACTCGGCACCGACCATATGGATGTCTGCCTCATGCACTGCCTCACCGAAGGCGATTGGACCGAGCGCTACAAAGGCGTCATGGATGTGCTTTCTGAAGCCAAAGAAAAGGGCATTATTCGCGCCCACGGCTGTTCCTGTCACAGCATCGAAGCGCTTCGCGCCGCCACAAAATCCCCATGGGTCGAAGTCCATCTCGTTCGAATCAATCCCGTAGGCGCTTTCATGGATTCCGATCCCCATACTGTCGTCAGCGTCTTACGCGAAATGCGCGCCGCCGGAAAAGGCGTCATTGGCATGAAAATCCTCGGCCAGGGAGAGCTGCGCAGCCGCCAGGACGAAGCCCTCAATTTCGCTCTTGGGCTCAATCTTCTCGACGCCTTCACCATCGGCGCCGAATCCCAGTCGGAGCAGGAAGACCTCATCCGTCGCATCGCCGCCGCCTAAAAAATTCTCCAAGTCAATGCACGTCTGGTTTCCGTGCGTCCTTAAGACGCTTTCGGTATTCACGGGCGGCTTTGTCGGCGGCACTCTCGCTGGCGCTGTTGGCAGCCAAATGTCCAAGTTCGTGCGCTACCCAGTATCCGAGGGACTGGTCGCTCCCATATCGGTCGCTGTCGATGAACACGCTCCGGCTGGGCAAGTGCGTGAACATGGCGCTGGCGTACCCCGCGGGCACGCGGAGTCAAAATGTTCTGGCCGTGTCAACGTACTTCCAGTGAGGCACAAACAGAACTCGCAGAGGATAAACCTCGGGTTGCATGACCTGTATCTGAGCGCGTACCAACGCTTCCTGTTTGGGCGTCGCTCCGATGACCGTGTAGCTGCTGGGGGAAGGCTCGGCTACGGTTGCTTCTGTGCTGACCAGCTTTGCGCTGCTGCTTGTTTGTCCCCAGGCGAACTGCGCTAATGTCAGCGAGAATGCGGTTATCCAAATTCTGAGGCCCATTTGCCACCTCCAAGTGCGCGCTGGAGGCGACCTTGGGACTGGCCGGGAGGAAGCTCAATGGACTGCGGCTTGATTGCTGCTTGATTGCTTCTAAGCGATTAAAGTTTCTTGTTTGAGTAACTTAGCGCTTTGGCTTATCTAAGCCTTGTCATCCAGTTGGAGGGTGTTAGACTCGCGGCAACATCTGGGATAGATACACTTGGCCCTAGAAGCCCGATCCTCCGCAATCCTGCGCTTCGGAGTGTTTGAAGTGGATGTGCGCGCAGGAGAACTGCGCAAGCAGGGCGCACGGATCAAGCTCCAGGAGCAGCCCTTTCACGTCCTCACGGTCCTGTTGCAGCAGCCCGGCGAAGTAGTCACTCGCGAAGAGCTGCGCAATCAGAACTGGCCTGCTGATACCTTCGTCGACTTCGACAACAGCCTGAACACGGCGATTAACAAGCTGCGCGAAGCGCTGGGCGACTCCGCCGACAATCCGCGATTTATCGAGACGCTCCCGCGCCGCGGGTATCGCTTCATCGCGCCGGTCACCGGGACAGATGGGGCGACGCGAGGAACCGCCACCGGTGTGAGCGTGGTGGCGCTGCCACGCAGACGAAAGATCGTCGTGGCGACGGCAATTGCTGTGCTCGCAGCGGGAATCGCGGGAGGATTGCTTTGGCGCGCGCGGCAAGCGCGACATCTCACGGAGAGGGACACCATCGTTCTTGGAGATTTCGCCAATTCTACTGGCGATGCAGTATTCGAGGGAACGCTCCGAGAAGGCCTTTCTGTCCAGCTCCACCAGTCGCCATTCCTGAGCCTTTTGCCAGAAGAGGGAATCCATCAAACGTTGATGATGATGGAACGACCGGCAAATACGCGGCTCACGCCTGAAATCACGCGCGAAGTTTGTCAACGGACGAGCAGCGTGGCAGCACTGGGCGGTTCGATTGCACTGATTGGCACGCGATACACTCTGATTCTCAAGGCTGTGAACTGTGTTAATGGAGACTTGCTGGCAAGCACAGAAGCACAGGCGAACGACAAAACCCACGTTCTCGATGCGCTTGGGAAGGCCGCTTTGGAAATGCGAAGGAGACTCGGCGAGTCCTTGAGTACGGTGCAAAAATTCAACGCACCTCTCGAGCAAGCGACTACCCCATCTCTTGAGGCATTACAAGCTTACAATTTGGCCTTGAACACCGAAGATGAGGCAACCTCGATTGCCTTTTTTCAGCGAGCCATTCAACTGGACCCGAATTTCGCCATGGCTTACTCGCAGATGGCTTATTCCACTGACACTCCCTTGTCAGTAGAAAGCGCTCGGAAGGCCTTCGAGTTGCGAGCAGGGCTGAGTGAGCGGGAAAAACAGAACATCGAAGCAGTTTACTATTATTTCGGGACCGGCGACCTTTTCAAGGGACTGCGCAGCGCTGAAGTTGGCGCACGGATGTTCCCGCGCGATCCCGACTTTCCCGGCAACCTTCTGCTGTGCTTAAGACCTCTCGGTCAATACGAAGCAGGCCTCAAAGCAAGCCGAGAATGGCGCCGTCTCAATCCTTACAACAGTTTTTCTTACCGGTTCGTCGCCTTCGGATATCTATACTTAAACCGCGTCGAGGAAGCTGAGGCTGCAGCGAAAGAAGCGCAAGCAAAGGGTATGGACTCTCGTCTTGCACCGCCTCTCTATGGAATTGCCTTCTATCGCGGCGACACTTCAGAAATGGCGCGGCAGGCAGTGAGTGCTGCTGCCAAAGCAGAAGAAGAAGACTTGCTATTGGCATTGGAGGCTGACACGGCTGCTTATTTCGGGCATCTGGGGAAAGCACGACAGTTCGTACGACAGGCTGCGGATTCGGCGGGGCGAGCAGGGCAGAAAGAAGCGGCGGCAACTTACTATGCTGTGTCTGCCTTACGTGAAGCGTTATTCGGAAACGCAGTAAGAGCAGGGCAGCAAGCGATTCTCGCAAAGGGACGTCCGTCTGGGCGGGATATAGATTACGGCTTGGCGCTGGCCCATGCGTATGCAAGGGATGCGGACCAGGCGCAAGCTTTAGCGGACGATTTGAGTAGGAGGTTTCCGGAGTCCACGATGGTTCAGTTCAATTACCTGCCCACCCTTCGCGCAAAAATTGCGCTCCACCGTTCAGACCCCCAAGATGCGCTTGTACTTCTCGGGGCCGCTTCTCCCTATGAACTGGGGTTGCCGGCGCTTAACTTTTATAACTGGCCCAACCTGTATCCCGTATATGTGCGCGGAGAAGCTTATCTAGCCGCTCATCAAGGCAAAGAAGCGGCAGCAGAATTTCAGAAGATCCTCGACCATCGCGGGATTGTGCTCAACGAACCCATCGGGGCGCTGGCCCACCTTCAACTTGGACGCGCCTACGCGCTCCAGGGCGACACTGCCAAGGCCCGTGCCGCCTATCATGATTTCCTCACGCTCTGGAAAGACGCCGACCCGGACATCCCCATCTTTAAGCAAGCCAAAGCGGAGTACGCCAAACTACAGTAAAGCCCTTCGGTTGACTCATTTCCCTGGCAACATTCCACTCATTCAATGTAGAATTGCCTCATTCCAATCGTGTCCGTGGAAATCCGGACATCGGGCGCAGTCGTCACCGAAAGACAGCGCCAAGGACAACGCCCATGTTCGTCCCGCAAGTCGCTGTACTCATTTAATCCGCCCCGGCGGATCTGATCTTTTCTCCCGTTTTCTATTATTGAACTGCCGCACCGCGTCAGCGCGACTGCATTCTGGGAAGCGCCCACGCAGAACGTAAAGGTCTATATGTCATTGGAACAAACTGCTGTCGTCGCTTCGCCACCCACGTTCTGGAGTTCCGTCCGCGAAGCCCTTCGTGGCTCGCACCAGGATTTCACTGCGGGCAATCTCAATCGCGCCATTCTCCTGCTGGCCATTCCCATGGTCCTCGAAATGGTGCTGGAATCCCTTTTCGCCGTAGTCGACGTCTTCTGGGTCGGCCGTCTTGGCGCGGACGCTATCGCCACCGTCGGCCTCACCGAATCGCTCCTCAGCCTCGTTATGGCCATCGGCTTCGGCCTGAGCCTTTCCACCACCGCCATGGTCGCTCGCCGGATCGGCGAAAAAGATCCCGCTGGCGCGGCCGTTGCCGGCGTGCAAGCCATCGTCATAGGAATCGCGATCGCCGCCCTTATCGGCGTTCCGTGTCTCTTCTACGCCCCGGATTTGCTTCGCCTGATGGGTGCTTCCCCGCAAGTCGTTGCCGTCGGCTCCGGCTACGCCCGCATCGCTCTCGGCGGCAGCGCTGCGATCATGCTTCTCTTTCTCAACAATGCCATCTTCCGCGGCGCGGGTGACGCCGCCATCGCCATGCGTTTGCTCTGGGTCTCCAACATCATCAATCTCGTCCTCGACCCTTGCCTCATCTTTGGCTGGGGGCCTTTCCCCAAACTTGGCGTCACCGGCGCAGCTCTCGCCACCTTCACCGGCCGCAGCATCGGCGTGCTCTATCAGTTCTACCGCCTTCTCCGCGGCACGGAGCGCATTCGCATCCTGCGCCACCAGCTTCGCATCAACCTCAGTGTCTTGCTCCGCCTGCTGCGCGTTTCGCTCACCGGCATCCTGCAATTCGCCATCGCCCACACCAGTTGGATCGGCCTTGTCCGTATCGTCAGTATCTTCGGCTCGGCGGCGCTCGCCGGCTACACCATCGCCATTCGCATACTCATCTTCGTGCTTATGCCGAGCTGGGGCCTCAGCAACGCTGCCGCCACCCTCGTCGGCCAGAATCTCGGCGCCCAGCAGCCCGAGCGCGCGGAAACTTCCGTCTGGCGCACCGGCCTTTACAACATGATTTTTCTCGGCGTCATCGGCATCTTCTTCGTCATCTTTGCCGAGCCCGTCATTCGTCTTTTCACCAACGACCCGCTGGTCGTCCCGCTGGCCGTCACCTGCTTGCGCATTCTCAGCTACGGCAACATCGGCTATGCCTACGGCATGGTCATGCTCCAGGCCTTCAACGGCGCCGGCGACACCGTCACTCCGACCATCGTGCATTTCTTCGGTTTCTGGCTGTTGGAGATACCCCTCGCCTATTTTCTCGCCATCACCGTGCACATGCGTTCCAGTGGCGTCTTTTGGTCCATCGTGGTCGCGGAGGCCGCCATCGCCGCCGCCGGCATCGTCCTCTTCCGCCGCGGCCGCTGGAAACTCCAGCAAATCTAGCCATATCCACGCAGCCTCTTTATTTCGTCAACTTTCCTTCGCTCGGCGTATAATCTCCCGCCAGCACGGCAGGAGGTGCTCACATGGCCAAGACCAAGCAATTCACAATCACGATTGACAATCAGCCCGGCGCGGTCGCCCGTATCGCGAAAACCCTCGGCGACGCCAAGGTAAATATCCTCTCTCTTTTGGGAACCGCCCAGGGCGCGGCTGGCACGGTTCAACTCATCGCCGAAGATGCGCGGCGTGCGAAGAAAGCCCTCGATGGCGCTAGGATCTCGTACCAGGAGACACCCGCGGAAACCTACGATTTGCCCAACAAGCCCGGTGCGCTGGCGCAATGTTTGGACCGGCTCGCCTCGAAAGCAGTTAACTTGAACTCCGTCCACGCTACTGCCGCAAAGGGCGGCAAGAAGGCCGTCATTGTCTACACGGCGGAAGTCGCCGCAAAAGCTGCAACCGCGACTGCGTAGCACCTTCTCTCTTCTTAGTGATTCTTCCGCTCGTCAGGCGCGAGTTTCTCGCTCCTGGGAAGCGCCGGTAGTTCTATCGTTGCACGCTAAAAAACAAAAAGAGAATACGACGAGAGGGTCTCATGGAAAGTTTTTCGAAAAGAATAAGGTGCCAGGCTCTGTCGCTCTTCTTCGGATTCCTTCTTTGCGTTCCGTCCTCGCGCGCCCTGGATAACGGTCTGGCTCTCACTCCGCCCATGGGCTGGAACAGTTGGAACCGTTTCGCCTGCAACGTCACCGAGGACCTCGTCAAGTCGGCCGCCGACAGTCTCGTCAGCAGCGGCATGAAGGACGCCGGCTACGAATACGTCGTCATTGATGATTGCTGGCAAGTCAGCCGCGATGCCGCCGGCAACATTGTCGCCGACTCCAGAACTTTCCCCTCCGGCATTAAGGCCCTCGCCGACTATGTGCATTCCAAAGGCCTAAAATTTGGCATCTATTCCGACGCCGGCACCATGACGTGTGCCAAACGTCCCGGCAGCCGCGGCCATGAATTTCAAGACGCCCTCCAATACGCCGCCTGGGGCGTCGACTATCTCAAATACGATTGGTGCAACACCGGCACGGAAAATGCCCAGGCCGCCTACTCCACCATGCGCGACGCCTTGAAGTCCGCCGGCCGCCCCATCGTCTTCAGCCTCTGCGAGTGGGGCTCCAACAAGCCCTGGCTCTGGGCCACTGACATTGGCAACCTCTGGCGCACCACTGGCGACATCTCCGATTGCTGGGACTGCAAGAAAGGCCGCCTCAGCTTTGTGCAAATCGCGGATTTGCAAGTCGGTCTGGAGACTTACGCCGGCCCGGGACACTGGAACGATCCCGACATGCTGGAAGTCGGCAACGGCGGCATGACCGCCGCCGAATACCGCTCCCACTTCAGCCTGTGGTGTATCCTCGCCGCGCCGTTGATGGCCGGAAACGATTTGAAGAACATGTCTCCCGAAATCAAGGAAGTCCTTACCAACAAGGAAGTCATCGCCATCGACCAAGACTCCCTCGGCATGCAGGGCCGCCGCGTCCGCAAGAACGGCGAGTTCGAAGTCTGGGCCAAACAATTGAAAGACGGCGGTCGTGCCGTCGTGCTCTTCAATCGCGGCGCCTCCGACGCCGATATCTCCGTTTCCTGGGAAGACCTCGGCTATCCCGCGCATCTTTCCGCCGCCGTCCGCGACCTGTGGGCCAAGAAGGACCTCGGCAAATCAGCCGCTACCTTCGCCGCCATGGTTCCCTCCCATGCTGTCGTCATGCTCCGCGTCACCCCCTAGCGGTCCGCTGGCGGCTAAAGCCCCCTAGGCGGCAAGCAAGGTCTTTCGGCCAGCCACACGCTGTGGTAATCTGTACACGCCCACCCACAGTTTCAAGGTCAATCTCTTGGCCCGCTATCTTGTAAGCTGTTTACTATCTTATATTTAGAGGCCCAGTCCCCCTTGGCACCTTGGTTGCATCCTAATAAAGCAGAGGACAACGGCGTACATCATTACGCAAGATCAGGCGCCGCCATTTGAGAAGAAAGGAGGCTCGAGCAATGTCAGGCAGAAGGTTCTTCCGCAGACTTGTCAGAAACTTCCTCTGCCTCACGGCCGCGCTGTTGACGTTTACGGCCTGCGCTTACACCGACTATCGTCTCTGGCCTCTGGACCTGGAGGCTCCGCGATACCCCGCTTTTCCTGCGCCCAAACTCCAGGGCAATCAGCTGGTCCTGCCGTTCGCGCCCGGTATAGCCTCCGCCGAAGTCGCCACGTTCCACGATCAGCTCGAAGCCTTCCTGCATTTTGAATATCTGCGGGGCCGCGAAGCCCGCGATGGCGGTGATACCTCGCGCATCCTGCTGACCGCCTTCGATACCGCCAAGGGGCCGTCCTACAAAATCTACATCGTCAGCGACAACGATCTGCTCACCGCCGTCCCGCGCCTTTCGCAGCTCGAAGGCCGCAATTTGATCAAGCATTATGATCTGAATTCGTGGACCCAAAAGGACTTTTACTATTTCCAGCAGCAAAGCCACATGTTTGATGTCGCGTACGGCGTCCCCACGGAGCAAAAGCTGGAATCTCTGAGCTCGTTCAAACTTCTTCCGGCTCTGGCTCAGTTTCTAATCTTCAAGTCGCAAACCGACAATCGCGTTCTCGCCAGGGCCGACGCTGCTCCCAGCCCGCTGACGCGCGAACAGGCTACCCAGCTCGCCACTGACATTCTGGATGTCGCCCAGTTCTATTCGCTTCCGCTCGACTACTTCCTCGGCGTTGGCGCCATGGAGAACGACTACATGGACGTCAACGGCGATCTTACTCACGCCGTATGGAAGAAGCGTGCTCAGCGCGACGACATCATTCTGCGCCGTGGCCGCAAGCGCGTCATGGTCAGCAATTACGCCATCGGGACCTGGCAAATCACGCGTGAAACCTTGCGTGCCGCGCATCAACTTTATTTGAAGGATAAACGCGACTACAGCTTGCTGCCTGCTCGCCTCCGCCCTTCCCGCACGCTGGACCTCAATTCTGTGGATGACACCGTCCTCACTACCTATGCGGGATTGCTGCTCCGCGGTCTTCTCGATCATTTTGGCGGTGACGTCGATAAAGCCATCGGCGCTTACAACGGCGGCGTCAGGACTCCCAACCCCGCCTATGCCGCTGGTGTGAAGACCGTTGCCGAATACGCCCGCCGCGTTCTCGAGCACGCCACCGCCATAGACGATCCTCCAACCAGCGCCAAGAGTCTGGCCGTCGCTCCCTCCACTGCGCAAGGTCAAGCCACGACGCCCGCCACCGCCGCCTCTCAGCAAAAGCAGCCTTGGCGGCGCGACGACGACTGAACCCTTCCAGCCCCCGTTCCTCCTGGTGTCGTCTTCCTGGCGCAGTACTGGCCCTCTCAAACCGTGGTCTTTGGCCTGTTTTCGAGGGCCAGGGTTTCCCAATGAGCTGATTCGTAACTTTTTTGGTACTCCTGGGAGTCCAAAACCGCGGGAATACTGCGTACTGCTATTTACATGCAATACCCGATTGCCGCTGCACGGCATCAGTGATAACTAATTGTTGTGCCGTGGTGGCTGAAGGTTCTCTACAACAGCTCCTTCACGTCGGCCGGTCGTCTCTCACCACACGCCCAGTTCTTCATCGTTTCACCTAGGCACATAGAGAGGGGAATCTGCCGGCGCCTACTTCATCCATCCAGCCCGTGAGGACCGGTGAACGACGGCAGTCCAGACAACTTGTTTTTCGATCGCAGTCTCGAAGGTAGACACGAGAAGCGTCTCCCCATTGTGGTTGTCGTCCAACTCGCGGAACCGGAACATCCGCAAGGCAAGGAAGAGGAAAAGGCCTACTCGGACAATATCAGCCCGCACGGGGCTTGCGTGGCCTCCAGGCGCCTCTGGCATCCAGGCGAGGAAGTGGAAGTCACTTCCCTCATGAATACAGTGAAGGCTCGTGCGAAGGTTGTCTATTGCCGGCAGGCCAAGAACGGCCGCTATTTCGTGGGCTTGAATTTCCGCGACCGCCCCATCCGCTGGTCCAACTTTTCCTACGTCGGCTTCCCCTAGCACTCTCTATGCCCGCTGGCAGCAAATCCGGCCGAACGTTCGCCGGTCCCGCCCTGCATAGTAGTCTCCTGTCAGACTCCCGCCGTTCGAGATTCTCAACATCGCCGTTCCGTAGTGCATGTGCATCGTCTTCATCGCGTCTGCAAGCGGCTGATTTTGGTATTGGTAGATCAACGCCGCGCCTTCCGGATCGTCCATTTGAATTACGGCGGTACAACTGCGTGACATGGACGTTGCCGTCGTGAGGTACACGATAATTCGCGTCCAACTCTGGAATATGTTGATCATCAGATGGTGGCGCTTTGCATGGCCGTCATAGGAGGTGATCAGGTAACCGCACCAGCGTCCCTCGAGGTTCGGCACTCGCACCAGTCCCAATTTACGCACAAAACTGTTCCGCCAGAGGTACTTGTCGAAAACCGAGTAGAGTGCGCCATAAAAAGCCATGCTGGACGGAGCATCCGCCCACCACGGGATCGAAAGGTGAATAGCGGAAAGAAATCTCGACGAGGCCCATGCCAGGGCGATCGCCAGCAACGCGAGCAGAAGAGGAACGACCCTCCTTTCACTAGCGTCTGTGCTGTAGCCGTGCATACTTCACCTGCTCGGCTCCGCAAAGCCGAACAGGCCCTATGGCCTGCTTGCATGCGCCTTCCAACACCGTGCTGGTGGGACGCGCCGGGTAAAGGAATTGGCCCTAGCGGTAGAGTGGCTTCCTGAGGAGTGGCCCGAGGTATTCCGAGTCTGAAGCAACTGCTAGTGGTAATGCCCCTTACAGTTTCCATACTACTCTACTTGCAGTCCGCAAGCTGAAATTAGTGCTCTCGCCGGATGCGGGCGCGGCGAGATGCGGCGAAGTATTGAAACGGCGAAATGTTGAAACGAACATAGGAACGGTGCTATAGAAGAAGCAGCGCAGAGTAGAGGCCCCAGCCATGACTCTCGAAGAGCAAGCGGAACGTCAGCACGGCATCGTTGCCGCCCACATCGCCGCGGAAAACGCCCACGACTGGAACGCGGCCAGCGCCGGATTCACCCAGACCGGGACCGCCTTTCGCGACATGCTCTTGGTGGCGACCGCTTTCAAAGGCGTTGGCGGCGTGCGCGCCTTCTACGATACGATCGGTAAGGCCCTCCCTGACCTGCACATCGAAATCAAGTCCCAACACGACCTTCCCGGTTGCACGGTATGCGAGGGAGTGCTGACCGGCACGCACCTTGGCGAATACATGGGGATCCAGCCTCGCGGGAACCCCATCCGAATGGATCTCACTACGTACTACTTCTTCGATGAGAAGACGGAGAAGCTCGTCGCGCAACGAATGTACTTCGATCAAGCCAGCCTGCTAGAGCAGATGCAGCGCGGCCATGGCCCCCGCCTTCGCAAGAAACCAAAAAAGAAACCGTCGCATCGGCGAAGAACCGGAACACTCGCCTGACACGTGTTTCCGGAGCCTGTTCCATAACTCGAGTCGTCTCGCTCTTCTCCTTCCAGCACTATTTCTAGAGGCGCAGCAATGCTGCCCCCTTTCAGTCGCACACGGTTTGTGCTCGTAGGGGCGGTCCTTGACACGCCCTCCCTTCTTTCTTCGCACCAACCACTGAAGCTTACCACTCAAAGCTTGCAACCCTTTTGTTTTCACATTCATGCATGGAATGGGGGGTGTACCCCTGGTCACAAGAAAGAACTCGTGAGCACAACAATTATGGGCGACCTGGGCATCCCGGCCAGAAGCTCGATTGTGGAAACAGGAATGGAAACAAATGTCTCCGTCGACCGTCCTATCCGTTAGGCGGGGGTGACTATGGCTGGGAACTTCCAACAGGACTTGCGGGGTGGCTTGCGTATGCTGAAGAAGAGCCCCGGCTTCACTTTCGTGGCGGTGCTCTCGCTGGCCCTGGGCATCGGGGCCAACACTGCTATCTTCACCATAATCAACGCCGTGTTCCTCCATCCGTTGCCCGTCGAGGAGCCTTTCCGGCTCGCGGAGCTTTTCACGCGCGATACTATAACGTTCAACGCCAATGCCAACTTCCAGCTCACCGGTACATCGCTCCCCAACTACGAGGACTACCGCGACCAGAACAATGTCTTCTCCGGCTTGGCCACGGTCACTTTTCCCATATCGCTGAATTGGGGTGGCCAGGCCGAGCCCCAACAGCTGAATGCCTCGCTCGTAAGCGGCAACTTCTTCGACGTGCTAGGCGTAAAGCCCTATCGCGGCCGCGCCTTCATTCCCGATGGAGACAAGAAAATCGGCGGCAACCCCGAAGTGGTTCTGAGCTACAGCTTGTGGGCTCGCCGGTTTGGTTCGGACGAAAAGTTCATCGGCCAGACCATCCTGCTGAATGGCACACCCTACACCGTCGTGGGCATCGCGCCCCCCGGCTTCAAAGGTATCGTGTCCCTCGGCCGTCCCGACCTGCTTTGGATCCCCATCACCATGCGCGACTATGTGCTTACCGGCCAGCTCAAGGATCTCGAATCTAACCGGCGCTTCCGCTGGCTCTCCATCGTCGGCCGTCTGAAATCGCAGGTTGATCTTGCGCAAGCTCGCGCCGCAATGAAAACCGTCGCTGCCGGCCTCGAAAAAGAGTATCCGCGGGACAATAAAGGTCGCACCGTCGAGCTCTTTTCTCTGAACGAATCGGCGCTGGGCATCAATCAGCGAAAGCAATTCTCCCTTGCCGGCGGCGTGCTCATGGGCGTCGTCGGCTTGGTCCTGCTGATCGCTTGCGTCAACCTAGCCAATCTTTTGCTCGCGCAAGCTTCCAAGCGGGAAAAGGAACTGAGCATTCGCGCCGCGATGGGTGCAGGACGCGCTCGTCTCGTCCGCCAGCTTCTGACCGAAAGCACCGTGCTCTCGCTGCTCGGTGGCTTGGCTGGACTCGTCGTAGCCTATTGGGGACGCAACGTGTTGTGGTCCTTCCGCCCGCCGTTCCTTCTCGACGGCTCCATTGACCTTTCCTTCGACGCTCGTGTCCTCGGATTCACCTTGCTGATTTCTCTGTTTACCGGTCTGATCTTCGGAATAATTCCCGCTATCAAAGCATCCGGCACGGACATCAATGAAGTATTGAAAACCGGCGGCCGCGGTGGTGCTCTCGGCTGGACCCATAATCGCTTGCGCGGATTGCTGGTAATTTCGGAAATTGCGTTGGCGCTAGTGGCGCTCGTCGGTTCCGGCCTGTTTCTTCGCAGCATGCAAAACGCCCAGCAATTCAATCCCGGGTTCGAGTCACAGAACTTGCTGCAGATGAATTTCGACCTCGGCGCCCTGCGTTATGATGCTGATCACGGCCAGCAGTTCTTCCGCGACGCCATCGAGCGCGCCAAGACTGTTCCCGGAGTGGTGAGCGCCTCGGTGTCCTCGAACGGCGTGTTCGGCGGTGGCTTGGCGGGCACCATCTTTCGCGAAGGCGAGCAGACCGACCCCAACAATCGCGGCACCCTGGTCAACTTTGACGATGTGACACCCGGCCATTTCGAGACCATGCGTATTCCGCTCATCAGCGGCCGCGACTTTACGGATTTCGATCGTGAAAAGACCACGCGCGTAGCCATCATCAATGAAGCCATGGCCAAAGCTATCTGGCCGGGCCAGGAGCCTCTCGGAAAGCGCTTCGCGATCGTGAAGGAACCAGAGTTGCTCCAGGTTATCGGCATCGTCGGAACCACGGTTGTAGGTCAAATCGGCGAAGATCCCCAGCCCGTCGCATACCTTCCCATGCGCCAGCAATACTCGCCCTTTGCCACTCTCGTCGTTCGCACCAATAGCAATCCCGAACCGCTGATTGGCGCCGTGCGCGCGCAGGTCCAGCGGATTGATAAAAACCTGGCGTTCACCAACGCGCAGACCGTGCAGCAAATTTTGGGACAGGGATTGTGGGCCGCACGCATGGGCGCGGCGTTGCTCGGCCTTTTCGGCGCGCTTGCACTGATCCTCGCTTCGATTGGCATTTATGGCGTCTTGGCCTATTCCGTGGCGCAACGCACCAGTGAAATCGGACTGCGCATGGCTCTCGGAGCGCAACCGCGCCAAGTGCTGGGGCTGGTGCTAAGACAGGGCATGCTCTTGGCCGTGATAGGCGCGGCCGTGGGCATCATCGTGGCCTTGCCGGTGGCCCGCATGGCGGGGAACCTACTCTACGGCGTGAGCGCCACCGATCCGCTGACCTACGTGGGCATCACGTTGCTCTTGATGGCCGTCGCGCTCTTGGCATGCTACCTTCCCGCGCGCCGCGCCACGCGCATCGATCCGCTCATTGCCTTGCGCGTGGAGTAGCGTCCGTCGCGAATGGAAGAGCTGGCTCCTCCTGGTGCGAGGATTAAGGCTGATAAATTTTGGTGACGCTCGCCATTGACATGCGGCGCCAACCAGAATACCTTTCGGCACCGATGAAAATCTCCATCGAGCGCCGATGAAAAACAAATTTCTTGCCGCGGCCGTCGCCGCCGCAACGATGGCCATCGCGGCATCGCTCCTCGCCGGGGCTCACATTCTGCCGCTGCCGGCACTGCTCGCAACGCTTTTGCGTTGGCTCGCGATTTTTCTTATCGCGGCGTATGCTACTTCGCAGCGGTCGCTGACGACTTGGATTTTCGTGGGCCTCCTCGCCGGCGCGGAACTTGGCTACGACGCGCCTGCCGCCGCGGTGAATTTGCAACTCCTCGGCACGATTTTTCTCCGCCTCATTAAGGTGATCATCGCGCCGCTGCTCTTCGGCGTCCTCGTTGTTGGGATCGCCGGCCATTCTGATTTGAAAAAAGTCGGCCGTCTCGGCATCAAGTCGCTCATCTATTTCGAATTGGTTTCCACTGTCGCCATGCTTATCGGTTACGCGGCGATTCATATCAGCCGCGCCGGTGAAGGTGTCCACTTGCCGCCGTCTTCGGCGGCGCAATCGCTCAATGTTTCGCCGCACACGGCGGCGCAACTCATCACCGATATTTTTCCAGAGAACATTGCCAAGTCCGTCGCGGAAGGGCAGGTTCTGCAAATCGTTGTGTTCAGCGTTCTTTTTTCAATGGCGTTGATTCTGGTTCCCGATTCAAAGCGACGCCCGATGCTGGCATTCGCGGAAAGCCTCTCAGAAACCATGTTCAAGTTCACGAACCTGGTGATGTACGCCGCGCCGCTCGGCGTCTTCGGCGCTGTCGCTTATACCGTCGGCCATTTGGGTTTGGGAGTTCTTCTTCCGCTAGCAAAGCTGCTCGCGACCATGTACGTGGCGCTTGTCTTTTTCATCGTCTGCGTTTTGCTGCCGATTGTGTTGTGGGCGCGCATTCCCCTCAAACGATTTATCAACGCTGCCGCCGAACCGGTCACCATCGGATTTGCCACCGCAAGCTCGGAGGCCACTCTGCCTAGCGCGATCGAGCAACTGGAATCTTTTGGAGTGCCGCGCGAAATTGTGGCGTTTGTTCTCCCCACGGGTTACAGCTTCAACATGGACGGCGCGAGTCTCTATCAATCACTGGCATTATTTTTTGTGGTGCAGGCCGCGGGCCTACACCTCAGCATCGGGCAGCAAGTTCTAATGATTCTGACTCTTTTGATCAGCAGCAAAGGGACCGCGGGTGTGGCGCGCGCTTCGTTGCTGATTGTTTTTGGCGCGGCGACTTCGTTTCATTTGCCGATGGAGCCGTTGTTTCTTCTCTTCGCGATCGATCAACTCATGGACATGGGCAGAACCGCGGTCACGGTTCTTGGGAATTGTGTCGCGTGCGTGGTGATTGCTCGGTGGGAAGGCGAATTCCCTGCCAAGCCCGGGGCCCCCGGTTAGGCCGGTCGTCATTCGAAATGTTCCGCGGAAATTGCAAAGGCTTCGGGAGCGGACCCTCGACAACTGCGTTCTTTTCGCCAGTTCAGCCAGCGGCGGGCAAGTGTTGTATATTGCGGTGCGCATATTGAGGAGGGATTTCCCATGGAACTTTGGTCGCGACGTAAATTCTTTCTGACTTCGCTGGCGGGAAGCGCCGTTGCGAGCGCAGGCAAATTGTTTGGAGGAGCGCATTCGAACGGCAGCAGCTCGGCCGCTCTTTCGAACCTCGCGGCGGCAGCGCAGGGCAAGCGGCCGCTGATTATCTCCAGCGCGAACGGTCTGCATGCGCTGGACAAAGGAATGGATATTCTGAAGAAAGGCGGGGACACGCTGGACGCCGTGGTGGCAGCGGTCACCGTTGTCGAGGATGATCCGAACGACGACTCCGTGGGCTACGGCGGACTGCCAAACGAAGAGGGCGAGGTCGAGTTGGACGCCAGTGTGATGCACGGGCCGACGCATCGGGCGGGGTCGGTTGCGAGCGTCCGGCGGATCAAAAATGTTTCGCGGCTGGCGAAGACGGTGATGGAAAAGACGAACCACGTAATGATTGTGGGCGACGGAGCGCGGCGATTCGCGGTGGCCGAAGGATTCGAGGAGATGAATCTGCTCACGGAGCATTCGCGCAAGATCTGGCTGGCGTGGAAGGCGAAGACTTCTTTCAACTGGCGGCCGGGAATTGATTCGCCGGAATGGAAAGAACATCTGGCAGGAATTTTCGACGGCGATGACAAAAAGATCGCTTACGCGGAGCGGGTGATTGCCCATCCGCCGACGGGTACGATTCCGTGCATGGCGGTGGATTCGAACGGCGACATTTCCGCAACCACCACGACTTCGGGCCTCTCTTGGAAAATTCCTGGACGCGTTGGTGATTCGCCGATCATTGGCGCGGGCTGCTGCGTGGACAATGAAGTAGGCGCGGCGGGTTCAACGGGCAAGGGCGAGGAAAACATCAAGATTTCCGGCGGGCATACCATTATTGAAATGATGCGGCAGGGGAAATCGCCGACAGACGCTTGCCTGGAAGCGATGGCGCGGATCGCACGCAACTATAAGAACGACAAGAAGAAGCTCGGGACGTTTCACATTTATTTCTATGCCATCAACAAGGATGGCGTGCACGGCGCGGCTTCGCTGTGGCGCAACGGCTACGAGCCAAGCAAGCAGGCATCTTACGCCGTGCAGGATGGTACGGAGTCGCGGTTGGTTGCCTGCACTTCTTACTTTGATGCCGTCGGTGGCGATCAATAGTTATTGAGGGAGCTGTAAGCAGAAACGGGAAGCTTCGAGGGTCCGATTTTCGAGGCGGACCATTTTTCTATATCCTGAATTCATGGACCAGGCCAACATTTTGATCATCGGCGGCGGGGTGATTGGATGCGCAATCGCCAACGCTGTTTCGAACCGCTGGCAAGACGTTTTTCTTGTCGAGCAATTTCCAAAGCTGGGCATGGCGACCAGCACGCGCAACAGCGGCGTCAATCATTCCGGCATTTATTACCCAAACAATTCGTTGAAGGCGCGGTTTTGCGTGGAGGGCAATCGCCTTACGTATGAATTCTGCAAAAAACATAACGTCCCTTTTCGCCATTGCGGAAAACTGGTGGTGGCCGCCGACGCTCATGAAGTGGAGGAACTCACTGCGCTGAAAAAACGCGGTGAAGACAACGGAGTCGCGGGATTGCGTCTGATTGACACAAACGAGATTCGCAAACGGGAGCCGCACATCAAAGGGGTCGCGGCACTGGATGTGCCTTCGACGGGCATTGTCTCGGCCGAAGAATTGGTTCACGCGTATGCGCGGGTGGCGACGAATCAGGGAGCAAATATTGTGACGCGCGCGCAGGTCACTTCGCTGGAGCCTTGGGGACAAACGATTCGCGTGGGGCTGCGTATCGGCGACGAAGAGGATGCTCAAAACGAAACGATCGAAGCGCGCTGCGTGATCAACGCGGCGGGACTTTTTGCCGATGAAGTGGCGGCGATGCTGGGGAATCGTTCGTGGAAGATTTACCCGGTGCGCGGAGAGTACTGCGAGGTGCGCGGACCGCGGTCGTCGCTAATCAACAATCTGGTGTATCCACTGCCGCATAGCGACGGATTGAGTCTTGGCGTGCACTTTACAAAGACGCTGTGGGGAACGTTTTTGCTGGGGCCGACGGCGACTTACGTCGAAGGAAAAGACAATTACGAGAAGAACCGCCTGCCGATTGCGGACTTCGCGCACAGCGCGAAAACGCTGCTGCCGGAAATCGAAGAGCGCGACCTGCAACTGGGGTATTCGGGGCTCCGGCCGAAGCTGGTTCCGCCGGGAGGAAAGGGCATCGCGGATTTCGTGATTGCGCGGGATTCGAACGTGCCGCAGGCCATTCATCTGGTGGGGATGGAGTCGCCGGGGCTGACGGCGGCGCCGGCGGTGGCGGAACACGTGGCTCAAATGGTCGCGGAACAGATGGCATGAGGAGGACGGATCGTTTTGTGGCGCTAGGGGCGCAGCATGCTGCGCCCTACAAAGGGACCTTCAAGGTCAAAGGAAGCTACTCAACGATGACGCGCAGGAACCTTTTCTTCCCCAAACGGACTTCATACGAGCCTGGCCTGCTTAGATCAACTTTGTAAGTCGGGTCCTTGACTGGTGATCCGTTTACTTCAAAGCCGCCCTGCTTGATGACACGCTCAGCTTCCGATGCAGAATCTGCTTCACCGAGGTACGCCAATAATTTCGACCATTTTTCTGGACCGCTCGACAGTCCAGGTGCCATATGGCTACTCGCGCTCGATTCTGATTTTGTTCGGACGGAAATGCCCATCGGCAGGCGCTTCAACACAATTTCTTTCATCTCTTGTGGGGCCTGGCGGTCGCGGAAGACGCGCTGGAAATTTTCGGCGGCTTTGCGAGCTGCGGCTTGACCGTGGAAGCCTGAGATCACTTCTTCAGCGAGGCGCATTTTTGCATCCATGGGATGCAAGTTGCCGGCGGCTACTTCCTGCTTGAGCGCGGTGATTTCCTGCGGCGGGCGATCGGTGAGGAGTTCGTAGTAGGACCACATCAGCTCGTCGGGAATGGACATCATCTTGCCGAACATTTCGGATGGCGGCTCGGTGATGCCGACGTAGTTGCCGAGGCTCTTGGACATTTTGCGTTGCCCGTCGAGTCCGACGAGAATCGGCATAGTCAGAATGGCTTGCCCCGGCAAACCGTATTCGCGTTGGATTTCGCGATGCACCAGTAAATTGAATTTTTGCTCCGTGGCGCCCAGCTCAACATCAGACTGCAATTTGACGGCGTCAACCGCTGTTAGAAGTGGATACAGCAGTTCATGAACCGAGATTGGCTGGTTATTTTGCAGCCGCGCACGAAAATCCTCGCGCTCCAGCATGCGCGCCAGCCGGTAGTGAGAACACAAGCGGACGATATCCTCGGCGGACATTTTGCCGAGCCATTCGCTGTTATACCGGACTTCGGTTTTTTCCTTGTCGAGGATTTTGTAAACCTGTGCCAGATACGTTTTGGCATGGGCGTCGACTTGCTCGCGCGTTAGCGGTGGGCGTGTTTCGGATACGCCTGTGGGGTCGCCAATCATCGCAGAGAAATCGCCAATCAGAAAAACGGCGGTGTGGCCCAGGTCCTGAAAATGCTTCAGCTTGCGCAAGACCACGGTGTGGCCCAGGTGAAGATCGGGGGCCGTGGGGTCCACGCCAAGATAGACGCGCAGGGGCTTTCCTGTTTTCAGAGATGCTTCGAGCTTGGCTTTCAGCTCGGCTTCGGGAATGATTTCAGCGACACCTTTTTTGATATGGGCGAGCTGTTCTTCGACGGGTTTCAATTTTGCTGGCGTCATGAGTTGAATTCAGCTGCTCCGCAGCACGCGGCGGCCGGCGATTTTGTATTTTCCTTCCAGCACAATTTTAACGGCTTCGCAATAGATACGATGCTCTTCCTTCAGAATTCTTTCGGAGAGCGAGGTTTCCGTGTCTTCGTCGAGCACCGGAACCGTTGCCTGCAAAATAATCGGGCCAGCGTCGAGATTTTCGTCGACCAAATGAACGGTGCAGCCGGCAAATTTTACGCCATATTCGAGGGCCTGGCGCTGCGATTCGAGGCCTGGGAAGGACGGCAGCAGCGATGGGTGGATATTCAAGATGCGGTTTGGGTATTTGGCGACAAAAAAGGGAGACAGCAGGCGCATGTAGCCGGCAAGGCAGATGAGATCGACTTTGTGCTCGTCGAGAACGGCGGCAACCTGGCGGTCGTAGGCTTCGCGCTCGAGGCCCTTTGAGGGGAGGACGCGCGTTTTGATGCCGCGGGTTTCGGCACGCTGGATACCAGGTGCGCCTTCGCGATTGCTGACGACGATGGCGATTTCCGCGTGGGGTATGCGGCCCGCGGTGACGCTTTCCGCGAGAGCCTGGAAGTTCGAGCCGCGGCCGCTTAAGAGCACGCCTATGCGCTTGTTCATAAACGGAAAACGTTAGCACAATTCCAGCAGTACTCGAAATGCCGATGCGGTCTAGACTAAGCGACCGCGGGTTTTGAAGTAGGCGATCACAAAGAGAACGCCGAGCAAGAGATCCGTTCCGGCAAAGACCATGTCGGACTTGTGCATTCGTCCTTGCACAACGAGGACAATTACGGCTGCGCTCCAACCAACTTTTTCGAGGATGGAAGGGATCATCAGGGGCCGAAAGCGCACTGGGTCTGTCGCGATGGCGATAAAGGCGATCTGCCACGCCAAGGCGACTCCCACGAATCCGTAGAAGAATCCCGGGTGCGTGATGGGAGGCGGATCATTACGCCCGATGAGATCGAACATAAAGTAAAGCGGTGTGAGGACGAGGAAGCCCCAAATGCCCGCAACCCGGAATACGATCTTCGCGAATTTCATTGCTTTCTCCGATGGCTGTTGTGACGAGCTCAGGTAACGGACTTGCCGTGGAAGTTGCGAAGGCCGGTGGCGAGCAGCAAGGCGTTGAAAAAGACCAGGCCGATGACGACCGCCACCAAGGGGAGATGTGGGAACTGGGGAATCATGGTGGCGCGCAGGCCTTCGCTGGCGTAAACGAGAGGATTTACGAGCACGGCCTTTTGCAGGACGGGGAATTTATCGAGCGCGCTCCAGGGATAGTAGGTGCAGCCGAAGAAAATCATGGGAGCGACAATCAGGCTGAACATCAGGCCGATGTGGGTCTGCTGCATGCTGCAACCGAGCGCCAGGCCGCCAGTGGCAGAGAAAAGAGCCACCAGCAAGGCTACCAGCGCAAAAAGCAGAGGATGGGGGACGTGGAGGTCGACGCCGGGGCGGAGCAGCAGCCACGCGGCAGGAATGACCATGAGGCCCGCAGCTAGCGCTTGCAGCGACCCGGCGACGACCTTCTCAATGGCCAGCCAGGAGATTTCCATGGGAGCGAGCAGGCGGTCTTCGATTTCGCGCGTGAACTGAAATTCGGCAATCAGCGGCATGGCGACGGCCCAAATGCCCGTGCCGACCATGCAAATGGCCATGATTCCCGGGAGCAGGAGGCTTTTGTAGGACGGCGGCATATAGCCGCTGCCGACCATGACGCGGCCGAAGATAAAGACGAACATCAGCGGCTGCAAAAAAGTTTGAAAGAGTAGCGCCACGAAGTTGCGGCGGGCGACATGAGCGTCGCGTGCGAGCATGGCGAAAAAGGCTTTCCAGTTCATTCGCGCAAGCTCCTTCCGGTATGGTGCAGAAAGAGATTTTCGAGGCTGGGCTCGGAGATGTGCACGTCGCACAGTTCGATGCCGGCGCCGGACGCCAAAGCAGCGACCTCCGCAACGAGTGAACCGCCGCGGTCGGCGTACAGGTCGGCGCCGTTGCCGTCCGTGGCGCGCACTTCCCGGACACCGGCTAAGCCGCGGAAACGCTGGAGCAGGTCTGGAGAAGAAAGGCCGAAGCGGAGGCGAAGCAAGTAGCCACCGGGAACGGAGGACTTCAACTCTTGCGGAGTTCCCAACGCGATGACGCGGCCATGATCGATAATGGCGAGGCGTTTGCACAGCGCGTCGGCCTCTTCCATGTTGTGCGTGGTGAGCAGAATGGTTTTGCCGCTCTGATTGTATTCGCGGACAATCTCCCAGAGGAGCAGACGCGTTTGCGGGTCTAGGCCGGCGCTAGGCTCGTCCAGAAAAAGCACTTGCGGGTCGTGCATCATGGCGCGGGCGATGGAGAGGCGCTGCATCATGCCGCCGGAAAAGCCGCGGACCATCTGGTCGGCGCGATCGGTGAGCTTGAAACGCTCGAGCAGGGCTTCGGCGCGTTTGGCGCGTTCCTCGGAGGAAAGGCCGAAGTAGGCCCCGTGAAACGTGAGGATCTCGCGAGCCGTCAGCGAGAAATCGAGATTGGGGCGCTGGGCGACTACGCCGATCAGGCGCTTGACGGCGACTTGCTGCTGCCAGACGTCGTGCTCGCCGATGAACGCCTGGCCGCTGGTGGGGCGGACGCGCGTTGTGAGAACGCCGACGGTGGTGGACTTGCCGGCGCCGTTGGGGCCGAGGAGGCAGAAAATTTCTCCCGGCAAGATGTCGAGGGAAATTCCATCGAGAGCAACGATTTCCGGCCTGGGCTGTTTGCTCTTGGCCTTCGGCGCTCCGAACGAGAAGCCGCCCGTGCCGGCGGCCACGGGCGGGGCCGAGTTGTATACCTTGCGCAGTTCGCGCGTGCGAATGCCAGCTACCATGCCGGAGTTCCCCTCCAGGATTACTCAAGACATGCGTGTGCGCGGAAGGTCTTGAGGCGATACCACCACTGGAATTAAGTACGCACGGAATGATTCCAGAGTATCGGGACAGAAGTCAATTTCAGGAAAGAGGACTCCTGCTTGGCCATCGCAAGAGCGGCGGGCAGAGTGCGCTATTCCAAGGAATGGCGACTTTCGGGGTAGAATGCCAACTTCATTCGCAGGAAATCCAACTTGGGAATGGAAACAATGGCGAATCAGAAAAAGAGATTTGGCAAGAGAATGGTACAGGTTGCGCTCCTGACGATGGTCACGATTCCGGCAGTGGCGCAGGTGGCTCCACGAGACCCGGCGGAGCCTGCGAACGGAAAGCCGCAGCCAAAGATTTTGGCACGGCCAGCGGGCAGAGTGGCGCGCGCAACGGTGGATGAAAAGTCGATGCGGGCGCTGATCGGGAAGCTGGTGGCGTGCGGAACGCGGCTAACGCTCTCTTCGTGGGATGACCCAAAGCGCGGGATCGGATGCGGGCGGGATTCGATCGTGGCGCGATTGAATGAGATTGCAAAGGATTCCGGCGGAAAGCTGCAAGTGGTGGTGGACAAATTCGAATCGACTTCGGAGCGGACTTCGGGAAAACCGATTCCGCTAGAAAATGTGTACGCCATTCTTCCCGGAAGCGATGTAAAGCTGGCGAAGACTATTTTTATAGTTTCAGGACATTTTGATTCGCGGCCATCGAATGTGATGGGCCCGGAGGCGGATGCTCCGGGCGCGGACGACGATGCATCAGGCGTAGTGGTGAGCGTGGAATGCGCGCGGCTGCTGAGCAAGGCGGGAGCCAAGGGCGGACCATCGTATCGCGCGACGATACTCTTCGCGGCCGTATCCGGGGAAGAACAAGGATTGCTCGGAAGTACGCACCTGGTGGATTGGGTGAAGCAGCAGGGCTACACGGTGGGCGGAATGCTGGACGATGACATCGTGGGCGCCGATCCCGCTGCCGGTGCGCCGCACCGCGTGCGGCTTTTTTCTGGGAATGGCGAGATTGACGATGCGGATTCGCCTTCGCGGGAACTGGCGCGGACGATTGAAGAGATTGATGGGCGCGGGGCGATTCGCATGATTTTCCGCGTGGACCGCTACGGCCGTGGCGGTGATCACTATCCGTTTTACAAAGCGGGGCTGCCGGCCGTGCGATTCACGGAGCCGCTCGAAGATTACCATCACCAGCATCAGACGCCGCGGACGGAAAACGGAATTGAATACGGAGATTTCGAAAAATATCTGAACTTTACGTTTATGGGCGACGTGGCGCGGGACAATGCGGAGGCGTTGCGGCAGTTGGCGCTGGCTCCGGAGCCACCCACCAAGGCAAAGCTAACTGGCGCAGTGACGCCGGATGCGAAAGTGTCATGGGCTGCTGACGATGATCCGGAGCGGGCGGGGTTCGAGATTCTGTGGCGCGAGACCACCGATCCGCGGTGGCAGGTTTACGATTTCGCGGCTGCGCCGGGCGAAACCGTTTTGAAAGGCGTTTCGACCGACAATCACTTTTTTGCCGTGCGCGCCGTGGGGAAGAATGGCGCTCGTTCCATTGCGGTGCCGACGGAAATCGAGCGCAGGCCACCACCGCTGCCAACGCCTGCTAAACAGTGATTCGCGACGGCTATTTCTGGTAGTGGTCGGGGTACCAGATGATGGAGCACTCGGGGCACGTCGTGTGGGAGAACTCGACTTGGGAGCGATCGCGAATGTAGGACTCGACCTGCTGCCAACTGCCATTTTCAGCGTGGATTTTTTTGCAAGAGGCGCAGATGGTCAGGAGGCCCGTCAAAGTATCGAGTTTGGAGATCGCTTCCTGCAATTCAGCGATGGTGCGTTCCTTTTCGGCTTCCCTTTGCATGCGCTGGCTGATGTCGCGGCCGCTGATGACCACGCCGCGAATGTCCGGGTGGTCCAGCAAGTTGTAGGCGACGACTTCTAAAGAGACCCACGAGCCGTTCGCGTGGCGGGCGCGGTATTGGATGGAATCGCGTGCACCGGGAGTCTTCCAGAATTCGTTCAGTGCCGTCTCGACGTTGGAGCGATCTTCGGGATGAATCAACTCGAAACCAGTAGAGCCGATGATTTCCTCCTGCCGGTAACCCAGCACACGATGAATGGATGGACTGGTATAACGGACGCGGGTGTCGGCGTCCCGGATGGTCAGGATGTCGTGGCTATTCTCCACCATAAGGCGGAAGCGCTGCTCCACTTCGCGAGACGGATGGTCCGCTGACTTGGTAGCGGGGATTTTCCGCAAGACGCAGCACACCAGAGGGCCGTCCTGAACGTCCACGGAACATAAACTCATTTCAAGAAGGACTTCCGTTCCGTCCTTGCGCAGACCTCGAAGCTCGAGCCCTACCCGGCCGGGCCGGAGTCCCGGAGCGCGCGTGTAACCGGCGACCTGCCGCTTGTGCTCCTCTCGAAACAATTGGGGCAGCAAGACGGTGAAATGCAGGGTAAGCAGTTCGCCCGGACCATAGCCGAAGAGTTCCTCCGTTTGCGCGTTCACGAGGACGATTTGGCCTTCGCGATTCGCGGCGAGTATTCCCTCGGGCGCGCACTCGAGCACCGCTCTGGACGCAGCATCACTGAACGCAGATCTTCCTTGAAACATAATTCCTTTCGCTGATCGAACTAGCAGGCCTGAGGTTTAAATCGATTCAGGAAACCGCTGCTCGGGAAGAGAACGAAGCGCAACGCCCACAAGCGTAGATTCGCGCAGGTGGCTTGTCAAACCTACTTGTACCGGTACCCTGAATAGTACAAGGGCTGGTACGGAAAGAGGGTACTTTGCCTCCTCAGGGCCAGGCTGACGGAGCGTGCTAGTGCTGCGGCGCGGCGACCGGCTGGGCGAAAGTGATGAAGTGGCCGCCGGGATCCTGGACGCCGAATTCGCGCATCCCGTAAAAGGCAGTGCGGACAGGCATGACAATTTTCACGTCTTTCATTGCCGCGAGCACGGCGTCCAGATTGTCGACTTCCATGTAGAGATACGTCGGGCCCTTTCCGGCTTCCGCGGACATGGACGAGGGCGCGTCCTTTTCCACGCTGGCGTAGGTCTGGTACATCACTTCGGCAGCGCCTTTCTGAAAGGCGACAAAACCGAGTTTGTTGCCTTCGGGGACTTCAACGGTTTTCGTGAAACCGAGACGGTCGACCCAGAAGGGAATGGCAGGCTCGATCTCCTTGACGAGCAGGACCGCGGTGATGCGTTTGACGTTCATGGATTTGATCTCCTGAGATGGATTGGCAGGCACGGAAGCCAAGACGAAAACCAGGACAAGGGTAGCGGGGGCCGTGAGAAGTGCGCGCATGTCGGGAAGTCTCCTTGACAAGGCAACTAGTCTTATTTAGACTAGTTCAAGGATACGAACAGCAAAAAGCGAAGTCAAGGAGATTCTCATGGCAGAAAGCACGCGGCGGCTGGGGGACCTGATCTCGATCGGACCTGCGATGCTACGCGACTTTGAGCTACTAAGAATTCGCAGCGTGGCGCAACTGGCGCGGCAGAATCCGCAGAATATGTATGCCAAGCTGAATCGCCTGACCGGCCGGCGGCAGGATCCTTGCGTGCTGGATACTTTTTGTGCGGCCGTGGCGCAAGCAAAAAATCCACGGCTGCCTGCCGAGCAGTGTGCGTGGTGGTATTGGAGCAGGAAGCGTAAGACGGGGAAAAAATGAAGACACAGGAAAACGCAGAGACGCCCAGGACACAGAGATTCACGGAGAATCGCGGAAGACGCGCGCGCCGAGCGGGGAGAGTAGAGCTGACAACGCCGGATCTCGTGTTGCTGAGCTTGCTCGCGGAGCGGCCGATGCACGGGTATCAGGCGAATCTGGAGTTGGAGAGACGCGAGATAAGAGATTGGGCAAACCTGTCGCGGCCGCAAGTGTATTACTCTCTGGAAAAATTGGCGCGCGCGGGGCTCATTCGATCTTTGGAAACCGATGAGCCGGCGGGCGGACCGGAGCGCAGCACGTTTGAAACAACGGCTAAGGGGCGTGCGGCGCTCGCGGATGCTTTAGAGCATGAAGGCTGGGCCACACAGAGAGAACGCCCGGCTTTTTTGACGTGGACGGCGCTTTCGTGGCAGGCGCGGCCGGGAGTCTTCCGGAGCCAGTTGAAGCGCAGGCGTAAATTTTTGCTTGAAGAGATCGCGAGAGAAAAGAAAACTCTGCTGTCGATTTACGACGAAGTAGGTCACAAGCATCACGAGGCGGTGTGGATGGTGGGCTTAATGATCGAGCAGATGCGCGTGGAAGTGCGATGGACGCACCGATTGGAGCGCGAGTTAGCGCGAAGGGCGCAGGCGCTTTATCCACAGTTCGCAGAAGGATTGCCCCAGTGAAATCGCGGACTCCCGCAAGAGATAACGCAGAAACGCAAGGCACGCAGAGAATCGCAGAGGAGAGAATCGTGAAGCCAGGACGAGAAAAGAAAGGAAGCTGGGGAGCGGAGCTTAACATGGCACTCAGGGCGATTCTGATTGGGACGGTGTTGTGCGGCTCGCACGCTGCCGCCCAGGAAAAGCGGCCCACGGCACGCGAAGTGATAGCGGCAATCCAGAAACACGTGGGCGTGCCATGGAAAACGGAAACCGTGGACACGTTTAAGGCAGGGAATCCGGATGCGCGCGTAACGGGAATAGCGGTGACGATGATGGCGACGCTGGACGTGCTGCAACGGGCGGCGGCAAACGGGCAAAACCTGGTCATCACGCACGAGCCGACGTTTTACAATCACGTGGACCGGCCGCAAGGAATGGAGGAGAACGATCCGGTGTGGAGGGAGAAGCGGGCATTCATCGAGAAAAATGGGCTGGTGGTCTGGAGATTCCACGATCACTGGCACCTGCGACAGCCGGACGGGATCCTGGCGGGCATGGTGCAGGCACTGGGTTGGGAGAAGTATCAAAGTGCGGAAAACCCGCACCTGTTTACGGTGCCGGAGATTATTCTGGAGAAGCTGTCAGCCGATGTGGCGAAGCGGCTGAATACACCGGTGATGCGCGTTGTGGGAAATCCGGAAATGAAGGTAACCAAGTTGGCTTTGAGCCCGGGATCGGCGGGATTCGAACGGGAGACGCATGCGCTGGAATTGGACAACGTAGAAGTATTGCTGGTGGGCGAAACGCGCGAATGGGAAACGGTGGAATATGCAGCGGACGCTGTCAGCGAAGGGAAAAGAAAAGCGCTGATCGTGATCGGGCACGTGCCATCGGAACAGGCAGGAATGGAAGAGTGCGCGCGCTGGCTCAAAACGTTTGTGAAAGGCGTGCCCATCGAGTTTGTGGCGACCAAGCAGCCATTCTGGACGCCAGCGGAAAGAAGCGTGCGGCGCTAGAAGAGTTGCCCTCGCTCGCGAGCGCACCATCCAAGCTGTGTCACACCATCACTGCGTTGGAACTGTCCGAAGTCACCGCAGCTTACCTTGCGGGCAAAAATTGTGCTCCGCCCATCGAAGGTGCGGTCCAGAGCACTTCGCCTTTTTCGTTGTAGAACTGAAGGGCCGCCTCGCCCCCTGGAAACGTATCACTCGGGAAAAGGTAGGTGCGTCCTTTCTGCGTTATTTTTGGGAGTGATGGGTGCAGGCTCAAGCGCGCATACACGTGGCCAGTCTCATCCTTCAAGATGAACTCCTGGGCTTCGACCGAGCCAGCGCGAATGACGTTAGGCTCAAGTCGGTCGGCAGGCTTCGCGCCCATCAAGAGAACCGCTACGCCGGAGAGCAGGAGCAACGCGTTCAAGAACTTCCAGCGGTGATTCGCGGCTTCCAGCTTTTGCACTCGCGCAGCCAAAAGATCAAGGTTTGTTTGCGGAGAATTCATGGCATACCTCCTAAAGGTTCGCCGGGGGAATCCTTGTGATGTTGGACGTCCGGCCAGTTTTCCCAGTGAGCACGGGGTCCACGGACCTGGCTGGCAACACCACTGGCAAGTCCTATGCTAAGCACATCGCCCTAAATACCTCAAGCCCCGAAACGGAGGACCTATGGTTTCGCATTTTTGGAAATGTTGCGCGGCGGCCTTGGTGGCCATCGCGGTTATTGCAGCGCCCGCGTTCTCGCAAGGGAACAGCCAGGGCAAAGGAAAAGGGCACAACAAACACGAAGAAGGCGGTGACGAAGGAAAACACAATAAGTATGGCTTTGGAGAGCACGACCGACAAGTGATCACAAACTACTACTCGAATCGCGGATCAAGCCTGCCGCCAGGGCTGGCCAAACGCGGAGGAAATCTGCCGCCAGGGCTGGAGAAACAGCTGGAGAGAAACGGTACGCTGCCGCCGGGATTGCAAAAGCGCGTTGAACCCTGTCCCGTGGAGCTGGAACGCCAATTGCCGCCGCTTCCCGCGGAATACCGGCGCGGCGTGATTGGCGCGCACATCGTCATCTTCAACAGAAATACGAATGTGATTGTCGATGTTCTGAAGGACGTGGCTCACTGAAGAGTATCGCTGATTCGTGCGAAGTCCTCAGAGGTTGAGGGAACCCGAATAGGCGACGCGGGCTTTGCCGGATTCGCTGCGTTCGATGCGGCCGATACGGAAGAATTTTTCGCGGTGCTTCTTCAAGTCGGCTTCCACGGACTTCACTTTTTTCGCCGGTAGGACGAGAATCATTCCCACGCCCATATTGAAGGATTGCAGCAATTCGCCGGGGTCGATCTTCCCGAGCTTCGCGAGATATTTGAAGATCGGCAGCACGGGCCAGGATGCCAGATCAATTTCCGCTTTGACGCCGCTGGGCAGGACGCGAGGCAAGTTTCCCGGGATGCCGCCGCCGGTGATGTGCGCGAGCGCGGAAACCCAGCCGCGCGAGACGATATTCTTCAGCGCCGGCGCGTAGCAGAGATGCGGCTTCAGCAGCTCCGCGCCGATTTTATTTCCAACATCGGCAACGTAAGTATCCGGCTTCAGTTTCGCAATTTCAAAGACCAGCTTGCGCGCGAGCGAATAGCCGTTGGTGTGCAGGCCGGCCGACGGCAGCGCGATCAAAGCATCCCCGGGCTGGACGCACTTCCCGTTGAGAAGTTTTTTGCGCTCGACGACGCCGACGATGAAGCCCGCGAGATCGTATTCGCCCGGCGGATAAAATCCCGGCATCTCCGCCGTTTCGCCGCCAATGAGGGCACAGCCGGCTTTGCGGCAGGAACGGCTCATGCCTTCGACGAGCTGTTCGACGACCTGCGGCTCGAGCTTGCCCATCGCCAGATAGTCGAGGAAAAACAGCGGCTCGGCGCCCTGGACGAGAATGTCGTTGATGCAGTGATTGACGAGGTCGGCGCCGACCGTGGAGTGCACGCCCATGGCCATGGCGATTTTGAGCTTGGTGCCCACGCCGTCCGCGCTGGAAACCAGCACCGGCTCTTTCCATTTTTTCCGGTCCAGCGCGAAGAGCGCGCCGAAGCCGCCAATGCCGCCCAGCACGCCGGGAGTGAACGTGCGGCTGGCATGGTGGCGAATTCTTTGCTTCGCGTCGTCTGCGACGGCGATGTTTACTCCGGCATCGGCATATTTCATGAAGACCCGCTCGCTTCCGTTTTCGCTCTTTTTTGATCGGGGCGTACTCTGCCGCGCGCCGTCACCGATGGGAATTCATTGAAGCGCCGTGGGGGACCGCGGCGGCTATTGCGAACAGCAACTCTTAGACAACGTTAGAATGTCCGGAAAATCCGGCTCCAGCGCACGACTCGGGGATGCAGGAGGGCATTCGCGTAAGCAAAAAAACGCTCGCGAATCTGTCCCGGCTCCCAGGCCTCCGGCGAAACATTCAGCGACATGTAAATCATGACCGGCGTTCCGATGATGTCCTTTCGCGGGACGCAGTTCCAGAAGCGGCTGTCGTAGGAATTTGCGCGATTGTCGCCCATCACGAAATAACAATCAGCGGGAACCTTGTAGGGCCGGTGCATGTCGTAGGGCTCGCTCGCTCCAGTGGTGTATTTTTCCACGAGTTTTTGCCCATTGATCCAGACAGCGCCATCGTGAATGTCAACGGTGTCGCCGGGCAGTCCGATCACACGCTTCACGTAGTCCGGCGTGTCCGGAGCGAACGGCGGCTTGAAGATGATCACCTGTTGGCGCTTGGGATTGCGCCACAGCGGCACATGCCAGTTGGTAAAGGGCACGCCGGCGTCATAGCCGATGCGGCTCATGATGAGGTGATCGCCGATGAGCAGCGTGTTCTCCATCGAGCCGGAAGGAATGACGCGCGCCTGGCCGATCGTGCCGTTGATGAGCAGAAAGACCAAGCCAACCCAGAACCAGGCGATAACCTCGCGCTGAATCTTGGTTTTGACCGGCAAATTTGCTTCTTCCTGCTTTTTCTTTTTTTCAGCTTTCACGTTCCACCACCACCGGCCGCTCTGCGGACCCGGATTCACTGCCGTTGCCTGGGGTATTTTCGCCGGATTTGGCGTTGGCGGCGCTTTCGCGCACCTCCAACTGCACCAGATCCGTCGGATAAATGCCCGTATAACAAGACGTACAGAATCTGCCCGCGGTATCACCGACCGCGCGGCGCAAAGCCGGAAGAGAAACGTAGCCCAGCGAATCGGCGCCAAGGAATTTGCAGATTTCTTCCGGCGTGTTGGAAGAGGCGATCAGCTCTTCGCGTGTAGGCGTATCCACGCCGTAGTAGCACGGGGAAATCGTCGGCGGGCAACTGATGCGCACGTGGACTTCTTTTGCGCCGACCTCGCGGACCATGCGGACGATCTTGCGGCTGGTGGTGCCACGCACGATGGAATCATCGACGAGGATTACGCGCTTGCCTTCAAGTAAGCCGCGGATGGGATTGAGCTTGAGCTTCACGCCGAAATTGCGAATGGCTTGCGACGGCTCGATGAAAGTTCGGCCGATGTAGTGATTGCGAATCAGGCCCATGCGGAAGGGAATCTTTGATTCAAGCGCGTAGCCGACGGCCGCCGGAACGCCGGAATCCGGAACGGGAACGACGATGTCCGCTTCGACCGGATGCTCCTGCGCCAGGAGGCGTCCGAGCATCTCGCGGCTTTCGTTGACGGAGCGGCCGAAGATGATGCTGTCCGGACGGGAGAAATAGACATGCTCGAAAATGCACTGCTGGAGCTGCTTTTCGGGCGCGAAGCGAATGGACTCGATGCCGGCTTTGGAGATGCGCACCATTTCGCCGGGCACGATCTCGCGGACGTATTGCGCGTTGAGAAGATCGAAGGCGCAGGTCTCGGAGGCCACCAACCACGAAACGAAGCCTCCGGGCGTGGTCAACTTCCCAAGCACCAGCGGGCGGAAGCCGCGCGGGTCGCGCACGGCATAAAGTTCGTCCTGGGTGAGGACCAAGAGAGAGTAGGCGCCTTCCACTTGATTGAGGGCATCGCCAAGGGCGCCGGAAAGGTTGCGCGCCTGCGAGCGAGCGATCAAATGGACGATGACTTCCGTGTCGCTATTGGTCTGGAAGATGGAGCCGCGATGCTCGAGCTTGCGGCGCCACTCGGCGGCGTTGGTGAGGTTGCCGTTGTGGCCGAGGGCGACTTTGCCCTTGTTGCAGTCGATCATGATGGGCTGGGCGTTGAGCAGAGCCTTATCGCCGGCAGTGGAATAGCGCGTGTGGCCGATTGCCAAGCTGCCCGGGAGTTGCGCGAGCACGCTGGGCTGGAAAATTTCTTCGACTTCGCCCATGGCGCGGTGCACGTGCAACTCTTTGCCGTCACTGGAAACGATGCCGGCGGATTCCTGGCCGCGATGCTGCAGCGCGTAGAGGCCGAGATAGGCAAGGTTCGAGGCTTCCGGATGACCGAAGACACCAAAGACACCACACTCGTCGTGAAAACGATCGTCGGCGAAAGCGAGCTTTTGACTCATTTTGCGGTTAGCGTTCGTTCGAGCGCATGGGCCCAGGCGTCGCGCAGAGTCTCGATGGGGCTGTCGATCACAGCGCTCCCCTTGTATTGGATGCGGAACGAACCTTCGCGGATGACTTTGCCGAGCTCGCGTGCCGCCACATGGTATTGTCTCGCAATTTCGAGAACCCGGGCAAGTTTTGCGGGCGAGACGGAAACGACGGCGCGTGCGCCGCGTTCGCCGAAGAGAACGGATTCGGCGGGCAGCGAAGAATCCTGAATGGTTATGACCGCGGCGAGATGGGGCGCAGCATGCTGCGCCCCGGCAAGAGAAGACTCGGAAGCAAAGCAGGATTCGGCGAGGGTTACGGCGAGGCCGCCGTCGGAAATATCGTGCGCGGATTGGACAGCGCCTTCCGCGGCGAGAGTGACGAAGCAATCCTGGAGACGCTTCTCGGCGGCGAGCTCGATGATAGGAAGTTCGCCGGCGACGATGCCGGCGACAGTTTTGGAGTATTCGGAAGAGGAGAATTCGCGGGCGAGTATAGAAGATTGGTTGCCAAGCTGGGGTGCAGCATGCTGCACCCCTACAACGGACGTCGATCCGTCGAGGAGGAGGATGAGGTCGCCCTCATTACGGAAAGCAATCTTGAGGACGCGAGAGACGTCGTCGAGAATGCCGAGAACGCCGATGACAGGCGTCGGGTAGATCGACTTGCCGAGCGTCTCGTTGTAAAAGCTAACGTTGCCACCGGTGATCGGCGTGCCGAGAGCGTTGCAAGCTTCGGCGAGGCCGGCGATGGTCTCAGAAAATTGCCACATCACTTCCGGCTTTTCGGGACTCCCAAAATTGAGGCAATTCGTGGCGGCGATGGGACGCGCGCCGCTCGCGGCCACATTGCGGGCGGCTTCCGAGACGGCGTGCATGGCGCCGACGCGAGGATGGAGCTGGCACCAGCGGCCGTTGCCGTCGGTCGAGAGCGCCAGGGCGCGCTTCACGGCACCGGTCTTGGGATCCTTGATGCGCACGACCGCGGCATCGCTCGCGCCGGGGCCCGCTAGGGTATTTGTGCGCACGGAAGTGTCGTACTGCTCGGTGATCCAGCGCTTGGAGGCAATCGCGGGCGACCCCAGCAGCTTCACGAAATTCGCAGTGAGGTTCGTGCCTTCGGGAGCGAAGGCCAACCAATCTTTTTCCGTCTCCATTTTAGGAGCGGGCGCGGCGATGGGGCGATTGTAGACTGGCCCTTCTTCGGCGAGCGGATGCGCCGGGATTTCCGCGGCGACGCGGCCATTGTTGTGGATGCGAGCGATGCCGCCTTCAGTGACCTGGCCGACGACGACAGCGTCGAGTCCCCACTTCTTGAAAACGGCGAGGACTTCATACTCGCGGCCCTTTTCGGCGACGAGGAGCATGCGCTCCTGCGATTCGCTGAGCATGATCTCGTAAGGCGTCATGCCGGTTTCGCGCTGGGGAACTTTGGCGAGGTCGATCTCGATGCCGGTGCCGCCGCGCGAAGCCATTTCCATGGTGGAGCAGGTCAGGCCGGCGGCGCCCATGTCCTGAATCGCAACGACCGCTCCGGTCTGCATGGCTTCGAGACAGGCCTCGAGCAGCAACTTCTCCATGAACGGATCGCCGACTTGCACGTTCGGGCGTTTCTGCTTCGACTCTTCGGTGAATTCAGCGGACGCGAGCAGCGACGCTCCGTGAATCCCGTCGCGGCCGGTTTTTGCGCCGACATAGATCACGGGATTGCCGATGCCTTTGGCTTTAGCGAGAAAGATTTCTTCTTTTTTGGCGATACCCAGAGCGAGCGCGTTGACGAGCGGATTTTGCGAATAGCACGGCTCGAAGGCGACTTCGCCGCCGACTGTGGGAACGCCGAAGCAGTTTCCGTAGCTCCCGATGCCACGGACGACGCCATCGAGGATGCGGCGGTTTTTTGCAGCGTCTGCTTCAGACGTCTGCTTGGAAGCAGTAAGCTCGCCAAAACGGAGCGAATCGAGAACCGCTATGGGTCGCGCGCCCATGGTGAAAATGTCGCGCAAAATGCCGCCGACTCCGGTCGTCGCACCCTGAAAGGGCTCGACGTAACTCGGATGATTGTGCGATTCGATCTTGAAGGCGGCGACGAGGCCGTCGCCGATGTCCACGACGCCTGCGTTTTCACCCGGGCCCTGCACGACAAGCTTGCCGCGCGTCGGGAGCCGCTTCAGGTGGACTTTGCTCGATTTGTAGGAGCAGTGCTCGCTCCACATTACGCTGAAGATGCCCAGTTCTGTGATGTTCGGGTCGCGGCCAAGGATCTGCTGGATGCGCGCATATTCCTCGCGCGTTACGCCATGCTCGGCGGCGATTTCCGGAGTGACTTTAATTTCGGTGAGTGCGGTGGCCATGTTAGCGCCTAGGTGAACCGGGCGCAGCGATGCTGCGCCCCTACTAAGAGAATTCCATGCCCCATACTCGTCAAGCCGTTGCCTTAGCCGCGCCGACGAGTGCTTCGATCATGGAGCGGAAAATCACTAGGCCGTCAGAGGAGCCGAGAGCGGATTCCACGGCACGTTCGGGATGGGGCATGAGGCCGGCGACGTTGTGTTCGCGGTTGCAAACTCCAGCGATGTTTGCCATCGATCCGTTGGGATTGCCGGCGGCGTCATCGGTACCATCGGGAGTTGTGTAACGAAACAAGATTTGGTGATTGCTCTCCAGCTCCAAGAGTGCTGCCTCCTCTAGGTTGTAGTTGCCTTCGTTGTGAGCGATGGGCATCTTGAGGATTTGGCCTTGCTTGGCCGCATTCGTGAATGGCGTGTCGGTCTGCTCGACGCGTATGTGCACGTGGCGGCAGATGTAGCGCAGGCCGGAATTGCGCATCATCGCCCCGGGAAGCAGCCCGGCCTCCAGCAGAATCTGAAAGCCGTTACAGATGCCCAACACCATGCCGCCGCTCTTGGCGAATTTCGCGACCGTCTTCATCACCGGGGAAAAGCGCGCGATGGCGCCGGTGCGCAAGTAGTCGCCATGCGCGAAACCGCCGGGCAGGATGATAGCATCGCAATTCGCAAGATCTTCGGATTGGTGCCAGATGAATTCAACGGGCTTCTGCAGGACGTTCCCGAGGGCGTAAAACGCGTCGTGGTCGCAATTGGACCCGGGGAAAACGACGACTCCAAATTTCATGAGGTGCCAGCCCCCCTGTGGGATTGCGGGAACTCCTATTTTAGCACAGGAGCGTGCTTCTCACCCGGCCCTGCCGGTTCTCCATCCCGCCAGATTCTCAACTCGCCGGCGAACTCGTATCCATCGAAAAGCAGAGGCGAAAGCCGAAATTATCTTCGATCAATAGTTCATAACACTTGTAGACGCGCACCGCGGGAGGCTCAAGAATCTTCGCGCCTCGACTCAGCAACTCCGCGTACAAGGCATCGAGATCGTTTACCCAAATGTAAGCATCAAGGCCGATGCCGCGCCGCGTAACGTTCGGGGAGGGCAGAGCTCCGTTATCGGACTTTCCAAAGTGAATTACAACATCATCGCGGGCGACGACAGCGAACACCGGCGGATCAAGCCAATAACCCAATATCTTGAAACCCAGAACGTCGCGACAGTATTCCGCCGAAGCGACGACATCAGGGACGACGAAATGCGGACAGATCGCCTTGTACTTTGCGGCGGCTTTGATCTGCGGTTCGGCCATGCAAGCACTTATCGTTTGCGCTTTTTCGAAGCGCGCCGCGGCTTGCGCTTCGATTTCGCGGCTTTCTTGGGTCTCTCGGCGGCGGCCAATTCGCGCCGTTTTTTCGCGGCCCAGCCTGGTTTGTTGACCTGGCGGCCGCGAGCGATGGCCAATCCATCGGAAGGCACGTTCTCCGTGATCGTTGATCCGGCGCCGACGTACGCACCGTCACCAACACGCACGGGCGCGACCAGGGCGGTATCGCTGCCGATAAAAACCTTGTTCCCAATCGAGGTCGGATACTTGTGGAAGCCGTCGTAATTGCAGGTGATCGTGCCCGCGCCGATGTTGCTCTTCGTTCCGATCTTCGCGTCGCCCAGGTAGGAAAGGTGCATCGCTTTCGTGCCTTCGCCGATGGTGCTCTTCTTCAGTTCGACGAAATTGCCGATGCGCGCACCGGCTTTTAGGTGATTGTTTGGGCGCAACCGCGCAAAGGGGCCAATGATGACGCCCTCGTCGAGACGGCTCTCCACCACCACGCAATGGGGTTCGACGGTCACGTGGTCGCCAAGAATTGCGTCAGTCAGTACGCTGCCCGTGCGAATCATGCACTGCGCGCCGATTTTGGTTTTGCCCAGCAATTGAACTCCGGGTTCGATGATGGTGTCTTCGCCTGCGGTCACGTCCGGATCAATCAGCACCGTCTCGGGCAACTGGATGGTGACGCCGCCATCCATCAGCTCGCTCCGTTTCCGCTCTCGGAATACGCGGTCGACTTCGGCAAGATCCGCGCGCGTATTGCAGCCGAGCACTTCGCGCGAATCAGCGGCGACTTGCGCCAGCACGCTCTCGCCTTTGGCGTTCAGCACGCCGATGGCATCGGTCAGGTACAACTCGCGGTGCTTGTTGTTGGGCTTCACATGCGTCAGCGCGGGCCAGAGTTTCTCCAGCGTGAAACAATAAATCGCCGAATTGATTTCGTTGATCTCGCGCTGCTCGTCGGTAAGCTGCGAATCCTCGACAATGGCAGAGACAGCCGTTTCGGTCTTGCGAACAACGCGGCCGTAGCCGGAAGGATCGGCCAGAACCGCAGAGAGAATCGTCGCCGCTGCATTGCCGCTGTGGTGGGCGGCGATCAGAGCTTTTAGAGTTTCCGTGCGCACCAGGGGAGCGTCGCCCGGCAGCACCACGGCGAACTTCGCTCGCCCTAAGGCGCGTTTGGCAACTTGCACGGCGTGACCCGTGCCGTTCTGCGGCTGCTGCAGCACAGTGAGTGCCCCGCGCGGCTCGACAACCGCCGCAACCTGTTCGGCCTGGTGGCCGACGACGACCACGGTTTCGCGTGCCTTCAGTGGTTCGCAGGCGCGCACGATTTGTTCGACGAGCGTGCGTCCACCGGCACGGTGCAGCACCTTTGCGAGACTGGACTTCAGCCGCGTTCCTTTGCCGGCGGCGAGAATCACAATGGCGAGATCATTGTTGGACATAGTTTCGAGCCATTCTGCGGGAGCGGCGAAGATTTCGCAACGGAGGGTTGTCTAGGAGGGGGCGAATCGCTAATCAGCGGCGGGCACTGGGGAGAGGGCGGTCAGGTAGGCCTCGCTTTCCTGGAGGGCGGCTTCGCCCGTCGTGATGGTCCAGAGCGAGGGATCGTCCAAGAGGCGGCTGACAAGCTGCGTATGCAGGGCGTGACCGGCTTTGTGGGCTTCGACACGGGCAAGCAGCGGCAAGCCTGCCAGCGCCAGGTCGCCGATCAGATCCAGTGCCTTGTGCCGCCCAAACTCGTCAGGAAAGCGCAACGGGCCATTCATGACGCCGTCGTTGGTGAGAACGATGGCGTTATCGAGCGAGCCGCCGCGAATGAGGCCCATGGCCTTGAGCGGCTCGATGTCGCGCTCGAAACAGAAGGTTCGCGCCCGCGCAAGGAGGTGCCGGAAAGTGTCCGGCCCCACCAGCATTTCCACTTCCTGCTGGCCCACGAGCGGGTGAGGAAAGTCCACGTAACAGCGCACGCGAAACTCGTCGGCAGGGTAGATGCCGATCCGGCGGTCTCCTTCGGTGACCTCTAGCGGCCTCAGTATTCTGAGATAGCGGCGCTTACGGCGCAGTTTGCGAACGCCGGCGTGCTCCAGCATCTGCATGAAAGGCTCCGCGGAGCCGTCGAGAATAGGCACTTCGATGGAGTCGATGTCGATGTAAATGTTGTCGATGCCACAGGAATAGACAGCGGCAAGCACATGCTCGGTGGTGGAGAGCAAAACGCCTTGCTTCATCAGGCTGGTGGCATAGCTGACGCGAGCGACGTTATGGCCTTGCGCCTCGATAGGGAAATTGTCCAAGTCGACGCGGCGAAACACGATGCCGGTTTCAGCCGGCGCCGGTACCAGACGGACGTGGCCGTAGACGCCCGTGTGGAGGCCCACACCCTCGGCAGAGGACTCTCTGGCTATCGTGGTTTGGAACATTTCCCCACAAACATTGTAGCATGTTGTTCGCCAAGTCTTTGCTTGCTTGTGCTTTATTATCAATGGTTTACGAGTTGCACACGGGAACAGGATTCGTATAGTGTGGTATTTGCGCAACATTTCATGGTTTCGACGTGTCTCAACGGAGAATACTCCTGTCCTCCTCTGTCGCTACCTCTTAGGCTTCCTTTTCGATTGCAGCAGCGTCCCAATCTCTTCCGGTGGTACAATAGAGGCTTGTAGTTTCTTTCTGGAAGGGTGAGGCATGAATCGAGCAGCTCGTACCGGTATTCTTTGCGCATCTATAGCCATCTTTTGCTACGCCGGATTGGGCTACGTGCTGCTCGGCCGCACTACCGACGACAAGGCCTACAAGTCGCTCACCGTATATGGCGAAGTTCTGCAGAAAATTCAGCAGGACTATGTCGACGATCCCAACATGCGCACGGTCACGGCCGGTTCCTTGCACGGAATGCTGGAATCCCTCGACGCGCAATCCAGCTACCTCACTCCCCGCGAATACGACGAGTACAAAAAGAAGCTCGCAAATGCCGGCACCGGCGAGACCGGCCTGACTCTGAGCAAGCGGTATGGTTACGTCATCGTGCTTTCCGTGCTGCCGGATAGCCCGGGCACGCAAGCGGGCATTCGCAGCGGCGACATTTTCGAGTCGATCAGCGGGTTCACCACACGCGACATGTCCGTGGGCCAAGCCATGAACCTTCTCAACGGCCAGCCCGGAACAGGCGTCAAGGTCGGGGTGATCCGGCGCGGCAAGGCGACGCCGGAGGAAGTTGATCTGGTGCGCGCGAAGCTGGCAACACCGAAGATCCTCGTCCAGAAGGTAGATCCCGATATTCTGGTTTTGCGCCTGCCGACCTTCGACGCTGGCCGCGCGGATGAGATTCGCAATCGCCTCCTGGACGCGGAAAAACAGGGCATTCACAAAGTGATCCTTGATGTGCGGGAGTGCGGCCGCGGACCGGTTTCGGAAGCGATTTCGACCGCGCGTCTTTTCGTCCCGTCGGGGATGCTGACAACGCTGCGCGGCCAGACGGCGTCGGCACAAGTTTTTTCAGCAGAGCCCAAGCAGGTGATTTGGAAAAATCCTGTCGCGGTCTTGATTGACGCCACCACTTCGGGAGCAGCCGAAGTCCTCGCTTCCGCGATTGCTGCAAACCATCGTGGAGACGTGGTGGGGGAACGCACTTTCGGCCTCGCGTCCGAACAGAAGCTCATCACCCTGGATGATGGCGCCGCGCTGATCCTCACGGTCGCGAACTATTACAATCCCGGGGGGAAATCGATCCTTGAGGAAGGTGTCACGCCGACGGAAGTGGTGCGCGCCGTCCCGGAAGATGATTCGGATACCACCGAGGAAGAGGCAGCCCCGCCGCCCGAAACGCAGAAGGAACCCGGGCTGGGACCACGCCCGCTTTCTCCGGAAGACCCCATCTTTCACCGAGCGCTTGACCTGTTGAAGGCCCCCGTGAAAAAGGCTGCTTAAGTTTTCCGTGGTCCGGCAGCGTGACTCGTTTCAACCAATCCTGCATTGCTTTCGAAGCAACATAAACTGTACGGCGCGTCTCGCGCTGCTGGGAATTTCCTTCCTGCTCGCAGTTTTTTTCGTTGGCTGCAAGAAAAAGGAAGCGAACCGCCTCACGCCCGCGCAAATTCATCAAATCACACGCGATTTGGCCGCCGCGGCCCGAACCGCGGCACCGAGGGGAACTGAGATTCACACGGGATTGCCGGTGTCCGATCCCGATCGACAATCAATAGATTCTTTGGATATCACGCTCTTTTCCGAACGGCCTGACGATTCCGCGCTGCCCGAAACCACAAGAGTCGAGCGATCCCTGGGAGCCGTGGCTATACATTACGGCCTGACAAAGAAGCCTTTGCTATGCCGCGAGGGAATCTGCTTCTCCTACGTGAAAGCTGGTGTACAAACCCAGGTAATCCACTTTCACGTTCGCCCGAAGCTCGCTAAAGGAAGCGACAGCGGCGCTCGATTATCCGGTCCCAGGCTAGCGATTATTTTGGATGACTTAGGAAGCGACCGCGCCGCCGCCGAAGCCATCTTCGCGCTGGGGTACCCGCTCACTATCTCCGTTTTACCCAATCACGAGTGCTCCGCAGACATCGCCCAGGAAGCGCGTCGCCGTGGATTCCAGGTCATGCTTCACCTGCCGATGCAATCGGTCGCCGACGAAACGCCGGAAGCGCAGGAATTGCGTCCCGGCATGCCCGCGACCGAAGTTGCCGCGATGGTCGATCAATTCCTGCAAAATGTGCCGGACGCCGCTGGCGTCAACAATCATCAAGGGTCGCAGGCCACCGCCGATGCGGCGCTGATGGACGAACTGATGCCGGTATTGCGCGATCGTCACCTATTCTACGTGGACAGCCGCACGACCGCCGCTACGGTGGCCTACGATACGGCGCAGGACTTCGGAGTTCGTTCCGCCTTCCGCAATGTCCCTTTCCTCGACGACGTCGCCCAAGTGGCGGCCGTCCGCAAGCAGCTCGAACTGGCGCTGCGCGGCGCGCGCGAAAAGGGCGAAGCCGTGGCCATCGGACATCCTCATGTTGCCACGCTGCAGGCTCTTCGCGAAGTCCTGCCCCAAGCACAAGCGCAAGGCGTTCGCTTGGTACACGCTTCGGAACTCACGCACTAAGCAGCTTGGTTTTCTTGGATCGGTGCAGGGTCTGTTTTCTTCGCCGGGAAAAGAAAATGAATGGCGATAGCCAGGATCCCCATGGTCAGAAAGCTGAAGACGCTGCCTTCAGGACCCACCGTTCCGCCTGTAAGCCACGCCTTGCCCTGCATCAAGGAGGCATTCGACAGGTGACCTTCGAAGATCATGCCGCTGTTCGGCACGGAGTAAAGGAAAGTCTCGCCGAAGTCAAAACTCGCGTGCCACCCAACCACCAGCCAGAGATTGCCGGTACGCCGCAGGGCCAAAGCGAAAACCAGCCCGATCATTACAACGCCTGCTCCGCCCACCCACCCTTCGCCAGGATTCCCCAAGTGAACGGCTCCAAACGAGCACGAAAGCACACTAGCCGCGGGCCAGAAACCGATGCTGTCCGCGAGCGTGCATTGCGTGTATCCCCGAAACAAGAATTCCTCAAACAGGCCCACAAAAATGAAGAAGACCGCCCACAGCATTCCCCAACGCAGCAACTCTTTGCCGTGTAGAGCTAATCCTCCAAAGGAATACCCGCCAAAGGCGGCGATCAATCCAATTAATGTTGACACTTCGATCAGCCCGATGAGACAGCCTTGCCAGAATAAATTCCCGAACGCTCCTTTCACCGGCAAGCCATAAACACCGGGCGAGTGGCCCTCGATGGGGGACATGATCAAGGCGGCGCCAAAAATGACCAGGAAAGAAAACACTTCATAGGTAAGCGAATAGCCGAAAGAAAAGACGCCGCGCGCCGGATGAATAAAATGCTGTAGGACGGTTCCACCGCCGAATCCGAGCACAGCCACGAAGGCTGCATAAATCAGCAGGCGCCATCCGCCGCGCAATCCCTTTTCGTTCAGGAAAATTTTGCTGAGGATTCCTTCAGGAGGCGGAGCCTGAAGAGGGGGAGCGGAAGAAGGTGGTGCCAATGGTTCGAAATCCAACAATCACCTCGAGAAAATATCCAAGCCCGTAATGCTGTCTGACGTGCTTGCCGATTCGCCGTAAGCAGGTTTGATTCTCGGCTGAGACGGATTTTACCGGAGGAAAAAGTCTCAGGCTGGATTAAATCTCTCTCGCAAACGAAAGTCATAGTACTGAGAAGGCCGGATTCCCGGAATAATACTGCTCACTCGGAGCAAAACGCAAAATTGAGGCGAATCTCTCTTAAATCTGTTGTCCGATGCGAATCTCTGCAGCGCCAAGAATCCGCCGGCTCTTTTTTTCCTGCACGAAGAGCACGGCCTTCAGATTCTCGCGCTTCCATTCCTTCTGTAGAGAAACGCTAACGTCCCCGGCGAAGGAAGCTTCGCTATCACCTTTCGCCTCGCCGATCTTGCGCATGGAGCGAACCACGGCGGCGTGGCGAAGCTCTTCGCCTGCGTTCTCGCCACGCGTCACCGAGGAGGTCAATCCCGTTTCCGTAATGGCCAGCCAGACTTCCGCCGCATCATGTTTTGCCGTTCCTTCGAGTTTTCCCACCTTCACGGAAAAGTCGCCCGTGCCGGTTTTGCTGGCGCTGCGCTGCTCCAGGAGCACCGGCACTTTTGGCTTGCCTGCAGCTTCCAGGATCGCCTGCCGTGCTTTCTGCGGGTGACTGCCGAGGAATTCCACCGTCCCGTCCACCACCATTTGCGGCGTATAAGGGTTACGGTTGCCGAGAACACCGGCATAAGCATTCTGCCGCGACGTCCAGTCTCGCGAAGAGAATGGGTCAGTCCAACCCAAATCGTTCCAGTAATCGACGTGCTCCTCCAGCGCGATCAACTGGACGTTCCCGTTTAGCTGCGCTCCGTCGAGTCGCGCCAGCAAAGCGTCCGCAGCTGGACAGCTGGAGCAGCCCTCGGAGGTAAACAGTTCGACGACTATAGGTGTGCGAGCCTTCTCCGGCGTCCCCGACGAAGCCTTCGCCTGAGGCCGAACCAGGGCCAGCGCTACCACAAGAGAAAACGAAATGACCGTGATACCTTCCAGTAGGCGTTTCATAGGATTGGCTTCCTTGCTGCCATCATATCTGATCCTGTGGCCCACAAAAAGTTACCGCTGGATAAGCAACTGCGCCTTTCATCTACATAACCGTTATGATAGTGTTAAACGGTTATTCTGGGCAAAACTGGTTCTGGTTCGCACCACCTTTATGAGGTGCTGCCGATGCCTTCCACCGACTCGCGGCTGCCATTGCTGGGCGGACGGCTATCCGTCGACTTCGCCAACGCGACTCCTTCAAACGGAACCCTGTCTTGGGAACGCCTAATCCTCTTTCTAGAGTCAACCTACATTGTCTCCGCTGAACGCGGAGCACAGCTTTTGAGCTTGCCGCAATCCGACCCGCAAGCTGCGGAGGCCTTGCTCCAGAAGGCCTGGCGGCTGGGGACCGCCCTGCGCAAGGTTTTCGCGGTCATGATCCGCAAGCAAAGGATGCTTGGGGAATGGATCGCGCCCATAAACGAAATCTTGCGTATCACTGAAGGGCACGACGAACTCGTCGGTCAGGACAATTCCTGGAAAATCGAATTTGTCGCCAGAGAGGGCGGTCTTGACTGGCTGCTCGCCGCCGTGGCCCGGTCTGGAGCCGAGATTGTCGCCGAAGGCGCGCGCGCGCGTCTTCGGCTTTGCGCCAATCCGCAGTGCGGCCTGTTCTTCTACGATAATTCGCGCACCCGCCGCCGTCGCTGGTGTTCGATGGCCGTTTGCGGCAACCGGAGCAAAGTGGCGGCTTTTGCGCGCAAGCACCCCTCGGCACAGAACGCTTCCTACTGAGTCGATTCAGTCTTCGCCACGGCTATTTCACGTACTTTGGCGATTCTCCTTTTGACCATGGATCGTAAGTGTGCGCGAACACCAGGCGGTCCGCCAACGGTGGATGCGAATAGAGCCAGAAGGTGATAAGCGGCGGGGGATTGGGATCCGCAAGATCCAGTTCCCCAAGAACCTGAAACGCGTGCGCGGCGACCTCGGCCGAATCCGGGACCAATCCGTGGATGACTTCCAATCCGTAAACGTCCGCGGCATGTTCCTGCATGCGGCTATAGCCGTTGATGACCGGCGAAGAAACGAACAACAGCACTTGCAGAAGCAAGAGCAGCACCGCGAGCGAAGCCCAATCTTCCTGCCCGTAGAGCTTCCAATCCTTGCCCCAGCGATCCATCACCCAATGCAGGCCTCGAAAAAGGAAGTAGAGCGCCAATAGCAATCCGGCTACTCCCGTCAAAAAGCCCTGGCGAACATGTCCAAGGACGTAGTGGCCGAGCTCGTGTCCCACAATGAACAGGCATTCATCGTTGGAAGTCTTTTGAATCGTGGTATCCCAGATCACCACACGCTTTGACGCTCCCAGTCCCGTCACATACGCGTTAATGGCGTTCGTTTTCCGGCTCGCTGCCATCAGGAACATGCGGTCCGGTGGAATGGGAACTCCCGCATGTTTCGTAAGTTTCTCAATGGCGGCAACCAGATCGGGATGTTCCTTGCTCAAGGGGTCAAACTTGTTGAACAGCGGATCGATCACCAGGGGAGTGATCACGATGAGTCCGAGAAGAATCAAGACGGCAGGAAACCAAAAATAGAGCCACCAGCGCCGCGGGCTGCGCCGCATCACGGCGAACAGGATTAGGACCAGGACGATTCCAAACCCAGCGCCCAGGCACTCTCCTTTGGTCCAATCCCAGAACCATGAGCCCCAGCCCTGAATGGATTGTTCATAGTGCAGGGAAAGCGAATGCCAATACGCGTGCACAGGCAGGTCCAGAACGTCCAGGGTCAGGAAAAGAAGCGGAACGAAAACCAATGCTTGAATCCATCTCTTGTCGCTGACCCTCTCGGCGATGTCGCGAAACTTTGCTGTCCAGCCCAGCCGAAGGATCAGAAAAAGGAAAAGCCCTCCAAGAAAATACGAGACGAAGTAAAGCGTATAGCCCGCCTGCGAGTACGCCACGGCCTTCGCCTGGCGCTCATGCGAAAGCGTGTACTGTTCGGTCCTGGTCTGTTCCGGCGTTTTCGATCCCGAAGGCGAACTTTGCGAAGAGCCGGCTTCTAACGGCGAGACCAATGCCGCCTGCGTTTCCACAGGCGACGTCATTGCGAAACATAGACTCGCGCAAAGGATCAGCGCGAAACGGAGCAGCCGCCCTCGCACGAAACCACCCCGCCAATTTGCAAACGTCGCTCGGCGCGCCGTTTCCGCCAAAGTTTTCACGCGGCGCGAATATACTGCACCGCTATTCGAAGTACAAGATTTCATCACATTGAGTTAGACGGATGGTACGACGCTGCGTTTCTTCTGCGCGCGATGCACAGAGCTAGGGAGTGCCCCTTGGATGGGCCGTCTTGAGGCAGTAGTTGCGCACTGCACCCGATGTCGCCAGCCCGAAGTGCACGATGGAAGTCCAGCGTTCCAGTTTGTGATGGCCGTAGTGATGGAACAAATACGACACTCCGATCGAAACGCCGGTCCCCGCCGCCTCGACCACGGCAAACGCCGCGTGATTGTCCACCAGATCATTGGTAACCAGGATTTCCTGATCTCCGCGCCGCCTCAAGTTCAATGTTGAAAAATAATCGAACGTCCGCGACGCTCCGACGCCTGCAAACAACCAGTCATTCTTCTTGTCCCAGAATCGGTGCGGCTGTATTCGTTCCCCGGTCTGACTCTTGCCGGCGGGAGCGACAACCGCTGGCGCTGGCGGCTGCGCTCCGGTCTCCGGTTCCTGAGCGGAGACGCTCCCCGCAAACATGCTGGTTGCAAGAGCAAACAGAAGGATCATCCAAGGATTCAGCAATTCCCTCGCTCCCGGGCACGGCAGTTGCTTAGTCTCTCAATCCAGTATAATCGTATGAGCGCTATTGAGGTTCCGGCAGCGCAGTCCGCAGCGACAGGTCGTTAATGGATTCCCTGGCCTCGTCAAATCGGGGCTCGTGACATTACCTCTAGAGCCGCATTCCTTCTGACTCACTCCGTTTGCACATTCGCACTTCTTTGATACATCGGATTGTCATTCCCGTTGGGCCGGCGTATCTTGAGAATTGAACCAGCTCTGATTGCCGTGAGGAGTGGCACCATGTTTCGAGGCACCACATTGCGCCTTGCTCTGCCGGTTGTACTGTCGGCAACGCTTCTTCCTGCGGTTGCTTTCGCCCAATCGCAAGACACGCAGTCCGTCGCGGAAGCCGCCCGGCGCGCCCGCGCGCAGAAGAAGAACTCCGAAAAGCCCACCAAGGTCATCACGGATGAAAACCTGAATGTAAAGAAGGGTGACGTGCAGAGCGCTGCCGCCGAGCAACTTAGAATACCGGGTTCGCCGGAAACCCCGGCGCAGCCCGTTGGCGGCGCGGCAAATGCGCCTGCGCAAAGCTCCAAGAGTACTTCAGAAGACGATGCGCGCAAGGAGCGTGCCGCGTTAAAGGAGAAGATCAAGGAAGCGCTGAGCGATCTCGATCTGCTCCAGCGCGAATATCAATTGGATCAGGACTCATTCTACTCCAGCCCCGATTACGCGAAGAACACCTCGGGGAAAGCGAAGCTAGACGCCCTTAAGCAGCAAATCAGTGATAACCGGCAGGAACTCGAGCAATTAAAAGCCAAACTGGCGGCCCTGCCGGCGGCTCAGGAAAGTCCAGAAACCACACCTAAGCCTTAGCTTCCAGCAGCTCGAGGCCCTCAATCGATCCCGTGAATCCGCAGACTCACAAGCTGATCGATAGTCAGATTTTTCATTCCCCGCGATTGCAGCCCGGTAATGAAGTCGGGCGTCACTCCATGAATGCGCATGGCTACCAATTGGTCCGGCTCCGGATGTGAGTAGCCCAGCTTCTGAAGCTGGCCGATAAAATCCGGCGACACGCCATGAATGCGGAACGCAATCAGCTTGTCGAGACCGACGTGCTCGTAGCCCTGCTTCTTCAATTGCTCCACCCATTCCGGAGTCGCCCCATGAATTCTCATGGCAATGAGTTTGTCCGCGTCTGGCTCGTAGCCGGCCTGTTTGAGGCTGCGCGCCATTTCCGGCGTCACCCCGTGGATTTTGAAAGCAATGAGTTTGTCGGTGTCCAGCCCCTGCCGGTTCTGCGCTTTGATGTCCCGCGCAAATTTCAAGCTGACATCGTGGATGGCCATCGCCCATTGTCTGTCCTCATCTATCCTTTCGAAACCGAGCGCCCTCATCTCCTGCGAATATTTTGGATCGGCTATGAAATGAAACAGCCCCGCGCCTTCGCCATCGTGCAAAAATCCCTCGCATTCGAATTTGCCGGGGTCTCGCGCGATTGTGAAACGAACTTCTTGCCTTCCTGAATTGGAGAAATCCAAGCCAGAAAAATCGCTCAGTGGCCAATCCGAACTGGTATGAAAGTGGCGCCCGGCACGCGAATCCATCAGCGAAAACTCCACTCTCCCCGGAATCTCCGAGCGCCGGATGGTCCAGTCGCCGCTTTGCGATTCGCTGCCGAGTGCCCTCGCGACTCCCAGAATCACGCCTGCGATAACCAGGATTAATCCAATCGTTCGTTTCAGATTCATGGGATCTGCTCCTCTCCTCATTTCCAGCGAAACTCACAAAATGTCTGCGTGCTTGAGCGCCATCAACTTGTCCAGCGTCAGATTCTGGAACCCGTGCTTCCGCGCCTTCTCGATGAACTCCGGCGTAATCCCCTGCACTTTCGCCCCGATCAGTTCGTCGCAATCCAGGTCCTTGAAGCCTGCCGCTTGCATCGACTTCGCGTACTCCGGCGTGACCCCCTGCACTTTCATCCCAATCAGCTCTTCCGTATTTGGTTTAAGCCCGATGGCCAGCATTTCCTTCACGTAATCGGGCGCTACGCCCTGCACCTTTAATCCAATGAGTTCCTCTGCGCTCGGCTGCAAGCCCAGGTCGTGGAAGCCGCGGATATACTCCGGCGTCACGCCCTGCACTTTCATTCCGATGGATTCCTCGACATTGAGGTTGGAGTAGTACTTCCGAATCTCGGTGAGGTATTCCGGTGTGATGCCCTGCACTTTCATCCCGATCAGCTCATCAGTACCGACCTTGGAATCAAACCTCCTCATCTCGCGAACGTATTCCGGCGTAATGCCCTGCACTTTCATCCCGATAAGTTCTTCCGCGCTGGGTTGTAATCCCAGATCGTGCATCCCTTTGATGTACTCCGGCGTCACACCCTGAATCTTCAGGGCGATGAGTTCGTCCACGTCCGTGATCTTGATGCCCGCCGCCGCCATCGCGTCCATGTACGATTGTTTCTTGCCATCGCTCGTCGTCTGCGGCTCGCTACCCGGGTTCGTTTGCGGCTTTGGCGTGGGTTGTGCGGTTGGGGCTGGCGTGGGTTTCGCGGCTTGCGTGGTTCGTCCTTTTGCGGCAGTCGTTTCCGGCTTGACGACAATCACGCTGCTTTCCTTTTCCTGCTTCGGAGACGCACCGGCTCCCAGCGCCGCGTGCGCGATTCCCAGAAAAGCGTTGCCTGCCAGCAGCGCTCCCACCAGGCATACGAAACTGCCCGCCAGTCCCGCAACGCGAATTCTCCCGGCCTTTCCATTCCATCCGAGCAGCCGCATCACGCGCTCAGCAAGCGGCCCGCGATTGGCAGCCATCATCAATGCCGGAGCCGTCCGCCACTCTTCCATCAGCGTGAGTGCCCGCGCGTAATTCACAGCGTCGCCGCAAATCACAATGGCTTCGTCGTCGCAGCAGTTCTCGCGCTCGGCGCGAATCCGCTGGCTTACCCACCACACGGCCGGGTGATAGAACAGCAGCGTTTCCGTGGCAATCTGGAAAAGGTTTACGAAGCAATCGAGTCTGCGAATATGCGCCAGCTCGTGCGCGATGACCCCTTCGATTTGGGCCTCCGTCAAGCCCGTTAGCGCCCTCACCGGCAGCAGCACCACGGGACGGAACCATCCCAGCACAGCCGGAGCGTCCAGCCGGCGGCATTCGCAATAGCGAATCAATCGGTCCAGCCCCATTCTCCGTTGCAGCGCCACACATTTCGCGTACAGCTCCGCTCCTACCACCTGGATCTCTTTGCGCCGCATTCTTTCGATCAAAATCAGCCCGCCCGCCGTCCTCAGACACAACAAAAGCACGCCCAGGAACCACGCTTCCACCAACCACAACATCCCCGTCGCCTGCTTAGTTCGAGACTCCGCGACAGGGGCGCGGGAGCCTGACAGTGCGGTCGCGTGTTGGGTGGACGTTTCCGCCCACGTCCAGGCTCCTTCTGCCCCTGTCTGCACGGGCGGATTCGCTGGCGCCCGCAACCACGTGAATGTGACCACCGGCGATACCATCATCAAAACGAGTGCGCTCACCGCCAGCGCGTAATGCGCCGATGCGCTTCGGCAAACCGCTGCCGCTACCGCGAACAGCGCCGCCAGCCCGGCCCCTTGCCACAGGAAGTGCAACAGGGTCCAGCCCAGCGTCCGCAAGATCTCCGGTGAAATCCAATTCGCGAAATTGCTCATCGGTTTCTCCCCTCGTACTCGTCCAGAAGGCGCCGCAGCTCATGCAGCTCTTCCTTGGACGTTCGCCGGCCCTCCAGCGCGTGGATCATCAATTCGCTTGCCGAGCCCTCGAACACCCGCTGCAGGACGTCGCCGACAAGCTGGCGCTTGGTCTCGGTCGCTGGCTGGCATGCCTCATAAACGTGGGCGCGCTGCTCTTCGTTTCTGCGCACCGTGCCCTTGGTGGTCATGATTTGCAGCAGTTTCAGGACAGTGGTGTAGCCGAGGTCCTTCTTTTCGCGCAGCGCTTCGTAGACTCCGCGGACCGTGGAAGGCCCGCGTTCCCACAGCACTCGCAAGATTTCCAGCTCAGACGCGGTTGGCTTTTGCGGTTGTTCATTCGACATGCGCGGAGCTTAATACGAAGGTTTTCGTATTGTCAACGAAAATCTTCGTACTCCTTGTTTTTCTCCGCTTCTCTTGTCCCTGGCGCCTTTCACAGGGTGGACGGAACCTTCGCTGGATCGGCTACCTTGGTTCCAGCACGAGCGGCAGGCCATTCTTCGGATTGCCGATAATCACCACTTTGGCATTCGAGCTCGCCGCCAGTTTCTCCGTGGCTTCGATCCCCTTCCATTCGAGCAGTTGCGCGCTGATGCCGGTGGCAACGATCTTCTGGAAGTCCGCAATGCCCTGGGCCTCGATGCGTTTCCGCTCGGCTTCCTGCTTCTCCTTCTGCAAGATGAAACTCATTCGGAGCGCGTCCTGCTCGGCCTGCTGCTTGGCCTCGATCGAGCCTTTGAGCATCGCCGGCAGTTGCACATCGCGCAGCAACACGTTTTCCACGATTACGCCGCGCGGCGCGAGTTCCTTGGTCAACTCATCTTGGATTTGCGCTTGCACCAATTCGCGGGCATTCGTGTATAGAGCGTTCGCGGAGTGCGCGGAAGTAGCCGCGCGAATCGCCGCGCGCAACGTCGGTTCCACGACCTTCTCAACATAGGGCTCTCCCATAGTCTGATAGACGTACGCGGCCTTGCTCTTATCCAGGCGGAACAGCAGAGAAGTATCCAATGCCAATATCAGTCCTTCGTTGGAAGGGACATTGGCGCTTTCCTTGAGCGACTGCGTCTGTACAGAAAGCTTCTGGACGGACTTCAACGGGTTGATTAGGTGAATCCCTTCCGGAAGCGTTTCGCCCGTCACGCGCCCGAACAGCGTCAGCACGCCTACATTCCCAGTCGGAATGGAGGTTGTGCTCGCCATCACCGCGATGAGCACCACGACCAATATCCCAAGCTGCAATATTCTTTTCCCGGCCCCGCTGAGATTCGGCATCGACGGCAATCCGCCGCCCAGATCAAATCTTGTTGTCGTTGGCATTTTCTCTCCGTCTGCGGCTTACTCGCTGGAGAAACCGGCCGCACAACCACTACCCTTACTACGCAGGAAGCGCACTCCCGATTTCCTGCTGGTCCGCGCCTTAATTCGATTGATGTGTTCCTCAGTCAGCGGTCGGAGTTTACCGGTCGCGACTTTCCACAACCTTACCACAATATCTAGTAGCCTTTTCTCTTGACACCACCGGCCGCCCGCGGCACAATCCCCGCCATCAAGTTGTCAACCCTGCGAGATTCTTGCAGGGCGTAACCGGGCCTTTTTCGCAGATTGTCCTAGCCGCCAAGGGGAGCTTAAAGATCTTTCAGGTGCCGCCTGCAATCGGTCGCACCACGATCCCTATGAGCTTTGCGGCTTCTGGGGGAGAGAAAATGCAATATTTGCCCGGCTTCACGGTGCAGTGTATCAATCCGTCGTGCGAAGCCCGCGGTCACTGGCTTCGCGCCGATGCCACCACTCCTCTTGGAAGCGAAGGCCGCTGCCCCTGCTGCGGCGACTTCCTACGCAATGTTCCCCCGCCCCTCGGCCCCCGCTTTCGCATGCGCCCGCGCTCGTTGACCGCGCGCCCGCCCCTCCGTCCCCGCCCCCGCTGACGAATGAACTAGCGAGACCTGTGCATCTCTGAACAGATAAAGAGTGATGTGCCCTGAAATGTTAGCTGGCGGGTGTTTCCGGTTCGCATCACTAGCCCTTCAGTACAGTATCCACGTTGCGCTCCACTCCTTATCATTTCGGAATGATTCATCCACCCCGGCATCGCAGCCTCAAAATCGTCGCCACTCTCGCAATTGCATTGGTGGCCGTTAGTGTCCCTTCTTGCGGTCATACGCAAGCCGCGTCGCCCGCCGTCCCCACGAAGACCATTATGAAAACTGTCCGCGACTACGGCCGGGGGCATCAATCCGCGATTTCCCCTGCGCCCGCTTCGGTCCCAGAAGAAACGGACGAACAGTACGCAGGTAGCATCAATAACCTTTTTGTCCATGAGAATTTCGTGGAATTGGAGAAGATTGAACAGCGGAATCGAATAGAAAAAGGGCGAGTCGCAGGTGGTATTTGGAAGAGCAGCTCATTTTTTACCGCGATCGCACTTCCGCGTGGCGAGGAAATAAAGGATTCAGACTATGATTTTCGCCTTTCGATCGCGAAGAAATGGGTTGCCGCATATCCCCGTTCCGCTACCGCACGCGTAGCACTCGCCGACATCTACACTGCGTACGCGGACTCCGCCCGGGGCACAGGACATGCTGACTCTGTTTCCGACGCGAACTGGAAGCTTTTTTATTCGCGCGTTGCCCAGGCCAAGCAAGTTCTCCTCGAAGCCGCGGCAATGAAAGACAAAGACGCGCACTGGTTTGACGTGATGATGCAAGTTTCCCACAGCGAAGGTTGGGATCCCACCCAGGAGCGCGAACTGTTCGATCAAGCCATCGCGTTCGAGCCTTCTTACTACCACTTCTACCGTCGGTACGCGAATTACCTTTTGCCTCAGTGGTATGGCCAACCCGGTGACGTGCAGGCTTTCGGCGAGGAGATTGCCGCGCACCGTGAGGAGCCGGAAAGCTCCATATTCTATTTCGAGATCGTGGGCACTCTGACCTGCTACTGCAAAACGGGCTTGGAGGCCCTGAGCAAGACTTCATGGCCGCGCACGAAACGAGGCTACGCGAATATGCAGCGCCTCTACGCCACATCGAACTTGAAGGCCAACCGTTTCGCATTCCTCGCCTTCGTCGCGCACGACAAATCCGCCGCCCGTGAAGCCTTCACTTCCATCACGGCGCCCGAGCTCGACATTTGGAATAGTGACGAGGTTTTCGACATGGTCCACACCTGGGCTGCTGGCCCATAGGCACGACAATCGCGATTGTCAGTTCCCGACTAGCAGAGTCTAAGCCCTTTAGATGCAACTTATGAAAAACATAGGGGGTGGACCGACTCGGCCCGGCCTTTCAAGTTCCAACTGTTGATCGGAGATCCCGGTCCTGTCGAGACTATAAAACTTCTCCTGCGCCTGTCTCACCGGTAACGGAACCCGATCACGACTCGACGAGGCCTTTCTCGAGCATCTCCTCGTCGCTGAGCCACAGATCGGGGATATTGGCTGAGCCGAGCCGGAGAATATCTTCCAGCGCGCCGCGCGCATCGCTCAGTCGAAAGTCCACGCCGATGCGTTCGAGTAATTCGATCAGCGCGTGCGCGCCTTCCGCAAGCACCGGCTTGGGCAGCGCGCTGCCCCCGCTTGTTGCGAGCGGAGTCGAGGGGAGCAAAGCCGTAGGAACCGAAGCGTGTTGTCTGTGCTCCGGATGGCTATCGAGGGCCGAGGGGCCGTCGTGGCCCAGCCGGTGATACGTCACAACGTAAATCGCGTGGGGACCCGCGCCGTGTCTCACGATATGGAGAAACCCGCGGGTTTTGGGTTTTGCCGGGGCCAGCCGTGCTGCTACACCTGAGCCGGAGGGGAGGGCGCTCATCGCTCTTGTACTCGCATCGCTCCTATGCAGCTCAGCTGCAGCCGCTGGTGCTGCCGCAGTTTTCGCATTTGTAGCAAGCGCCGTTCGGCACCATCAGCATGCCGCATTCGCTGCATGTCGGCGCGCCTTCGTGCGCATTGGTCAGCTTTGGCGCAGCCACTCCAGCGGGAAGCGAAGTGAGCGCCGCCAGAATCGCCGGGGCCGGAACGGAAGCGCCCGCGTTTTCCGCGGGAGCTCCGCCGTTGAGTTTCAAATAATCGGACGAAATGAATCGTCCACCCAGCCACCGCGCGATGTAATCCAACACCGACGAGACGAACCGGATATTCGGATTCGCGGTGATTCCGGAGGGCTCGAAGCGCGTGTTCAGCAGCTTGTCCACAAACACTTTCAGCGGCACGCCGTACTGCAAGCCCAGCGAAATGGTCAGCGCAAGTCCGTCCATCACGCCGGAAAGCGTCGAGCCTTCCTTGGACATCTTGATGAAGATTTCGCCCGGACGATTGTCCTCGTACATGCCTACGGTGATGTACCCTTCGTGCCCGCCGACGCTGAATTTGTGCGTTACTGACGCGCGTTCCACCGGCATCTTCTCGCGCACCGCTCGTGCGAAGAGTTCGCGTTGCGTTGGCTCAAGATTTGCCTTTGTTGCCGGTTGGGCTTTCTTTTCTTCTTTTTTCCCGCCCGCATTGAGCGGCTGCGAACGCTTGGAATTATCGCGGTAGATGGCCACGGCCTTCAGCCCCAGCTTCCACGACTCAATATACGCGTTCGAGATATCCTCAACCGCCGACTCCTCGGGCATGTTAATGGTCTTTGAAATCGCGCCCGAGAGGAACGGCTGTGCCGCCGCCATCATCTTCACGTGCCCGGTCCAGGTGATCGAACGCCCGCCGCCCTGCGGCGCCAGCGAGCAATCGAACACTGGCAAGTCTTCCGCCTTCAGGTGCGGAGCGCCTTCGATCTTCCCGTTCTTGTCGATGTAGGAAACGATTTCGCTGGTCTGTTCCGGCGTGTAGCCCAGCTTCATCAGCGCCTGCGGCACGGTGTTGTTCACGATCTTGATCAATCCGCCGCCCACCAGCTTCTTGTATTTCACCAGCGCCAGGTCCGGTTCGATTCCCGTGGTGTCGCAATCCATCATGAAGCCGATCGTGCCCGTCGGTGCCAGCACCGTCACCTGCGAATTCTTGTAGCCGTACTTTTCGCCGTGCGACAGCGCCGTGTCCCACGCTTCCTGCGCGCCCAGGAACAATTCCGTCTGCACGTGTTCCGGCTGGATCCCGCGCATCGCGTCGCGGTGCATGCGGATCACGTCCAGCATCGGCTCGCGATTCACTTCGTAGCCCGGGAACGGCCCCATGCGCTCCGCAATTCTCGACGATTGCGCGTACGCTTCGCCGCACATCAGCGCCGTGATCGCGCCAGCCACGTCCCGTCCCTCCGATGAGTCATACGGCAGCGCCATGGACATCAGCAGCGCGCCCAGGTTGGCATAGCCCAGCCCGAGCGGCCGGAAGTTATGCGAATTTTCCGCTATCTTTGCCGTCGGGTAGCTGGCGTTGTCCACCAGGATTTCCTGCGCCGTGATGGTCACGTCCACTGCGTGCTTGAACGCCGCAACGTCGAACTGCCCGCTGCCGTTCGCGAACTTCATCAGGTTCAACGAGGCCAGGTTACACGCCGTGTCGTCCAGGAACATGTATTCCGAGCACGGGTTGCTGGCGTTGATTCGCGCCGTGTTTTTCGAAGTGTGCCAGCGGTTCACCGTCGTGTCGTACTGCATCCCCGGATCGCCGCAGTGCCATGTCGAATCCGAAATCTTCATCATCAGGTCGCGTGCGCGCAGCTTTTCATTCGGCTGCCCGTCAATGACGTTCTTCGTCCACCAGTCCTTGTCCTCCACCACCGCGCGCATGAAGTCATCCGTCACGCGCACCGAGTGGTTCGCGTTCTGGAAGAAAATCGAAGCATACGCGTCGCCGTCGATCGAGCTGTCATAGCCCTGCTCGATCAACACGTGCGCTTTGCGCTCTTCCTTCATCTTGCATTCGATGAACTCCACGATGTCCGGGTGATCGATGTTTAGAATCACCATCTTCGCCGCGCGCCGCGTTTTTCCGCCGCTCTTGATTACGCCCGCGAACGCGTCGAAGCCTTTCATGAAGCTCACGGGTCCGGACGCGATCCCGCCCCCGCTCAGCGTTTCACGGCTTCCGCGCAGCGTGGAAAAATTCGTTCCCGTGCCGGAGCCCCATTTGAAGAGCATTCCTTCGGTCCGCGTCAGCCCCATGATCGATTCCATGTTGTCGCTGACCGAGTTGATGAAGCACGCCGAGCACTGCGGCTTCGGCTGCACGCCGACGTTGAACCATACCGGTGAATTGAACGCCATCTTCTGCTCGACCAGCAGGTGCGTCAGCTCATCGCAAAAGGCATCCCGCGACGCCGCATCGGCAAAATATCCGCCCTCTTGGCCCCATCGCACGATGGTATTCACCACGCGCCCGATCAGTTGCCGAACCGAACCTTCGCGCTGCGAAGTCCCGGGCTTCCCATGGAAATATTTGCTGGTGACGATGTTCGTGGCCGTCTGCGACCAGCTCTTGGGCACTTCCACGTCTTCCTGGCGGAAGATCGTCACACCCTTCTCGTTCCCGATTAGCGCGGTGCGTTTTTCCCATTCGACGGCATCGAAGGGAGATTTCTTCCCATCGGTAAAATACCGTTCAAAGGTCAGACCTTTCCCGGTGTTGACCGCCGTCTTCTCGGCTGCATCCGTCGCCAGGGATTTTTCGTTCAATGCATGTTTCACCGTGGCCATCCGTCCCTCCGCGCTCCAGGGTTCCCGCTCGCGGAGGGAACCCTATTATTTTACTCCTCTGCGTCCCGCAGAGGCGCCGCGCTTCACTTCAGGGTCTGGGCTGAAGTTAACGCATCTTCCGATTCGATTGGTTCGTGAAAGCGGGCAGCGAAAAAAAAGGCCGGCCATTCTCCGGTCGCACTCAAGTTCCAGCGCAAAACGCCAATGCCCTGCCGTTGGCCGGTGGTTCGCACTCAGCCTAACAGCAGGGTGCCCCGCCTGAAATACGGGCGCGGAGCAGGTATTCGCGCTCGATTTTTTCGCTTAGAACCCGGGCTGCCTCGTGGCCTAGCCCACACGGACCTTGTTTCGTCCCCGATCCGGTCCGTCTGGCGCTTCCACGTCCCCCGAATCTGGATTCGCAGTATCAACGGAAGAAAATATTCTGTCAAGAGAAAAACGCAAAATGTGGTTGGCGTTTTCGTACTGCGTCTATTTGTAGTGGTCTGATTTCCACCCGGTTTCCACCGATTTTCCACTTCAACGCTTCCTCTTCAACACGTTTCGCCGCCTTGCCTTTCACGCCACATTCTCTGCATCCTATTGAATATGCAGCGCACTCTTCCATCGCTGGCTCTCCTTCTAGTTCTTCCGCTTCGCGTTTTCGCGCAAACCGCTGCCCCCGCGTCCGCTCCTCCCATCACGCAGCCCGCCTTCGGGCAGAAACTTCGCATCACTGGAATTCCTAATGCCGGGAAAGTCACTAATTCCCTCTATCGCGGCGCGCAGCCCAAAGAAACGGGCCTTTCTGAACTGAAATTGTTGGGCGTCACCACGATTGTCGATCTTCGCGGCGAAGACCAGGAAAAAATCACCTGGGAGCGCAAGCATACTGAATCGCTCGGCATGCGCTTTGTACACATCCCGGTCAGTGGCTGGTCGCCTCCGACGGACGAACAGGTGGTTCAGTTTTTGTCTCTGGTTCGCGGCGAGCCAGGGCAAAAGGTTTTCGTGCACTGCCGCTTTGGTGATGATCGCACCGGAGTTTTCGTGGCTACCTACCGCATGGCTTTCGAGAAGTGGTCCGCGGAACAAGCCATGAAAGAAATGTACTTCTTTGGCTTCAACGGATTCTGGCATCCGGCCATGAAATCCTATATTCGCGACTTCCCCGCGCGATTGAACTCTTCGCCAGCCCTCGCACCGCTACGCGGCCAGTCTCCTCAACGATGATGGGCAAGACCGGCTATTCGCCCGATAGTGAGCTCCGCTTGGCCATACACTGAGAACAAAGGACTTAGAGCCATTTTTCTCCTAGTACCTCCGTACCCTCTCAAACAGGACGCTTGCTTCATTTCCAGAGAACACCGGCTTCCCTCATCATTCCACCTATTCCA